>Ga0193752_1001859_pt1 | contig 16870 bp, 19 predicted proteins | sample H1c1metaG_FD_144924 | JGI IMG/M metagenome (GOLD analysis project Ga0193752, IMG submission 144924) | Soil microbial communities from a riparian zone of the East river system, Colorado, United States - H1c1 | ecosystem: Environmental > Terrestrial > Soil > Riparian zone | place: USA: East River... | reverse complement strand
TTCGAGAGTAAGAAATGCTGAATGTCCCTCGTTGAGGTGAAAAACCGCGGGATCGATGCCCAACCTTCGCAAAAGACGCACCCCACCTATACCGAGGACCTTTTCCTGGACGATCCGGGTTTCCGAATCGCCGCCGTAAAGATGCCCTGTTATCAGGCGGTCGACGGGCTCGTTACGGGGGATATTCGTATCCAGCATATACAGCGATATGCGGCCACATCGCGCGCGCCATGCCTGGGCATAAACTTCACGTCCGCGGATATGGACCATCATCTCGATACGCTTTCCTTCGGCATCGAGGACCGGTTCGAGCGCAAGTTCGGATTCGAAGACGTCGGAATAGCGTTCTTCCTGCCAGCCGTCGTGCGCGATGCGCTGGCGAAAGTAACCGTAGCGGTACAAAAGTCCGATCGCGACGAGTGGGATATTCAGATCGCTCGATGATTTAAGGTGGTCGCCGGCGAGAATGCCGAGGCCCCCCGAGTAGTTCGGAAGGGAATTGTGCACACCGTATTCTGCGCAGAAATAGGCTGCAGGGTGCTCTTTTGAGATCCTACCGCGCGGCGGCGCGTCAGCCGACAGATACGCTCGCTGCTTCTCTTGAAAGCGCTGCAGTTTTTCGACATAAGGTTGATCGGAGGACTTCTCCCAGAGCCTTAGCTCGCCAATATCCCGGAGCAAAACACGCGGGTTCTGCTCACATTTTTCCCAGAGCGCCGGGTCGAGCTCGCGAAACAACTCGTTTCCGTCCGTGGTCCATGACCAATAATAATTCCACGATATTGCGTCAAGAAAATTGAGGTTTTCGGGAAGGTTGCGGGCGCGGTAAAAATTGTCGCGAAAATTGTCTTCGCGGCTTAAAGCTGGTGCCTGCTGCATATCAGTCAAAGCTGGGAAAGGATCTCCTAAAAAATTTAAAACTTCGAGACTTATACCGGTTGTGAAGTATCTGAAAAATATAAACTATCGGTGGTGAAACGGCAAACTGGAGAGTGCAGCCGAAGGAATCGACTTAAGCGGTTTACCCGGTGAATCGGGAGTGCTTCAAAAATTTCCCTGCATCGGGCTCCGAAAAGAACACGAGTCTAATCTCAGTAATTCGCGAATCTCTCTCAAGAAACGCGCTGATAGTCTCTGAGACAACTGTGGCGGCCTCATGTTTCGGATAACCGAATGCCCCGGTAGAAATGGAGGGAAAGGAGATAGAGCTCAGGTTGGTTTTAGCGGCTAACTCGAGACAATTCCTATAACAGTCCGCGAGCAGATCGGCGTCGCGGCCATTGTTCAAGCCGTATATCGGGCCGACGGTGTGGATCACGTACCGCGAGGGTAGATCTCCGGCCGTTGTTATCACGGCATTTCCGGTCGGGAGTCCCTTCGGGTACTCGGTTTCACGTAATTTTTTGCATTCAGCCAGAATGGCCGGGCCGCCCTTGCGATGGATCGCGCCATCGACTCCACCGCCGCCGAGCAGCGTACGATCATGAACCGATGATGCAGTGCAACAAGAAAGCCGAAAACTAGTCCGATGCCCGGAAGCACGGTAAACAAGAGGAACGGGCGCTGGTTTTGACTTCCGGCTGATGTGTAATGGACCAAGCCGGCTAGCGCTGTTCCACCGGCCGCGAAGAATAGAGGGACGAGGATAAACTCATTTTTCAGAAAGTGGGCCTTGATCCGCCTGTCGCCGAAAAGGATCGTTTTCCAGCGGTCATAATCCCATGCGACGAGATAAAGCGAAGCTAGCGTCATGAGTATCGTCACCAGCCATGTGCCCTGAAACCCGACGGCGTTGGTGAGCACCGCGATGTTAAGGATGATCGGGAAAAACATCAGTGCCCCGAGATGGGCGGTTCTCGGGATGAGCAGCAGGAGGGCTGCGATCAACTGGCCCCAGCCAATGAATTCGTAATAGAAGCCGGTTTGATAGAGCGCATTGAAATAATGGCCGACGGGGTTAGAATCGGGCAACACGGTAAACGGCTGATGGAGAATCTTGGTTATGCTCGGCGGGATAAAACCAATCCCGAGCAGAAGCCGTGTAAACGCCGTAAAGATCTGCGAAAATTTGTTTTGCCGAACGGCGCCGTGAATGGAATCCAGTTCATCTTCAATGTTCATATCTGTCTCCGGTCAATATAACGTCCGTCGACCTTGCAAAAGTTTCACATAATCGGCGGGGCGGATTTAACAAATGACATCGCTTCGCTATAATCGATAGTTTGCCTGAGGCACAATAGTATCTATGGAATATTCGATAATGCCCGTTAAATGGAGCGACGAAGGCGTGCTGATGCTGGATCAACGCCTGTTGCCTACCGAGGAAGTTTGGCTGACGCTGAAAAGCTACAACGAAGTTGCCGACGGCATTCGTGACATGGTGGTGCGCGGAGCGCCCGCGATCGGCGTATCGGCCGCATACGGTATGGCGCTCGGGGCCCGACAGTTTGTAGGCACTAACGTGGATGATCTTGCCGAAGAGCTCGAATACATTTCGGATGTGCTAGCGAAAACCCGTCCGACGGCCGTAAATCTTTTCTGGGCGATAGACCGTATGAACCGGACCTTTCAAAAGGCCAAAGCGGAGGGGAAGTCTGTCAGCGAGATCAAGCAGATATTGCTGGATGACTCCAAGGCTATCCACGAAGAGGACATCGAATCGCAGCGGCTGATCGCAAAATTCGGCGGCGAGCTGATCGAGGATAATTCCACGGTGCTGACCCACTGTAACGCAGGCGCGCTGGCGACGGGCGGTATATGGGGTACGGCGCTGGGTGTCATACGCGGCGCGGTAGATCAGGGGAAGAAGATCTCCGTAATAGCCGATGAGACCCGGCCCTATCTGCAGGGCGCCAGGCTTACCGCGTGGGAACTGATGCAGGACGATATCCCGGTTACGCTTATTACCGATAATATGAGCGGGCACATCATGAAAAAAGGCGGGGTGCATGCGGTGGTTGTTGGGTCAGACCGGATAGCCGCCAACGGCGACGTCGCGAACAAGATCGGCACATATATGGTCGCCGTTCTTGCCCGCCGACATGGGATTCCTTTCTATGTCGCTGCACCGCTTTCGACCGTCGATCTCGAGTGCCCGACAGGCGACGAGATACCCATCGAAGAGCGCGACATCCGCGAGATAACGCACGTTAAGGGCATCCAACTCGCACCGGGCGGAGTTGACGTGAGCAACTACGCGTTTGACGTCACTCCAAACGATCTGGTTACCGCGATCATCACGGAAAAAGGGGTCGCGCGCGCACCGTATATCGAAAGCCTGAAACGCCAGTTTGAGGAGTAGCCCTCTCGACGAAAAGCGGGTGTGAAAAGTGGGCCGGCGAGTATTAATTCCCCGCCGGTCCGTTAAGACCTGTGCAAACCTTCACGATCGATCCGAACTCCAGCGCGAAAAACACTTCATCCCGATTCCATAAAAATTGTAAATACGGCAAAATACAGTGACTAGGTCCGTCACGTATTTGAGGCGTGCCTAGATACGCGGTTTGCGATGCTCAACAGTGATGATGCCGAAACGCGGTTGATCTTTTTTGGGCGGAGGGGGCGCATCGAGAATTCCGAACCAACGGGTCGATCGCACATAGCCGTTCTTTAAAAACAATGTGCTCGGCAAAATGGGGAAAGAAGACCGGAGAATTTGTTCGGGTAAGGCGAGACTATCCTATACTGAACTTAGCGACCATGAAGATGAAAGAGGTCACCGCTGGTATCAGAATACCGCTAATCACTGAAATAAAAGAATTTCGCTTATGTTCGCTACAGCACATTTTGTTTCGTTTTAATTTGATAGCATTTTTTTCCGGTTCATCTTTTTCAGACTTAATAAGAATCGAGCTCGGCATTCAGGATACTCCATGACTTTTTCCTGCGTGTGGGCCCCCTCCCGCGGGCTTACGAGAAGGGGTGATCGTATTCGCGCGAGTATATCTGTTGAAAAAAATCTCGTTCTCAAGTCGCTCACCGCGGCCTCACTAAACCGCGTCCTCCAAGACATGGATGAGGTGGAAGTTCCGTATGGCACGGTGCTGTACAGTACGGGTGAAAAGATCAGGTACGTTTACTTTCCGGAGCATGCGATGATATCCATTGTAGCTCATACTGAGGAGGGACAGAGCGCCGAGGTCGGTCTGATCGGTTTTGAGGGGCTTATCGGGCTCGATTACCTTTTGGGCGCTGAGAATGCCTTCAACGATCATGTCGCGAAGTTGGCCGGGAAAGTGCTCAGGCTAAAAGCTGCTGCCGCGAAAAAGGAGTTTCGCCGCGGAGGCGATTTTCACGATCTGGTCACTCGTTTCACCCGGCATTATCTTCTCCAGATTAGCCAGACCGCGTTGTGTAACAGGCTGCACTCGCTCGAAGAGCGACTTGCGCGTTGGATTCTGATGTCGGATGACCGTTCGACCACGGACCGCATCGCACTGACCCACGAACTCCTATCGATCATGGTAGGCGCGACGCGAGCCAGCGTTACCCGGATGGCGATCGGGCTGCAGAAGGCCGGATATTTTACTTATTCGCGTGGCTCGATCAGGATACTCGACCGGAAAGGCCTGGAGGATTTTACCTGCGAGTGTTACAAAACAGTTCTGCAGGCATGCAGCTTGGAGAACGACAGCATTGTCGATAAATCATCAAACCTCGAAGATCCGGTTTAGATCGCTAAATCCAACTGCATTTTCCCCCAGATCGAACGATCCGGTTTCTTTCATATTCCGAGCGGCTTTTATAAACGCGCCCAACGCAACGCGCGCCAGGCCGCTTCCGACGCTTATTCGCTGCACACCTATAGCAGACAATTCATCGAAGATCATTCCCGGTCCCGGGAGTACGTTAACCGGCCTGTCCACGTCCCGGACCACGGATACTACTTCCTCCATGGTTTTCAGGCCCGGAGCGTACAGAACATCGGCCCCCGCTTCCTGGTATGCCTGCAGGCGTTTGATCGTGTCCGCGATATCCGGGCGACCGCAGAGATAGTTCTCGCAACGCGCGGTCAGGGTAAAGGTAAACGGCAGCCCCCTCGCAGCCTCGACCGCCGCTTTTACTCTTTCAACCGCATGATCGAGCTCATAGATCGATCCGCCCAATGCCATGTCCTCGATCGAGCATCCCGCTAGTCCTGCATTTCCCGCCAACCTTACCGTTTCCGCAACTGTCTCCGGATCGTCACCAAAACCGTTTTCAAGATCGGCGCTAACCGGTAGATCGGTCGCCTTAACGATCTCGGCCACATGTTTGAGCATTGCATCTCGTCCGACATGATTGTCCGGCTTCCCGAGCGTGAACGCATACCCGGCGCTCGATGTCGCTAGCGCCTGGAAACCGAGATGCGCAAGGAGCCTGGCGGTCCCGGCATCGTAGGGGTTAGGGATGATAAATGCCTGATCGCGCTCATGAAGGGCGCGGAAGGCGGCGCATTTTTCGGATTGGGTTGGCATACGACGATTATATATCAACGCGCCAACTCGATCCTCATCCGCGTACCCGTAACTGGATTTGAACGAAGCGTCGTAATCGAGACACCCGCAGCGCTGTCGGTATAGGTGCGGCTGCAAAGCGGGGCCAGGTCGTCCGGCTTCGGTACGGTTTTGGGCGTAAATGGACAACACCGCGATGGCGGGAAGGAACAGTGAAGATAAAAAAAGGTAATCTAATACCCCGATAAATTTATCGTTATTTCAAGCCTCGTAACAAAACGGCGTCACTTTTCCACTCGCCCTGCACAACAGAGAAAACTTTTCCGTCAGGGGCAAACGAGAAGGACATGACTTCCTTGTCGCCGAGGTCTGCTATCTGCCGGGGAGATCCTCCATCGATGGGCTGCAGCCAAAGTGCGCATTTTTGGGAGAGATTGTCTGTGATCACGTATACAACCGAGTGGCCGTCCGGCGTCCATTCGATCTCGGTTATTATCGCCTTTTCTACAGGCGGAGAATACTTCTTTATGATCTTTCTGTCCGGAATCGAGAATACGATCAGGCTGCGCTCGGCGCTGCTTCTGTCCGCGTAGGCAATGCGGGTGCCGTCGGGCGAAAAAGCGAAGCGGTATCGCTTCTCGTTAAGGACGACCTCTTCACTGCCGTTTTCTAACGAGGCGCGCCACAGCGTTCTGCTGACCCCGTGATGAAAATAAATCCAACGGCCGTCTGGCGATGCAAAAGTCGGAATTCCACCCTCGACGTGCGTGATCTGTATCTGGTTGCTCCCGTCCGCGTTCATTCGCCAAACATGGGCCGCGCCCGATCGGTTCGAGGCGAAAAATACGGTTTTCCCATCCGCCGAGGGAATCGCTTCCGAATCATCCGCCCAGTTATTGGTCAATTGTTTTTGATCGCTTCCATCAGCGTTTATACTCCAGACTTCCTCGTTATTAGACATCGATGACGAAAAAAATACCTTGCCATTCGAAGCAAATCCGGCTGTCGTCGCATCTGCCAGGACCCGTTTCTCCGAGGAATTTTCCAGGTTGTAGATGATCAAATTGTAATCCGCACGGATCTGGACGGTCGAGATGACGGTCCCGGCCTTATCGAGGCTTAGCATCGAGTAATCGTCGGAATCCTTTGTCAGGGGTGTCGCGCTACCGTCGATGCCGGAAACCTGCCACAGGCGAAAATTCCTGTTCGGTGTTCGAGACGCGGATATCAACAGATCGTTTGAGCCGGGAAGCCACGATAATCCTTTGACGTTAAAAAATCTTTCGGTCGTAAATATTCGTTCTTTGCCGGTTTCTATATCGATCTCGAAAAGCCCGAACTCGTTGGATTGATTTTCAGATTGTCCGGCGGCAAAAGCTATGGATTCGCCATTCGGAGATATTTGGACCGTTGCAATTCTTAGAGGGCTCGGGCGAGAAACGAGGTGCCTTTCATTGCCGCCGTCAGCTGCATCCGCGATCCAGATCGAACAGTACTCGTCGTCCCGGTAAGGGCAGCGCACAAAAGCGATCTTGCTGCCATCCGGTGAAAAACTTATCCGGCCCTGCGTATTGGTGGCGATCCGTGTGGGCACGCCGCCAAAAATAGACGTGCGGTAGATATCGGCCTGGCCTTCGATATCGTTCGGGCGGCGAATAAAGTAAATAAAATTTCCGTTCGGTGAAAACTTTAGCCCGAAATAGATATTTTCCGATGGTGGGACGATCTCGATATTCTCGCCCGATTCGTTTATGCTCCGGTATGCTACCGTTTTGCCGTCAGGCGAGATATCCGCGATCCCTACTTTTCCATTGGTCGAGAGTTTTTCCGAGCGAAACGGCGCGGACAATACCGGCGCGTTCGATCCTGCTCCATTTCCGTACCACGCGGTGAAGGCAGCCGCCCCGATAACTAAAACGACAAAGATCAGCGCCGGAATAGCAAACCTTGCAGATCTCCGGAGAAGGTGGGATGCCGACGACGTTTCGGCGTTTTCATGTTTCGCGATACTTTCGGCCGTATTTTCCGGGATCTTCTCGACCTTTCCAATAAAACGATAACCCCGCCGGGGGATCGTCTCGATAAATCTGGGATCGCCTGCGCTATCACCAAGCGCTTTTCGCAGCATTTTGATATTAAATGTGAGATTGTTTTCCTGAACGAACCGCTCTTGCCAAACCTTCTGTATAAGCTCTTCTTTTTCCATGATCCGGCCGGCATTCTCAATTAACACCAGGAGCGTATCAAACACCTTGGGAGTAAGCGATATCTCAGAATCTTCGCGCAGCAAGACCCTTTCCGCAAGGTCAATGCGGAAATTCTCGAATGCATAGAAATCCTTTGCTTTCAGCCACATAGCCGGCTCTCACAAATTTCTCATAGAAATTTCAGTTGATTCTCAAGACAATATGCCCTTCGAGAATATAAGGTACGATTCGATACATGCAATTTGTACAAAGATAGCACAGGCGCGTCCTGGGCTGGAAGAAATCGGTCGGATCAATAAGGAGAATAATGAAAAAAAGAACAGTTTTGTTATACGGGATGTTACTTTTATCTATATGTTTTGCCGCGTGCGGCTGGAACCCGGAGGTCACGGCCGTGCCGATCACGGAACCGTGGACAGCGATGAATCTGCCGGTGAAGGAGGGTGCCGTTGTATGGAAAAGCGAATCGAAGGAGTTTCGTGCGGTCCACAAGGCGGACAAGAAAGCCGTTACGCGCGCTTATACCGACGCGTTGAAGGCGCAGGGATGGGAACTTGGAAAATTCGACGACGGCGGCGAGCGATACTATATGACGCTTACTAAGGGTGGGGAAAAAATGGACCTGGAAGTCTACGATTTCAGCAATACGGGCGTTGTTCTGAAAAAATCTTGAAGTGAGGTGGAAATTATGTTAAAAAAGGGACTAATTCTTGCAGTATTAAGTATTACCGCGGCGTGCGGAGGCGGGTCTTCGAATTCTTCAAAACCCGCGGGTGAGGCTCCGATTCCGGTTGGGGCGATAATGACCGACTATAAAAAAGATAAGGCTGCGACCGTGGCTAAATATAATGGCAAAACGCTAAAGGTTGGAGGCTATCCAACTATGGCACCGATGATGCCGGCGACCGCTGCGGACGATGGAATTCTTATTATTCAGGAAAAGGGCGGCGACACGCTTTCGACGATGACCTGCTGGTTTAAGAAAGCCGACGAGGCAGATTTCAAGGATATCCAGGCGAATGAACCGGTGATTCTGACAGGAGTTTTCGAAGACACTATTTCGACCGGGCTGCGAGGATGTAAGGTAGTTAAATAGGAGAATAATTAATGTTCGGAAAGATACTTTTAATCTTGGGGATACTTGGAATTTTACTTGGCGGACTTGTAGCGATAGGCTCGCTTATCCTGCCGGAAATGACGCGCAACGTGAGCATGGACGAGGCCATGATCGGGGTCATCATCGGGGCCGTATTACTCGTGCTCTCATTCCTTCCGGCGATCCTGGGAATAGTGCTGATCATAATGAAAAAGAAGAAAGAGCCGCAGGTTTAATATCGGTTTATGCCTTAAGGGATGGCAGGTCTTGTGCCAGCCTATTTTCCTGCGGCATGTGATAAGGGCCTAGCTTGTGCGTCCGAATCGCAGGTTCGATCCATGTTATATGACCCATGAGCCCTACAATACCGGCTGTTTTTGAGAATGGTCTTATTCGGCCGCTTGAAGAAATCGAGTGGGCGAATGGGACGAAGTAGAGGTTATCCTATTAAAAAAGGATGGCGCTACTCTCGCGCGTGCCCGCGAGATATTATCCCAAATTGCCAGCCTACCGCTTGAAGGTGGAAACGGGGAACTTGCAGGTGCGGACCAGGACGAAGTTCTGTACCACTGAGCTACCTAAAATCTATTTAAATCCGATCTATCCCACCCGCTATTCTTAAAATAATAAACTCTTCTGCCCTCTTTTAGACCCGCGCTCACAAGATCATCCACCGATAAACCATAACTCCCCCGGCACAAAGGTTCGCGCCAGTCGTTGCCGTCGCGCAGGAAGCTTTTGATCTTCTCGTCATCCGCGCCCATTTCGAACGCCATCGGAACGGCCTCGTCGACGGGGAAGTCGTTAAACCACGCGTCGCCGACGCACCAGGATGCGAGCGAGGTCATCGTAAGCGGTATGTTCTCCGGCAGCGCGGGCCGCAGGTCGTTCATTAGCGAGCGGTAGAATTTGCGCTCGGAGGCGACGGCATCGAAATCGATCTGGATAGCTCGGACATTCGGGCGCTCCAGTGTGTTTTTGACCAGTGAGATAATACGCGAGCGCTGGCTATCGGAAAAAGACGGCCGCTTACCGCCTTCTTTGAGCGTTTCGATACGCGTTACCGCGATTACGTACGCGCCGGGGGCTATCTCGAGCGGCTGGCGGCGCGGTTTGTAGGTGATCTCGTCGCCCTGAAGTATCAGGGTCTGTGCTAGAAATGCGACGCCGAACTCGTTGGGGTCGGCAAAGCGCAGGTCTTCGGGACGCTCCCAGGCCCACAAAACCTTTTTCGGTATCTCGGAATCGAGCTTTGGGTTCACGGTGTGTTTTGAGCAGGCCGTGAGGAAGAGCAAAAGTATCAGTAGTCCGTAAAACATGCAGGAAACTACTGACCATCCCTCTTTAGCGGTTCTCAGTTTAGTTTCGTTATTTCCGGTTTCGGGTTTCATACTTCCCTCGTAGAAATAGTCTATCAGTTTGTCCGGACCTCCAAAATACCGAAATAGATTTAACTAAAACTATCAAAATGAACGCGTAAATATCAGATCCTTCTAAACCGGGGTAGTCTTCGTTTAGGTTTTTTAATATGCTTCTATCGGATTTGGGATCGAGCATTTGAAAAATTCTCAAATTCGGACATAAAACCCCGTGCCGATCCTCGAAACCGAATATGAAACCTTTTACACTAAAATCGGAAGCTACTACATCAAAATCGGAACCTTTTACACGGAAATGGGAAGCTTTTACATGGAAATCGGAACCTTTTACATCGAAAAATCGATCAAAAGTTTTGCTAACCTATTGAAAATAAAGGAAAATGGTAAAAACGGGGCGAAAATCAACGATTGCATTCCCGAACAAACCACAATATAGGGTCAAACAATCTGTCCCATGGCCTCAAAATTTGCTATATATAACATATGATCGAACGCGAACAACTCGAGATGGATGTGGTGTTTGTCGGCGCTGGGCCGGCTAACCTGGCGGCGGCGCTTCACCTTAAAAATAAGCTCAGCGAACACAACGAATTGGTCGAGCGCACGGGCCGCGGCAAGAAGATCGACGATCTGGAAATAGGCGTTATCGAGAAAGGCTCGTTTGTCGGCGCACATATCCTTTCGGGCGCGGTGATGGACCCGATGGCCATCCGCGAATTAATGCCTGATTTTCTCGCTCAGGGATGCCCGGTCGATACCGTTGTTACATCGGACGCGTTCTGGTACCTGACCGAAAACAAGATGCTCGATGCACCGATCGTGCCGCCGCCCCTGAAAAACAAGGGGAAATATATCGTCAGTTTAAGCCGGATATGCGAGTGGCTGGCCGAAAAGTGCGAGGAAGCGGGCATTAACATCTTCCCAGAATTCCCGGGCTCCGAGCTTTTGTATGACGATGAAGACCGCGTGATCGGCGTCCGAACCGGTGATAAGGGTATCGGCAAAGACGGCGAGCACAAAGGGAATTTTGAGCCGGGTGTCGATCTTTTGGCCAAGGTCACCGTACTGGGCGAAGGCTCGCGCGGATCGCTTGCCAAGCAATTGATGGCCCGGCTCGGCTTAGGCGACGACTCTGAGCCGCAGGTCTTTTCGATCGGGGTAAAAGAGCTATGGGAAGTGCCGGCGGGTAATTTTGAAGAGGGAAGAGTCATTCACACGCTAGGCTTTCCATCGGACACGAAAACTTACGGCGGGGGTTGGATTTACGGACTTAAAGACAACGTCATCAGTATTGGATATGTGACCGGCCTGGATTATGTAGACGCGATGATCGACCCGCATGCCGAATTTCAGAAATTCAAAACGCATCCTGATGTCGCAAAACTCCTCGAAGGCGGCAAGATGCTCAAATATGGAGCGAAGACCATTAATACCGGCGGATGGCATACGATGCCGAAGGCGTAGAGCTTCGGAGTTTTGCTTGTCGGCGAATGCGCGTCGTTCCTCAACGGCCAGCGGATCAAGGGCATCCATATGGCGATGAAATCGGGTATGCTTGCGGCGGAGACGATCATCTGGGCGTTCGAGCATGATGATTTTACGTCGCACACGCTCAAACACTACACGGAAAAGGTCGAGGCGAGTTGGATCTACGACGAGCTTTACCCGGTCAGGAATTTTCACGCATCGTTTCAAAGCGGACGCTGGTCGGCCCTTGTGAATGGCGGGCTGCAGTTCGTTACGGGCGGTTTGGCGTGGGGGTTCATGCCGAAGGAACACCACATCGCGGGACATTTGCGGATGCAGAAACTCGCTGAAACGCTGAACAAACGCCCTGACCGTTACGAGAAGGTGAAATTCGACAAGACGCTGACCTTCGATAAAATTACGGACGTTTATCACGCTGCCGTGGCGCACAATGAAGATCAGCCCGTGCACCTTCGCGTGCTCGACACCGAGATCTGCGCGACCCGCTGTGCCGAAGAATATGGTAATCCATGCCAACGATTTTGCCCGGCGGCGGTCTATGAAATGGAAAATAATACGGCGACGGGACGAAAGGAGTTGAAAATCAATTTCTCCAATTGTGTCCATTGCAAGACCTGCGATATCTCCGACCCGTACCAGATAATAAACTGGGTTACGCCGGAGGGCGGAGGCGGGCCGAATTATAAAGGCATGTAACTTGCATAACCCCTTTATACAGTGTCGTTAATGTTTGGAAACGATACATTAATTATAAGGGAGGTTATTATGGCAGTTCCTAACAAAGACGAAATAAAGGGTAAGTACGAACAGGCAAAAGGTTACGTAAAAGACAAGGCAGGCGAGGTAACCGGCAATGAGAGACTCGAGGCCGAGGGCGAAGCTCAAAATGCAGCGGGCGAAGCGCAGGAGACGTGGGGTAAGTTCAAACGAGGTGTTTCCGAGGCGGTGGATTCCGTAGGCGAGGCCATCAGCGACGCAGGGAAGCGGGCAAATAATTAATTCTCCGGCACCGCAAATTAAAAACGACCGTCTGAGTTGATACTCACGCGGCCGTTTTTTATCGATAATAATAAATTTACAGCATCGGTTCGAGGATCTCGAAATTAATCTTCTTTTGCTCGAGCTCCTTCATCGCAACGCGCGTCGGCTTGCTTTTGCGGGTATCGATATCGACCCGCGAGAGGGCGCCACGCTGAAGCTGCTTGCTGCGCTGGGCGGCAAGGATGATCATGCGATACTTGGAATCGATCTCCGGCGGATTAATGGTTTCACCACCTTCTTCGCCTTCTATTCCATCAATTATTTCTTCGTTTTCATCTGCCATCTAGGTTATTCTCCGGATACTTTTGTCTTCGATACGTCGAAACTATCAAGTATATCCTTGACGGCGTCCATTTGTCGAGTCCGCCGTTGTCTTTCCCCCAGGATCACTGAGCGAAGCCGTTCGGTAGCGGCCGCTATCTCGTCATTGACCACGACATATCGGAACTTCTCGAAATAACCGATCTCGCGGACAGAGTTGCTGAGCCGGAGAGCAAGATCATCTTCTGTTTCGGTTGCGCGGCCGATAAGGCGTTCGCGCAATACCTCGTAATTTGGCGGAAGTATAAAAATGCTCACGGCCTCGGGCATTTTCATCATCACGAGGTCGGCGCCCTGAACGTCGATCTCGAGGATGACATCCCGGCCTTCGTCGATCATATTCTCGACCACCGCGCGATGCGTGCCGTAGAAATTACCGTGTACCTCGGCAAATTCGAGCAATTCACCCCGTTCGGCGTGCTCGTTGAACTCTTCGCGGGAGATAAAATAATAATCGCGTTTATGCTTTTCACCGGGGCGTATTGCGCGGGTCGTATAGGAGATCGAGTAGCCGATATCCGGAACGGTCTGTAATATCTCCCGTATGAGGGTTCCCTTACCGCCGCCGGAAGGAGAACTAATAATAATGAGATTTCCTTTTATCATGCCGAGCTATCGGAGCAACATTCGCGCTTCGCGCTCAAGGCAGGCGAGCCGCCTGCGCTCCAGTCACACTATTCTACGTTCTGTATCTGCTCGCGGATCTTTTCGATCTCGCTCTTTATCGCGAGCGCGTTCTCTTTCACGACCATGTTCGACGTTTTCGATGTGATGGTGTTGGCCTCGCGGTTCAACTCCTGGGTGAGAAAATCGAGCCGTTTGCCGACGTCCTTGTCCTCTTCCATTATCGTTCGGAAATGCTCGATATGGCTTTTCAGCCGCGTGATCTCCTCGGAAATATCGGCCTTCTCGGCAAGATACGCGATCTCCTGTGCCATCCGCGATTGATCGATCTCGATCTGCGAATCGCTTTTCGCGAGCATCTCGCCGATCCTTTTTGTTAGACGGAGACGGTATTCTTCAGAAATATTGTCGGATTCCTGCTGGACGGGCGGGATACGCTGCTCGATCTCGCTAAGCCGCATCAAAAGCTCGTCGCGAAGCATCCGGCCCTCGTTTTCGCGCATTTTTTCGAGATCGTCGAGCGCACCGTTGATCGCACGTTCAACGCCTTCGATAAAATCGGCGTCGATCTCGTCCTTTTTCGGGACCATCGCGTTCGGCAAGCGGGCGATGACATTGAGGTCGGGTTCGCCGCTGAGTGAAAACTCTTCCTGCATCTGTTTCATCGCCGCGATGTAGCCGGATATCATTGGCCGGTTCAACTCGTAGTTGACCTCGGCCGTGCGCTCGTAGTTGAGGTTTACATCGACGCGCCCGCGGGAAAGACGGTTGCCGATCAAGCGCTTGACTGTTGCCTCGAGTTGCTGCATGTCGCCCGAAAGGCGCAAGTTTACATCAAGAAACCGGTTATTAACGGTCTTTAGTTCTACGGTAATCGCAAATGTTTGTTCGGCAACCACCGCGCGTCCGAATCCTGTCATTGATCTCATAAGATATTTTCGCCCAAAGCCTCTTCCTCGGCAAACTGCATTTCGTAGAGACGTTTATAGGTACCACCTTTTTCGAGAAGGTCGTCGTGTGTTCCCGTCTCGGTTATCCTGCCTTTTTTCATGACCACGATCTTGTCTGCCTTTCGAATCGTCGAAAGACGGTGGGCGATAACGATCGATGTTTTGTTCTGCATAAGATTGCCTAGTGCGCGCTGAACAAGCCGTTCGGATTCCGTATCGAGCGCGCTTGTCGCCTCGTCTAGTATCAGCACCGGCGCATTTACGAGCACAGCCCGCGCAATGGCTATCCGCTGGCGCTGGCCGCCCGAGAGAAATGTTCCACGTTCACCGACCATAGTATCGTATTTAAGCGGCATTTCCTCGATAAAATCGTTGGCAAACGCGATGCGAGCGGCCTCGGCGATCTCGGCATCGGTCGCGTCCGGTTTTCCGTACGAAATGTTGTAGCGCACCGTATCGTTGAACAGAACAGTTTCCTGCGTAACGAGCGCGATATGCTTTTTCAAGCTGAGCAGGCCTGCGTCGCGCAGATCGATCCCGTCCCAGGTGATGCTGCCGTCGATCGGATCGTACAGGCGCTGAATAAGCTTGATCAGCGTCGATTTGCCGCCGCCGCTCTCGCCGACGAGCGCGACCATCGTGCCTCTGGGTATATCGAGGCTCACATCCCGCAGCACGGGTTTATCCGCGCTCCGGTAATCGAAAGAGAGGTTTTTCAACTCGATCCGGTCTTTCAAATCGTTGAGCTGCACCGCATTCGGCTTCTCGGGCAGGACCTCGGTCTCATCCAGCACGTCCCAGACGTCTTTCGCTGCCGCAAATGCCTTCGATATCTCATTATGCTGGCGCGAGATCTTGCGCATCGGGTCGTAGCTGCGAAACAGGAAGAACAGAAATGTAAAGAATTGCGCGGCGTCCATATTCCCGGCGTTTATTTCGCGCAGGCCGAAATAGAAAAAGACGAGCAGGGCAATTACACCGATGATCTCGATCGTCGGGGGCGACGTAGCGGCGATCTGGCCCGAGCGCAGATTGGCGCGCGCGATCAGCTTTGCGACCGTATCGAACCGCGATTTTTCGCGCTCCTCAGCGGCGTAGGCTTTGACGATCGTCTGGTTTGCGAGCGTTTCCTGGGCCGTGTCGTTGAGCTGTTTATTGCCGTCGAAGGAAACTTGCGCGAGCTTTCTGAGCGATTTGCTGAATTTTGTTGTGAGCAGCGCGATGATCGGGCCTATCACCATTGCGCCGAGCATCAGCCGCCAGTTGAAATAAAATGCCGCAGCGAGAAAACACACGAGCATAAAACTCTCGCGCAGAACGTCGCGAAGATTGCCGGAAACCGCCGCCTCGATCGCGGCGCAGCTTGTTACAAGGCGCGCTACAAGGAAATTTGTCCTGTGTTTCTCGAAAAACGATGCCGGCTGCTGCAGAAGGTGGTCGTAAAGCTCGCGGCGCAGTTGGAGCACGGCCGATTGCCCGATCTTTGCCATCAGATATGACGAAAAATACTCGGCGATACCCTTTAATATGGTAAAACCTAGTAGTAGGATCGCTATCGCAACCCAACCGCGAAACCAGTCGTCTTGCGGTACGAGGACCTGCAGATTAAAAAGTGTTTCCGAATTCTGCGACTGTCCCGGCAGAAACTGGTTGAAGATCGGGACGAAAAGAGCGCCGGTCGCCGTTTCGAAGGCAGCCGTAAATACCATCGCGACCATGGCGACGGCGAAGGTGCCCCAGTGGGGCTGCAGGTATTTGAGAAGTCTTCGAAGATCGTTCATCGAGGGCCGGTAAAATCTTGAATATACTTTAGTTGAGGCCCGGTGTCCAAATCACGTTATTTGCAACGGATAATAAAGATATGGCATCTTTTTGTAGAGTACCGCTTTTTTGGGAGAACAAAATATGCAAAATTTAAGAGCTTTTATCACGCTATTTTCGCTTTTATTCGTCCTTTCCACGGTTATTTTTGTAAATGCACAGGTAGATGTGCCCCGGCGCACAACGGCTATCACATATCCCCTTGATGAATTGGTAACCGTCCAGTTCAAGGGAACAACCCGGTTTCCAAGGATGAAGGGTGAAGCAAGAATTAAACGGACCAGCCGCAACGGAAGCGAGATCGAGCTTTCGGTTTCGAAAATGCCGCGGCCGTTCGAGCTTGGCGCTGGTTATGCGACCTATGTTCTATGGGCGATATCTCCCGATGGCCAGGCGGATAATCTCGGCGAGATAAAAAGGCGGGGGTTTTTTGAGTTCGATTCCAAGATAAGCGTTACCACCCCGCTGCAGACATTCGCTCTGATCATAACGGCCGAGCCGCATTTTC
>Ga0193752_1001858_pt1 | contig 16871 bp, 11 predicted proteins | sample H1c1metaG_FD_144924 | JGI IMG/M metagenome (GOLD analysis project Ga0193752, IMG submission 144924) | Soil microbial communities from a riparian zone of the East river system, Colorado, United States - H1c1 | ecosystem: Environmental > Terrestrial > Soil > Riparian zone | place: USA: East River... | reverse complement strand
CCGCGCCGCGGCGTCCTCGAGAGGCAAGAGCACCGGACCGAGCAGCGACGCGTTGGCCGTGCGAGCGCCGAGATAGATTTCGCCGCGCTTGGCGTCTGCGGCGGCAACGGCCCAGCCTGCGGATTGAGAACGGATGAGGGCTTCAGCCGCCATCGCGTCGAGCGTCGTCACACCGACCGCGGTCTTCTTGAGCGCCAGGGCCACCGCACGGGCAAAGGCGAGGCCGACGCGTTGGCCAGCGAAGGTCCCCGGCCCGGTGGTCACGCCGATCCGATCGAGTTGAGAGAAGGCAAGCCCGGCACGCCGCATCACGTCTTCGACCATCGGCGCCAACGCTTCGGCATGACCGCGGGCCATGTCGCGGTGCTCGTGTGCAAGCACGCGGTCGCCGCTCAGAACTGCCGCCGAACAGGCGCCGAGCGCAGTGTCGACGGCGAGGATGATCACAGGATCCTGCAAGCCTCGTCGAACTCGAGGCGGCCGGCACGCGGACGCAGACCCTGCTCGTCGCCGAAGCCGAGATTGCAAAGGAAGTTCGATTTGATCGAGGAGCCGGCGAAGAATTCGTTGTCCACGCCTTGATGGTCGAAGCCGCCCATTGGTCCGCAGTCCAGCCCGATGGAGCGCGCGGCCATGACGAAATAGCCGCCCTGGAGGCTTCCGTTGCGCAACGCCGCCAGCTCGAGTTCGGCGGGGCTCTTCTGCGCCCAGGTATCCCGGGCGTTGGGATTGGAGCTGAGCTTGCCCATCGTCTCGTAGAATTTGAGGTCGTAGGCGATGATCGCGGTCGCCTGCGCGCGCATGGTCTGCTCGACATTGCCCTTGTTGAGATGCGGCTTGAGGCGTTCCTTGGCTGCGGGTGTCAAGACAAAGACGAAGCGCGCCGGCGTCGTGTTGTTGGTCGTGGGTCCCCAGCGCGCGAGATCGTAGATCGCCATCAGCATTTGCGGCGTCACCTGACCGGGCCGCCAATTGCGATGGGTGCGCGCCTTGCGGAAGAGTTTGTCCAGCGCGTCGTCGTTCACGGCTAAAGTCACGGGGGGCGCTCCTCAATCGACTCGCGATGCTAGAGCGAAATGCGATCCGATTGAATCGGCAAGCTCGCGCTTCGGCTTTGGCTTTTGCCGGGATCGCAAAGGCCGGCTCGATAGGTAACCCGGCCCGACTTGATTTCTTGATTTATTGCGTGGTTAACACACTGATATTACAAGCGATCTTGATTTAGAAACGTGATTTTAAATCAAGCTTGGAGTCAGACCGCTTCGACTGCCGTCACTTCGGGAACGTAGTGACGCAGCATGTTCTCAATGCCGTTGCGGAGCGTGATGGTCGAGGACGGGCAACCGGCGCACGAACCCTGAAGGTGCAGGAACACGGTTCCCGAGCCGCCGTCGAAGCCTTTGAAGATGATGTCGCCGCCGTCATTGGCGACGGCTGGGCGCACGCGCGTCTCGATCAATTCCTTGATCTGAGCCACGATCTCGGCCTCTTCGCCCTCGTAAACGGCCTCGACTTCCTCGGCCGCTTCGGTCTCGAAGAGGGGCAGGCCCAGCGTGAAATGCTCCATGATGGCGCCGAGGATGGCGGGCTTCAGGTGCCGCCAGTCGCCGTCGCGCTTGGTCACGGTCACGAAATCGGCGCCGAAGAACACGCGCTCGACCTCAGGGATGCCGAAGAGGCGGGTCGCGAGGGGCGAGCGGCCGCCGGCGGCCGCGTCGGGGAAGTCCACGGTGCCCGACGGCATGATCTCGCGGCCGGGTATGAATTTCAAAGTCGCCGGGTTGGGCGTCGTTTCGGTCTGTATGAACATGGCTCTCATATCGCGTCTCGTCCCCTACTATACCAGACTGAACAAAAAGAGAACATACGCGCAGGCCCCCAGCTGTTGCAGCCGGTCCACCCTGCTCGGCGTGCCGTCGCTACAACCGGCTTATGCCGTTCAATGATCTCGCGTACGAAGAAGTGTTTCGGCACGACAAACAGGTTGGTGACGCCAAACTGTTTTCAAATCGTAATTCAGCAACATCAGATTGGGGTTGTTTTGGGGTTGTTCTTTGCCGCCAAGCGTTCGCACATCGATCGAACGCACCGTCGAGCACCTTTCCGCCAAATCTGTTCTTCTGACTCTTCAGTTCATATTCTTCGCTGCACGACTTGCAGGAGAAATCTCCGACGGGACTGTTGTTCTTGAGCCTCTCTAGATTCGCTTGGCCACAGTTTGGGCAAAAGACTTGCTTGCTCATCCATGTTTCTGTCCAAACGCGCGCGCTTTGCGACGGACTTCGTACCGTACTTGAGCTTCCTCGAATCCCAATCGCATCGACCCGCTCCAGAGCTCGCGACGATCGCGAGCCTACTCCGTCTTTCGGCCAGCGGCGGAGGAGGCGGCGAGACGGTCTTCGCTGGGGTCGACGTGGAAGTCGATCACGCAGACGCCACCCTGTTTGAGAATTCCCACACCTTTCTCGATCGCGCCGCGCACGTCAGAGGATTTCGTCACCGGCCCGATGCCGACCGCGCCTTGCGCTTCGGCCATCTTGGCGATGTCGGGGAGCGGGTCTTCCATGCGCAGGCCGATCCAGCGGTTCGCCGGCTCGCGGCCGCGCCGGCGCGCGACATTGTCCTGGTGCAGCTCGTCATTGAAATAGGAGCGGTTGTTGTCGATCAGGATCAGCAGCGGAATGCGATGGCGCACGGCGGTCCAGATCGCGGTCGCGCCCATGCAGAAATCGCCGTCGCCGAGCACCGAGACAGCGTAGCGCCCCATGTCGTTGAGCGCGAGCGCGGAGCCGACCGAGAGGCCCGGCCCCGAGCCGAGGCCGCCCCCGCCATCCTTGCCGAGATAGGCGAGACCGCTTTTGAACGGCCAGATGTGGGAGGGGAAGCCGCGGTTCAGGAGACAGAGCGTCACCTTGTCGGGATCGTTGAACTCGGCACGCAGAGCACTCGCGACCTGGTCGAGTGTCACGCGGTCATCATTCGAGTCTTTGCGTTTGGGCGCGGCACGTTCGCGCCAAGGGGGTTTGATGGCGGCGTGTTCTCCCCCCACCCGAACCGCCTCGCTATGCGCTACGGCGGTTCGACCTCCCCGCGTTGGGGGAGGTTGGCTTGAGCTCAATTCGTCCAAGGCGTCGTTGAGCTCTTCGACGGCGACGTCGGAGGTTGTTGCCATGAACACGTCGCGCGGGGGCAGCGTCTGATATTCCATGCCTGCGCCGGTATGCAGCGTGTGATCGAGCGTAGCGGCGATGATCTTGGCCGAGACTTTGCCGACGCTCGAGGCCTGCTTCAGCAGGCCGCCGAGATCGACCCAATCGAGCGAGAGGATCACATCGGCCTCGCAGACGATCTCGCGCGCCGTTTTCGACAGCGCGTTGAACGGCGGCACGATATGGGCGGGATGATCGGTCGGAAACATCGCGCCGGTTTTCAGATCGGTCATCACGAGCGCGCCCGTGCGTTCGGCCAGGCGGAGACGCGCCTGCCACGCGGGATCGCTGCGCGCGCCGCGGCCGCAGAGCATCAGCGGGCGCTTGGCGCTTGCAAGCAGTGACGCGGCTTCGTCCAACGCGCTCTTCGCCGGACGCGAAGGCGCGGGCGGCTGGAGACGAGCGAGGTCGGGCCACTGAATTTCCTTCTCGAGCTTTTCCTCCTGAAGGCCCGCATCGAGACAGACATAGACGGGCGCGGTGGGCGCCGAGCGCGTGATCAGATGCGCGCGGGCGAGCGATTCGACGAGGCCTGTGGCCGAAGTCGGCTGGTCGTCCCATTTGACGAAGCCGCGGACGAGCGCGCCCTGATCGCGCATGGTGTGGATCCAATCGATCCACGGGCGGCGCTTCTCGGTATCGACGGGGCCGGTGGCGCCGAGCACGAGCATGGGCGCGCGATCGCACCAGGCGTTGAACATGCCCATCATGCCGTGGAAGAGGCCGACATTGGCGTGCAGGACGCAGGCCATCGGCTCGCCGGTCGCGCGCGCATAGCCGTGCGCGATCGAGACCGAGTGATCCTCGTGCAGACAGACGAGAATGCCGGGCCGTTCGTTGCCGAGATGATTGACGAGCGAATCGTGCAGGCCGCGATAGCTCGCGCCCGGATTGAGGCTGACATAGGGAATGTTGAAGCGGCGAAGCATGGCGGCGGCGATGTCGCTGCCCCAGGTGACAGTCTCGTCGGGTTTGCCTTCGGGCTTATCGAGAAGCATGCGTGTCTCCCAAGCTGCCGGTCCTTGCACTTGCAATTCCCCCCCCGCCGAACGGCCTCGCGCGAAGCGCTACGCCCGTTCGACATCTCCGCCAAGGGGAGGTGAGTTAGAGAGTTTGCCGGCTGATTGTCTGCGATGGCCTCATGCCACGGTTACTACTGTGGCTTTTTCAACCACATGGCTTGGGGATTGGCTACAGCGAAACGGACGATGGCGGCCGGTAATGAGGCGCTCACGCGACGGCGTCGATTTGTTCGTCGGTGAGGTTGCCCGGGACGACCGTGACCGGGATCGGATAGGCGTTGGCGGCGGGGCCGGCGATCAGCGCGACCAGGGGGCCGGGACCTTCGTTCGACATCCCCGCCGCGAGCACGAGGATCGAGATCGCGCGGTCTTCCTTCAGCAGGCTGCGAATCTCATCGGCGGCGCGGCCTTCGCGGATGATGAGTTCCGGCATGGCGCCCAGGATGTCGTTCACGACCTTCGCCGCGTCGTGCAGTTCGCGTTCCGCTTCCTGATGGGCTTCTTCGCGCATCACGCGCTCGACGCCCGCCCATTGCTGATAATCAGCCGGCATCACGACATAGAGCAGCGTGACGATGCCGTCGGTGTGCTGCGCGCGGCGCGCGGCGTATCTGAGCGCGACGCGGCACTCGGGCGAATTGTCGACGACGGCGAGGAATTTGCGGCGGTGGGTCGAAGGCAACGGGACGTCGCTCATAGGGTGACATGGTGCACGCTTGTCATGAAGGCCGCAAGCTGGCGCGGCCCGGCCGCGCGAACACGGCAACGCATAGGCTGCCCATGGATTTCCTTCCCCTCGCGTTCAGCGGTCGGCGAGCAAGCGCTTTAGGGCGTAGACGAATTCGAGCGCGCTCTTGGGCGTGAGCGCATCGGGGTCGGCGTTGCGCACGGCGTCTTCGAGCTCGTTCGTGCGGGGTTGCGGCTTGGCGCTCTTGAGCGCGTCGGCGAACAGCGGCAGGTCGTCGATGCGCGCCAGCGGTTTGTGCCCCTCGCGCCCGTCTTCGAGCGCGCGCAGCACGTCGCGCGAGCGATCGATCACTGCCTTGGGGAGGCCTGCGAGCTTGGCCACCTGGATGCCGTAGGAGCGGTCGGCGGCGCCGGGCCCGACCTCGTGCAGGAAAACCACCGTGTCCTTCCACTCCCTCACCCGCATCGTGGCGCAGGCGACATTCTTGAGCCTCTCGGAGAGCGCGACCAGCTCGTGATAATGCGTGGCGAACAGCGCGCGCGAGCGGTTCACTTCGCTCAAGTGCTCGACCACCGCCCAGGCGATGGCGAGGCCGTCGAAGGTCGCGGTGCCCCGCCCGATCTCATCGAGGATCACCAGCGAGCGCGGACCCGCCTGATTGAGAATGGCGGCCGTCTCCACCATTTCGACCATGAAGGTCGAACGGCCGCGCGCAAGATCATCGGCCGCGCCGACACGGCTGAACAGGCGATCGACAATGCCGATATGGGCGGTCTCGGCGGGCACGAACGAGCCCATTTGCGCCAAGATCGCGATCAGCGCGTTCTGGCGCAGGAAGGTCGACTTGCCGGCCATGTTCGGGCCGGTGACCAGCCAGAGCCGCGCGGTCTTGGCGGTCTCACCCTCGGAGGAGAGGTCGCAGCCGTTGGCGGTGAACGGCCCGCTCGCCGATTCAAGGAGCGCGGCTTCGACCACGGGATGGCGCCCGCGCGCGATGCGGAAAACGAGCGAGGCATCGACAACGGGACGCGAATAGTCGCGGCGCTCAGCCAGCTCCGCCAACGCAGACGACACGTCGAGCCCGGCAAGCGCATCGGCGATGGAGGAAAGGCGTTGGGCGTCGGATTGCACCTGCGAGACCAAGGTGTCGAACAGTTCGTGCTCAATGCCGAGCGCAGAATCGGCGGCCTGCGAGATTTTGGTCGCGAGCTCGGCCAGCTCGTCGCTCGAAAAGCGGACGGCTGAGGCCACCGTCTGGCGATGGCGGAAACGGTTCTGCGCGATCAGCTTGTCGGCGTTGGCGGCGGTCGCCTCGATGAAGTAGCCGAGCACGGCGTTGTGCTTGATCCGGAGTGAGCCAATGCCGGTCTCCTGGCGGTAGCGCGCTTCGAGCTGGGCGATCACGCGGCGGGATTCGTCGCGCAGCGAGCGCACCTCGTCGAGTGCGGCATGCACGCCCTTGGCGATAAAGCCGCCGTCGCGCGCGAAGAACGGCGGGTCGGGGACGAGGAGCGAATCCAGGCGTTCGGACAAAGCGCTCGTTGCCGCCAAGCCTTCGGTCAGACGCAAGATGATCTCGTCGAGCTCGCCGCGCGGAGGACCAAGCGGATCGCCGACTGGGCCGAGCGCCCGGCGGAGCGCGCGGGAAGCGGCGAGCCCGTCGCGGATGGCGCCGAGATCGCGCGGGCCGCCGCGCGCGAGCGTCAGCCGGCTCACCGCGCGGGCAATGTCGGGGGCGGATTTGAGGGCGGCGCGCGTGGTTTCGCGCAGATCGGGCAGCTTCAGGAAGTACGCCACCGCATCGAGCCTGAGCGCGATGGCGGCCGGATCGGTCGATGGGGCCGCGAGCCGTTGATAGAGGGCCCGCGCGCCCGCGGCGGTCACGGTGCAATCGATCACAGAGAGCAGGCTCCCGCGCCGTTCGCCGCCCAGTGTTTCGGTGAGCTCAAGATTGCGGCGGGTTGCCGGGTCGATCGCCATGCGGCCGGTTTCGCCTTCGCGCTTGATCGGTTTGAGGGCGGGGAATTTTCCCTTCTGGGTCAGCTCCAGATAGGAGACGAGGCTGCCTGCCGCCGAGAGCTCGGCCCGTCCGAACTGGCCGAGCCCGTCGAGCGCGGCAACGCCGTAAAGCGCCTTCAAGGCGCGCTCAGCACTCTGCGAATCGAAATAGACGCTTGGGCGAAGCGTCAGACGCGGGCCGAGCTCTTTCAGCGTGGTCGCGATCCGCTCGTCGGCGAGGAGAGCATCGGGGGCGAGCACTTCGCGTGGGCTAAGCCGGGACAGCGCTTGCGCCAGGGTTTCACGCGTCGCCGGCTCGACGGCGAAGTCGCCGGTGGAGATGTCGGCCGAGGCGAGCGCGAGCGCGCCTGCCGACCGGCCTATGGCGGCAAGGACGCTGGGGGTTCGCGAGTCGAGCAGCGAATCTTCGGTCAGAGTGCCGGGCGTCACGAGGCGGATGACTTCGCGCCGGACGGGGGACTTGGGGCCGCGTTTGCGGGCGAGCTCCGGGTCCTCCATCTGCTCGCAGACGGCGACCCGGAAGCCCTTGCGGATCAGCTTCTCGAGATAGGCTTCCGCCGCGTGGACCGGCACGCCGCACATCGGGATGTCTTCGCCGAGATGCTTGCCGCGCTTGGTGAGGGCGATATCGAGGGCGGCGGCGGCTTTGACCGCGTCGTCGAAGAAGAGTTCGTAGAAATCGCCCATCCGGTAGAACAGCAGGTAGTCTTGATGAGCGGATTTGATTTCCAGATATTGCGCCATCATGGGCGTGGCACTGTCCGAGGGCGCCGCGCCGGCGCCCCGCCTGCCATTGTCAGATACGGAAATCTCAGCCATGACAGCAAGCTAGCAGATCGGCCATGGGGAGGGGCCGTTCCAGGTCACCGCACACCGACTTGTCCCCAACCCGACCATAAAGAGGGCCGGCGACACGAGCGCCGGCCTACCCGGAGAGAAACGTCCCAATGCCCATCAAGTCCGACCGCCCCTCCTTCACCGATGAAGAGGCGCTTGCGTTCCATGCCGGGGCCAAGCCGGGGAAGCTCGAAATCCGCGCCACGAAGCCGATGGCAACGCAGCGCGATCTTTCGCTGGCCTATTCGCCCGGCGTCGCGGTGCCGGTGCGCGCGATCGCGGCCAATCCCGATTGCGCCTACGACTACACAGCGCGCCGCAACCGCGTCGGCGTGATCTCGAACGGCACGGCGATTCTCGGACTTGGCGATCTCGGCGCGCTGGCGTCAAAGCCGGTGATGGAAGGCAAAGCGGTGCTCTTCAAGCGCTTCGCCGACATCGACGCGATCGATATCGAGGTCGACACCAGCGACGTCGAACAGTTCATCAACGCCGTGCGCTATCTCACGCCAACCTTCGGCGGGGTCAATCTCGAGGACATCAAGGCGCCCGACTGTTTCATCATCGAGCAGCGGTTGCGGGAATTGATGGACATTCCCGTCTTCCATGACGATCAGCACGGCACGGCGATCATCACCACCGCGGGGCTGATCAACGCGCTGCACCTCACCGGACGCAACCTCGCGGACGTGAAGGTGGTGGTCAACGGCGCAGGCGCCGCGGGCATCGCCTGTCTCGACCTGATGGTCGGGATGGGGCTGATGCGGAGCAACGTCGTGCTCTGCGACACCAAGGGCGTGATCTTCCGCGGCCGCACCGAAGGCATGAACCAGTGGAAGGCGGCCTATGCCTCCGATACGCGGGCGCGCCGCCTCGAGGACGCGCTCGAAGGCGCCGATGTGGTGATCGGGCTCTCCGTCAAAGGCGCCATTACGCAGGAGATGGTGAAAAAAATGGCGAAGAAACCGATCATCTTCGCCATGGCCAATCCCGACCCGGAAATCACCCCGGAGGAAGCACGCGCGGTGCGGCCCGATGCAATCATCGCCACCGGACGGTCGGACTACCCGAACCAGATCAACAACGTGCTGGGCTTTCCCTACATCTTCCGGGGCGCGCTCGACGTTGCCGCGCGCACGATCAACGAAGAGATGAAGATCGCCGCAGCCCACGCGCTGGCCGCACTCGCGCGCGAGGACGTGCCCGACGAAGTGGCGGCCGCCTATCGCGGCGCGCGGCCGAGCTATGGGCCGGACTACATCATTCCCGTGCCGTTCGATCCGAGGCTGATCTCGCGGGTGTCGTCCGCGGTTGCCGAAGCGGCGATGAAGAGCGGCGTCGCGCGGCGTCCGATCAAGGACATGGAGGCGTACGGGTTCCAGCTCTCGGCCCGGCTCGATCCCGCGGCCGTGTTGTTCCAGAGCATCACGGCGAGCGTGCGCGCCAACCCGAAGCGCATCGTCTTCGCGGAAGGCGAAGAGGAGCCTGTCATCCGCGCGGCGGTTTCGTTTCAGAACTCAGGGTTAGGCCGCGCCATCCTGGTCGGGCGCGAGGAGATCGTGCGCGAGCGCATCCAGAACCTCGGCGCCGAAACCGACACGCCCTTGAAAGTGCAGGTGCCGCATTCCGCCGCCGAGGCAGCGCCCTATATCGAGGCCCTCTACAAGCGTATGCAGCGGACCGGCGCGCTTCACCGCGACTGCGTGCGCATGGTGACCAACGACCGCAATGTCTATGCGGCCTCCATGGTTGCGGCCGGCGACGCCGACGGCATGGTCACCGGCGTTACGCGCAACTATACGGTCGCGCTCAACGATGTGCGCCAGGTGCTGGATCCCAGCCCCGGCCAATTGCCGATCGGCGTGACGGCGATCCTCGCCAAGGGCCGTCTAATCTTTATTGCCGACACGGCCGTTCACGAGATGCCGACGGCCGAGGAGCTGGCCGACATCACCATACAGATGGCGGGCGTGGTCCGGCGCTTCGGCCAGGAGCCGCGGGTGGCGCTGCTGGCGTTTTCCACCTTCGGTTTTCCGCGCGGCGAGCGTTCGGAACGCATCATCGAGGCGGTCGAGCTCCTGGCCAAGCGCAAGGTCGATTTCGAGTATGACGGCGAGATGGCCGCCGACGTCGCGCTCGACCGCGAACGCATGGCGGCCTACCCGTTCTGCCGGCTGTCCGACGTCGCCAATGTGCTGATCATGCCGGCCATCCACTCGGCGTCGATCTCGACCAAGCTGCTTCAACAGCTCGGCGATGTGACCATGCTGGGCCCCCTTCTGGTCGGGCTCCAGAAGCCGGTGCAGATCGCCCCCTTGGGCGCCAAGATGAGCGAGATCTACAATATGGCGGTACTGGCCGCCTACGACATCAACCGCTAAGATGCCGCCCGAATTCATCCGGGTCCGGAGGGAAAGAAATGCGGAACATCCTCATCGTCGCGCTCACCGCCGGCCTGGGGGCCTGCGCGACCGAAGGCCAGAGAGAGGCGGCCGTCCTTCAGTGCGAAGCGGTCGGGGTCACACAGAGCGACCCGTACTTTGATACTTGCACCCGGTCCTACGCGCTCCAGGCCAATCAGGATAACCTCGACGTCTCCTATCATCGGGCCCTCAACCCGACCTATGACAGGCGCATGGCGCATACTTGGCACGGGTTCTGAGGTCACTAACCAGTTGGCGGGGTGGGTTTTTCTACGAGTTCCTTAGCTTTCACGCCGCATCCGAATCGGCGGCAAAGGCCGGTTGCCATTTTCGGCCGCAAAGCTGAAGCGGACGCGAAAACTACTGAAATGGCCTTTCCAGAAGGCCATTCGACCGCTTGCGGGGCCAATTTCCGGTTCCTATATACCCCGGAACGCGAGCATTTAGGCTTTTCATCGAGGGGATGGGTGCGCGGGGCCGCTTCTAAACCGGGGCTCCGAAATCCCATCCGCCTGAAGGAGAATATGTATGGCGAAAGTCATTGGCATCGATCTCGGCACGACCAATTCCTGCGTCGCCGTGATGGAAGGATCCGCCCCCAAAGTCATCGAGAATGCAGAGGGCGCCCGCACCACGCCGTCGATCGTCGCCTTTACGGCGGACGGCGAGCGGCTGATGGGCCAGCCGGCCAAGCGCCAGGGGGTGACCAACCCCGAATACACCTACTTCGCCATCAAGCGCCTGATCGGCCGGCGCTTCGACGACCCGATGACCCAGAAGGACATCGGCATGGTGCCCTATAAGATCGTCAAGGCGGACAACGGCGATGCCTGGGTGCAAGGGCGCGAAGGCAAGCGTTACGCACCGTCCGAAGTTTCCGCCTTCATTCTGCAGAAGATGAAAGAGACCGCCGAGAGCTATCTCGGCGAGAAGGTTCAGCAGGCCGTTATCACTGTCCCGGCCTATTTCAACGATGCTCAGCGTCAGGCGACCAAGGACGCCGGCAAGATCGCGGGCCTCGAAGTCTTGCGCATCATCAACGAGCCGACGGCGGCCGCTCTTGCCTATGGCATGGACAAGAAGCAGGCCGGGACCATCGCCGTGTACGACCTCGGCGGCGGCACGTTCGACATCTCGATCCTCGAAATCGGCGACGGCGTCTTCGAGGTGAAGTCGACGAACGGCGATACGTTCCTCGGCGGCGAGGATTTCGACCTGCGCCTGGTCAATTACCTCGCGGACGAATTCAAGAAGGAATCCGGCATCGATCTCCGTGGCGATCGCCTGGCGTTGCAGCGGCTGAAGGAGGCCGCCGAAAAGGCCAAGATCGAGCTGTCTTCGGCGATGCAGACGGAAGTGAACCTTCCCTTCATCACCGCCGATGCGAGCGGGCCGAAGCACCTGACGATGAAGATCACGCGCGCGAAGCTCGAGGCGCTGGTCGACGATCTGGTGCAGAAGACCATCGCGCCGGTGAAGCAGGCGCTGAAGGATGCGGGCGTCTCCGCCAACCAGATCGACGAAGTGATCCTGGTCGGCGGTATGACGCGCATGCCGCGCGTGCAGGACGTCGTCAAGCAGCTCTTCGGCAAGGAGCCGCATAAGGGCGTCAATCCCGACGAAGTCGTCGCTGTCGGCGCCGCCATCCAGGCCGGCGTGCTCAAGGGCGAAGTGAAGGACGTGCTGCTGCTCGACGTGACGCCGCTGTCGCTCGGTATCGAGACGCTGGGTGGCGTGTTCACGCGGCTGATCGATCGCAACACGACGATCCCAACCAAGAAGAGCCAGATCTTCTCCACCGCCGACGACAACCAGACCGCGGTCACCATCCGCGTGTTCCAAGGCGAGCGCGAGATGGCGGCGAACAACAAGCTGCTCGGCCAATTCGACCTGGTAGGCATTCCGCCCGCGCCCAGAGGCGTTCCTCAGGTTGAGGTCACCTTCGACATCGATGCCAACGGCATCGTTTCGGTCGGCGCCAAGGACAAGGCCACGAGCAAGGAGCAGAGCATCCGCATCCAGGCCTCCGGCGGTCTGTCGGAAGCCGACATTCAGAAGATGGTGAAGGAAGCCGAGGCGCATGCGGCCGACGATAAGAAGGCGCGTGAGCTTGCAGAGGCGAAAAACCACGGCGACGCGCTGATCCATTCGACTGAAAAGGCGGTCTCCGAGCACGGCTCGAAAGTGGGCGAGGCGGAGCGCACGGCGATCGAGAACGCGATCGCCTCGCTGAAGGCCGCGATCAAGACGGAGGACGTTGACGACATCAAGGCCAAGACCAACACGCTGGCGCAGGCCTCGATGAAGCTCGGCGAGGCCATGTACAAGGCGCAGCAGAGCGGCGGCGACGGCTCGGGTGGAGACGGCGCAGCCGGCGGCGACGCGCCTCCGAAGGACGAGAACGTGGTCGATGCCGAATTTTCAGAGGTCGACGACAACAAGAAACAAGGCGCGGCGTGAGCTGAGACCAGAAATCGACGGCTGATATCAGAACGGGGGCGGGCTGATGAGGTGTGTGAGTTCCGTGGTTCACTGTCGGGCGTCTGATTTTCGTCGTGAGTGCGTGGTGCGCCGCCCATGAGCAAGCAATGTTATTATGAGGTCCTGGGAGTCGCCCGTACCGCCTCCGCCGACGATCTGAAAGGGGCCTATCGCAAGCTGGCCAAGGAGCATCACCCCGACCGCAATCAGGACGGCAACGGGACCGACCACAAGTTCAAAGAGATCGCCGAGGCCTACGAGATCCTGAAGGATCCCAACCGGCGCGCGGCGTATGACCGGTTCGGCCATGCCGCCTTCGAGCAAGGCCACGGACGCGGCGCGCAGGGGTTCGACTTCTCGGCCTCCTTCACCGATGTTTTCGACGACCTGTTCGGCGAGATGATGGGCGGCAAGCGCGGCGGCAAGCGGCAAAACCGCGGCAGCGACCTGCGCTACAACATGGAGATCACGCTCGAAGACGCCTATCGGGGCAAGACCACGGAAATCCGTGTGCCCACGCTTATCGCTTGCGAAGGATGCGGCGGGTCGGGTGCGGCGACCGGGACCAAGCCCGAAACCTGCTCGACCTGCGCGGGGCATGGGAAGGTGCGCGCCAATCAGGGCTTTTTCACCATCGAGCGGACCTGCCCGAAATGCCGTGGGCAGGGGCGCGTCGTGCGCACGCCCTGCCGGGACTGCAGCGGTTCGGGCCACGTGCAGAAGGAGCGCACGCTCTCGGTCGATATTCCACCGGGCGTTGAAGACGGAACACGCATCCGTCTGTCCGGCGAAGGCCAGGCCGGCATGCATGGCGGGCCGCCCGGCGACCTCTATATCTTCCTATCGCTCCAACAGCACCCGATCTTCCAGCGCGATTCACAGGATTTGTATTGCCGCGTACCCATCAGCTTCGTAACCGCGGCGCTCGGCGGCGAGATCGAGGTGCCCACGATCGCAGGCGGACGCGTCAAGGTGACAATCCCCGACGGAACCCAGACCGGCCATCAGTTCAAGCTGAGGAGCAAGGGCATGCCGCTCTTGAAGGCGCACGGACATGTCGGCGATCTCTTCATCGAGGTCCGCGTCGAGACGCCGGTCAAGCTGACCAAGAAGCAGAAGGAATTGCTGAAGACCTTCGAAACCGAAGCGAACCAAGGCAGCCAGCCCGAAAGCGAAAGCTTCTTCGCCAAGATGAAGGACTTCATGGGCGGCAAGCCGAACTGATAAACGCGTACGCCGCTCGGCCTGATCGCTTCTCGCGGCTAAGCGATTGCGCCCGCCTTTCTGAGCCATCGCTCCAAGAGCAATCTCTCGTCAGGGGTAAGCTCTGCATACACTGTCGGCAGCTATGCCTTTGCTATCGGATTGCGCTGAGCAGCGCTCAGCATCAGCATGCGTACAGCATGCAGCCGATCAGCCTCGATACCGATACCGAGATGGGAGGCGACGCCGATCATCGCCTGTGCGCCCGCATGGCCTTGTTTGGCTGCTTGCAGAAACCACCACACGGCTCGTTCCGGATTCTGGGCAACGCCAAGCCCCCCATGAAAGATTGTTCCGAGCGTGACTTGCGCTACCGCGCCCCCCTTTGCGCCGCCTTTTCGGACCAATACCGGGCAACTCGGTAGAATTCTTCCGTTTCTTCTGCGAGCGCCAATCGACCGAGGGCGCCCTGCGAGAGCTCGCATTCCTGTTGCGCACCCATCTCGAACATTTCGACCGCACTCTCTGGCCCCGGCTCTTCGAGCAGTGAGCCCAGAGCGAAGATGGATGGGCGTCAGCCACCGCCCACAGCCCGTCTGAACTATTGAATCGACTCGGCCGTTCTCTCCGCTCGCAGGGTGAGAACACCCATATTGTGGTGTGCTCGCGGCAGACCCGCATCAGCCACGCGCCTGAACCAGAACTCCACTTTGCGCGAAGCGGGTTGGTTGTTTGCATACCAGAGACCCACTTCGTTCGCGGCTTCCGCGTCACCGGCTCGCACCAAGACATCAGCCGGCGGTGTCGGTTCGAGTGGATCGTTGCCGCCCGAACCGGAAACACTTCCGAACAAGCCCTTCAGCGACTTGAACAGTGTGACCTCCCAAGAGCCGTGTAGCGTCGCAAAATACCGCGAGACGCGCCTACTGGGAATTGTGGCTCCAGATTTGTGGCCGCCTTCCGAGGGCTGGCGTTGGTATCGAAACAAAACGGGCTCCTCGTTTCCGAGGAGCCCGCGATGCAATCCAAATCGTAGAGCGAACTATTCCGCGGCTTCGGCGATCTGGGGCGCGGCCGAGAGCACGTCGTCTCCGACATGTTTCTCGAACTTCTTGAAGTTCTCGCGGAACATCCCGGCGAGCTTGCGGGCCATCGCGTCGTAAGCGTCCTTGTCAGCCCAGGTCTCACGCGGATCGAGAATTTTCGTATCCACGCCCGGTACCGAAACGGGCACGCGGAAGCGGAAGTTCGGATCGACGCGCATCTCGACATCGGCGAGCGAGCCGTCAAGAGCGGCCGAGAGCAGCGCGCGCGTGACGCGGATCGGCATGCGCTTGCCGACGCCGTATTTGCCGCCGGTCCAGCCGGTATTGACCAGCCAGCAATCGACCTTGTGCTCAGCGATCAGATCGCGAAGCAGGTTGCCGTATTCGGACGGATGCCGCGGCAGGAACGGCGCGCCGAAGCAGGTCGAGAAGGTGGGTTCGGGATCGTTGCCAAGCCCCTTCTCGGTACCCGCGACTTTCGCCGTGAAGCCGGAGAGGAAGTGGTACATCGCCTGGCCGGCGGTGAGCTTTGCGATCGGCGGCATGACGCCGAAGGCATCGGCGGTCAGGAAGATGATGTTCTTGGGATGATTGCCGGTGCCGAGCGGCGAGGTGTTGGGGATATAGGCGATCGGATAGGCGGCACGCGTGTTCTCGGTGTATCTCTCAGAATCGAGATCGAGCTCGCGCGTCTTCTCGTCCATCACCACGTTTTCGAGCACCGTGCCGAAGCGGTGAGCCGTGGCGTGGATCTCGGGTTCGGCTTCGGCGGAGAGGCGGATCATCTTGGCATAACAGCCGCCTTCGAAATTGAAGATGCCGTTCTCGGACCAGCCGTGCTCGTCGTCGCCGATGAGAATGCGATTGGGATCGGCGGAAAGCGTCGTCTTGCCCGTGCCCGAAAGGCCGAAGAAGAGGGCGCTGTCGCCGGATTTGCCCATGTTGGCGCTCGCGTGCATCGACATCACGCGTTTTCCCGGGAGGATGTAGTTGAGGATCGTGAAGACCGATTTCTTCATCTCGCCGGCATAAGACGTGCCGCCGATCAGTACGACCTTCTTGGCCAGATTGACGGCGATCACGGTGCCCGACCGGACGCCATGCGCCTTCGGATCAGCGGTGAAGCCCGGCAGACAGACGATGGTGAATTCGGGCTTGAAGTTCTGCAGCTCGCCGGCGCGCGGTTCGATCAGCAGATGTTGGATGAACAGCGAGTGCCAGGCGAATTCGGTGATGACGCGGACGGGGAGGCGGTGCACGGGGTCGGCGCCGCCGAAGAGATCCTGGACATAGAGCTCGTGGTTCTGCGCATAGGAGGTCATCGCCTCGAACAGCGTGTCAAACGTCGCCGGGTCCATCTTCTGGTTGTTTTCCCACCAAATGTGGGATTCGGACGACGGCTCGACGACGAAATATTTGTCCTTGGGCGACCGGCCGGTGTGCTGGCCTGTCAGAACGACAAGCGGGCCGTCCTTGGCGACCTTGCCCTCACCCAACCGCACGGCCCGCTCGTAGAGCTCAGCCGCGTTCCAATTCCAATTCACGCCCTTAAGGTTGCGAAACCCATGCTGCTCCAAGCCCGATGCGCCCGGCTGCCCGTGGTCGGCCATTTCCCTATCCTTCTGCTTTATCCCGCCCCGATTGGGGCGTGGGGAGACCCGAGGGGTCTAACCCAGCCGGGGACAAGATAGAAGGGACAGTTTGACGCCGCAATCGGCCTTCTAACGTATGGCTAAGCACCCCTACGAAATCACAAAATTGGCATCATCCATGCTAGACATAGCGGTATGAACGAAGGTTCCCGCATCAAAGGGCCGGAGCTCAGCGACGAGGAGCTTGAGCGCTATGCCCGGCACATCGTGCTGCGCGAGGTCGGCGGCGCCGGCCAGGCCAGGCTGTTGCAAGCCCGCGTGCTGGTGATCGGAGCGGGGGGCCTCGGAAGT
>Ga0193752_1001857_pt1 | contig 16872 bp, 14 predicted proteins | sample H1c1metaG_FD_144924 | JGI IMG/M metagenome (GOLD analysis project Ga0193752, IMG submission 144924) | Soil microbial communities from a riparian zone of the East river system, Colorado, United States - H1c1 | ecosystem: Environmental > Terrestrial > Soil > Riparian zone | place: USA: East River... | reverse complement strand
CCGGTCGTCGGCTATCAGTTCGCGGACAGGAATGTCGAACGAGTCTGCCAGGGCAGCAGCTTTATTCAGATCACGGGCAAAAAGTGTGACGTCCGCGCCTTCCTGTTTTAATGCGTAGATGCAGGCACGCGCCGCGCCGCCGGCCCCGACGACTGAGACGCGAGCGTCTTTCAGGTCGCCGAAATGTTTTTTCAACGGCGCGATAAAACCCGGAGCGTCGGTGTTGTAGCCGTAGAATTTTCCGCCGTCGATCTTAACAGTATTGACCGCGCCGATCTGTGACGCGGTTTCGTCTATCTCGTCGAGGTACTGCATTATCGCCTGCTTGTGCGGGTTGGTGACCGAGAAGCCGCCGAAATTAAGAGACACTTCGCGCGTCTCAGCTTTTACCATTCGCGTTAGAAAATCGCCGAGATCGGCAACCTGTAGCGGCACAAAAACACGGTTCATCGCCGCCGCCTTGAACGCCGCGTTGTGCATCCACGGCGAAACGGAATAACTGGTATCGCCAGCGACTATGCCGAAGATCTGCGTCTCAGCGTCGAGTTCCTTTGCGCGAAATACGTCGATCATATCCGCCGCCGAGATCTGTCCGGGAGCCGTTTCCGCACCGGCGTCCAAAGACGCATATGTCATAAACGCCCCGTGGGCCAAACCCAATATCCGCGTCCACTTTCCCGCCTCGCCCATCGCTATCGGGATAAACGGTTTATCAATTGTGACGCGCTTTTCAAGCAGGTTCCAAAGCTGGATCGCATCGGTGATCTGTGTTGTCTGGACGGCTATCTTGATGTGAGACGCGCTCGTCGATTCGAGTCTTTTGACGATGGCATCCATATCGGGAACGGTGTCAGAAAAATCGTGAGCCGAGCAGATGCGGTTTCTCCAAGCCGAATCGTTTGTGCGTGCGATGATGTCCTCTTCAAGATCACCCGCCCAGAATGCTCCTTCGTTTCCGCCGAGCCAAAATGACGAACGCTCAGCTTCTGAAAGTTTCCGTTTACCGCCTTGCTCATACGAACGAAATGTCGCAAGCAGGTTGTCCGAATGGCTCCCCTTCCATTCGGCAGCATTGGCGACGGCCGGAGCGATCTGATCCGGAGCGAGACAATCGAACCTCACCTCGATCACATCCGCCAGTGGTTTGGCGCGTTCTATTTGCGCGAATAAATCTTCCGCCGTCGCCGCACAAATTGATATACAGATCTTGCCGTCGTTCATAATTCCGATCTAAGTATAAAGATAAAGATCGCGAACTTCACAGAGTGAAACGTGTAAGAAACGCGAAAAACGTAAAACGTGCAATAAACGCGATACGGGTGAAAAACGCGATACGTGAGAAACGGGAGGTAGCGTGCTATTCGCGCGGCGTATCAGTTGACGGCAATGTGGTGACAAAGCTGAGCGTAGTGATCAGGCTGACGACCAGGCCGACGGCGGCAGCGGAAACGACGAGCGTATGCCCGCTTTGTTTCACGCCGATGCCGGTCATTGCCCACGCTATCGCCAGCGGATATAGATAACTGACCAGCCGGATGCGGACCAGCACGCCAAGCAGCGCCGCAAAGAGGATCAATATTATTGCGACGACCGTCCAAACCGTCTCGCTGAACTGCACATTCCAATGCACCAGCAAGACCGCGAAATTGACGAGCGTCGCGGCCGTCACCCAGCCGAAATAGATGCCGAATGGGGCCTTGACCAGCCAGTATTCGCCGTGGCCTTTCGTTTCACGCAGATGCAGATTTATCATGAACAGGCTGGCGGCGAGCAGGAAGATCAAGGCGAGGCAGATCGCGATCTGATCGTTAAGCCACATATATATCCAGCCGCAGTTCAGAGCGCAGCTAAGAATGTAATACGACCGGATGCCGCGAAAGCGTTCCAGATTGGCCGGCAGCATTTGATAGATGCTGAAGACGATCATGCCGACATAGATCAGGCTCCAAATGGTGAAAGCGAAGCCGGCGGGCGTGATCAGCGTCGGGTATTTGTCCGAGATCATGTCCGGCGTGACGCCATTAATGCGGCCCATCACGGCCAGCCAGTTAAAGGCGATCGTCCCGATAGTTGCGGCCAGAACAAGGAAAGACCTAAAACGGTCGATGCCAATTGTTTTTTCAGTCATATTGACACTATTTTACCGTTTGTTAAGCCGATATGTGTTGAGATATTTACGATTTCGTATGACAATAACGGAAAACGTAAAGTTTTGTAAACGTGCGTTTTTCACCCTGACATTGATTAACAACTATTTTGCAGGCATTTGCGTCTTACTCTCGTCTGTGGCACCCGGATTGCCTTAAAGACAAGCGACGCACTTTCCTTCTTCCCCGTTGCGTTAGTTATAGGAAGAGGAAAATGAAATGATGAAGACTTTACAGCAAATATTATTCACTCTTATAGTCGTGACCGGCCTCTCGCTGGCCGTGTCGGCGCAAAAGGGCGAAAAGCCGCCGCCGAAGGAAAAACCGCCAAAGATCGATCCGAAGCCCAAGGATCCGCCAAAGCCGAAACCTCAAAAGCCCGGAATGGCATTTTTCATAGCCTTGCCAACGGAAAGCGAATACGCGGAATAACTTAAGTTCAGAAACAATAAAGGCAGTTCGATCAGATCGAGCTGCCTTTACTAATTTTTCTGGTGCCGTCTACAAGATTCGAACTTGTGACCTATCGCGTGTGAAGCGAGTGCTCTACCACTGAGCTAAGACGGCGACAGGTTGTTTTAGATCGACGGATCGTCAGCTTTTGCGGGACGGTTTTCGTCGGTAGCCTTGATCGTGCCGAGCGACGAATCTGTATAGAAATGTCGTGTTCCGGTCGCGGTAATTCCTTCGCCGACTTGCGGATCGGCTGTGATCGAATAGAATCCGGGCTTAGAGCTTGAAGGCTCTTCGACAGTTAACGTAAAGGCATAGCCGTTAACGACCGGCCTTTCACCTTTGTAAGCGTCGTCCAAACTGGCCGAGACTACCAACTGGTCAAAAGATGCAAATTTGCCTTTGTTTCGGGAAGCATATTGAGCTTGAAAGGTACGTACACGATCCATTATCTGAGCCGCGCTAACTTCGTTACCCGAGCGGATCATTGCGCCCCAGGCGATACTGCCGACACCGATCAACAATCCGATGATGGCGATCACGATCATTAGCTCGATCAGGTTAAATCCGCGTTGGTCTTTCAGACGGTTTCGTAAAATACTCATAAATTGCGGCAAAGCCTCCGGACATTAATCACGTAATTATACATTAGAAGTTTCAAAATTTGTAAGAGTGATCGCGTCGGGCAGAAACGCGACCGTTAGGAAGCGTGCGGGTCGGGAGCTCAACCAGCATGCTCGTTCACACTCGCGTTTCTGCCCCGTAGTTTGCATTTGGATTGCAAATTTTATTGTTCGTCCTGCATCCATTATCCTGTAAACTATAAAGTTGGAGCCTTGCCGATGGATGCTGCTTCGCCTAAAGCCCTGATGAGAGACTGGATAACCGCAGAAACCGAAACCGCCGTTCGCCCGATGGCGACCAGAGATTTTGATGCCGCCGCTAAGATCGCCGAACTGCAAAAGGCGATCGAGGCCGTCATTCGCGGCAAATCAGAGACGGTCAAATACGCTCTCGTAACGCTGTTTGCCAAGGGGCATCTGCTGATCGAGGACGTTCCGGGCATCGGCAAAACGACGCTGGCAAGTGCGTTGGCGCGAGCGCTCGATCTGTCTATACAGCGAATTCAGTTCACGTCCGATCTGCTGCCGTCCGACGTTATCGGCCTGTCGATCTTTAACCAGCAGAACAGCGATTTTGAATGGAAGCCGGGGCCGATCTTTGCGAATGTCGTCGTCGCGGACGAGATCAATCGCGCCACGCCGAAAACGCAGTCCGCATTGCTCGAGGCGATGGCCGAGGAGCAGGTGACGGTCGATGGCGTTTCGCGCCGGTTGCCGCTGCCGTTCATGGTCGTCGCGACGCAGAATCCGTCAGAACATCACGGCACATATCCGCTGCCCGAATCGCAGCTCGATCGCTTCATGCTGCGGCTGCAGATGGGCTACCCGAGCATCGAAGACGAACGGCAGATCCTGCGCGACCGTGCGGAAAGCAACCCGATCGAGTACATCAAACCCGTACTATCGCAAGACGACGTTCTGCATTTGCAAACGCTTGTGACCGCCGTTCGCGTTGACGATGCGTTGATCGATTATCTTCTGCAAATAGTGGATGCGACGCGAAAGTCCGAACTGCTCGAACTCGGTGTAAGCCCTCGTGGTGCTCTTGCTTTGTTCCGTTCCGCCCAAGCCCTCGCCACCGTCGAAGGTCGCGATTTCTGCATCGCCGACGACATCAAACGCCTCGTCCGGCCCTGCTTCGCCCACCGCGTAATCATAAATTCACGCTCCGCCGGCCTGCGAAACCGAACCCGCGAAGCGGAAAATGCACTGGTGGAAATTCTTCAGAAAGTTACAGTTCCTGTTTAATCTATTATAAATATTGACCGTCTATACCGGATAATGGTATAGTATGTTCGTAAATGGGCATTGCCAGCTTCAAAGACCGGTTAAGCGAAGATATTTGCCACGGTCGCTTTTCGAAGGCGACCCAACGACGGTTGCCCGTCGAATTACAAACCAAAGCACTGATAAAGCTGGCAAGATTGGCTGCTGCGACGAGCCTGAGTGATCTTACGGATCTTCGCGGGAATCGTTTGGAGATGCTAAAAGGCAACCGAACGGGGCAATATAGCATTCGTATAAATGATCAATATCGGATCTGTTTTCATTGGCATCAGAATGATGCGTACGACGTTGAGGTAACGGATTACCACTAGATCATATGAAAAATAAACACCACATTCCTGCTGTTCATCCGGGACTCGTTCTTCAAGACGAGTTGGAAGAGATCGGAGTGACGCAAAGTTTGCTCGCGGGGCATATCGGTGTATTGCCAAAAACGATCAACGAGATATGCCGGGGAAAACGCGGCATCAGCGCGGAGATGGCTTGGAAGCTTTCTCAGGCGTTAGGGGCAAGCCCGATGTTTTGGTTAAATTTGCAGTCCAACTGGGAACTCTCTCAAGTTGACACAGACCACATCCGATCCGTTGAAAAAATCGCGGCTTAGTAACAATGAACCTGCGTGCTCTTAGCCAGCTTTTCAGCATTCGCGATCTGCGTAACGCGGTGTTTGGGGTTATTGTTGTTTTTGGCGGGATAGGGCTGGCGGCGTTGACGCTTTTTGCGCACCGGAGCGGCAATCCTCGTTTGGCGGGAATTGCGGCGGGTGTCTCGCTTGTCTTTGTTCTGTTGATCCTGATATTCGTCGTTCCGCCGCTGGCTAAGAATGCCAGTAAGGAAGCTTCGCAGTTAAATCTGCCATTCGAGTTCACGCTGGGCGGTGCGATCATGCTCGGGCTGCTGGTGATAGTCGGGTTTTCGGCGTGGAACACTGGAAATAATCTCTTGTTCCTTGTGCTGTCGTTTCTGATTGTAGCAATGATCGTCGGATTTGTCGCGGGCGGGCTTTGTTTGAAAAAGCTCGACGTAAAAATGCGCTTTCCGGAGACGATCTTCGCCGGTGAAGAAACGAGCATTCTGGTCAGCATCCACAATCGCAAGCGGCTGCTGCCGAGCTATTCGGTCGTCGCGGAGGTTCGCGGCAAGGAACGCGACGAATCGATCGCGGCCGACGATCTGCGAAAATTTTTGCCCAAGATGATCGCCAACCGTCTTGCAAAAGCTCCGGTCGTGCGGCGAACTCTCGACTATTTTGCACATCTGCCGCGAAATCATATTACGGAAAGCAAGGTGCCGCATATTTTCCCGACACGCGGGCGATTTGTGATAAAGGATTTTGAGCTTTCGACGCGTTTTCCATTTGCTTTTTTCCGGCATCGAAGGCGGCTACCGGCACGCGAGACCGAGTTGGTCGTGCTGCCGTCGATAACGCCGCTTTCGTCTGAGATCGACGATCTGCCGCTCGAAGCCGGGCAGCTTCTTGCGAACAAACGCGGTTCGGGGCAGGATCTGTTGTCGCTAAGAGAATATCTGCCGAATGACGACCTTCGCCGTGTCGATTGGAAGGCGACCGCACGTTCGCGCGGCCTGATAGTGCGCGAATTTGCGGCTGAGGACGACCGGAAGATCACGCTGTTCTTCGATCCGCGAATTCCGGAAAATGGCGAGAAAAAGCTGAGTTTGCGTGAAAAGATCGAATCCGAACAGGAAGGCAAGGCCGCTATCGTTTCGGAAAGGTTTGAACAGGCAATATCGCGGGCGGCGTCGATCTTGTCGCATTTTGCCGAGCAGCAGGCCGAAGTCCGGTTGATGATCGGCAAAGACGCTGGCGAATTCGGTGTCGGAAGCCGCCATTTGATCGAATGCCTCAAGCGTCTGGCCGTAATGCAGCCGAAAATTGTTTCAGAGCCGGACGCTGCGGCGGTCGCCGAACCGTTGGCAGAATTGCTCGAAAAGGACGAAATAAGCCACTTTTTCGTGCTGACGACGTTGAAAGACAGCGATTTTTCGCCCGATATAGTTCAAAAAACGCAGATTCTGAGTTATTAAGGTAATATTTGAACGCAGATCTGACGGATCTCGACCGACACGCTCGTTCACACTCGCGTTTCTGCACGGGATTTATTTGTCACAAAAACCAGGAGCGTGGTGTATTTTATAGTGAAAGCATTGGTTAATGCTGAAGATGAACGAATCGACGGAAACTTTTGTGGACTCAATGTCCGAACAAGCCGCGGCTGCGATAGCGAGGGAATCGATCGAGTTTGAGGAAGCGTTTACGCTTCACCATCGGACCGTTTTTCGCGCCGCGAGATCGGTCGTGCAGGATGCCGGCCTGGCGGAGGATGTGGCCCAGGAAGTTTTCATCCGGTTATACAAGCACATGGATTCGATCATTGATAACGAAATGCTTCGCCCGTGGCTGATACGCGTGGCTTTGAACGTCGCAAAGAACACTCTGCGGACAAAGATAAGGGCGAACACGCGGGATGATAATTACGTCAAAGAAACAGTGGAAAGCGGCGCAATTTCAGTCGAAGACGAGTTTGAAGAAAAGGTTGGGATCAGCGAAATTAACCGGGCGTTGGGCAAGGTCAAGGAACCGCTCAGAAGCTGTCTGATGCTAAAACAGCAAGGCCTTTCGTATAAAGAGATCGCACAAAGCCTCGATTTGAATGAGACGAGCATCGGCACATATGTGGCACGTGCCCGAGCTGAATTTTCGCGGTTTTACGGCAAGGTCGGGAGAGAAATGTTATGAACGGAAATCATATAGACATAGGCACAATTCAAGCCTTTTTGGATGGCGAAACGCATCCTGAAAAGTCGCTGAAAATATCGGAGCACATCGGCGGATGCGACCCGTGCGCCATTCTGCTAGCCCAAGCCGAAGAAGAAAATTCGATGGTCTTTTCCGTTCTGGACCGCGAATTGAACTCTTTGGTGCCCACCCAACGTCTCTGGAGCCGCATAAACGAATCGATCGCCGACGAAAAAAGCCGCATGTCTGTTTGGCAGCGTTTCACAGCATTTGTTTCAGCGAATCTTGCTAATCCGTCATTTGCGGCGGCAATGGGGATATTGTTGGTTGTCGGAATGGTTGGTGCGATCTGGATGAATCAGCCGGGAGCAACATCCGGCAATGACATTGCTGCAAATTCTAACCAGCAAGCCGTTCCTACAACGAGTGATGACAAAGTGTATGTGAATGTAACCACAACCGACGGTGATATCGCATCGAACCCTAAAGGAAAGATAAACGAAACGAAGTTATCTCCACAGGAAATAAAGCGGATGGTAATTACCGCGAACTACACAGAACGCGGACCTAAAAAGGTAGATGCTGTTCCGGCGAGTTTTGCACCGCAGTTTCTTCCCGGTGAGGAAAGCTATATCAAGACGATCAACGAACTTGAACAGAATTTTACTGCTCAGAATGCGGGGTTGAAAGCGTCGAGTCAGGTGTCTTACCAACGCGATCTGGCGGTCGTTGACGATTCGATCCAGAAAATGAAACAAGTGGTTCGAAAGAACCCGAAAAATCAGGCGGCAAAGCAGGTACTTTACTCGTCGTATCAGGATAAGATAGACCTCCTGAATTCGGCTGCACAACGCGACGAGCTGATGGCTAGTTTGCAATAGCCGGTGGCGGTATAAATGGGTAGAAGAATAGGTAACATTTTCAAGTTTGGGCTATCGCTGTGTCTTGCGGGCGGGATAATTACATCTGCCTCGGCACAGGTCGAAAAGCACAAAATACCCAAGCCGCCAAAGGTCAAGGTCGAGGCCCCAGAAACCCCGGAGCCAGCCGAAAAACCGTATCCCAGGCCGACCCCGGACCGTCTTCCACGCGATGAACGCTTTACCTCCGAAAAGGCGATGCCCGTCGAATCGAATGTTTACGTGAAACTCTGCGTTTCCGAAGGCACGCTAAAGATCACAGGTTCGGAACGGAACGAAGTTCGCGTTTTTGTCAGGGATGGCCGCAAATTTGTGACGAAGGTACTTGAAAAGAATCCGGACACGGGCAAGCCGATCGGCGTTTGGATAGCTAACGCAACATCCACCGAAGGTCGTCCGGGCCCGATGAGCGAGTGTCTGGCGGGGCAATCGGTCGAGATCGATGTGCCGATGAATGCGAGCATCAATCTATCAGGCCGCGCGACGGGTGCGACGCTGGATTCGGTCAAGAAAGTGTCGGTAAAGATCGTCGAGGGCAGTATCGTGCTGAGAAATATTTCCGGCGGAATTTCGGCCGTCGCTCTTCAGGGCGATGTTATGGTCGAGAGCTCGGCGGGTGCGATCGCGGTCGAAACGACGACGGGCAATGTTTTGGCTTTTGATGTGAGTCCCGGCCAGGTCGGCGACCTGTTCAAAGCAAGGACAAACAGCGGTACGATCTCTCTGCAAAAGGTCAATCACCGTCAGATCGAGGCAAACTCGATATCGGGTTCAGTCAATTTCAACGGCAAGTTTCTGATGGGCGGTATTTATACATTCAAAACGACGAATGGCTCGATCAGGATGCTTTTGCCGCAGGATACGTCGTGCAATGTCAAAGCTTCGTATGGCTTTGGCACGTTCAACTCAGCCTTGCCGATGAAGGTGATCTACGAAACCGTGTCGCCAGGCGGAAAAAATCTTTCTGCAACCATCGGAGCCGGCGAAGCCACGGTCAATTTAACGACCAGCAGCGGCAGTATCGGGATCAGAAAGCAGAATTAGCCGTGTTCGCTGGCTTGTCCGGGCAGAAACGCGACCGTTAGGAAGCGTGGCGATCGGGCGGCTGCTTCAGTGACATGATCTTCATCGCCACGCTCGTTCACACTCGCGTTTCTGCCCCTTTGTGGCCGCCTAAAGGCGGGACTCAGAACGACAACTAAAACTCTCCCAGATTTCTTCCCGTTCTTTGCTCAAATTGCTCTGTCATCGAGGGCGAGCCTTCATCACGCGACATCCGTTCCAACCTCCACATCGGGACAAAATAATCGCTCATGGGCAGATACTGCTCGTCGTTGGCTATCGAGGCACACCAGTCGTCGAAATAGCCGAGGTCGATGGCGCGGACAAAAACGCCTGCGGGATTTATCTCGTCCAATATGCCGAGCAACTTTTCACGCGGTGTATGCAGCACCAATATCACGCTTTCGCCGGTTTCAATTTTCATAGTTTTAGGGCAGAAACGCGACCGTTAGGAAGCGTGGCGATTCGGGAGGTATTTGTACGAAGCAGGATAGTCTGTCGCCACGCTCGGTTCACACTCGCGTTTCTGCCTTTGATTATCTTAATATCGAACCAAGGTTCAAAACCAAGGGACGAAACGTTTCTCGATGCATATCAAAAGGGTCGAGCTTGAGAATATAAAATCTCATGCCGAGGCTATATTCGAATTTGAACGCGGAACCACCGCGATAACCGGCGAGAACGGCGCCGGCAAGACGACGATCATCGAGGCGATCGCGTGGACGCTGTTCGACCTGCTTTCGTATAAAAAGGAAGAGTTTGTACGCCGCGGCACTAAAAAAGGCTGGGTCCGCGTAACATTTGAGAGCGGCCTGGATGAGCGCGAATATACGGTTTACCGCGATACTGGCACGGGCTATTACGTCTTCGACCCGGCGTTGCAACTCCGAATAGCGGACAAGAAGGACGAGGTGACGCGGTTTCTATGGCTGCACCTAGGTGTCGAACCGGGTACCGATCTCGAATCGCTTTTCAAACACGCCATCGGCGTTCCGCAGGGAACATTTACTGCCATATTTCTGGCAACCGGTGCAGAGCGAAAACGGACGTTCGACACGCTGTTAAAGGTTGAGGAATATCGTCGCGGTGCCGATGAATTGTTGAAAACGTCGAGGTTTGTCGAGCAGCAGATCTACACAGTGTCGGTAAAGATCGCTCGTGCCGAGGGCGAGATCGCACGGATCGACGCGGTCGAGGCGGAGCAGAAAATATTTACCGGCCAAGCTGCGGAACTTTCGTCCGGCCTTGAGCGGCTCGATGTGGATGCTCTCGAAAAGCTGACGCTTGTGAGGTCGCTAGATGAGGCTGAGGCGAAATTGACTGAATTACTTTCCGCTTTGGAAAAGCTGCGGACCGAAAGTTCACGAGGCGAGTTTGTTCTTGCACAAAGGGAATCAGAGTTGACGCAATCGCGTGACGCGGCGGCGAGAGTTGCTGAAGCCAAAGCTGACGCAGAACAGCATTTAGAAGCGCTCGGGCGGTTAAAGGAATTTGAGCGCGAGCGGGAGAAGCGAGAGAATCTGCGAAGCGAGTTTGCGAAGATCGAGGCGGCTAAGGTTTCCGTAAAGTCCGACCAGACGCGCCTGAGCGAAGATATCGAGCGTATCCAGAATTCGCACGCTGCGATCGAGGCATTAAAGCCTTTGCTCTCCGATCAGGACCGGCTCGAACGCGAGGTAGATAATTTAAGAAATGCTCTCGCCCGGACGCAGGCGGCTGCAAATCAGGTGCGCAGCCTCGAAGATCGAGTAGTGCGTCTTCGCGAGAGTTATAAAGCAAATGCCGCACAGCTTAACGAGGCGCTCGAAAAAAGTAAAAACGCTGATGGTTTGGCCGGATTGCAAATACGCGATCTGGAGATCGTGAGGGAATTGGCAAATCTTAACGCCGCTCTCGAACGTGATGAACTGTTTCAGAAGGAAATAAAGAACGGCCTTTGCCCGATACTTTCGCAGAAATGCCTTAATTTGAAGGAAGGCGAAACGCTTGATGGATTCGTCACGAGCCAATTTGGCGAACTGCGGTCGCAGATAGCAAAACTACAGACCGAGCATACGCAAGTCTCTGCTGAATTGGGCAATTCGCGACAGGCCGGAATGTATCTTGCACAGATAGCTGTGCTCGAAAATCGCGAACGGGAAATTAAAGACGAAGGGACAAGGCTGAACGAAGAAAAGGCGGCGATCGAAAAAGAGGCGGCGAACCTAACGCAACTGCAAGCCGACCTGCAGCGAAACGAAGCGGAACTAAAAGCTTTGGACAATCCAAAAGCGAGAATCGCATTCCTGGAAAAGGAAGCCGGACGCGAGATCGATATCCGAGAAAAACTTTCTGCGATCGAAAAAAATCTTGAGCGGTTGGAAAGCGACAGCCGCATCCATGTCGAGCAGCTTGAGGCGTACAAAGACCTTGATGCTCATTGGACGCAATCGACCAATTTGAGGGACAAAACGGCTGACGCATATCGCGTTTTTATTACGAACGAGGCATTGGCAAATCAAGCTGTGGATCGCGAGCAGTCTTTTGAAACCGCTAAGCTGGAATTAGAGCAGTTCAAGGGAAAGCTCTCTGTGTCGGAAACGGCGTTCGATTCCGCAGGCAAAGATTACGACCGCGACCGGCATCTATCCGAGAGAACATCTCTGCTCGAACTGCAAAAACGCCAAGCCGAATTAAGGGCGACCTTGGATGCGGCGAAGAAACGCGAAGCGGAATTGACGGGGGAACTAGAACGGCTGACGGCTATTCGACGGTCGATGCAGGACGAGTTTCGCGAAAAGGAGAGACTGGAAAAGGTAGCAGAGGCGACCGATTTTATACGCAGCACGTTAAAGGACGCGGCCCCGCTTGTCGCACGAAATTATGTCTATCACGTTTCGCTCGAAGCGAACCAGATGTTTCGCGAGATCACCGGAAACGCCGAACGGACGCTGAAATGGGCCGAGGATTACGGCATTATATTAGAAGAAGGCGGCTACGACCGGCCGTTCGTCAGCCTGTCCGGCGGCGAACAGATGGCGGCGGCGTTGTCTGTTAGACTTGCATTGCTGAAACAGCTTTCGGACATCCGCATCGCGTTCTTTGACGAGCCGACAACCAACATGGACGCCGAACGCCGCGACAACCTCGCCCAGCAGATCAGCAGAATTGGGCACTTCGAGCAGTTGTTCGTGATATCGCACGACGATACGTTTGAGGGGTATATGGATAATGAGATAAGGGTCGAAGAAGGTAGAGGATAAAATGATTTCTGTGAAAAAATTGTCATTCGTCATTGGATTTGGGTTGGTCCAAATGTCTTTTTTGTTATGGAATTTATACCTCTTTTCGAGATCTCACGAAACTGCTGGTGGTGCGATTTGTTTTGATTGTGGGCTGCCAGTGGGGTTCCCATTCACAATGTACCGTACGGATTACATGTGGGGTGGCGAGGGTTTCATTGCGTCCGGTGTATTTGCGAATATTTGTGTTGCTCTTATTGTCGGTAGCCTTGTCGGCTTTGTCGTTTCCGGCTTATCGCACTTCATGTTTCGTCGGTTTTCGGCCAATAGACTCAGTTAAAATCAAACGAGCAACAATCGTTTGCGATGGCTCAAGTCAGAGGCTTCGAGCAGCTGTTCGTAGTGCGCACAACGAGATAGAGGTGGGAATTAAGATGAGCAAAGTTTACGACAGTTCATTCAAAGTAGGTGTCATATTTACCTTATTAGCCTTCCTTTGTCTAAACGCTTTTAGCTATGTAACTGAATATCGTAGATTTCATGCAAGCAAGATTCGCTTCTCAAATTCTTTTTATTGGGGTTTCCCTTACAGTTGGTCGATGGACGATACTTTGGCCTTTGCCGTCAACATAGCTGTGATCGCGGCAAGCTGTTTTATAATTGGTTTTCTTTTTAAGTTGATTTACCGCCGATTGCGTTAGCAGGTTTTATTTAATGAAACAAGTCACTATAGTTTGCGACGGTTCGAGCCTCGGTAACGGGCGTAGAAATTCGCGTGCGGCGGCGGTGGCTGTGCTTGGGTTTAATGGGTATTGGAAGGCGGTCGGTGAATATTTGGGCAGCGCGACGAATCAGCAGGCTGAGATCGCGGCGGCGACGATCGGGCTTGAGAATTTGAAGGAGCCCTGCAATGTAAAATTGATGTCCGATTCGCGTTATGTCATAGAGACGATGGGCGGCACGTGGAAGCGCAAAACCAATCACGATTGGTGGGCCAAACTGGATAAGGCCGCCGCAAAACACACCATCCAATGGCAATGGGTCAAGGGCCACAACGGCCACGAGGTCCAGGAAGTTGCCGACAAGGCCGCGAGGAAAATTGCCGAGATCGGGCGTGTGGATCACGAGATGCTTGATGAGGCTGTATTGGGACTCGGCGTGACGGAGATCTGAAATTGCCGCAAGATTTTAACCGCAGATGAACGCAGATAGACGCAGATCTTTAATAATTGCTTTTGTGCTTTTTGCGCCTTTTTGCGGCTATTTTTCCGTGTCGGCGCAACGCATCGGGCCGGGCTGGGTGTGGCAAAATCCGCTGCCGCAGGGCAATCAGCTTAATGCGATCCATTTTGCAAAGGACAAATTGACCGGCTTTGCGGTCGGAGCCGATAACTCGATTTTATATACGCGGAACGGCGGGTTTTCCTGGCAGCAGCAGGCTTTTTCGGAGAATGTTTCGTTCTCATCCGTTTTTACAAAGGACGCAAAGAACGCAGTTATTGTCGGGGCTCGCGGGACTATCCTTACGACTGATAACGCCGGCGAGTTGTGGAAACCGGTCGCGGTCGATACACGAGATCACCTCGCGGCTGTCACCTTCGTTGCCGGTAATCAGGTCGGTTGGACGGTCGGAACCTACGGCCGAATTCTAAAGACGCTGGATGGCGGGCGTATCTGGAAAACACAAAACACGGGTACGAAGGAACACCTTTCAAAGATCACTGCGCTCGATGAAAAGAATGCCGTTGCCGTCGGCACGAACGGCATCGTTCTAATTACTAATAACGGAGGCGAATCGTGGTCTTCGTCGACGCCTTGCAGCACACCGCTCAGCGGAGCGGTCATGTTGAGCGAGAAAGCCATCGTCGTTATCGGCAGCGGCGGTTGTGTCGCTCGTACCGACGACGCCGGACAAAAATGGACACGCGTCAACATTTACAGCCGTGCGGACCTCTTATCCGTATGCTTTTCCGATGCGAAAAACGGGTCGATCACCGATTCGAACGGAATGATCTGGCTTACAGGCGACGGCGGTTTTTCATGGCTGCCGTTCAACGTGCGGACCAATCCAAAACTCATTTCGCATTGTTTCGCCGATAGATTTACCGGTTGGGCCGTCGGCGAGAACGGCTTGATCGTTCGCACCGACGATGGCGGATACAGTTGGCAGCGGCTGAGCGACGGCGGCCGCGAAGACGTCAACGACATGCAGTTTCTGGACGACGATATCGGCTATGCCGCCGGATCGAACGGACGCGTCTGGATGACGAACGACGCCGGTAAGATCTGGTTTCCGGTCTATTCCAACGTCGATGCAAATCTAAACTCGATCAGCTATTTTGGCGACGATAAGGTCTGGATCGTCGGCGACGGCGGAACGATATTGCGGACGAACAACGGCGGTGCGAGTTGGGGAAATGGTATTTCCGGCGTGACGGATGATCTGCTCGGCGTTTCGTTCGTCTCCGATCGCGTCGGGTTTGCAGTCGGGGCGAACGGAATGATAATTCGCACGACCGACGGCGGAGCTTATTGGGAACAGATCGAATCGAGCACGCGTGTCTGGCTCGAAGATATTAAATTTATCACCGACAAAAAGGGGATTATTGTCGGCGATAAGGGAACGATCCTCGCAACGCTCGACGGTGGCGAAACGTGGTCTCGCGTGAAAACGAATGTCAACGAAAACCTTTATTCCGTGAGCTTTTCCGACGAGCAAACCGGCTTTGCCGTCGGTGCGAACGGCATTATTTTACGCACGGATGACGGCGGCCTGAGTTGGCGGGACGAAGAGTCGCCGGTTCGATTGAACTTTTTTGCCGTCACCGCGGCCAGCGCCGACGAGGCGATAGCCGTCGGCGAACAAGGCACGGTCATTGTCACAGCCGATGGCGGAAAAACCTGGGAACAGCAGAGCAACATCACCGGCAAGATTCTACAGGCGATCGTATTTCGCGGAGGCAGCAATGTCTGGATCGGCGGCAAGGGCGGCTCCATTCTGAAACGAACCATTCCACTGTCACCCAGCCGCATTTCCACGCCAAAACTGCCGCCTGTGCTACGCAACGCGGCACCAAAATTCAAGCTCCGTCCCCGCACGCCGACCGTTACTATCACCGATGACGGCGACATTCCCATCGCGACGCAGCCAATAAAAAAAGACAACTAAACGTGCAAGATTCATCTCTCTATCGCGTTCAGGTTTCATAGATAAGTTCCGGCAAGCAGCCGGGCGAAGGAAACTATGAACAAAAAGATGCTGATATTGTCGGTTGTACTGCTGTCCACGGCGGTCGCATTTGTATTTGCGGGCAAAGAATTTCGCGCTTCAGATGCGATTTTGGAAGGCGTTCCCGAGGTTGTTACCGAACCGGTTGCGGTTTCAAAACCGCGTAAAACGATGCGGGCCTTTAGCTCGGAACAGGAATTGAAAGATCATTTCCGCAAGATGGAGGCCCGCAGGCGTGAGGCGCAGACCAAGGTAAATACACTCAGTGACTCCGCCGCGAGTAATGGAGTGGCCGCTGCTTCGCCCGCCTCGCCTTCAGCCACGACCTCGAAAGAAGATGCAAAGTCAGATGACGAATCGATAACGAACACACAGCATGCGGGCGTCGATGAAGGCGGGATCGTTAAACTGCATGGCGAGCATCTCGTAATTCTGAGGCGCGGCAGATTGTTTACCGTAAAGATCGGCGGAAACGCATTAAATCCGGTCGCGTCGATAGATGCATTTGCGCCGGGCGTTAATCCGAACAGCGATTGGTACGACGAAATGCTGATCGCGGGCGACACTGTCGTCGTCATCGGCTACAGCTATGTACGCGGCGGAACAGAAGTAAACCTCTTCGACATCGATGCTGCCGGCGATCTGGATTATCGCTCGACCTATCACCTGAAATCTAACGACTATTATTCGTCACGCAATTACGCCAGCCGTTTGATCGGCAACAAACTTATTTTCTATACGCCGCAATATCTAAACTACGGCGACCCGATGCAGCAGTTTCCGGCCGTTCGCAAATGGCACAAGGGCGCGACCGAGCAGGAATTTGAAAAGATCGTACAGCCGACGAGCGTCTATCGAGCGGAAAAGCAAACGGAACCTTCCTATGGACAAGCGTTGCATACGGTAACGGTCTGCGATCTTGCGAACAAGGATTTCTCGTGTAAAGCGACCGGCGTTTTGGGTGCTCCGGGCCGCGTCTTTTATGTTTCGCCGACGTCGGTGTATGTTTGGACGACCGAATGGAACTACGGTCGCGAAGGCAAGGCCAAGACGAACTCGATGCTTTATAGAATGCCGCTCGACGGCACGGCGCCAAGTGCTCTCGGTGTCGCGGGCAGCCCGGTCGATCAGTTCTCGTTTTTAGAAAGCGGTGACGAACAATTAAATGTGTT
>Ga0193752_1001856_pt1 | contig 16876 bp, 12 predicted proteins | sample H1c1metaG_FD_144924 | JGI IMG/M metagenome (GOLD analysis project Ga0193752, IMG submission 144924) | Soil microbial communities from a riparian zone of the East river system, Colorado, United States - H1c1 | ecosystem: Environmental > Terrestrial > Soil > Riparian zone | place: USA: East River... | reverse complement strand
AAACAAACATTCCCGAAGGCGACTAACCGGCAGACATCAAACAGAGCTTAACTACAAAAGGGCACTGTGAGAGGGAACTTAATGACATTGGGCTTAAGCCCCCGGCAATGAATACAGCAGTTTTGCTAAACGGTTTCAACCGTTTTTCATTCCAGTATCCTTAAACAAATGATTTTAAACCGAGTCGCTACCCAAAGGGTTTGATCATTGAATTCTTCTTCGTTTTAAGTAGTTTTGATGCTAACACAATTCTACATGACTGGTTCCCGATCCAAATCGAGTAAAGGACTTCATAGCCAATTGAAGAAAAGTGCTGGATTCGATTCAAGCGGGAATCCAATTTCGATCAAGACCTTTTTGAAACGGATCAAGGATGCGGAAGCCGAAGTGAAATCAGGCGGTTGCATGACTATTGAACAGTTAGAGAAGGAATCGAAAAAATGGTAGAGTGAATATCGAACAGCAGCTAAAAATGTCCCAATCCACCCGCCTCAATAAATTCATCTCCGAATCCGGAGTCTGCTCGCGTCGCGAAGCGGATCGTTTCATTGAGCAGGGGAATGTGAAGATCAACGGAAAGCGCGCAAAGATCGGCGACCAGGTGTATCCCGGAGATGTGGTTCACGTCAACGGAAATGCGCTTGAACCGATGGAAGCATCGCAGCACATTTACATTGCGCTGAACAAACCAACCGGCGTTACAACAACCACCGAGCAAAGCGACCGGACAAACATCGTTGATTTTGTGAATCACAGTCGTCGCGTGTTTCCAATCGGAAGACTGGATAAAGATTCGCAGGGACTGATCTTTCTCACCAGCGACGGCGATATCGTCAACAAAATTCTTCGCGCCGCAAACAACCACGAAAAAGAATACGTGGTTACGGTGAACAAACCCATCACCGATGAATTTATCACCGGCATGAGTGCGGGTGTTCCCATTCTTGGTCAGCGCACGAAAAAATGTTTCATCAAAAAAGAAACACCGAATATTTTCCGGATCATTTTGGTGCAGGGACTCAACCGGCAGATCCGTCGCATGTGTGAACACTTTGGGTACGACGTCACGAAACTCGAACGTGTGCGCATCATGAACGTTACGCTGAAAGGACTTCCGCAGGGCGATTGGCGCGATCTTACGTCGGAGGAACTGAGCGGAATTTTCAAGATGATTGAAAAATCAGAAGGTGACGCTCCGAAAGTAAAGACGGGCACCGCGTCGAAGAAGTGGAGCGGGAGACCGCAGAGTCACGGAAAGAAAGATCATCCGAAAAAATCCGGTGGGGGCAGAAATCAGAAGCGAGGCCGCTGACGTTTCTCAAAAAATACCACAGAGAAAAAAGGAGTGTTTGTCACAGCCGTTCACTGAGTGAGGTTGTCCACTCAGTGAACCTCTGTGAAAATTCCTCCGTGCTCCCTATGGTTATTTTTTTGTCCACCTCGTTTTCCCACCAACCGGGTGTTTTTACCTGCTCCATAAAAAGGGTGTTTTTACGGATTGACTGCTGACTACATTGAACTTAGTTTTGACAGACTATTCCTTGCGGGTCTTGGATTTCTGAAGGGTCCCCAAATCGGCAGAATCCAGGGGGAACACCTGTTAGGGATAGTTCTTTTGGTTACGGGTTCAGGGTTTTGTGTTGCGGGTTTAACCCCGAAGGCAAAACCTTGAACCCGTAACCTTTTCGTATCTTAGTGGCTCAAAACAACCAAAAATGAGCAACGAAGATCAGAACCAGGCCCAGATGAATATCGAGTTGAACGAGGATGTGGCGGGCGGCACATATTCCAACCTGGCGATTATTACACATTCCAATTCCGAATTCATACTCGATTTCATACAGGTCATGCCCGGTGTACCCAAAGCGCGTGTTAAATCGCGGATCATTCTTACACCGCAACACGCGAAACGCCTGATGAAAGCCCTGAAAGAAAACCTGGCCCGTTTTGAAAGTGCAAACGGACCGATTAACGATACCGAATTCTCGAATCACTTTCCGATGAATTTCGGAGGCACAAAAGGAATGGCGTAAAACCAGGCTCTTGATCGCGACGAAAAAATATTTTAACCTTCTATGGATAACCGTATTGTTGATCAGTACGGTTTTTTCGTCCTGTACTGTGGAGAAGAGACATTACCGGAATGGATTTTACGTGCAGCGGCCGACCCAGCATCGGAATGAGAACGTTAAAGAGATTGCGTTGCGCGATACAACTGCAACGGAACAACGGTTAGACACTTCAAGAGCAAACGTCGCTGACGAAGAACCACAGGCAACGCCCGGTGCAACTCCGGATTCATCACTTGCTGCAAACGACAAACAGGTTGTAACCGAAATGAAAGTTGCACCGGACGCGGCCGAACCGGAACGGGTGTTCAAGCCCGGCAAACACCACAGCGCATTTCCGTCACCCGCGTCAATCGAAAAAAACAAAAAAACTTCGACCATTTGCGCATGGCTCGGAGCGCTCTTCCTCGGGACCGCTATTGCACTGATGATCGTTGGAGGAATGATTCCACCATTCGGAACCATCATTGTAGCTTGCCTGGCTTTCGCATTGTTGTTTATTATACTCGCGTCGGTTTACTATCCGCGCAAAGCCACGGAACCTGTGCAGGGCCCACCTCCTTCGGAAGGCGGTACAAAAAAAACAATCCTGACTTTCGCTCTGTTCGGCGCGCTGTTCCTGTCTGTAATAGCAGTGATTGGCGCCGTCATCTTCATCATTGGAGATATCAGGTGACGGTAATTGAACACGTCGAATCGTAATTACTCCAGCGCTTTCCTGTTGTAGATAATATATCCGAAATGAATCAGGAAGGAAAACGGTTCTTTGCGGCTGCTGTAATAATTTACACTCGCACTTACCGGTCCCAGTGGCGAATGCCAGACTAAACCGGTCATGCCAATGTAACTCATATCCGCAATGGATAGCGGCGATGCATATTCTACGGTGTGATCGGGACGTTCACGCAATGCCTGGTACGGAGCAAATACATATCCTTCCAAACGCCAATCCACATTTTTCCAGATCACGAAAATGCTTTTCAATCCTGCAGCGGCATACTGGTGCGCGTGCAATGTTGGGATGAACAATGTTTTACTGTCCGGCGTTGGCTGGAATCCCGGCGTACTTAAAATACTCGCGGTGTAATTACTCAGGAAAGGTTGGAAGGTGTACACGACTTCGCCGAGAAATCCTAAACGCCATTTTCCTTTTTCCTTGAAGTATGTATCGTACGTAACGCGGAACTGCAACCAGTTATGAATGGAGCGATACGCATCGATGAACGGAGACGTTGTTCCTGGCACATAGAATTCTTCCGTCTGCACAAAACGCGCATTGAAGGCAAAGTAGGTTCCTGAACTTGCGTATTGTTTCCGGTTAAGCGTGTTGCGTTCATACAGCAAATGCGTCGTGAAGAAATTTAATTCAGTACGATCGGAAGTATCCGCAGAAGTGAACGCATCTGTTTGGTAATACAGGTAACGGATAAATCCGGCACCGGTTCCAAGCAGGAGTCGCGCCTTATTCGTAACGGGCATTCCGAGATTGATTTCACCGGTACGTTCGATCTGTACAAGGAATGGCGGACGCGTATCAACGAAATACGTTGGCGTGCTTTTGTAATAATCGAAACGGTTCCAGGTGAATGCGGGTTCAACGTAGAACGGCAACCGCGTGGGAAAATCTATTCGCGTGCGTATCTGCGCGGCACTGTACAGTTTTCCGAAATAACCATTGGCATTGATGCTGAACGATGGATTTCCCAGGAAGTTATATTGGATGCCAATGAAACCCATGTTAATGGGTCGGTTGGAAAAGTTGCCGCCAAACTGCGTAAAGAGATTTTTTTCTTTCTTGATCGTCAAGCGCAGATCGTAAAAGCCGGATGATTTGTTGTACCGGGCAATCGGATAGATCGACTGGATTTTATCATCCGCTGCAAGACGGAAATATCCCGGTTTCAATTGGTCGTGTGTAACGAAACGTTCGCGGTGACGCAGTATTTTCCGCACGTAAGTTTCCTGCGGTTTCTTGATTCCCATCCCTTCGATCTCAATGTTGTCGTACACCAGTGGAGGTTTTTTCGCTTTGAAGGCCGCGCGTTTCTGCGCAAGCACCACCGGATCCGTGCGACGGTTGACATTGAGTTTGATGGCTTCAATATTCCGGATGCAGGCTGCGTAGCCACTGTCGATCAATCGCTGTGCTTCGCCAAAATCAAAAAGTCCGGCCCAGTCGGCATCGGGTTCAATCACGATACCGTTTTCACATTGCGGATCGAACACGGTAGGACTCGTCAACATGCAACGCACCTGTGAAAGCAGGTTGTCTTCATCGGGAACCGGGTACTCTGTAGCAACATTGCTTCCGATAATAAAATCCGGAAAAAAATCTTTGTACATCACGTCGCTGGGGAAGTTGTTGTACAATCCCCCATCAAACAACAACGCACCGTTTACTCGAATTGGTTTGAGGTAAAACGGATACGACAATGAAGCACGAACGGCTTCACCGAGATCGCCGTCACTGAATATGACGGATTGTTTTTTCGCCACATCAGAAGCCACGCAGCGAAACGGAATAAATAAACTGTCGAAATTATAACCGGCCGCTGCAGATGCTCCTGCTGTTTGTTCCATCAGCGCAAAATCCATTGGTAATGGAGAAATGAGATTGGTCGGCAGGCTGGTGCTGAGTGTTGTGTCCGGGGAAATTTTGAACGTGATCCACGAAGCGTTGTCTTCTTTCTTTTTGAAATAGTACACGTATTGCGGATCAATAATTCCGTTGGCCCAGCTGTTGAATTCATCGGAAAGAATTGTTGCCTGGATTTCCATTGGCGTATAGCCCATGCAGTACATCGAGCCGATGAGAGCGCCCATGGAAGTTCCGCAGATGTAATCGATGGGAATATTATTTTCTTCCAGCGCCATGAGTACGCCGATATGCGCGAGACCGGAAGCGCCGCCGCCGCTCAATACAACGCCCACTTTTTCCTCTTTAACCGGCTGGGGTTGTGACCAGGCGGCGAGGGGAAAAAGGAGAGCAAATAAGAATGCCAGTAGGGTACAGCGCATGTAGCTACAAAGGTACAAAATTGGGAAGGACATGCGACTTCTCCGAAGTCGGGAAGGGGCGCACCCTTTCACTTCGTTCAAGGGATATGCGACTTCTCTGAAGTCGGGATACGCGTGCCCTTTCACTTCGTTCAAGGGATATGCGACTTCTCCGAAGTCGGGATATGCGTGCCCTTTCACTTCGTTCAAGGGATGTGCGACTTCTCCGAAGTCGGGATACGTGTGTCCTTTCACTTCGTTTAAGGGATATGCCACTTCTTCGACGAATTCCATTGAATCCAATGATCCCGGAGGGATCACATGTTCCTTGAACGAAGTGAAAGGTTTTTATCCCGACTCCGGAGGAGTCGAATGTGTGCGCTGGCTCGTGCGATTTATTTCCCCAGTTCCACCAGCAATTTCTCAAAATACCCCGGCGCATGCACCAGCCGCGACCCATACCAGGAGAACATTTCCCCGTCTACAAGCTGAATTGCTGCATCGGGAACCGCAGAACGGATTTCATCGATGTGTTTTTCCGAAAACGGGTACGGTTCAGAAGAAAGCAACACCACTTCTGGTTGTAATTCCCGCAATTCGTGCAAAGTAACTTCCGGGTAACGTTCCGCGACCATCACATTTTCAAGATGAAGTTCCTGCATCATCGAATCAATGAACGTGTTTTTTCCGGCAGTCATGTACGGATTTCTCCAGATGAAATAAACCGCAGAACGCTTTTTAACATTTTGAAGGGCAACTTTCATCGCGTCGAAGTTCGCCCGGATGCTTCCGATGATTTCATCGGCACGTTTTTCCTTCCCGGTAATTTCTCCGATTGCCGCAATCATCTTCATCGCTTCATCCAGGTTGTGAATGTCGCTCATCCACACCGGGTATGATTCCTGCAAACGGTGGATCTGCACTTCTTCATTCTCTTCTTTGTTCCCGAGAATGAGGTCGGGTTTCAGCACATCGATTTTGTCGAAATGAAATTGTTTTGTTCCGCCGATCCGCGTTTTGGTGCGAAACCATTCTTCCGGATGAATGCAGAATTTGGTGATGCCTACAATTTCTTCATCCAGGCCGAGGTCGTACAGCAATTCGGTTTGGGAAGGAACGAGCGAAATGATCCGCAGTGGCGGTTGTGCCAGCGAAATTGTGTGGCCCATCTGGTCGGTAAACGTGGAAGGAAAATCCATGCGTCAGATTTTAATGCCCATCACGCACACGTCGTCGATCTGCGCGTGGTTGGATTTCCACCGGTCAAATTCACCCGACAAATGCTGAACGCGGGCATCACCTTGTTTGGCTGAAGCGGCAACAACAATCTGGCGGAAATTCCGGTACATCATTTTCTTGCCTTTCTCACCACCGAACTGGTCGGGATAACCGTCTGAGAACGCAACAATGACATCTCCCGGTTGTGTAGAAAATTCTTTCAGCGTAAACGAACGGTTGTGTTCGTGTGCACCGATCGGCTGTTTGTCGGGATCGAGCTCAAACAATTCTCCGTTACGTAAAATGTACAAGCCGTTGTTTGCTCCACTGAACAGGAGTTTATTTTCTTCCGGGATCAAACAGCACAGCGCAATGTCCATTCCATCGCGGGTAAAAACGGTACCGGCTTTGCGTTCTTTGTTGAGCGATTGAATAACCAGCGTGCGCAATTCATTGAGCATGTGTTCCGGCGAAGCAATGTTTTTTTCGTCCAGGATTTCATTGAGCAAAGTGAGACCAAGCATGCTCATGAATCCACCCGGAACACCGTGGCCCGTGCAATCGGCAACGGCAAAATATTTCCGGCCATTGCGTTGTCCCACCCAGAAAAAATCTCCGCTCACAATATCACGCGGACGGAAAAAAACAAAATGTTCACGGAACATTCCGCTGATCAGTTCGGGTGTAGGAAGCATCGCCTCCTGGATATTCTTCGCGTAGTAAATACTGTCGGTGATTTCCTGGTTTTTTTCTTCCACCACTTTTTTCTGGTGCGAAATAATTTCATTCGCTTTCTGTTTCTGGCGAAGGCCGCGGAAAATGAGGAAGACCAGGCCACTGAGCAGGAACAATCCAATCACCGCGATGGTGAGAATAATGTTTTGCTGCTGGTAGCGCGCTTCCTGTGCCGCTGTGAGTTTCGCCTGTTCGATCCGGTCTTGTTCTTTTTCTTTATCAAACTGGTGCTGGAGAAAAAGCTCCGTTTGTTTCTTGGTATTCTCTGCATTGCTCAGTGAATCGCCAAGCTGTTTCACCATTTTGGAATAGCTCAGCGCCGTTGCAAAATTTCCTTTCAGCTCGTACGCTTTGCAGAGAATTTCCGCCACCTGGAGTTTCAGTCCGGGAGAACTGATCGTGTCTGCGAGGAGCAATGCAATTTCACCTTCTGCAATCGCTTCGTCTGTTTTTCCGGAAAGCAGGAGTATCTGCGCAAGATGTTTTCGTGTTTCAGCAATTTCTTTCTGGTCACCCATCTTGCTGGAGATCTCCAGCGACTTCCGGTAGTAAGCAGTTGCTTCGTCAAACTGTTTTTCTTTTTCTTTCAGGATTCCTTTGATGCGATACGCCCAGGCTTCATGGATCGGGTAATTGTTTTCAATGGCCATGTGCAACGCATCTTCAGTCGTTCTGCGCGCTTCTGCGGTGTCGCCTTTCTGGATGAGCAGCGTGGCCATGGTGAGTTCTCCGTTGCACGAACGGCTGATGTCGCCGATCTGTTTCGAAAGCGAAATACTCATCTGCAGGTATTTTTCTGCATTGGAAAAATCGCCCTGGCGCTGGTAGATGTCGCTCATGCCGGCATAAATGAAAGCCGTGTTGTGCTTGTCCTGTTTTTTCTCGGCAAGGTCAAGCGCCTGGAGATACGTTTCAATGGCTTTCGGGTAATTGTATTGATTGGAATACGCATCAGCAATTACACCCATGCTGCCGGCGATGATATTTTCTTCGTTCACTCTCCGCGCCGCTTCGATGGATTTCGAATGCCACACGATGGAGGAATCAAAATTTCCACGCATGTGATAATTGTTACCAATGCTGCTGTAACAAAACGCTTCGCGGTGAACGTCTCCCATTTCCTTCGAAATCGCCAGCGCTTTGCGGTGACACTTCAACGCTTCATCGAATTCTCCGGCGAACAGGTAAGTATCGCCGATGGTGCTGTAACAAAAAGCAATGTTCTTCTGGTCATTCGCCGCTTCATACAGATGCAGCGCTTTGTTCAGGTAAATAACGGCAGTGTCATTTAATCCCTGGAGACGAAACACATTTCCGATAGCGAGATAAGCTTGCGCCACCAATGAAGAATCGTCCATTGTAACAGCGAGGTTAAAACTCTGGCGGTAATAGGAAAGGGCGGTGTCGTACGAATCGAGATAGTAATAACTCAATCCTTTTTTATGCAGGGCATTCGCCTGTCCTTTACGATCATTTTTCGCAGAAGCAATTCCGTATGCTTTGTCTCCGTATTCGCGCGTTTTGTACGGATCAATGCTTTTGTATTCGCCGGCGAGTTCATTGTACAACTCGATTTTTCGCGCATCGTTTTTTTCATTGGCGAGCAGGTTCTCGAGCGAATCGATCACGGGACCCGTTTGCGCGGATAAGCGGGTGGCGAAGAAAAGAAGAATGAGAAAAACGCGACGGAGCATCAATCAAATATAGTAAATCCCTTGTCTTACCTCGGCTCCGCTCGGTCTGACAAGTCGGCCAAAACAACAAATTGTGATCGAGAAAATATCCTGTCTTTAACGGAGAATATTCGCCTCTCTTCACAGTTCTGGTGATAGAGTTCACTTGTCAGACCGAGCGGAGCCGAGGTGACAAGCGAGGTCAAGCGATGCTAACACAACGCCTTAATAATATCATGCCGTGTAATGATGTACGTCTGATCCGTTTTGAAATCGCGTACAAGGATCGCCGGGTTTTCCGGTGTGATCATTTCGGAAAGCGATTCGAGTGGGGTGGTGATGTCTGCAAACGGGAACGCCGGCTGCATGATGGTTTCCACCGTGTTGGTTTTCTTGTCGGTATCGCGCGTGATGGATTCAAAAACGCTTTGTTCATTCAATGAACCAACGATGCGGCCGCCTTGTGTAACCGGTAGCTGGGAGAAATCGTGCTCGTTCATGAACAGTGCAGCTTTCTCAATGCTGTCGCTCACTTCGACGCTGAGCAATTGCGCTTGTTTGTTTTTCGAAACGATATCGCGTGCAATTAATCCTTTGCGGTCGAGGAAACCTTTTTCAAGCATCCAGTCGTCGTTGAACATTTTGCCGAGGTAACGTGTTCCGTGATCGTGGAAAATAACCACCACTACATCGTTCGGTCCGAACTTGTCGGTCATCTGCATCAATCCGGCCATGGCAGAACCAGCAGAGTTACCAGCGAAAATTCCTTCTTCACGCGTGATGCGACGGGTCATTACCGCGGCATCTTTATCGGTCACTTTTTCAAAATGATCAATGATGCTGAAGTCGACATTCTGAGGCAGAAAATCTTCCCCGATCCCTTCGGTGATGTATGGGTAAATTTCATTCTTGTCGAAGATGCCGGTCTCTTTGTATTTTTTGAAAACGGAACCGTACGTATCGATCCCCAGAATTTTAATGTTCGGATTTTTCTCTTTGAGAAATTTTCCCGTGCCGCAGATCGTTCCACCGGTACCTACACCTACAACGAGGTGCGTGATTTTTCCTTCGGTCTGTTCCCAGATTTCGGGACCGGTTTGCTCGTAATGCGCCTGTGAATTCGAAAGGTTATCGTACTGGTTCGGTTTCCAGGAGTTCGGAACTTCTTTACCGAGACGTGTGGACACGGAATAGTACGAACGCGGATCTTCCGGCTCTACGTTGGTAGGACAAACAATCACTTCGGCACCGAATGCGCGCAAAGCATCTACTTTTTCTTTCGACTGTTTATCGGTGGTCGTGAAAATGCATTTGTAGCCTTTGATGATGGCGCCAATGGCCAGTCCCATTCCCGTGTTACCGGAAGTTCCTTCGATGATGGTTCCGCCAGGTTTCAGTCGGCCGTCCTTCTCTGCATCTTCAATCATTTTGATCGCCATGCGGTCTTTGATCGAGTTGCCGGGATTAAACGTTTCTACTTTGGCATAGACTTTCGCCTTAACGTCTTTGGTAATGGAGTTGAGGCGAACAAGTGGCGTGTGGCCGATTGCACCGAGGATATTGTCGTAAACTTGTTTGGATGGATTCACAGGGAAATATTTTGAGGGACAAATTTACAAATTTGCGGTGAGAAGCGGGTTCCTGAAGTATCAAAACATGCTAACGTTATTACCCTTGCCGGGATTGTAGCGTTGATTTGGAGGAATTAAGTTCCGCATTGTTACGCCTTCGGCGTCCTGCCACAGATTCGCAGATTACGCGGCGTCATCGCGAGGAACGAAGCGATCCCAACTTCGGAGATGGGATTGCTTCGCTTCGCTCGCAATGACTCTTTCAGCGAATCTGTGGCTAACGGGCCGAAGGCCCCACAACGCTAACTGAACCGGATCGCCCGCACCGGAGTGATCCGCGTCACCAGCAAAACCGGCAACCAGAGCGTAAGCGTACACAGCAGAATGGTTAAGCCATTCAGCAGGAGAATATCCTGCCACACAATTTCAATGGGCACTACCGAAACATAATAAGACGTTTCATCCAGCGTAGCGAACCCGGTGAATTTTTGCAGGTAACAAAGTCCAAGGCCAAGCACGTTTCCGGCCAGTACGCCAACGAGAATTAACCGCCCGGCGTTGCGTACAAAAATGCGCATCACCATCCAGTTGGTTGCACCGAGCGCTTTCAGTACGCCAATCATGTTAGTACGATCGATGATCATAATGAGCAACGCAGAAACCATGTTGATCATGCCCACGAAAATCATGAGTACGATGATGATCGCCGCATTGACATCAAGGATATCGAGCCACGAAAAAATAGATGGAGTCAGTTCACGGATGTTCATCGCATTGAGTTCGTAGTCGATTGTTTCATTGACGGTAACCGTTAACGAATCGAGCCGCGAATAATCGTCCACCAGGATTTCATACCCGGCTACTGTTGACGAATCCCAGTCGTTGAGCTTCTGTACCTGGCGGATGTCGCAGATCACGAAACGGTCGTCGAATCCATCGGTAAGGCCGGTGTTGTAAATTCCTTCCACGCGAAACGAACGCGGACGTGTGCGGCTTCCGCTGAGAAAAAACATGTTGAATTTTTTTCCGACATCGAGCTGCATTTTGTCGGCCATGTATTGCGAAATCAATACACGGTCGGTCGCTGTATCCGGAAAATTCAAAACCGTGCCTTTGACGAGATTTTTCTTGAAGAACTCCCAGTCAAAATCGGTTCCAACACCTTTCAGGACCACACCGAGCAGTTGTTCTTTGCTTTTGATGATACCCGCTTTCGTTGCAAAAACCTGCACGTGACGGATTCCCGGAATTTGTTTCACGAGTTCGACCGAAGGCTGGTTGCGATTCATGGAATCACTTTCCATCGATTCGTTGGTATCGAACGGCCCGATCTGGATATGCGATCCAAACCCGGTTACTTTTTTACGGATCTCATCCTGGAAACCGGTAACCACCGCCACGGTCAGGATCATGACCATAACGCCTACCGTAATGCCGATGACCGCTACACGCACAATCGGGCGCGACATTCTCCCGCTCTCATCCTTCTGAGTGAGCATACGTGAAGAAATCATGCGTTCGAAAAGGGCGCGGGACATCGCGTAAAGGTAGTAAAACAGTGCGCAGTGAGGCAGTGCGCAGTATTTCAGTACGCAGTGCGCAGTGAGGCGGGTATACTGCGCACTGCGTACTGAATTACTGCGCACTATTCTCCCGTCTGAGAATTTCCGGCGCGTAATTTGTATACTTCCATTCAACTGAAAGACCTTTTTCCTTACATTCACGGAGGCAAATGAGAATCCTCTTTTTTATACTGTTACTTGCTGTCGGACTTGACTGCTCCGCCCAGGTTGTTGTGCGTTCGCGGATGCCTGTCGAAAAAACCGATGAGGATATTGCGACAGGCGCGGAGCAAACGGACAAGTGGGTGCCTATCCTCAAAGGAAAAAACGTGGCGGTTGTGGCGAACCACACCAGCATGATCGGAACCACGCATCTGATCGACTCGATGCTTTCACTCGGGATCAAAGTCGTGAAAATATTTTCTCCGGAACATGGTTTCCGTGGTCTTGCCGACGATGGCGAAGAAGTGGCCAGCAGCATTGACGAAAAAACAAAACTCCCTGTCATTTCCCTGTATGGCGATCACCGCAAACCCACCGCGAAAGATTTAAAAGGTGTGGACATTGTGGTGTACGACATCCAGGATGTGGGCGCACGTTTTTACACGTTCATTTCTACCATGACGTATTGCATGGAAGCCAGCGCTGAACAGAAAAAACCGTTTCTCATTCTCGATCGTCCGAATCCAAACGGATATTACGTCGACGGTCCGGTGATGGAAAAGGAATACATGTCGTGGGTAGGCTTGCACCCGGTTCCTATCGTGTACGGAATGACGATCGCGGAATATGCACGCATGGTGAATGAAGAAAAATGGCTGACCGCTGGCGTGCATTGCGATCTGCAATGGATTTCATGCGTCGGTTATTCGCACAACGATCAGTATCAATTGCCCGTGCGGACCTCACCGAATTTGCCGAATATGGCTTCGGTGTATTTGTATCCGTCACTGTGCTTGTTCGAAGGAACAGCCATGAGCATTGGCCGTGGTACCGATTTTCCATACCAGGTAGTTGGTCACCCGAAACTGAAAAATGCAGCATTCACTTTTACTCCTTCACCGCATCCCGGAGCGAAAACGCCTTTGTACAACGGACAGGTTTGTTACGGTCACGACCTGCACGAATTTGCGAATCTTTATATCCGCGATTACAAAGGCATTTACCTGTTCTGGATCATGGGATGTTACAAAGACATGCCGGAGAAGGATGCATTCTTCAATGCGTATTTCGAAAAGCTGGCGGGCACTGCAACGTTGAAACAACAGATCATCGCAGGGAAACCCGAAGAGCAGATCCGCGCAAGCTGGGTTCCGGCTATTGTGAAGTTTAAGCTGATGCGGAAGAAGTACATCCTCTATGAGGATTTCGAATAGCCGCAAAGATCGCTAAGCAAACCGCAAAGCAACCGATGGCTGATACGATCACCTAACACCCTTTGCGTTTTTTTCTTTGCGTACTCTGCGGCTTTGCGTCTATGGCATTACTTTACCATCTTACCAACGTCTTAAACACCTGGAAAAAGAATATCTTAGACCTTCATTTGTTCCCTATGAAAAATTTTCTACTCGTTACGCTGCTCAGTATTCCGCTGTTCGCCAATTCGCAAACCTGGGCAACGGATGTAGCTCCAATCCTGTACGACAACTGCACAAAGTGTCACAATCCGACCGGGATCGCTCCGTTTTCACTGCTCACTTATAACGATGCTGCCAACGAAGCGACCGACATCAAAAATTCAGTAACCACAGGTACAATGCCGCCATGGCCGCCCGATACGGCGTACACCCGGTTTATGCACGAGCGCGTTTTAACTCCAACCGAAATACAAACCATTTCAGATTGGGTCGATAACGGGATTCAACCCGGGACTCTTTCGCAGGCACCTGCGCCACCTGTTTACACGGGTGTTGCCGAGATTCAGAATCCTGATCTGAGTGTGCAGATTCCAACGTTCACGGTGAATGCCGCGTGGGATTTGTACCGTTGTTTCGTTATTCCAAGCGGCCTCACGTCAGACACGTACATCACCAAGGTGGAAGTTCTTCCCGGTAACAGAAGTATTGTGCATCACGTGCTCATTTTCCAGGATGTACAAAATACCTGTGTGGCACTCGACAATGCTGATCCGGGTCCGGGTTACACGTGGACAGGTGGCGGCATTGGATCGAATACTGCAACCGGAATTGCCGGATGGGTTCCGGGACAAGGTGTGTATGAATTGCCTCCGAATTTTGGCATCAGGATTTTTACCGGATCAAACATCATTGTCCAGGTGCATTACCCGGGCGGAACATTCGGACAAATTGATTCTACCCAGGTGCGCTTCACTTTTTCGAGCGGGGTAACGCGCGAAGTAACCTTGCAGCCGGTGATCAATCACGGGTCTTCACTCGTAAACGGGCCGTTGTTTATTCCGGCGAATACAACGCAGACATTTTACGCGCAGGAAACAGCTTCGCTGAACGCGAGCCTGATTACCGTTGCGCCGCACATGCACCTGATCGGTCAGCAGATTTCCAGTTTTGCGATCGATCCGTTGGGCGATACCATTCCGCTGATCAGTATTCCCGACTGGTCATTCCATTGGCAGGGCTCGTATCATTACCGGCAACCGGTTCACGTTCCGTTTGGCAGTGTGATTTATGCGGAAGCGTTTTACGACAACACGCCAAACAACCCGGATAATCCCAATGATCCGCCGGAAGACGTTTCCGAAGGAGAATCCACGACCGATGAAATGTTTATCATTTACTTCGCGTACGTTTCGTACTTGCCGGGCGATGAGAACATCATTATCGATTCAAGCATTCTTTCAAGCCAGCTGGAAATTTATCCTTCGGTTGTAAAAACACCGCAGTTGTATGATCCGTTCCCGGTTCCCGCAATGGGAAATGATCTTACGATCAGTTATTTTCTTCCTGCAGCAGGAGAAACTACATTGGAACTGGTAGACGCGAACGGAAAAGTTGTTCGTGTGATTCAGAATTCACGTGCAGGCGCAGGATTCAATACAGCCGCGATGTCAACGCAGGATCTTGCAGCCGGAACTTACGTGTTGCGTTTGACGAGTGGGGGTGTGAGCAAAACGAAAACGATCGTGTTGTAAAATACCGCGCGACTTCGGATACCGGATTTAAATCCTCAGGGCAGGCTCCGGTACGCCGCACACGGCGAAATCGCTCCACGATTTGTGCTTCTTAATGGTACACGGAATACACCGAAGTCACAGAATTTCACGGAAGCAATACGCACACGCTCCGTGTGATTCCGTGAATTTTGTGCTTTCCGTGTACCATTCAGACGCACAAAAAAGCCTGTCCCTTTCGAGACAGGCTTTCACATTAAATATAGCTGAAAGTAACTGCTGAATATTACAGTTTCACAATCGTAATAACCGATTCACTGGTTACCGTTGCAGCAGTGTTTGTTCCTGATACAAGAACATTGATCTGCTCTCCCGGAGCCAATACAACCATTGTGGTTACTGATGCGCGCGCTTGCGGTGAAGGGAATTGCGCACTGGCAGTAGTTGTTCCATAATAGTTTAATCCCGCGGCAACAACGATCGGACAGAAAGGAGTTGCAGCATTGGCAGCCATGTTCACAGTAATCATATAAACTCCGCCAGCTGCACCTGCAGTGTAAACTCCTGTCGCATTATCGTATGATGCGCCCGGATCTGTTGGAGCTGTAACTACGTTATCAAACACAGCCGTAGCGTTTGCGTTTGCAACCATCGTTTGTGTTGTTCCTACTTTCGCTACCAGTTCAACCTGTGCCTGACCAGCAGCGCCGGTTGCTCCAGTTGCACCATCAACACCATCAACACCATTTGTTCCTGCAGCGCCTGTTGCACCAACCGGACCTTGCGGACCAACTGCACCTGTAGAACCAGTTGCACCCACCGGACCCATTGCTCCAGTTGCACCCACCGGACCTTGTGGACCAACTGCACCTGTTGCGCCAGTTACACCAACCGGACCTTGCGGACCTGTTGCGCCAGTTACACCAACCGGACCTTGCGGACCAGTTGAACCAGTTACACCAACCGGACCTTGCGGACCTGTTGAACCAGTTGCACCAACCGGACCTTGTGGCCCAATTGCTCCTGTTGCACCAATTGAACCAGCTGGACCTTGTGGTCCAATTGCTCCTGTTGAACCAGTTGCACCAACCGGACCTTGTGGTCCAATTGCACCGGTTGCACCAATTGAACCAGCTGGACCTTGCGGTCCAATTGCACCGGTTGAACCAATTGCACCAGCGGGACCTTGCGGACCAATTGCTCCGGTTGCACCAGCAGGACCTTGTGGCCCCATCATGCCAATACCCATTGGACCCATTGGGCCTGTTGCGCCATCAGCACCAGCAACTCCTTGCGGACCAGTTGCACCATCAGCACCATCATTGCCATTTGCACCATTCGCACCGGCAGCACCTTGAGCGCCAGTTGCACCAGCTACACCTTGCGGACCAGTTGCACCATCAGCACCATCATTGCCATTTGCACCATTCGCACCGGCAGCACCTTGAGCGCCAGTTGAACCAGCTACACCTTGAGGACCAACTGCGCCAGTTGCACCAGCTACACCTTGCGGACCAACTGCGCCAGTTGCACCAGCTACACCTTGCGGACCAACTGCACCAGTTGCACCAGCAATTCCTTGCGGACCAACTGCGCCAGTTGCACCAGCTACACCTTGCGGACCAACTGCGCCAGTTGCACCAGCTACACCTTGCGGACCAACTGCGCCAGTTGCACCAGCTACACCTTGCGGACCAACTGCACCAGTTGCACCAGCAATTCCTTGCGGACCAACTGCGCCAGTTGCACCAGCAATTCCTTGCGGACCAGCAGGACCATCGTTACCAATAGAACCTTGAGCACCTGTTGCACCGTTAGCGCCAGCAGCACCTTGAGCGCCTGTTGCACCAGCCGGGCCTTGCGGACCCATCATACCAATACCCATAGGACCCATTGGCCCTTGAGCACCAGTAGCACCAGCTACACCTTGCGGACCATCGTTACCGATAGGACCTTGAGCACC
>Ga0193752_1001855_pt1 | contig 16883 bp, 15 predicted proteins | sample H1c1metaG_FD_144924 | JGI IMG/M metagenome (GOLD analysis project Ga0193752, IMG submission 144924) | Soil microbial communities from a riparian zone of the East river system, Colorado, United States - H1c1 | ecosystem: Environmental > Terrestrial > Soil > Riparian zone | place: USA: East River... | reverse complement strand
CGCCTGTTCGATTGCTGCATGGAAAACGACGGCGCTGCGGCGCTGATCGTGGTTCCCGCCGAGCAGGCGCGCGATTTCCGCCACACGCCCACCTACCTGCTGGGTTCGGCGCAGGGCTCGGAATACCGCAACGGGGCGCGCGGCCACAACGCACCGCTCTACGCCACCTCGAGCTTCACCACCGTGGCGCCGCAGCTCTACGACATGGCCGGCGTGAAACCCGCCGATATCGACGTGGTGCAGAGCTACGAGAATTTCACCGGCGGGGTGCTGATGAGCCTGGTCGAGCACGGCTTCTTCACCGCCGAGGAGGCCAACGATTTCCTCACGCCGGAGAATCTGACCGCGCCAGGCGGCAAGCTGCCGCTCAACACCTCGGGCGGCAATCTCGCGGAGTGCTACATGCACGGCCTCGAGCTGCAGGTCGAGGCTGTGCGACAGTTGCGCGGCCAGTCGACCTCGCAGGTGCCCGACGCGGAGGTGTCGATGGTGATTTCCGGCCCGATGGTGACGCCGGTCTCCAGCATGATCCTGGGCACGGAGGCCGCGCTGTGAGCTATCTACCGAACGGACTGCCGACGCCCGCGCCGGAGAATGACGGCCTGGACAAGCCGTACTGGGAGGCCGCCCGGCGCGGCGCGTTGCTGGTGCAGCGCTGCAAGGGCTGCGGCACCTTCCAGTGGGGTCCCGAATGGATCTGCCACAAGTGCCTGTCCTTTGACATGGACTGGCACGAGGTGTCGGGCAAGGGCCGCATCTACAGCTGGGAGCGCCCCTGGCATCCGGTGCATCCGGCGTTGAACGGGCACGGCCCCTACATCGTCGTGCTGGTCGAACTGCCCGACGCCGGCAATGTACGCATGCTGGGCAACCTGCTGGGCGATCCCAAACAGAACGTGCCGATCGGCGCCGACGTGGAAGCGGTGTTCGAACCCCACGACGACGCCAAGCCGCCCTTCACGCTGGTGCAATGGAAGCTGGCTTGAATTACTGAGACCCGTTGCTGCGCCGCGCCGCGACCAGCGCCCGGGCGATGGCGGCGGGTTGCTTGCCGCCCGGCCGGTACCAGGTCGGCGTCCAATTGAGCGCGCCCAGCAGGTGCAGCCGCCACAGGCTGCGGTCGATATCGGCGGACAGCGGCAAAGACGCTACCAGCGCCCTGAACCGCCGTTCGTAGCCATCGCGCATCACGACCAGCCGCCGCCGCAGGCGCGGATCGAGACGGCCGAGGTCGGCCAGCATCACGGCGGCATGGGCGCTGTCCGACAGCAGCGATTCGAGGTGGGCGATGCAGGCGGCCTCCAGCCGCGCCCACGGCTCCGTCGCGCCGGCAAGCGCCGCATCGACCGCCATCCCGATCTGCGTCACGCCCGATTGATAGACCGCGGCGATCAGCTCGTTCTTGGACGGGAAGTGATAGTACATCGAGCCTGCGAGCATGCCGACCTCGCCCGCGATATCGCGCATCGAGGTGGCCTCGAAGCCGCCTTTGGCAAACAGCCGCGCCGCCACGGCCAGCAACTCCGGCCGGCGGTTGTCGGAACGCTCCACTACGCGGGACATAGACCATCGTATCAACCAAACACTTGTTTGGTAAAGGGTCCGGCGCTAGCCTTCCGGCCATGACCTACGTTTTCGACCTCGGCAGGCCCGAGACCAATGCCAATCCATTCCCCGAATTCGCGCGCTTGCGCGCCGAGGACCCGGTGCACTGGTCTCCGGCGATGAAGGCCTGGATCGTCACGCGCTATGACGACGTCAAGCAGGTGGCGCTGAACAACCGGCAGATCTCGGCCGATCGCCTCATGCCCTTCTTCAAGACCAACGCCGAATATCAGCGCGGCTCGATCGAGAGCCTGGTGCGCTACCTCACCCACTGGATGGTGTTCCGCGATCCGCCGGACCACACGCGCCTGCGCCGGCTCTTCACCAAGGCCTTCACGCCGACCGCCGTCGAGAATCTGCGCGCCAACATCGAGGGCGTCGTCGGCCACCTGATCGACGGCATGGAGGCCAAGGCACGACGCGGCGAGATCGTCGACTACATCGCCGACTTCGCCTATCCCCTGCCCGCCTCGGTGATCATGGACCTGCTGGGCGTGCCGCGCGCCGACCTCGAACGCGTGAAGCTGTGGTCCGACGACATCGCCTTGTTCATCGGCACGGCGCAGGTCGCCGGCAACAAGTATCTGCGCGCCGAGGCTGGCGCCAAGGCGATGTCGGATTACTTCCGCACGCTCGTCGAAGCCCGCACCGCCGAGCCGCGCGACGACATGATCACCAAGCTCGTGCTGGCACGCGACGACCGCGACGCACTCAGCACCGACGAAATCATCGGCACGGCCATCCTGCTGCTGTTCGCCGGTCACGAGACCACCTCGAACCTGATCGGTAACGGCTTCCTCTATTCGATGAAGAACCGCGACCAGTGGGAGCGGTTGGTCGCCGACGAGACCCTGGCAGCCTCTGCGGTCGAGGAATGGCTGCGCTACGACGGCCCCTCGGGGGCGCTGGCACGCGTCGCTGCGGCCGATGTCGAGCTCGGCGGCAAAACCGTTCGTGAGGGCCAGCGGCTCTTCGCCTTCATGAATTCCGCCAACCGCGACCCCGCGGCGTTCGACGACCCCGAGCGTTTCGATATCGGCCGCACCGCCAATCCGCACGTCACCTTCGGCCACGGCATCCATTTTTGCCTCGGCGCGCCATTGGCTCGCCTCGAAGCGCAGATCGCCGGTCGCCGCCTCACCGAGCGCATTCCGAGGATCCGGCTTTCCGAAGCTGAACCGGAGTGGCACGATTCGTTGATCCTGCGCGGGGTGAAAAGTCTCCCGGTGATCCTGAACTGACCCCTATCCTGCGGCATCACGAAACGTCACTATGACAGGACTTTGGGGGAAAACGCCATGCAGCGTCTGCAGTCACTCGTGGAGCGGCGACGAGGCCGCTTCCTTGGAAGCCTGTGTTTGCTGCTCGGCATGGCGCCCGCCGCGGCTCACGCCCAGGCGATCTCGGATGAAAGGGTCGCCGCTGCCTTACGGGGGCTGGAAGAACTGGCGAGCAAGACGGTCGAAGCCGGCGGTGTGCCCGGGCTCGCCATCGCAGTCGTGCACGACGACAAGGTGATCTACCTGAAAGGCTTTGGCCGACGCGAGGCCGGCAAGCCTGACATGGTCGATGCCGACACGGTGTTCCAGCTTGCATCCATGTCGAAACCTCTCTCCTCCACGGTCGTTGCCGATCTTGTCGGCGAGGGGTTGGTCGGCTGGGACTCGCGCATAAGCGATCTCGATCCGGCCTTTCAGCTTCATGACCCGTACCCGACCGCCGAAGTGACGGTTCGCGACCTGCTCAACCATCGCAGCGGCCTGCTCGGCAGCGCCGGAAACGACCTGGAGGATATCGGTTTCGGCCGGGATGAGGTGCTGCGGCGGCTGCGCCAGGTGCCGGCGGCGTCAAGCTTCCGCGCCGGTTACTCCTACAGCAATGCCGGTTTCACCGAGGGCGCGGTCGCGGCGGCGAAGTCGGCGGGCAAGGATTGGGAGACAGTCGCGGAGGAAAAGCTCTACCGGCCGCTCGGCATGGCCTCCACGAGTTCGCGTCATGCGGATTTTCTCGCACGCGCCAATCGAGCCGCCCTGCATGTCAAGGTTGACGGTGCCTGGGCAGCGAAGGTCAAACGGGATCCCGACATGCAGGCGCCGGCCGGAGGGGCGAGTTCAAGCGTCCGCGATCTGGCGCAATGGATGCGACTGGAACTCGGCAATGGGGTGCTTGGCGGCAAGCAGCTCATCGCGGCGGCGGCGATCGCGCAGACCCACGTACCGCTCATGGCGCGAGGCATGAACCCGGTCACCGGCGCGGCATCCTTCTACGGCCTGGGCTGGAATGTCGAGTTCGGCCGCCATGGACTGAACTGGGGACATGCCGGCGCCTTCAGCGTCGGCGCGCGGACACTCGTCTCGCTCTATCCAAAGGCCAACCTTGGCATCGTCGTTCTGACCAATGCCTTTCCTTCCGGCGTGCCCGAAGGGTTGGCCGACAGCTTCGCCGACCTGGCCTTCGACGGCAAAATCGGGAAAGACTGGATGAAGCCCTGGGACGACGCCTATGAAGGGTTGTTCGGTCCCGCGATCGCCGCCGCGAAGGCCGCCTACGCTTTGCCGCCCGCCGCGCGCGCCGCCGCCCTGCCGCTCGAAGCCTATGCGGGCCGCTATGCCAACGGATACGTCGGAGAAGCAACAGTTTCGCTTCAGAATGGAGCGTTGACCCTCACGGTTGGACCGGGCGGTGCGCGTTCCTACCCCTTGCAGCATTTCGACCGCGATCTGTTTCTCTATTTTCCAAGCCCGGAAACGCCCGACATGCCGTCAGCCGCACGTTTCGCGATCGGCCCGGACAACCGCGCAACCGAAATTCAGATCGAATCGCTGAATGACAACGGGCTCGGGACCCTGAAGCGAACTGGAGAGTGACGACACATCCTGCCGTTCGGAAGGCAGGCTTTTCAAAGAGGTTCGATCGAACATGCGTGCCATGATCTGCCGTCAGTGGGGCGGCCCTGAGGACTTGCGGCTAGAGACGGTGGAAAGCGCCGCCCTCAAGCCCGGTCAGGTCCGCATCAAGGTGCATGCGGCTGGCGTGAGCTTCGCCACCACACTGGTGATCGCCGGCAAGTACCAGCGCCGGCCGCCCTTCCCCTTCGCACCCGGCACCGAGGCCTCGGGCGTCGTCACCGAGGTCGACAAGGCCTGCAAACGGCTCAAGGTCGGCGACGAGGTCGTGGCCGTGCTCGACTGGGGCGGACTGGCCGAGGAGGTCGTGGCCCATGAAGTCAATATCTTCCCCAAGCCAAAGAACGTCGGCTTCGTCGAGGCGATCCAGCTTGCGATCTCCTATCCGACGTCCGGCGGCGCGTTGACTTGGCCGATGGCGCTCGACGTGCAGAAGGGCCAGACTCTGCTCGTCCATGCCGCAGCTAGCGGCGTCGGCATGGCGGCGGTCGAGATCGGCAAGATCCTGGGTGCCACGGTAATCGCCACGGCAGGCGGTTCGCGCAAGGGCGCCTTCGCCAAGGCCCATGGCGCCGACCATGTGATCGACTACAGCGCCACCGATTTCCGTGAGGAGGTGCTTAAGCTCACCGGCGGCCGCGGCGTCGATCGTGTCTACGATCCGGTCGGCGGCGATGTATTCACCCAGTCCTTGCGCTGCATGGCGGTCGAGGGCCGCATCTGCCCGATCGGTTTCGCCGGCGGCACGATCCCACAGGTTCCGGCCAACATCCTGCTGGTCAAGACCATCGCCGTGATGGGCTTCAACTACGGCTATTATGTCGGCTGGAGTCCACACGATGCGCGCTTCGAGCAGGCCGAGCGCATCTTCGCCCTGATGGAACGCATCCGCGGCTGGTGCGAGGCCGGCCTCTGCAAGCCGCACGTCGACCGCACCTATACGCTCGAGCAGGCGCCGCAAGCCATGCAGGCGCTGCTCGAACGCAGCGTCACCGGCCGCGTGGCGGTCGCGATGACCTGAGGGTGACCGCTATTTCCTCGTCAGCTTGAAATCGAACTTGCAATAGCCGTCAAGCAGGACGCGGGTTTCCTTGTCGCTGAGTGTGCCGGTCACGTCCATCGAGCCGCCACCGCCGACCTCGGCCTTGGTCTTGATCGCGCCGCCTGCACCCAGTGTCGCTTCGAAGTGACGCTCCGTACGACCTTGCTGCAGGAACAGCCCCTTCACGGCGGTGCCGTCGACGGTGACGGTCATGTCCATCTTGTAGGTCGTGCACTTGCCCGTGCCGACGCCCATGGTCGTGCCGGTGTAGGCCACTTGCTGCGCCTCGGCCGGAAGACTTGCGGCGAGACTCACCAGAACGACACCTGCCGCCAATGCCCTGATCATCGCCTCACTCTCCCTCAAAAGAATTCCCGAATCGCCGTCAGCACGGCCTGCGGCCGCTCCTGTCCGAGGGCATGACCCGCCTTGCCCACTTTAACCAACTTTGCCTTGGAAACAGCCTTTTTGAAGGCCTCACCGTAGATCGCCGGAATCAGCGCGTCTTCCTTGCCCCAGACGATCAGCGTCTTGGCGGCGATGCGGTAAAGCCGCTGCGACAAGCCACGATCCGGGATCGGGAACAGGATCTTGCCCGCCGTTCCCAGGCGCCGCGCATTCATCACCAGAAACTGCTGCAGGAACTTCGGATCCTCCATATCGAGGCCCGAGGTCAGAAGCCTCTGCCCGACCGCCGCGTCGTGGAACAGCAGTCCCGGCAATTCGAACGGCAGCTTGGAGAAGATGTCGACGATCGGGTGATCATCGAGCCACAGGCCGGCCGGCGCCAGCAGGCAAAGCTTGCCGATCTCGCCGGGCGCGACCGCCGCCATCTCGGCCGCGATCATGCCGCCCATCGAATGGCCGACCACGATCGGATTCTTGAGCTTCAGCGCCGCCAGCACATCGAGCGCATGCAGGGTGATGTCGAGCATGTCGCGCAGGCTTTCTTCGCCCGTCGACTCGCCATAGCCCGGCAGCAGCGGTGCAAGAACATGGTATTTTTCCGCCAGCGCCGCGATCAAGGGGTCGTTCGGCAGGTGGCCGCCGGCACCGTGGAGGAACAGCAGGTCGCGGCCTTTTCCGGCCTCGATCACCTGAATGCGCGCATCATGGGGCTTGAGCGTGAGGAAACGCGATTTCATTCCGCCGCCACCTTCAGCGAAGCGCGCTTGTCCGTCATCGGATGAATCCAGAACCTCTCATCCTGGTTCTGCCAATCAGGCCAAAGGTTGCGTAGATGCGGCATCACCTTCTCGGCGAACAGCTTGGTCGAGTGGCGGACCTTATCGTCGGGCATGTTGCCGACATGTAGCAAGCAGAAGACATTGCCGACCCGCAGGCTCTTGATCAGTTCTTCCATCTGCTGGCGCACCGTCTCGGGCGAGCCCGCGACCACATAGCGGCCGTCGACAAGATCCTTCCAGGAAAGGTTTGGATAATCCCGCGCCGCCGCCTGGGTGAACTGCGACAGCGCGCCGGTCTGGATGGTCTTGACGGTGCGATAGCCCGGCGCGTCGGCGAAGCCGGGATAAACGTGCAGGCAACGGTTATAGAAGTAGTTCACGTGCTCGGCGTAGAGCTTCTCCGCCTCGGCATCGGTTTCGCCGACGCAGATCACCTGGGCGAAGCCGGCGCGATAGGGCGAGTCGTCGACCTTGCGTTCCGCGACGCGCTTCCAATAACCCTCCATCAGCAGCTTGGCGCGCAGGTAGCCCGAGTAGCTGAGATAGGAATAGGAATAGGTATTGTCGATGCAGAAATCGTAGGTCTCGACCGAGCCGCCGCCGGGAATGAAGATCGGCGGTGCCGGCCGCTGGATGGGCTTGGGCCAGCAATTGACGTAGCGCAGCTTGGTGTAGCGGCCGTTGAAGGCGAAGGGCTCGTCGGCGGCCCAGGCTCTGCGGATCAGGTCGTGCGCCTCGGCGTATTTCTCGCGGGTCAGCGCCGGCACCGTGCCATAGGCATAGTTGGTGTCCATCGAGGTGCCGACCGGGAAGCCCGCGACCAGGCGCCCGCCCGACAGCACGTCGAGCATGGCGAACTCCTCGGCCACCCGGATCGGCGGATTGTAGAGCGCGATCGAATTGCCGAGCACCACCAGGGCCGCTTTCGACGTCCGCCGCGTGAGCGTCGCGGCCATGATGTTGGGCGACGGCATCAGACCATAGGCATTGGCGTGATGCTCGTTCACGCCGATGCCGTCGAAGCCCACGCTTTCGGCATATTCGAGCTGATCGAGATACTGGTGGTAGATGCCGTGCCCGAGCTCGGGCTCGTACATCCTGTTCGGCAGATCGACCCAGACCGAGCGGTGCTTCTCGCGGAAATCGTCCGGCATATGCGGCCACGGCATCAGGTGGAACCAGGTGAATTTCATGGTCGTCGCCTCCCATTCCTTCGGGCTATGGTGGCGCAGGAGAACCAACAACGCCATGCAAAATCGCTTCATCGACCTTTACAGCGACACCAAGACGAGGCCCTCGCCGGGTATGCGAAAAGCCATGGCCGAGGCCGAGGTGGGCGACGAACAGAAATTCGAGGATCCGACCGTCAACCGCCTGCGCGAACGCGCCTGCGAGTTGTTGGGCAAGGAGGACGCCGTTTTCCTGCCGAGCGGCACCATGGCCAACCAGATCGCCATCCGTGTCCATTGCCGGCTGGGCGACGAGGTGATCGCCGACCGGACCGCCCATATCATCAACGCCGAGGCAGGCGGCACGGCAGCCAATGCCGGCGTCATGATCCGCATGGTCGACGGCCCCAACGGCGTGTTCACCGGCGACCAGGTGAAGACCGCCCTGCGCGATCCCAACAGCCGCAACGCCCCGCGCTCGCGCCTGGTCTCGATCGAGAACACGTCGAACGGCGGGTTCGGCACGGCGTGGCCGCTCGCCACCATGCAGGGCGTGGCCGCGGTCGCCCGCGCGGCCGGGCTTTCGCTGCACATGGACGGCGCCCGCCTCTGCAATGCATCGGTCAAGACAGGCGTGAAGGCCAGCGACTATGCCGCCTGCGTGGATTCGCTGTGGCTCGACTACACCAAGGGTCTCGGTGCGCCGGTCGGAGCGACGCTGGCGGGCTCGAAGGACTTCATCAAGGAAGCCTGGCGGCAGAAGCAGATGCTCGGCGGCTCGATGCGCCAGTCCGGCGTCATCGCCGCGGCGGCACTCTACGCACTGGAACACAATTGGGATCGGCTGGCCGAGGATCATGACAACGCCCGCCACCTCGCCGAGGGCATCGCCGGCATCAAGGGCCTCGAGATCGACGTGCCGCGCATGGAGACCAACCTCGTTTTCTTCGAGATCAAGAAGCCAGGCTGGACTGCCGCCAGGCTGGTCGAGGCCTGCAAGGAGCGCGGCGTCGGCATCGGCGCCAGCACGGCCACCCGCATCCGCGCCGTCACCCATCTCGACGTCACCCGTGCCGACATCGACGCGGCGCTCAAGGTCGTGCGCGAGGTCATGGCGGCGTAAAGGCCGCCGCCAGAGGCCACCCACCAGTCCTGGTTTCTCATCGCTTCCCAACAGGATGGGAAGCCTCGGATGTCGATGGCATGGGCTTTTGCCCGCTCTTTCCCATATTCCCGCCATTGCGGCCTCGCGAGGAGAATAATTTCAGATTCCTCACGAGCATTCCGACAAAAGACTGCTCCTGCTGGCTTTTGCACCATTCCTCGCGAACGCTCGCGAAACATTCGCGAATCCGGCGCGGGTTTTGCGGCGTAAGGCTGGGATCGGCAAGTCGCTCATCATCGACCCATCATAAACCCGCTCGGCCCAAGGCGACGATTCTGGTCTCTGCTCAGGCAGAGGTGATCCGCTGAGCGAGCCGTACGCCTTCCTCGCCGCCCAAAGTCCCTCTCCGCCGCGCTTGCGGGGGAGAGGGGGGCCATTGCGAAGCAATGGGAGGGTGAGGTGGTGCTCATTCAAGACGAGATGTGCAGGTAGATAGGCCGCGGCCCACCTCACCCCCCCCCGCTGACGCGGGTCCCCTCCCTCTCCCCCCACGAAGACGTGGGCGGAGAGGGCCTCTGATCACGCGTAAAGATGTGTCCGTGCCATAGCAGCCCAGGCTGGAGAGGAAATCATTTGCTCGAAGCCATATGCGATTGCCCTGCATCCGAACGGAATATGCTCCATTGACGACTGTCCTCATTCGACCCATTCCTGGACGAGGCAATACCGTCGCCGTGTTGCGGATGCATGCCGCTTCGCCTTCGGTTCGAGACGATAGCTCCGCGCCACCCTCGCGCAAGGAGCGTGGTGGCGCTATCGTGTCACCCGGACCGGCGCGAGGCCGGCTCCTGGGGTGGCGGCGCAAATCGATGGAAAATCAACGCACCGAACGCAAACTCGCGGCGATCCTGGCGGCTGACGTCGTCGGCTACAGCCGACTCATGGGCCGCGACGAGGAAGGCACGCTTCGCCGGCTCAAGGCGCATCTCGGCGAACTCGTCGAACCCCACATCGCCGCGCACCGCGGACGCATCGTCAAACGCACCGGCGATGGCTTGCTGGTCGATTTTTCCAGTGCGGTCGAGGCCGTACGCTGCGCCGTGGCGATCCAGTCCGGCATGGCCGACCGTAACCGCGCCGCGCTGGACGACAGCCGCATCGAGTTCCGGATCGGCATCAATCTCGGAGATGTCATCATAGAAGGCGAGGACATCTACGGCGACGGCGTCAATATCGCGGCGCGCCTGGAGGCCCTCGCCGATCCGGGCACGATCTTCGTCTCGCGCGCGGTTCGCGATTCAGTGCGCGACAAGCTGGGGATCGTGCTCGAGGATCTGGGCGAGAAGCCGGTGAAGAACATCGTCCGGCCGGTGCGAGTCTTCCGCATCGGCGGTCGCGACGCTGCCCGGCCCGCGACGCAGCCGCCCGCCGTGCCCGACAAGCCTTCGATCGCCGTATTGCCCTTCGCCAACATGAGCGGCGACACCGAACAGGAGTATTTCAGCGACGGCATCTCCGAAGACCTGATCACCGATCTCTCGAAGGTCTCCGCGCTGTTCGTCATCGCCCGGAATTCCTCGTTCACCTACAAGGGCAAGGCGGTCAAGGTGCAGGAGATCGGTCGCGAGCTGGGCGTGCGGTTCGTGCTGGAGGGCAGCATTCGCAAAGCCGGCAATCGCGTACGTATCACCGCACAACTGGTCGACGCCGCGAGCGGCGGTCATCTGTGGGCCGACCGGTTCGATCGTGACTTGACCGATATCTTCGCAACCCAGGACGAAGTGGTGCAGAGAATCGTCGAGGCGCTGGCCGTCAAGCTGACGCAACGCGAGGTACAGCAGCTACGCCGGGCGGGCACCAAAAACATCGAGGCCTACGAATGCTGGCTGCGCGCGCGCGAGCTGCTCGGTCGCGGCACCCGCGAATCCGTCGTCCAATGCCGGACCATGCATCGCCGGGCGCTCGAGATCGATCCGAAATTCTCGGCGCCCTATGCCGGCCTGGCGTTTGCAGCGGTATCCGATTACGTGAATGCCTGGACGGACGAACCGGCGCGGGCCCTCGACGAGGCGGAAGAATGGGCGCGGCGTGCGATCGAGCTGGACGACCAGCAGCCGGTCGCCCATGTGGCGCTTGGAAACGTGCTGGTATGGCGTCGCCAACACGACGATGCCCTGGTGGCATTGAATCGTGCGGTCGAGCTCGATCACAACTACGCCCAGGGGCATGCCCTGATCGGCATGGCGCTGATGTATTCGGGCAGGGCGGCGGAGGCGCTGCAGCCTTTCGCCACGGCGATGCGGCTGGATCCTCTTCACCCCAACATCGTGCTGCATCTCGTGGCGCAGGCGCATTTCAGCCTGGGGCACGACGAGGTTGCCGTCACCTACCTGCTTGAGCGCATCACCCGCAATCCCAACACCGATGCGAGCCGCATGTTGCTGGCGGCTTGCTATGGCCATCTGGGCCGCGCGGACGAAGCGCGCGCAGCCTGGGCGGAGCTTCTCAAGGTCAATCCCGGCTTCTCGCTGACGCAGCGCGCCGGCGTTCTGCCCTACAAGGACTCGCGCGATTTTCAGCGCATCGCCGAGGGTCTTGCGAAGGCCGGGTTGCCTTAGGTTTTCAACCCGCACGGCGTGTCGATGATCGTCGACGAAAGCCGCGTCACCAACGGCTGGCGTGTCCAGTTGCCCGTCGTGATAGGCTGGCGCCATGAACGCTCCCTTGAAGCTCGGCCGGTCCGTCATCCGTCGCGAGGACCAGCGGCTACTGACCGGCGGCGGCCGTTATGCCGAGAACACCGCGCCGCGCGATGCCCTGGCCGTGCTGTTCGTGCGCTCGCCCCATGCGCACGCCCGCCTCGCCGGCATCGACAAATCGGCGGCGCTGGCCTCGCCCGGTGTCGCGGCGGTCTACACGGCTGAAGACACCGCGGCCGACGGGCTGGGACATCTGCCCGCCATCAGCGAAATCAAGGATGCCGCCGGCAACCGTCACCGCGAGCCAGCGCATCTGCCGATGGCGGTCGGCAAGGTGCGCCATGTCGGCGATATCGTGGCCATGATCGTGGCCAAAACGCTCGACCAGGCGCGCGACGCGGCCGAGGCGCTAACGGTCGATTATGAGACACTGTCGGCGGTCGTCACGTCGGAACAAGCGCTGGCGGCGGGTGCCCCGCTGGTGCATGACGACGTACCGGGAAATCTTATGTGCCACTGGACCAAGGGCGATCGCGCCGCGACCGATGAGGCCTTCGCGCGCGCCGCTCACGTGTCCAGGCTCACCATTCGGTCGCCGCGTCAGATCGTGCACTATCTGGAGCCTCGCGCGGCCTGGTCCGCCTATGAGCCGGCGAGCGACCTCGTCACCGTTACCTTCTCGTCGCAAGGCGTGCAGATCCCGCACCGGCTGATGTGCGAGCAGGTGCTCAACTGGCCGAAGGAGAAATTACGGCTGGTCACCGGCGATGTCGGCGGCGGCTTCGGACCGAAGTATCCGATCTCGCCGGAATCGACCCTGATCGCCTGGGCAACGCGCAAGCTCGCACGCGGCTTGCGCTGGACCTGCGACCGCTCCGAGCTGTCCCAGGCCGACAGCCATGCCCGCGACCTCGTGGCGACGGCGGAGCTGGCGCTCGACGCCGACGGGAAGTTCCTCGGCGTGCGGGTCGAAGCGCTGGCCAATTTCGGCGCCTACGTGTCGATGTGGGCGCCGACCATTCCCACCACGGGCCTCGCCAAGGTGATCTCCGGCCTCTACCGGATTCCCGCTGTTCATGTCGATTTCCACTGCACCTTCAGCAACACCGTGCCGGTCGATGCCATCAGGGGCGCCGGCAAGCCCGAGGCGCTCTTTCTGCTCGAGCGGCTGGTCGATATCACGGCGGCCGAAACCGAGCGCTCGGCGATCGAGCTGCGGCGGATCAATCTGCTGACGCCGGCCGACATGCCCTATGCGGCGGCGAGCGGCTACACCTATGACGCCGCCAACTGTCCGCAACTGCTGGAGAAAGCCTTGCGGGCGGCCGATGTCGCCGGATTGGCGCAACGCCGCGCCGCCAGCGAAGCGCAGGGACTGCGGCGCGGGCTCGGCCTCTCCTGCCATCTCCACGGCACCGGCGGCGTCGCCGACGAGCATGTGACGGTGCGGTTCGCCGGCGACCGGCTCATCGCCAACGTAGGGACCCAGTCGCAAGGCCAAGGCCACGAGACCATCCTGGCGCAGATCCTGGCGGCGGCGTTGGGCGTGCCTGCGCGGCGCATCGACATTCGCCAGGGCGACACCGCGCACATCCCACACGGCGGCGGCACCGGCGGTTCTTCCTCGACCATCATCAGCGGCACCACCCTGAAGCGCGCGGCCGACGTCTTGATCGCACGCGGGCGCGACCTTGCTGCCGAACAGCTCGAAACGGCGCCGGCCGACATCGGCTATCGCGATGGCACCTACGAGGTCGTGGGCACGGATCGGCGCATCGGCCTGTTCGAGCTGGCGGCGCGCAAACCCTTTGAGGGCGAGGCGGTCTTTGCCGACCGCATCGACAGTTTTCCCACCGGCGTCATGGCGTGCGAGGTCGAGGTCGATCCCGGGACCGGCGCCGTCCGAATCGATCGCTTCACCGCCGTGGCGGATGCCGGCATCGTGGTCAATCCGCGGCTGCTCGCCGGCCAGATGCACGGCGGTATCGCACACGGCATCGGCAATGCCCTGATGGAAGAAGCGGTCTACGACGAGAGCTCGGGCCAGCTTCTGAGCGGCACCTTGATGGATTATGCCTTGCCGCGCGCCGAGGATCTGCCGCTCTTCCATGTCGAGACCATCGAGACGCCTTCGCCCAACAATTTTCTTGGCCTGAAGGGCATCGGCGAATTGCCGACCAACGGCGCACCGGCAGCAGTCGGTAACGCGGTGATGGATGCGCTCGGCGGGTTAGGCGTCCGCCATATCGACATGCCGATCACGGCGCACAACGTATGGAAGGCTATTTGCGAAGGTCAGGCGCGTGGACGCTGAACCACGGTACCGCGCTCGCCCAGGGCAGCCGCCAGCGAATCGAGCATGATGCCCCACGAGGCCTCGGTACGACCGATATAGTCCGCCCAGTCGGGATGCAGCTCGTGCGACAGCGTGAGGTCGCACCCTTTCTCCTGCGGCACGATATCGATGTAAACATGGCTGGCGTCGGGCCGGTCCGGCGCGACGGCCCAGGTAAAGACCAGACGACGCGGCCGGACGATCTCGACATAGTAGCCGATATGGTCGATCTCCTCATCGTTGCGGCGCACGACGAAGGAGAACGATCCGCCGACCCAGGCGTTGGCCGTCATTCTCACCACTTCCTCGTTGCGAATCGCCGGCCCGAACATCCAGCGGCCGATCATTTGCGGGGCAAGCCAGGCATCGAAAACGCGTTCCGCGGAAACATTGAAGTGGCGCGTCACGCGCGCGAAGACCGGCTTTTTCAGATCGACTGGGGGCATCTCAGACTTTCTTGGAGGTGTCGGCGGCCGCCAGGGCACGCAGCGCATCGCCGATCGCCTGGCGTGTAGACGGAGGTTGCTGGGCAATGGCGTCGCCCAGCAGCTTGAGTTGGCGACGGGAGGCGTGGAGCTGATCGAGCAAGGTGATGACGGTCTCGGCCGCCTCGTCATCAAAACCGATATCCTCCACGAGTTCGGCCAGCAGGCTGGCCCGGGCGACATCGACCGTCTCGAAGCTGCCGCCCGGCACGGGACGCAGCAGGCCGCGCGCCACCCAGCGCTCGATATGGACCGATGTAAGCTCGCTGTGACGACCGAGCAGATCGTCGAGCGTGATCATGTGAAAGCCTCCATCTCACGGCGTGGATCGTAGGACCGCCCCTCTTCCCAGCCCTCGGCGAACGCCTTGAGCTTTTCGTCGGGCTTTTCAGGCAAGACAATGCGCAATTTGACATACTGATCGCCGCGCGTGCCGGACTTGCGATCGAGCAGGCCACGGCCCTTGAGGCGCAGCGACGTTCCCGTGTTCGAATTGGCGGGCACATTCAGCATCACCGGACCGCCGACGGTCGGGACCTTGACCTTGCCGCCCAGGACTGCCTCGGTCAGCGTCACCGGCAGCTCGATGTGAATGTTGCTGTCTCGCGGCTCGAAGAAGGCGTGCGGCTCGACGTGCAGCTCGATGAAAGCGTCACCGGCCGGTGCTCCCTCCTGGCCGGGCATGCCCTGCCCTTTCAAACGCAAAGTCTGCTTGTCGGTGGCGCCTTCCGGAATATCGATGTCGAGCGTGCGGCCGTCGGGCAGGGTAACGCGCTGCTTGCCGCCACGCGCCGCCACCAGGAAGGGCACCGTCAGGGTGAAGGTGAGAGGCATGCCGCCCATGTCGAAGCGCCCGCCGCCACCGAAACCACGCCGCTCTCCGAACATTTCCGAGAAAATACCTCCCATGTCCACGAACGCTTCATGGCCGCCGCCGCGATCATATTTGCGCCCCCCTGGCCGCTCGGCCTGCTCGCGATAGAAACCGCGCGGCGGCATTTCCTGGCCACTGGCGTCGATCTCGCCGGCATCGAAGCGCTTGCGCTTCTCCGGGTCGGACAGCAGGTCATTGGCGAGCGTCATCTCCTTGAACTTCGCTTCCGCTGCCTTGTCGCCCGGATTGAGGTCGGGATGGTGCTTCTTGGCAAGACGTCGGAAGGCCTTGCGGATATCGTCCGCCGAGGCCGTCTTCGGCACGCCCAGCACGGAATAGGGATCGGTCATCGGTCTCTCATGGATAGCATGACCCCTAAATGTATGCGAATTCAGGAGCTTACAACCCCCTGTCCGCGCAGCTTATCAATTCCGGTGGCGCACGCCACCACACAAGCGAAGGTCATCCTGCATGAAGGATAAAGCCGATCGGACCACCTTCTTCTACAGCCGTCACCCGATCTCCGCCGACATCATTCTGGCCAAACTGCAGGCAGCACGCGGACATCTGGACGGTGTGCGTCCCGAAGAGCTCTGGCCGCACGACCAGGACCACTACGGCGCACTGGCGGCCAACGATGCGCTGGCCGAGGTGGCCGGCATCGGTCCGGACATGCGCGTGGCCGATTTCTGCGCCGGACTCGGCGGGCCGGCGCGCTATCTCGCCCATCGGCACGGCGTCGAGGTGATCGGCATCGAATTGACGCCTGCGCGGGTCGAGGGCGCCGCCCGTCTCACCACCCTGGTCGGCCTGCAGGATCGCGTGCGGATTTTGCACGGTGATGTCATGGCGCCGCCCCTGAAAGACAACTCGGTGGATGTCGTGGTGAGCCAGGAGGCCTTCCTTCATGTTCCTGACAAGGCGCGCGCGCTCGCAGCGGCGCGGCGCGTGCTCAAACCCGAAGGGCGGCTCACCTTCACCGACTGGATCGCCCACCGTCCCCTTTCGTCGGACGATGCCGCCTTGATGTGGGAAGGCATGGCGGTCCAGAAGCTGGGGGACATTCCAGCCTACCGCGCGCTGGTGGAAAGCGCAGGCTTCAGGGTCGACACCGTCGCCGACCTCAGCGCGGAATGGAAAGTCATCCTGCGCGAGCGCCTGACGATGTATCAGCGCCTGCGCGGCGAGGCCGAGCGCGCCGGCACGCCGCAAGGCCACGACGCCTTCCATCACTCCTATCTCCGCTTTGTCGCCCTCATCGAAGAGGGCGTGCTGGGTGGCGTGCGCATTGGCGCCAAGCGGCTTTAGAATTGTACCTACAGTCCCAATACCGCCTTGGCGATGATGTTGCGCTGGATCTCGTTGGAACCGGCATAGATGGTTGCGGCGCGGTTGTTGAGATAGAGCGGCATGGCGGTGATACCGTGATCGGGCGTCACCGTGGGCGCGTTGTGGCCGAGCAGCCGCGCCTCGGGC
>Ga0193752_1001854_pt1 | contig 16886 bp, 14 predicted proteins | sample H1c1metaG_FD_144924 | JGI IMG/M metagenome (GOLD analysis project Ga0193752, IMG submission 144924) | Soil microbial communities from a riparian zone of the East river system, Colorado, United States - H1c1 | ecosystem: Environmental > Terrestrial > Soil > Riparian zone | place: USA: East River... | reverse complement strand
AAGGCATTCTGAATCGATTCACGAGCGTTTCACAAGGCGCTATTTATCTGCGGGATTTTTTCGAGTTTTTTGAGATCAGCCCAAAAATAAAATTGTCATTGAATCCCAGGCCTTTTCCAAATCCTATACAACACGGGTTTGTATTTGAGGATGTAGGATTCCGATATAATAATTCTGACCGTTGGGCAAACCGGCATTTGAATTTCACTTTACATGCGAATGAAAAACTGGCACTTGTCGGAGAGAACGGGGCGGGTAAAACTACCCTGGTTAAATTACTGGCAAGGTTGTATGATCCGGTTGAAGGTCGCATCTTACTCGATGGGATTGATCTTCGCGAATATGAACTTGGCGAGTTAAGATTAAACATGGGGATCATTTTCCAGGATTACCTGAGATATCAAATGAGTTTTTCGCAAAACATAGCAGTTGGAAATATTTCGCAGGAGGCTAACCGGCCATTGATAAAGACAGCGGCAGAAAAAAGCCTGGCTGATTTACTGGCACTTAAATTACCAAATCAATACGATCAGGCACTTGGCCGGCGATTTAATAACGGTGTGGAACTTTCTGGAGGTGAATGGCAAAAGATCGCATTAGCCAGGGCTTATATGAAGGATGCCCAGTTGTTGATACTTGATGAACCAACAAGTGCGCTGGATGCCCGTGCCGAATACCAGGTTTTTCAACGTTTTGCAGAACTCACTGATGGTAAGGCCGCCGTATTGATATCTCATCGTTTTTCAACTGTCCGTATGGCCGACCGCATACTAGTACTTGAAAAAGGTGAGCTTATTGAATCTGGTACCCACGAAGAATTGTTGAGTATGGAAGGTCGTTACGCAGAATTGTTTCATTTACAGGCTAAGGGGTATAAGTAATGGCTGCCCTCCTGCGAAGGAGGGCGGCGAGCGAAGCGAGCGGGTGGTTGTTTTTTGGTCTTCGCATCAGTTTATAGGATGCAACACCAAAGAACAACCCCCCCCATGCCTTCGGCATTTCCCCTCCTTCGCAGAGCCTGTCCCGCCTTAGCGGGAAGGGGAGCTTATATCCCCATTCTCATTTCAATTAAATGCTGCTCAAAACCTGCTTTTTCATAAGCGCTGAGTGCCGCCAGATTGCCCTTGTAAACTACTAAACGCAACTCGGTTATTCCACAGCCGACTGCCCATGATTTTAAAGCTTCCACTATCAATTGATTGATGCCCTGGCCGCGGTAATCTTCAGCCACATACATAAAACCGAGATAAGCATATTCACTATGTGCAAGAAAGGTCTGTGCTTTTTCAATTCTCGCATAACCGCAACCAACAACCGTTATTTCATTTTCCGCAACCACAAACTGAACATCGTTTGCTTCGATCATGCCGCTTATATTATAATACTGAATTGGATCTTGCTTTAAAGTAGGGTCGAAACGCCGCTCGGCTCGTATTACACCCTGCTCAAAATTGAGAAGCAAATCCAGATCAGACATCACTGCTTTACGGATATTGATTTTTGCCACGTATTAAATTTGAACTGCAATATAATATAATGGCAATTACATGACTAACTGTACGGAAATACGTATATGGAAAACGTCGAAAATAGGTCCGTCTGCTTTTTTATCACTATCCTGCACCTGATTATCAGGGAAAAAATATCAGCTATGTAAGAAAGTCTTTGTAGCAACGACTAACGAATAAAGCCTTAAATCTGAATGGAAAAAGAATTTATCGAATTAGTAAATAATAACAGGGCTTTGATATTCAAGGTTTGCAACTTGTATTGCAGGGACCGGGAGGTTCGGCATGATCTGTTTCAGGAAGTGGTACTTCAGCTTTGGAAATCATTTCCGGGTTTTCGGAATGAGTCTTCCGGAAGCACATGGATCTATCGTGTAGCCTTAAATACGGCCATTTCCAATTTCAGAAAAGAGCAAAAAAAACCAGGTAAAAAGCCGATCAGCCGGTTAGAGTTCGAGATCCCGGATATGTCTGATCCGGATGAAAGGAAGGAGAACAAAAATATTCTTCATATGGCGATTGAAAAGCTTTCCGATATAGAAAAAGCCATAATAATGCTCTATCTGGATGAAAAAACTTATGACGAGATCAGCGAAATTGCCGGGATCTCGGTCAGTAATGTTGGGGTTAGAATTAACCGGATAAAAATCAAGTTGAATACCATTGTCAAAACATATTAAATCATATAGATAAATATTCAATACTACTCAAACTATAAAACTTTATAAAATGAATATAGAAGAAGTAAAATCAGAATGGATACAATACAATCAGAAACTGTCTGTATCCCAGCGCCTGAACGAACATCTTATATTAAGTATGATAAAGGAAAGGTCAGGATCGAGGCTTGCAAAGATCAGGCGGGATAATTTTCTCTACTTGTTATTGATGTTTTTTACCTTAGTATTCCTGGTAGCGATATTTGCCGGTAACCCTTTTGATTTTAATTATACCTTGCAATTCCTCCCTTATGCTATTTTGATGATTGGTGTGCTGATGTCCGCAGGTTCCCTATGTCGCAATCTGATTCATTTTAATGTTGATGTAAATAAAACTGATCTTGCCGGTTTTTTGAATAACATCATACTTGTATATGAAAAGCACATTAAAATGCAGACATGGTATGGCTTGATCATGTTTTCAGCAGGAATATTGTCTGCCTTTTCTTTCTTACCCAAAAAGCTTGAACATAAGGCTCTTTGGACTGCATTAGGTGAAACAATGATTATGTTAGTGGTAACTGTTTTGACTTATATCATCGCCCTAAAACTTGGGTTATTTAAAAACCGCAAAAAAGAAGCATTTGAAAATGATTTAAAAGAATTAAACCAATTAAAGCAACTGTCTTCAGAATAAACCAAAGAGACTGATTAGGAATGCCGGTATTAAGAATAAACTTAGAGACTTAGCTATTATTGTGGTAATGGTTTCACAAAGATATCTTTATAATAGACTTTACTGTTTGGATCATGTCCCTGTATGGCAAAGGTGCCGGTTCCGAGATGTTTCTCGGCTCTGCCTTTGGTCTTTTCAATACCTACTGGTTCTGTGTAGTCAACCACTGTTTTATCATTAATTTTAACTATCACCCTCTTACCTTCCACTTTAATATACTCGGTATACCATTCGTCATCTTTTACATATACTTCTTTTACATCCTGAACTGCATACAAACTACCGGTCCTGCGCCAGTCAGTATGTGAATTATTAACCTGGACCTCGTATCCCTTTGAAGGGAATCCTTTTTCCTGGAAGGCAGTATGAAAGAAAATGCCGGAGTTTGATCCTTTAGTGGTCATAACGCTGGCTTTGAATTCGAAGTTTTTAAAATCGTGATTCATCACATCGCCTTCATAAAAAAGATGAGATATTTTGCCGTTTACTTTTATCGTCCCGTTCTCCATTGAAAAAGTAGAATCGTTTTGATTAACACGCCAACCCGTAAAAGATTTGCCATCAAATAAGGAGATCCAGCCTTTGTCTGCCTGAGGCTTTTTTGTTGCAGCGCAGGACAGGACAAGTAGAAAAATTGAGATACTGTATAAGCTTTTCATAATATACCTGTATTATTTATGTTCCTCTTAATTATGATTATTTTTCAAGTGTCTCGCGTTTCGACCAGCATTCATCCATGGCGCCTCCAGTAGATTTTTGTCCTTTGTGTCGCCAGTCACCATTTACAAATGAATAATCGAATATCAGCTTTTTACCAACGCTTTCTGAGGTTTTAGTAAAGAATTCTATCGTTTCTGTGTATTTGCCGTTATCAGTAGTGTAGCTTCCGCCACCAGCATTCATAAAAGATTTTGAAACTACATTGTAGGCGATCCAGTGAAAGTATTTACCTGAAAGGACCTTCATGGTTCTGCGAGGATAAAAAGGATTAGGACGCTTTGAAACTGAATCATTCCGGTAGTTGCCCGTGATGATCCATGCACCCATCAGGGCTCCCGGCTTTCCGTCATCCAGCTTTACAAGATCACTGCCGCTACTTCCTATTTTTAGCTTATTATCTTTTATTTCCACATTGTCTGTTATTTCTTTGCCAACCTGTGTACTGTCTGCAGAATTCCATTCGATTTTTCTGATCAGCTTTGATTTGTCAAGACGCCAGGTACCACCATACGAGTTAATTAGTTTTTTATCCGCGATACTAAACGTTGCAACAGAAAAGACTTTATCAGTATTAATCATCACGGTTCTGTTTGACGCAGATCCATATCCCCAGGCGCCTATAAGATCGTTTGTATCAATGCTTTTTTCTATAAATGAATAAAGAAACACAGATAATATAGCAGTGATTGTAATCGTTATTTTTTTCATATTTGCAATTGTGTGGTATAAATATAGAGATTCTGATAATAGAATGTTGCATAGAGATTCTAGTAACACAATGGCGGACGAAGACGTCCGCGCTACAATAGCGGACGAGGACTTCCGCGCTACATTTTCATTGTCCATTTCCAATTGCGGATCTCTGGCATGTCTTCGCCGTGAATTTCAACCCACGTTTTGTGTTCCTGCAATTTATTACGGAGGTACTGCCGTGTGTAGGCGCCTTTAGAGCCAATTGCAGGTAACCGGTCCAATACATCATTTACAAGGTGAAACCTGTCAATATCATTCATTACAACCATGTCAAAAGGAGTTGTAGTTGTTCCTTCGCCTTTATATCCTCTTACATGAATGTTATTATGATTTTTTCTACGATATGTCAGTTTATGAATTAATAAAGGATAACCATGGAAAGCGAATATTACCGGTTTATCAATCGTAAATAGCATATCGAATTCGTCGTCACTTAACCCATGTGGATGTTCACTCTTTGGCTGCAATGCAAAAAGATCTACCACGTTTATTACCCGTATTTTCAATTCCGGCAACTGTTCTCTCAGGAGTTGTACAGCAGCTATTGTTTCAAGTGTCGGTACATCTCCGGCACAAGCCATTACCAGATCGGGTTCACTGCCTTTATCATTACTCGCCCACTCCCAGATACCTAAGCCAGCCGTACAATGTTTAATTGCATCATCCATATTAAGCCATTGCTTTTCCGGTTGCTTACCGGCAACTATCACATTAATATAGTCTCTGCTTCGCAGGCAATGATCGGTTACTGATAACAGGCAGTTTGCATCAGGCGGAAGATAAATGCGCACGATACCTGATGGTTTATTTGCCACAATTTCCAGAAAGCCTGGATCCTGATGGCTGTTGCCATTATGATCCTGTCGCCAGACATGCGATGTAAGTAAATAATTTAAAGATGCCACCGGACGCCGCCACGAAATTCTTGAGCAGGCCTGCAACCATTTTGCATGTTGATTGAACATGGAATCTACAATCTGAATAAACGCTTCGTAACAAGAAAATAGTCCGTGCCTGCCCGTGAGTAAGTATCCTTCAAGCCATCCCTGGCATAAGTGCTCACTCAATACTTCCATAACGCGGCCGTCCGGTGAAATATGATCATCTGTCCGGTATCTGGTTGCAACCATAGTCTTTGAAGTGATATCAAACAGGCTTGTTAATCGATTCGAAGCTGTTTCATCGGGACCGAATATTCTGAAATTCCTTTTATCCCAGTTCACTGCCATCACGTCCCGTAAAAATTCACCCATTACTTTTGTCGCTTCGCCGGTCGTTGTTCCGGGTGACGGAACTTTAATGGCATTCGCCCTGAAATCGGGCAGTACCAGCTCCTGCAATAACAAACCTCCATTGGCATGTGGATTGGCCCCCATTCGCATTTTGCCTTCCGGAGCAATCTCACGAAGTGACTCAATAAGTTTTCCATCCGCATCAAATAATTCTTCTGGTTTGTAACCTTTCATCCATTGTTCAAGCATACTTATATGCTCAGGTTTCGTTGCCAGTTCCGACAAAGGGACCTGATGCGAGCGCCAGGTATTTTCAACCTGAAAGCCATCTACGATATCCGGACCTGTCCATCCTTTTGGTGTATTAAAAATGATCATGGGCCAGGTTGGCCTTTTTGTAAACCCATTGGTGCGCGCTTCAGATTGTATTCTTTTTATTTCCTTGATTACTATATCCAAAGTTGAGGCAAGTTGCTGGTGAACGAGGTCAGGTTTATCGCCTTCAACAAAATAGGGTTTATAACCATAGCCGGTAAAAAGCTGTTTCAGTTCCTCTTTCGATATGCGTGCCAGCAAAGAAGGGTTGGATATTTTGTAACCATTTAAATGGAGAATTGGAAGTACTGCTCCGTCATGTACCGGATTCAAAAATTTATTTGAATGCCAGCTGGTTGCAAGTGCACCGGTCTCTGCCTCGCCATCTCCGATAACACAGGCCGCAATCAGATCCGGATTATCAAATACAGCTCCATAAGCATGAACCAATGAATATCCAAGTTCACCACCCTCATTAATTGAGCCGGGTGTTTCCGGTGCCACGTGGCTTGGTATACCACCGGGAAATGAAAACTGTTTAAAAAGTTTTTTTATACCATCTTCGTCCTGCGTTATGTCCGGATACAACTCACTGTAGGTTCCCTCCAGGTAAGTATTGGCAACAAGTCCCGGCCCACCATGACCCGGGCCGGTTATATTGATCATGTTCAGGTTATACTGTTTTATGATACGGTTCAGATGAACATAAATAAAATTCAACCCGGGTGTTGTTCCCCAATGACCTAATAGCCGCGGCTTTATATGTTTTAGCGTGAGTTGTTGTTTGAGCAGCGGATTGTCATAGAGGTATATCTGACCAACAGACAAATAATTCGCAGCCCGCCAGTAAGCATCCATTTTTTGCAACATTTCCTGAGATAAGGTTGACGCGGTGACTTTGGTTTGATTGGAGATTTCCGGCTTCATAGTAAATGATTATGAGACTGTGAGGAAAGGACATAAGCAGATTAGCAAAGGCGGATTAAGAAACTTATCATTTCCGCAAGTCAAATGTAAAACATGCCGGTTAAAGTTAGCAAGTTTATGTGTGATTGCTTCCAATACCTGATAGCAGATTTCCCGTAAATATCCTATTCGATATTAACGGGAAATCTGCGGATAAAAAATATGTTGATTTCGCTGTATTGGTGAAATGTTGTTATTCTGACCTCAGAGACTTCACTGGATTTGCGGTAGCCGCTCTAATGGCCTGGTAGCTTACGGTGAGTAATGCAATAACAACACTTAACAGGCAGGCGGCAGCAAATACCCACCAATGAATCGGCACGCGATAAGTGTAATCCTGCAACCACTTATACATTGCCCACCATGACAATGGTGCTGCAATAAGAAATGATATAATAACAAGCCGGATAAAATCTGTCGATAATAATGCGGTTATACCCGTTACAGATGCACCGAGCACTTTTCTGACTCCAATTTCTTTGATTCTGTTTTCAGCCATATAAGTAGCCAGACCAAATAATCCCAGACAGGAAATGAATATAGTAAGTCCGGCAAATAATCCGGCCAGGGTACCCTGCCTTTGTTCATTTTCAAATTTTTGCGCGTACTCTTCATCTACGAACCTATAATCAAAAGGGTATTCGCGGTTATATTTTTTAAATATGACTTCCGCTTTTTTTAGATTTTGCGACATTGGAACATTTGGATTCATCTTCATCATCAATGTTGAGAACCAGTCTCTTTTTGCCCCGGCAATAAGCAAAGGTCGGACGGGCTCATAGGGTGAAGTGATGATAAAGTCTTTTATAACGCCCACGATATGCCATTCTATTCCATTATCCTTTACAATCTTTCCAATCGGATCTTTAAACTTCATCACTTTTAACGATGCTTCGTTAATAATCATCCCCGTTGAATCTGTTGGAAACTGTTTTATATCAAAATCGCGCCCATGAACAAATGTCAGGCCGGCTGTAACACCTAGCCCTTCATCAGACACAAAGCGGGAGAAATCTGTTTTATCATTGGGGTCTTTGCCTTCCCACTCCTGCCCCCACCCATCACTCCATTGTTCGGTAATCGGGGAATTTGTTTTTACCATGGATGTGGCGATGCCGGCTCCTAAAATTTCATTTTTTATAAGTTGGTAATTTTTTGGGATATCTCCTGTCATGGGATGATATATCAGGTTATTTTTATTATATCCTGTTGCCCTGTCCTGCGCATAGTCGATCTGTTGTTTAACTATGATCGTGCAGATAATGAGGATGATGGCAAAAGTAAACTGTAAGACCACTAAAATTTTGCGTGGAGTAATTAGTGCATTTGCCTTTTTAAATGTGCCTTTCAATACTTTGACAGGTTGAAATGATGAAAGAAAAAAAGCAGGATAACTTCCGGCAAGCAAGCCCGTAAATAAAATAAACCCGATAGCAGTGAGCCAGGTATAGATACTTCCGAAATTGATAAATAATTTTTTGTCTGTAAGTAAATTGTATCCAGGCAGGCTTAATAATATAATAACAACAGCAAAAAGTGCGGCAAGGAAAGAGATCAGAATTGATTCACCTATAAACTGGCTTATCAAAGATATTTTCTGTGCACCGACTACTTTACGTATTCCAACTTCTTTCGCGCGTTTTTCACTGCGCGCAGTACTAAGATTCATGAAATTTATACAAGCGATAAGCAAAATAAATGCGGCGATAGTGGCAAATAATTTTACAAAAGTCATGCGGCCACCACTATCTTCCACTCCGTTGGTAAAACTGGAATAGAGCCTCCACCGTTCAATGGGATAAAAGAACATTTCCCAATTATCTTTCTTCGCTTCCTCATCATATTTATGCTTTAATACCTTGATTTTTGGAGCCACAGAAGCCAGTGTGGCATTCTTTTTCAACATTACATAGGTCTTGGTACTGTTATTGCCCCAGCTTGAATCATCTTCATTCCTGTATTGCAGATACGACCACGGTAACAAATATTCGAAATCAAACCTTGTGTTATTTGGAAGATCTTTCATAACACCTGTAACGATAAAATTGTCTTTATTTTCGAGCTTAATAAGTTTGCCCATGGCATCTTCCTTACCAAAAAGAGCAATTGCCAACTTTTCAGTTAGTACGATGGAATGCATGTCATTCAGAGCGGTTTCCGGATTCCCTTTTATCAGAGGAAAACTGAACATCTGAAGAAAGCCTGTATCCACCATATTGCCTTCCCGCATTATTCTTTTATCGCCGATGCTGAAAAGGAAATTGCTGTTCCACTGAACTCTTACAGCACGTTCAACTTCCGGCAATTCACGCTCGGTGGTACGGGCCAGGATTTTTGGCGTTGTACTCCAGCAAAATAATTTATCGTCAAAACGGGCACGGTTCCAGGCTTCATAGACCCGATCTTTATTTTTATGAAACTGGTCATAACTCAGTTCGTTTTGTATCCAGAGGACGATCAGGACAGCACTCGCCATGCCTACCGCCAATCCAAAAATATTGATAAAAGAAAATCCTTTGTTGCGTAGAAGGGTTCTGTAAGCGACTTTAAAGAAGTTCTTGATCATGTGCCGGAAATTAATTAAAAATGAATCAGGATCGGAAAATCAGAATAACGTATCTATATTGACGCGCATGAAATAAAAATGTTACAGGTATCGGACATTTATTTTACCTTACTTTCATAAACATTAAACTTTATTTCAATGTTTAAATGCACTACTTGTTTTAAGTTGCATGAATGTACTGTTTACAGGTCTTTTCTCAGTCCGTTTTCTTTCGATTGGCGTAAATCCAACCTTTTTTCATTACGAGCCTGACCTTACGGATATCGTTTATATTGTTAACGGGATTTCCATCAACTGCGATAATATCTGCATGCAATCCGGGTCGGATGCGTCCAACTGTTTTATTAATCTTAAATACATCAGCGTTTACAGAGGTTGCTGAACGTAGTACATCGATTGGTTTCATACCGTAGTTTACCATCAATTCCATTTCCCGCGCATTATCTCCATGCGCAAACACTCCTACATCACCCCCCATACAAATAGTAACACCAGCAGCCAGAGCTGCGGCAAAACTTTTTCGTTTGTTGATTAATCGTTGTGTTTCAGGCGATGTTAACTTGTTCCATCCTTTATATTGCTCGGAGGCCTCGCCGGCCGAAAGTGTTGGACAAAGAGCAACGCCCTTTTCTTTCATCAGTGCAAATATTTCCGGTGTACCGTCATCACCATGTTCAATAGTTGAAACACCAGCCATTGCTGATCTGCGCATTCCTTCCAGCGTTGATGCATGAACGACAACCGGACGCCCGCTTGCAGAAGTAAGTTGCACTGCAGCAAGAAGCTCCTGCTCTGTGAAAGTTGGTTCCGGTTCGTTGTTTATTCCCCAGCGGTAATCTGCATATAATTTTATAACATCGGCCCCTTTCCCGATTTGCGTGCGGATTTCGCGACTTAGTTCTTCAACATTGCCGGCTTCTGCAGCACCTTTTGGAAAGTCAGTTTCAGCAACACCAGATTTTGGACCGTAGCTGCCTGTGGCAACAATGGCTCTTGTGGCAATTAACATCGAGGGACCGGGAATAATTCCTTTTTCAATAGCTTTTTTAAGTCCCGCATCATCATAACCCGCTCCTTCTGTACCAAGGTCACGAACAGTTGTAAAGCCGGCCATGAGGGTTGAATACGCATGATTTACTGCACGTGAGGTACGTTCCGCCCGGGATTCATTCAATACCTGTTCATCCCATGAAGTCTCGTTGTACGGATGAAGAAATAAGTGGCTGTGTCCTTCAATCATTCCTGGCAAAAGTGTACATCCTTTTAAATCAATTCTGACTGCGTCTTTGGGAATGTTTTTGAGGTCTCCTACGGCTTCGATCCTGCTGTTTTTTATAAGTACCTGCCATCCTTCATGTATCGATTCGCCGTCGAATACACGCGCAGGCTGCAAAAGATAAAAGGTGTCCGTTCTTTTGTTTTGTGCGGCGACTGAAAAAAGAGCCAGTATCAAAATGATATTAAAAATAATCGAACGGAATGTCATTGGTTTTTCTCAAACTTAGTCAAAAAGAACAACCTGGAAATATAAGTTCAATGCAATGGCAAACAGATGTGAATATGAGCTGCTCCCTGTTGGTAGCTCCCCGGCGGTCGTTATTGATTTAGACTTAATTCCATCTGGATATTACAACGTTCATACGGTGTTGGATGCCCGGCAACTTTTTTAAAACCTAATTTATGATACAGGTTGATAGCGGGTTTCAGAATTGTATTGCTTTCGAGATAAAGTTTAGAGGCGCCAAGGCTTTTTGCTTTTTCAATGATAGCTTGTCCCAGCAGCCACCCAATATTTTTTCCTCTTGACATCGGGGAAACAGCCATTTTGGCCAGTTCATAATCATATTCGCCATCATCCATTTTTATCAGAGCACATACTCCTGCCGGTTTCCTGTTATCAAGAGCGATCAGTATTTTACCGCCTTTTTTTAAAATATAATCTCTGGGATTATTCAGTGCACTGTAATCGGCTTCTTCCATTTTGAAATAGGTAGTAATCCATTCCACATTGAGATCTCTGAAGGCCTTTAAATATCTGGGAGAATATTCAACGATCTGCACTTGCTTGCTTTCACGTTTTTTTTTAGCCTCCTGTACCCTTTTGAGCAAATTTTTTTGTTCCAGCACAAACTCCCATTCTTCAATTGCCTTCCACAGGTTGTTCCTTGTGGAATCTAATATTTCTTCGATCGCGGTATTTACATCAATGTATTGATCCTGGATCTTAGCGGTTATTGTTTTTCCTTTTGGAGAAAGGCTGATCTTGTTTTTGCGGCCGTCTGTTTTATCTCTTTTCTCCGACACAATTCCTTTTTTTGACATCTCCCCTACGATTTTACTGACCGAGGGATGTGAGTGTCCTATCATGAGGGAAATTTCGGTTATAGTACTATCACCTTCGGATAACACCCGGAATACCGGGAACCATTTTGGTTGTAGCTCAACTCCATAAATTTTATATATAGCTGCGGCATCTTCCGTTATCTTCTCTGTCAGTAGTCTGAGCCTGCTTCCGATAGCTATTTTCCCTGTTTGAATGTAGAAATTCATAAAATTAACTAATTACGTAACTGATTACGCAAATATAGAAAATTCCATTTAATTTCAAATTTTGTGTATACCGCCAGAAATTTTTTTTACGGTTTCATCAACGGAATGAGAAAATTTATTGTAGAGAACGGTCATGGGCGCCGCTAATGGTTTAAAGTAATCCCATCTTTTTTTCGAGCAGGTAGGTTTTCAGGCGCCGGTATTGAGATATGAGCTTGGCGTCATCCTCAATTTCTTCGTCGTCTATTGGTAATTGCTTTGATTTATAGGCTAGCATCTCATGCAAAAGCTCTTTATTGGCTTTTAAAAATTCGGTGACTTCAAGGAGGCTGATGCTCATATATTCCGGAAATTTGGTGCTGCAAGATAAACTAAATTTTGCCGGAAGGGAAATACTAAATAAATTAGTATTTTATTAATGGCTATGAACACCTCTTTTTATCTCATCACTATTACTCCATCCAGTGGCAAAACGGTTTCCGCGGTGCGTGTTTTGCCAGAAGAACCGATCGATAAATTATGGAACCAGTATGAAATGAAAGCAAATGGGATTTATCGTGATCTGAGATACTTTAATATCGTTCAGTTAAGCAGACACTCTCAGGAAGTAAAGAATTTCCTCAGCAAAAAAAATCTCCTGACCGGTCCGGCAAAATAATTCCAGTACTTTTGTTCATCTCATTTCAATTTAGCCATTTTACTTTCAGTAAATGTATGAACAGAGCAAAGGAAATCACTATTTATGACCTGGCGAAAAAACTCAATATCTCTGTTGCAACGGTAAGCCGTGCATTAAAGGACGATCCGGTTGTAAGCAAAAAAACAAAGAAGATTATTGCAGAGCTTGCGGAAAAACTCGGTTATCGCTCCAATCATTTTGCCCGGAATTTACGAAATCAGAAGACCAACAGTATCGGCGTTATTGTGCCCCGGCTTAATAGCTACTTTATGTCAACCGTTATTGCCGGGATAGAAAGTGTGGCAAATGATGAAGGATATAACTTACTCATCACACAGTCGTCAGAGTCATTTGAAAAAGAAATAGAGTGCACGAAAACCATGTTTAATAACCGTGTTGACGGACTATTGGTTTCTCTGGCTTATGACACGGAAAGCCTGGGCCATTTTGAATTGTTTTTTAAACGCCGGATACCGCTTATATTTTTCGACAGGGGCATGAGTCACGAAAACTGCCCTAGTATTCAGATCAACAACAGGAAAGCAGCGTATGAAATTACAAAGCATCTGATTGAACAGGGTTGCAAACGGATAGCGCATATAACAGTCATGTCCAGCCGGAATGTTTATGTGGACAGGCTGCTGGGTTATAAGCAGGCGCTTTTCGATAATAAGATTGCCTTTAGGGAGAAGTTTGTGATGAGAAGTAATCTGGGTATGGAAGATGGCGAACAGGCAGCACAGAAGATCCTGCAAATGAATCCCCGTCCCGACGCTGTTTTTGTGGCTAACGATAATTGTGCGGTAGGTTGTATGCTTGCCCTGAAAAACGCAGGAATAAAAATACCGGATGACATTGCATTTGCCGGGTTCAATAATGATCCGGTTTCCAGAGTAATTGAGCCAAACCTTACCACGGTTAATTATCCAGGCTATGAAATGGGGCAGGTGGCAGCGCGCAACCTCATTAATCATCTTAAAGGGATTAGTGATATCCGGCAGACAAATACAATTATCGTGAGGTCGGATCTTATAATCAGGGAGTCTTCTTTGAAAAAAAACATTCCTGATACGCCGGCGAACTGAAAACACCTGATCTCAATTACGTATGATGAAATCGATCTCTTGTATATTCCTGTTTTTCGTATTAATCTGTAAGGCCGGTGCCGATGATGGTTACCGGTTATGGTTGCGATATGATAAAATTGAAAACAACAATTTTCTGCAGCAGTATAAGACATATATAACTTCTGTCAGAAGTGCTGGCACCACTGCCTCATTAACCGTCGCCGTCAATGAGTTATTAACAGGTTTGCAGGGTTTGCTCAACAAAAAAGTTCCCCTCACAACTACCAGCAGTAACGGTACAGTCCTGATTGCTGATAAATCTGCTGCCGGCCAAACTGCCATCACATCCGGTATTGCTTACAATCAACTAGGCAACGAAGGTTTTGCGATCAAATCCATCGTCGCAGCAGGTAAGAATATTCTCTTTATTACAGGAAATACAGATGTTGCGGTTCTGTATGGCGTCTTTCATTTCCTTCGGCTTCTGCAGACTAATCACGATATCCGGCATCTTAACATTGCCAGTTCGCCGAGAATCAATCACCGGATATTAAATCACTGGGACAATCTCAACCGGACGGTGGAACGGGGTTATGCCGGCATTTCTTTATGGAACTGGCATACCCTCCCCGACTATATAGACCAACGTTACATTGATTATGCAAGAGCCAATGCATCAATCGGCATCAATGGTACGGTACTTACTAACGTTAATGCCAATGCGCTGGTCTTGAGTCCTGCCTATCTTGAAAAAGTGGCGGCCCTTGCCAGTACTTTCAGGCCTTACGGCATTAAAGTTTACCTCACAGCAAGATTCAGTGCTCCCATAGAAGCGGGTGGATTAAAAACTGCTGATCCCCTTGATAGCAGCGTGCAACATTGGTGGCAACAAAAAATAAAAGAGATTTATCAATACATACCAGACTTTGGTGGCTTTCTGGTAAAGGCCAACTCGGAAGGTCAACCTGGTCCGCAGAACTATAACAGAACCCATGCCGACGGGGCTAACATGCTGGCTGATGCAGTAGCTCCATTCGGGGGAATCGTTATATGGAGAGCTTTCGTTTATAGCAATGAAATACCAGACGACCGTGTAAAACAGGCATATAGCGAGTTCAAACCGCTTGATGGCAAATTCAGAAAAAATGTTATGGTCCAGGTAAAAAATGGTCCCCTGGATTTTCAACCACGTGAACCGTTTCATCCTTTGTTTGGTGCGATGCCCAAAACTCCTCTGATGATGGAATTTCAGCTGACACAGGAATATCTTGGTCAATCAACCCATCTTGTTTATGAAGCTCCATTGTTTAAGGAATGCCTCGATGCAGACACTTATGCAGCCGGTGCCGGTACCACAGTCTCGAAAATAATCGATGGGTCGGCAGATAAACATCCGTTATCCGGAATCGCCGGCGTTGCAAATATTGGCAATGACCGCAATTGGACCGGTCATCCTTTCGCTCAGGCCAATTGGTATGCATTTGGAAGACTGGCCTGGGACTATTCATCAGGTTCTGATGTTATAGCGGAAGAATGGATAAGGCAAACTTTTTCAAATAACACACAATTCGTAACCAGTGTTAAAAATATAATGCTTGCTTCAAGGGAAACTCTGGTTAATTATATGACACCGCTGGGCCTTCATCACATCATGGGAACGAGCCATCACTATGGCCCTGGTCCCTGGGTGAGCAATGCAGGCAGGATAGACTGGAACCCGGTTTATTATCATAAGGCAGACTCGGCAGGCATTGGGTTCAACAGAACATCAACGGGGAGCAATGCACTGTCGCAATATAATCCGCAAGTGAGCAAAGACTTTGAAAATATAGAATCAACATCTGAAAAGTACATACTTTGGTATCACCATGTTCCCTGGAATTTCAGGATGAAGTCGGGAAGAAATCTTTGGGAGGAACTTTGCGTTAAATATAACCAGGGCGTTGATTCTGTAAAACAGATGCAAAAAACCTGGGATGGTCTTAAGGGAACGATCGATGCCGAGCGGCATCAACAGATAAAGATGTTACTCAGTATCCAGGAAAAAGAAGCGGTATGGTGGCGGGATGCATGCCTTTCTTATTTTGGTACTATTTCACGACTGCCGTTACCGGTTAACTATCCGCGGCCAGCCCATTCACTTGATTACTATAAAGGATTGCAGTTTCGTTTTGCTCCCGGAATCGGGGGTAATCCATAACTATTTTTTTCCGGTAAACCAGTTAAAAACAATATCGGTATTGACAATGGCAACTATAAACAACCAACTAAACGGGCTATGAAAGAAACACTAAACAGTAAACTGGCAATCATTACAGGAGGAGGATCGGGTATAGGGCTGGCCATCGCAAAAAAATTTGTTCAAAGCGGTATCAGGACTGTTATTGTTGGACGGGATGAGAATAAGTTACGGGCAGCGAACCAAAATCTTGGTGCATTGTGTATACCTTTGTTTGTGATTTGAACGATCTGACTGCCATACCTGCACTGGTGACAAAGATCATCGCGGAGCATGGCAGTATCGATATACTCGTGAATAACGCCGGAATTAATTTAAAAAAAGAATTTACGGAAGTAACCGACGAGGAATTTCAAAAGATCCTGTTAACCAATGTGACGGCGGTTTTTGCTCTGTCACGTGAAGTCGTAAAATGTATGCTTGATAAGAAAATTGGCGGAAGCATTATTAATATAAGCTCAATGGCCTCACAATATGGTATACCAAAAGTGATAGCTTACTCGGCATCTAAGTCCGCAATTGAAGGAATGACCAGGGCTATGGCAGTCGAACTATCGCCAACGGGTATACGAGTAAACTGTATTGCTCCTGGTTTTATTGCCACAGACATGTCGGCAAAAGCATTAAATAATGATCCTGAGCGTAAGAATAAGGTCATGAACCGGACTCCAATGGGGCATCTGGGTGACCCGGCAGATATTGGTGATGCGGCATTTTTTCTTGCCGGAGTTCAGTCTGCCTATGTTACCGGAATTATTCTGCCAGTTGATGGCGGTAATTCGATTGGTTTTTAGATAGGATAATGTAAAATAACAAGGACGTTTATAAAATTCCTGACATATCCATATGAAAAGAATACTTGCCATAATCTGTTTGTTATTCTTATTCACACAATA
>Ga0193752_1001853_pt1 | contig 16926 bp, 7 predicted proteins | sample H1c1metaG_FD_144924 | JGI IMG/M metagenome (GOLD analysis project Ga0193752, IMG submission 144924) | Soil microbial communities from a riparian zone of the East river system, Colorado, United States - H1c1 | ecosystem: Environmental > Terrestrial > Soil > Riparian zone | place: USA: East River... | reverse complement strand
CCAGCCACGATCGCCGGCGGGTTCGAAGATGCGATCGACTTCCTCGAGTGCGCCCGCGATCGTGGCTGGGATCGCATCCCCGGCGTCATCGAACTCTTCGGCGCCGACGTAGTACAAGTTGAGATCGAGTCGGCCCGCACCGGGCTCGCCGGACAGCTCCGTGATCCGCGCGTCGCCGGCGCGTTTGGTCTCGACGGTCAAGCGGTAGCCAGCCTCCGACGGCGCAGCGCGCGGGCCGTTCGGAATCAGAACGGTCAGTGGATAGACGTGATCCCCGATCGCAACGGGATTGATCGGGCCGGCCGGGTCGCCGAGCGCTTCGCTGTCGAACCACAGCGCGTCCTTGTCCATCGGCGCGAGCGTCCGCGCACAAACTGGTGGGCGGCACGTCGTGTCGGGCGAGGGGATCGGCCACGTGTCGTCGTCGAGATGTTCGATGACGAAGAGAGCGGGCTGCTTTGCGCCGCGAAGCGAGAGCGTGTCGTTTCCACCACTGAAGGCGTTCGCACGTGTCCCGACACCGATGCTCGCACTGTTCGGCAGGTTTACCATCGCGACGCAGGCCGACACGCCGTGCAGACGCCCGCCTTCGCCACGCGCGTAGACCGCTTGGCAGCGCTGGAGCTTCGCGCAATCGCTGTGGTCGCTACATGGTTCGACACAAGTCCCGGCCAACACGCAGATGCCAGTCGCGCATTGCGAGCTGCGCTCGCAGCTCTCAGCGGCGGCGCGCCCCTGCCGCTCAGAGCTGCAGGTGAGCGCGAGTGGCGCGAGGTCCTCGGCGTTCAGATCGGGGGCGGCGAGGCACGCGAGGCCATCGCACTCCGCTCCACTCTCGCAAGCCATTCCGGCTCGGCCGCCCGACCCGGAGCTGCAAGCCGCTGCGAAACACGCGAGGGTGCCGAGCAAGCGGTAGCACCGTGTCATCTGGCCAGGATACGTGGGTCGGCGGAGTAACCCAAACTCCGTGGAGCTGCAGCGGTGAGCGGCAACGTCAATAAGCGGCGGCAGCTCCACCACCGCGAGTCACGTCCGCGACTGCGCGATAGCCCAGGGTCTTCGGGTCGACCTCGATGCAGTCCGCGTGGCCGATCTTGCCCCAAGGAATCGTCTCCACCGTATGGCCGAGCGCGCGCAAACCCTCGACGAGCTCCGGCTCCACCGTGGGCTCCACCATCACTTGGTCGGGTAACCACTGGTGATGCACGCGCGGCGCTTTCACTGCCTCGTCGAGCGGCCAACCGTAGTCCACGAGATCGCGCATGAGTTGCGTGACTGTAGTCGTGATCGTCGGGCCGCCCGGTGTCCCGAGCACCGCGCGCAGCTGCCCGTCTTTGAGCAGCACCGTCGGCGTCATGCTGCTCAACATCCGCTTCCCCGGTTGAATCGCGTTGCGCTCGCCCTGGACGAGCCCGTACGCGTTCGGCTTGCCTGGGTCGGCGGCGAAATCGTCCATCTCGTTGTTCAGCAAGATGCCGAGCCCCGGCAGCGCGACCTTCGAGCCGAAACCGGTGTTGAGCGTGTAGGTGTTGGAGACCGCGTTACCCGCTTCATCGACGACCGAGAAGTGCGTGGTCTGGGGACTTTCTTCGCGAGGCGTGCCTGCGCTGATCGTGCTCGACGGCGTCGCGTGTGCGGGATCGATGTTCGTCATGCGCTGTTGGATGTAGGTCGGGTCGAGCAATCCGGCGACCGGCAGCTTCACGAAGTCGGGATCTGCGAGCCACTCGTTGCGATCGGCAAACGCGCGGCGCGACGCTTCGATGTACAGATGAAAACTTTGAGGGCTGCGCGCAGGGTACTTGCGAAAGTCGAGCAGCTCGCTCGCGAACAAGATCTGCCGCATCACGATCCCGCCCCCGGAGGGCGGTGGCATCGTGATCACTTCGTGACCGAGGTACTCGAAGCGCATTGGCTCGCGCGCAATCGCCTTGTATTGAGCGAGATCTGCGGCCGTCCACAGGCCACCGAGCGACTGCATGCGGGTCGCGATCGCATTCGCGAGTTGCCCGATGTAGAACGATCGCGGGCCTTCCGTTGCGATGATCTGTAGGGTCGCCGCGAGTTCGGGTTGCTTCCAGAGGCCGCCGGTAGGGATCGGTTGACCGTCCGGTCCGAGATACGTGCGCGCGGTATCCGCGAATCCGGCGTCGCGCATTTGCACCGCTGCGCGCTGCATGTCTTCGGCGTGCGACTGTTCGAGCGCGTGGCCATCCCGCGCGAGCAGAATGGCGGGTGCGATCAAGTCCGCCCAGGGTTTCGAGCCAAAGCGCTGATGGGCGAGCTCGAGCCCGGCGACGGTGCCAGGAACGCCCGCTGCGAGCGGACCGACGACGCTCGCTTTCGTGAGCTTGCCTGACGCGTCGAGGTACATCGCGCGTGTCGCTGTGAGTGGCGCAACTTCGCGATAGTCGATCGCGACGTCTTGGCCATTCGCCCAATGCACCACCATGAATCCGCCGCCGCCAATGTTGCCCGCGGACGGATGTGTCACCGCAAGTGCGAACGCGACTGCGATCGCGGCATCGACTGCGTTCCCTCCGGCTTTCAGTACGGCCAGTCCGGCAGCGCTCGCGTTCGTTTCGGCGCTCGCGACTGCCCCATGGGTTCCGACTGCGACGCCGGGCTTATCGCCGCCTTCAGGCAGGCCCCGCGTGATTGCGGGGAGCGTCGCGGTCTGTGCCGTCTTAGCGGCAGGCGTCTGCGACGTCTGTGTCGCGCAGGCGCAAACCAGTGCGATCGCGATTAAATCGAAAGGGGGAGGGAAGTGTGCGCATGGTGGACGGACTATCGAGAAAGCAAGGACCTGGGGCAAGCAGAGTCCGAGACCCGAGAATCCGAGTCGCAACCGTGCCCGTCTAGGTCGAGCCGCCTGCGCCACCTGCGCCCGCAGTCACTCCGAATCCGGCTGCGCCGCTCGTACCTGCGAGCGCAGTGCTGCCGGCCGCACCGACGCCGCCGCTTCCCGCTGCAGCGCCGGCCGCACCCACCTGTCCGCTTGCTCCACCGCTGCCGCTCGTAGCTGCTACTCCTCCGGTTCCTGCTGCCGGAGTTACGAACGATGTTCCTGCATCCAATGGCGGCGCCACCGTTCCTGAGCTTGGCGGCAACGTTGCACCCGCCACACCTCTCTGACCCGCGTCTTCCTCACAGATCAGATCCAGCATGATCTGTTCTTTCAGCGTGATCCGCAGGTCCTCGCAGAACTCCGGACAGAAGTGCACCTTCGTGATCTTTCCCTCCGGTGACTTCTCCGTCCAAAACGGGATTGGCACCGGCGAATCACAGGTCATGATCGCGGAGCTGGTTCCTGCAAGCCACCGCGTGAAGTCCGGGCCTCGCATCGGATCCATGCGCGTTACCGTGCAGCTGCCGGCGAGAACCGCGTCGAGGTTCTCCGGAAAACCACGCCGCACGAGCCGCGAACGCACGTCACACTGCGGCGGCCGCGTCATCGCGACATAGTCCGGATCGGTCGACCAGCAACCGCTGAGCGACACGAGCACTAGTGCCACTCCAACTGCTGGCGCGCGTCTCCGCACGACCCGCTCCTTCAACGCTGGGACCGCAAGTCCGCCAAGCGCGCCCGAAGCGTACTGTCTTCGAAGCTGCGCGGATGCTTGACCAAGAACTCGGAGATCGCCGCTGCCTCGTCTTTGGGGCGCTGGAGCGCCCGAAGCGCATGAATGCGCGCGAGCCGTGCTTCCTCACTCAACGTTCCACCGCGCACGAGGTACGCGTCGAGCAGTTCGAGCGAGCGCGCCGGATCGTTCAGGGCGGAGAGTTGCAGCTTGCCGAGCGAGACGAGCACGGTGTGCGCCTCCTCGCTCCGGGGATACCCGGTACGCAGGGACTCGTAAGTCGCGACTGCCGCTCGCAGCGACCCGTCGCGAACCTGCCGCCGTGCGCTGCGTAGGAGCTCGGCCGGCGTCGGTCCGCTGATCTCCGGCGCGAGCGCCTCGACGACCGCCTCCGGGACGACCTTCGCGCTGAGCTCAGCGCGATCCACCCGCGCAGCCGCCTTCTTGGCGCGCACGCGTCGAACCTCGCGCGAAGCCGCCGCGAGCGCCTGTGCGCGATACACGAGCGACCGCGATTCGCCGGCATTCCAGTGCAGCTCCTCGTCGAGCAACACCGCCGCGTCTTTGCGCACGATCAACCGATGCCCGCCGACCGGAACCAGCGACGAGAGCGGCGCGCGGCCGATCAGCTGCCCATCCAGCCAAGCCTCCGCGCCCACGGGCTCGCCGTTCAACTCCAGCGTGGCCGACACGGGGTCGTGCCACAGCATGGTCGGACCGAGTAGCGCCCACGAGCTCGCCTCTTCCGTTCGGCTGAGCGAGTTCACCTGCACCGAGTTGTCCGAGCTCTGTGCGCGCTCATGTGCGTTCACGAGTTTCTCTGCGGTGCCATGCGCGACGCGAACCTTGCCGTTCAGCACGGTCGTCACCACCGGTCGGCCCGCCGCGCGCTCGACCGAGAACGCCGTACCGATGGCCGTCGATGTCACGTCGCCCGCGGCGATCGTGAGGTTCTGGCCTTCCGGCTGCGTCGACAACCGCGTCGCGAGAATGCCCGAGCCGAGCTCGACGCGGCGATGCGGCGTGTAGAGCGTCGTGAGCCGCATGTCGCTGTTGGCTGCAAGGCAGAGATTGATGTCGGAGTCGACGAGGACGCACGCGACGCCGTCTTTGGTCTCGATCCACGTGCCTTCACCGAGGAGCACGCGACCGGCCGTCGCACGCTTGCCCTCGACGTTGACCTCACCCGAGGCGTACACGAGCTCCGCTCGCGTCAGTGGCCGCGAGTTGCTCGCTTCTGCATGCGCTTCCGATGACGTCGACACGGCCGGCACGCTCGCGAGCTGGCCTCGATTCAACAGCCCCATCGCCAGCAACGCAGCGCCGATCCCGCTCGCCACGAGCCAGAACGGCGCGGGCGGCAGCCGAAAGCGGCGAACCTCTGCCACTGCGCGCTCGGCGTCTTCGGATTCGAGCCGCGACAGCGCGCCGTCGACCAACAAGCGCAAAGTGCGCGAGTCTTCCGACTGGCCGTCGAACTCACCGAGCTCTTGGTAGGCCGCAACCTCGCGCTCCGCTGCGACGTTGTCGCGCGCGAAGCGTTCGCAGAACGCCTCTTCTTCCGGCGTCAGCACCTCGTCGCGGGCAGCTCGATCCATGAGCTGCGCCCAACGCTGGAAACCGCTGATCGGCTCACTCATTTTGAGTGTCCTCCTGCCCGCGGTTCCACAAACGCATGTCGCGCACGATCAACTTTCGCAGCTGCTTGCGGGCAGCGACCAAGCGGTCTTTCACCGTGCCCACCGGATTGTCCGTGAGCTCTGCGATTTCCTCGGTCGTGTAGCCGAGCGAGTGCTTCATGACGAGCACTTCTCGGCGCGCCGGCGGAAGCTCCGCCAGATACTCTTCGACCGCACGCGGCGTAGTTCGCGCGGCCGGCACTGGTTCGCTGCTCGCACCAATACTGTCCATATCGATCAACGTGCCGAGCTGCCATAAGCGCCGCCGCTGTTCGCGCGCATGGCGCAGGACAGTGCGCACCGTGATTCGATCGGCCCAGCGCTCGATCGTCGAAATGTCCTTGAACGTCGCGGCGCTGCGCAAAATCTCGATCAGAGCAAGCTGCGACGCGTCGTCGGCGTCTGCGCGGTTACTGAGCAACCGCTGCGAGATCCTGCGCACCCGAGCGGCAAGCCGATGGGCCAACACCCGCTGCGCGTGTTTGTCCGCCGCCGCTACCCGCTTCATCAACGAGTGGTCCGTTGCGGCGGCCACATCACGCGAAAATGGGAGGACGTTGGCCATTCGTGTCAGCGGGTAAGTGGGTGTCGAGCCAGTAATTAGGTCGGAGGTTTTTAGACCCGGACGGTGACCATGAGTTCCTGGCCTCGCAGCGTACGGTCCACCTGTCAGCGGATAATGGCCAAACCGAGCTGCGCGGTAAACCTAAGCGTGTACGGCGATAAATAGACCAACCCAGGGTTTCCAGGCTTCGCGGGTGCTTTCATGTAGTCGAAGCCGTTCAGCGTGAGCTCAGGGCTGACCCGCGCCAGGATCGCCAGCCAGTCCGTGATCCGATATTCGATGACTAAACGCACACTTGTGAGGTAGGTCGCGCGCGTCGAGCGGTCTCGCGCATCGAGCTGCGAAATCACCCTCGACGTCGTCCGCGTCCGGACCTCGAGACCGAGCGCTAGCTCGCCAGCGATGTCGAGTCGCGGCAGGAGCGACGGCAGCGGCTTGAGACGAAGCCCGCCCTGCAGCCAGACCGGGTACCGCGTGAGCTCCAGAGTGACCTCGTCTGCGTCGTCCGAGACGCGGATGGGTGGGCTCCAGACGTAGCTCAAGCCGAAGTAGGGCCCCGACGGCCAGAGCCAGGCTGCGCCGACCCACAGACCGTGGATCCACGGCACGCTCGGCGCGAACACGCTTCCGGCGTAGCCGAGCTCGAGTCGCAGGGCGGCTTCCGGCGGCGGTGCCGCTGGTGGCGGCGCTGCCAGTCGCCCCTCCAGCGATTGCTGCTTGAGCAACGCGTCGCTCGCGGTGCCCGCGATCACGGCCGCTGCTTCGATCGCCGCATCTATGCTCGCGCCTTCGACCGACAGCGGCCGAACGACGACGTGCGCGCCGCCACGGTCCATGATGTAAAGAAACCAACGCCGATTCGGTCTCGCGTCGATCCAGAACACGCCTGCCGCGTCGTGCTCCTGCACCAGCGCCTCGGCTTGCGACATTCGCTCTTCGAGCCCCGAGTTGTCGTCGGCGGCGATCAAGAAGACGAGTCGCGCACCCGTCAGCGAGACTTGCGCCGAAACCGCTTCGTCGAGCGCATCGGTCAGCTCTGTCGACAACGCAGGTGGGGCGATGAACACGATCGCGGGGTCATCCGCTCGCGCGCCGGACACCACCAACGCGCCCCACACGCCCAACACCACGGAAGCGAGCATACCCGCGAGCAGGAGTTGGGCGACGAATGAAAACCCCAGGCCGCGCAGCACCCGGAGACCATAGCGCGTGTGCAGCCGAACCCTCTACTGTGCTGCACCCTGAAGGCGAGCTATCGCGGCCTGAGCTTCGGCGTCGTGCGGTAATAGCGCGTGGACCTCGCTCCAGACCATCACCGCCGAGGCGCGGTTCTTCAGGTCGACTTCCCAGACGCGCGCGATCTCGCGCATCAGTCCAGTGCGCCGCTCGACCTCCGTGCTCCGCTGTAGCCGCCGTTCGAGCGCTTGCAAGAGCTCGCGGTGCCGCCCGGCCTGCCTGAGACACGCGAACAGACGAGCCTCCGTAACGAGGTCGTGCGGATCCATCTCGAGCAACCGTTCGTACGCTTGCGCGGCTTGGTCGTAGCGGCGCAGACGCTCCTCCAAAATGCGCGCCCGGTGCGCGAGCAGCTCGCGCTTTTGATCCGGCAGCGCGCGTTCCGCAACACGCGCGAGGTGCGCGTTGAGCGCGTCCAATCGGTGTAAGCGCGATGCAGTAGTCTCCAGCGCTTCGAGCAGTGCATCGGCGATCGGTGGCTCATTCGAACCCGCGCGAAGCACGTCGAAGCCGCCCGCAGCGTCCCCGAGCGCTTCGGTCACCCAACGAAACGCCGACAGCACCAAGTCGGTGCGGCTCGGCTCCTCGGCGTGTTCCGCCAGCGCGAGGTGCGCGCGAATCAGCGAACGCTGCGCGTCTTCCTTGCCGAGTTCGGGTCGCGCGGTGTCCAGCTCGGCGGCGGTCTGCATGATCGTCGCGTGCAGCTCTGGCGCACCCGGCACGAGCGGTAGCGCGCGACGCAGTGCAGCGTTCGCGTGCTCGCGATCGCGAAGCCGCAGATCGGCAGTCCGCGCGACGTCCAACAAGGCATGAATTGCGGCCGCCGGCCCGTGCGCGTTTTCGGCCTTCTGTTCTTTCGCCCACAAGAGCTCGGTGTGACTGCCGAGCTCACTCGCCAGACGCTCCACGTGCAAGAGCAGTGTGCCGTCCTCGGGATCGAGTTTGCTCGCAGCCATCAGCTGCTCGAGCGCAGCGTTCGAATCGCGTGCGTCGTTCTCGAGGATCGCGGCGAGGCGCAACATCAGTGCGATGCGCACGGCGTCGTCCGGTGCTTCGCGCACGAGCTTCGCATAGACGGCTTGCAAGCGCGGGAACGCGAGCGTCTTGGTTCCGAGCCGATCGACCTCGTCGAGGATCGACTGGTCGCCGGTATCGGTCGCAAGCAATCTCAAGCTCGCTTCGAACGCTTCTGCCGCCTCGTCCAACCACTGCTCGTGAATCGCGGCGATCTTGCGCCAGCTCACGCGCACCAGCTGCGGATCGGTGCTCTGCTTCGCGCGCATGATGTAGACGGCGGTGAGCTCGCGGCCGAGGCGCGCTCGACACACGCTGTCTGCGACGCGTTCGGCCTCTGGATCCGCCGCGTGGATGAGCGGCGACAAGCGCACGAGCGCGCTCTCGGCGTCGTCGAGCTGTTCGAAGAGAACCCGTGCCGCCGATAGCCGCGCAGCATCGCGGCCGGCCTGCGTGTCTTCGATCCGACTCAGCACGTCGAGCGTCTGAACGAGGTCGGGATACGCCCGCTGACGCTCGAGGTGAACGCGCAGCCGTCGCTGCGCTTCCAAGTCGTCCGGGTCGTTTTCGCACGCGGTCTTGAGCGCGAGCGCGGCGCGATCCGAGTCCGCGAGCGGGCCGGCATAGAGATCGGCGAGTCGCATCGCGATCGAGTGCCGTTCGCTCGGGCCGCGCGCGAGCGACAGCTTCGTCGTGAGCCCCAAGCTGAGCGCCGAGAAGTCGCGAATGCGCCCTGCGATCTCGACGAGCGCGCTCGCTGCTTGCGACGCTTGCGGATCGAGCTGCTCGAGGATGGTGCGCAGCAACCCGACTGCCGCGTGCGGGCGCTCCAGCCCATTCGCCAACAGCTCGGCACGCCGCAAAAACAGCTCGCGCCGCACGCCGGGGTCTTCCGTTCGCTCGGCCAAACGTCCGAGCAGCCGCTCGAGCTCGGGTGCGTCGCCGGCGCGTTCCGCAACGCCCCGCAAATAGGCCAGCGCTTCGCCGTCTTCACGCAGCTCGAGGACGCCGCGGTATGCCGCCGACGCCGCGTCTTCGTCGCCGACGCGCTCCGCGAGCGTGCGCGCCACTGCGAGCGACAACTCCGCGCGGCGCTCGTCATCGACTTCACGCTCGGCGCGCTGTCGCAAGAGGTCGACGACTTCCTCGTAGCGGCCGGTTTCGGAGTAGTAGTCGGTGAGCTCCGGCAGCTTGCCGGCCAGTCCGGCAAACTTGCGCAACAAGTCCTCGCCCCACGGCACGCCGAGGCGGGCGAGGCGAAGCGCGCGCTCGAACGCTTGATCCGGATCTTGGAGCTCACTCGCGCACAACTCGGCCGCAGCGCGCTCGGCCTCGAGCCGTTCGTCCCGCCGCTCTGAGAGGCGGGCGATCTCGTCGAGCGCGTGGAGCAATCGCGGCGAACTTCGCTGGGCGGCGGGGAGCTCACGCAGGCGACGGTGCGGGACGACGTTGTCTGGATCGTCGTGGGCCCAGATCTCGAGCACGAGCGCGAGCGCTGCAGGATCGCGCGCGCCATCCGAGTACAAGTCGGCGAGTTGCGCAGCCAAGTCAGCGCGCGCTCGCGGTTCGGACTCGCGCTTCAACTGGCGTTCGAGCCCGCTCGCGAGGACCGGCGCATCGCCCGCAACTTCTGCGGCGGCGATCAGTGCGTCGAGTGCAGGCTCGAACTCGGGATCGAGCTCGTTCAGGATTCGCGCCAATGCGGTCATCGCCGCTTCTGGCTGCCCGAGCTGCGTGCGGAGCAAGTGCGCGTAGTCGAACAAGAGATCGCGCAGCTCGCCCGGATCGGTCTCTAACTTCGAGAGCCGGGAGAGCGCATCCGCGAGCGCTTTCGGCTGCCCGCGCTCGATCGCGCGCGCCTGCATGAACCGCAGTGCCTCGGCATCCTCGCCGAGCGCGAGCAATCGCGTAAACACCGTTTCGGCGCGGTCGTCGTCGTCCAGCTCGCTGTGGAGGATGCGTGCCGCGCGCCGCAACAACGCCGCCGCTGCTTCGGGCTCTGACTCGGCGCGCGCGCTGATCTCGAGCTGCTCGACGAGATCGGGATAACGTCCCGAACGCTCGAGCAAATCGTAGAGCTCCGACTCGCGCCCGCTCGCCCGAGCGACTTTGATCAACGCAGCATCGGCGGTCGGCTCGGCTGCAGCTACCAGCGGCGCGAGGCGCGCAAATGCGCCGGCGGCATCGCCGAACCGTTCGAATGCGAGCAGGGACGCCGCGATCACGGCTTCAGTGCGAGCGCCGGCCTCGGGCTCGCGCTCGGCGAGCAAGTCGAGCGTCCTCAGTAACTCGGGCGGACGTTCACTGCGTTCTTGCCGCCGGCGCAAGCGCCGGAGCGGCTCGGGGCTCACCAGATCCAACTCCGCCCAGCGAGCGAGCGTTGCCGCTGCGCGTTTGTCGTCTGCCGCCGGACCTTCGTAGAGCTCGGCGAGCCGCCGCACCAGCGTCAGCCGATCCTGCGAGATGCCCTCATGCGCCAGCTGCCGCTCGATCGTGTGCGCGAGTCGCACGTGATCGCCCGCCGATTCGCAGGCGGCCGCGAGCTCATCGAGCGCGGGTGCAAAGCTCGGATCGACACTCGCGGCTTCCTCGAAAGCCCCGATCGCCTCTTGCGGGCGCGCCAGGCGCGTCAGAAGCAGACGTCCGCGTTCGTACAGCAAGTCGCGCTGTTCCTCCGGGTTCTTTTCTGCGTGCGCGAGTCGGAGCAGCACTTGTACGAGCCGTTCCGGATCCTCGTGCCGGATCGCCCACGACTGCACGAAGCGAAGCGCCTCGATGTCGTCTCCGACCGCGAGCAAACCTTCGTACGCTGCGAGTGCGCCGTCGTCGTCTTGGCGATGCTCGATCAACCCGGCTGCGAGCCGCCGATACAGCTCGACCTTCTCGATCGGTTCGGCCGATGCGGCGATCCGCTCGCGCAACAATATGAAGAACTCGTCGTAGCGCTGCTCTTGCTCGCACAAGTCACACAGCTCCGCGACGTGCCCGAGCCGGCGCGCGAGATCGAGCAGCCCTGCCGACAGCGGCGTGCGCGTGCTGCGTGTGTATTCGATCAGCCGCGCGAACGCTCCCGGCTCGTCTTTGAGTCGTGCGTACGCGAGTAACGCCGCGCGCTCGAGCGCTTGGCCACGCGCTTCCGGAGTGCTTTCCACCCGCGCAAGTCGATCGAGAACCTCGAGCAGCTCTTTGTACTTGCGCTTCTTGTCGTGGTGAACGGCGAGCCGGCGCAGTGGCTCGGGATCCGCCGGCGCCGCTTTCGCCCAGATCGTGAGCGCTCGAACGCCGCGGGCCTCGTCCGGCAGCTTCTTGTCGTACAGCTCGGCGAGCTCTCGCGCGAGCGGTGCTTGTTCCTCCGGTTCTTCGGCGCGGGACAAGTGAGCTTCGAGCACGCGCGCAACACCGCGCTGATCGCCGAGCGAGTCGCACAGCGCGTCCAGCGCCGCCCGCGCTTGGGTGTCGTTTGGATCGAGCTCGGTCAGGATCGCGACGAGCGGATCGACCGCATCGGCGGGCCGGCCCAGCTTCGGCAACAACGTCGCACGTTCGAAGAGCGCCGAACGCCGCGTCGGTGCTGTCGTTTCGAGCGGGGCGAGGCGTGCGAGCGCATGGGCGAGGGTGTTGTCGTCGTTCGCCTCCCGTGCGCGGTCCGCCAGGTATGTCCAGGCTTCGTGATCGTCGCCGGCTTCGTTGACTTTGACGTACGCTTCGGCCGCGCCGGCCGGCTCGTTCAGGCGCTGTGCGAGAATCCGCGCCATGCGTCGATACAATTCGGCGCGCGCTTTACCATTGCGCTCTGCCGTCGCGCGCTCGCGCAGCAACGCCAGGAGCTCGGGAAAACGTTCGGCGCGCTCGAACAGGTTGCCGAGCGCAGTCGAGATCTGCGCGTTGTTCGGCGCGCGCTGGATCGCGTGTTGCAGGTACGCGACGGCGCGATCTTGATCGAGCAGATCCGCTTCGGCGATCGTCGCCATGCGCACGAGCAGGTTCGCGGCTTGTGCCGGCGTCGCAGTGTCCAACCGGCGCTCGAGCGTCGTGAGCAGTCGTTCGTGCGAACCGCTCGACTCGTCGATCGCTTCCATGCGATCGAGCGCTGCGCCGTCGTTCGGCACGACTTCCAGCAAGCGCTCGTACGTCACGAAGGCGGCCTCCGTGTCGCTCAAGCGCTGCTCGAACAATTCGGCGAGTTGGCGCAGGAGCGGCACCTGCTCGGCTTTGCTCGTCGAATCGCGAATCCGGCGATCGATCAGCTCCGTCGCTTCATTCCAACGACCGAGCGCGAGTAGGTCGTCGGTCAGCGCCGTGCGCGCATTTCGATCCTCTGGATCGAGGTCGAGGAGCAGTGCGAGCGTCGCGGTTGCAGCCGATGGATCCTTGCGCTCGCGTCGATGAATCTCGGTCAACCGGCGCAACACCGCGATCTTCAGGGCCGTCTCCGGCTGCGAGACGACCGAGTGCTCGAGCATCGCGACCAGCTCGTCCCAGCGCTTCGTGCGCTCGAGCAGCCGGGTGAGACTGCGAACGGCGTCATCGTTTTCAGGCTGCAGTGCGATCAGCTCGCGATAGCTCGCGACTGCGTGATCGATGTCGTTCAACCGGCTCTCGAACAAGCTGATCGCTTCGCGAATGCGCTGAATGCGGGTGTCGAGCGGTAGCTCTCCGCGGCGCGCACTTCGCATCAGCAAGGTTGCGCGGTTCGCGAAGTCACGGTTGCGCCGATAGTGCCGTTCTGCGAACGAGTACGCGTCCGGCGAGAGCGGATTCGCGCGCAGCATGCGCTCGGCGACTTCGAGCGCCGCTTCGGCATTGCCGGCGCGCTGCAGATTGACGAGCTGTTCTTGCCAGCGCGCCATTTCGTCTTCGGTCGCAGACTCGTCATCCACTGCGACCGCGGAGCTGTCGCCCGTCGGCTCGATGAGCTCGGAGTCGATTCCCTGCTCGGCCGTCGGGGCTTCGAGGCCGAACGGGGTGGGATCGTTTGGAACTTCCTGCAGGTTTGCGTCGCTCAGCTCTTCGAACGCGGCAGGCGACGAGTCAGCTTCCGGTTCGACGACGCCCTGCGCTGGCGCGACGTCGATCGCGTCGGCTTCGGGTGCAACCGGCACTACGTTTCGTGCCCCCACTTCAGTCGGCTCCGCGTGCGCAGTTTGCTCGTGCAGCTCGTCCCAGAGTGCGCGCGCTTCGACGTTGCCGTGCTCCGACGCGGGTGCGATCGCGTAGATCGCATCTTGAAACTGATCGGCTTGCTGATACGCCCGGGCGAGCATGATCCGGCGCTCATCCGCGCGATCGCCATCGGGATTGTGCGTGAGGTACGCAACCCAATATCGGGCGAGGTCCGCGCGTTTGCCCGGCTCGGTCACGCGTTCGAGCTCGAGGAGCGCGCGGTGGTGCCACGGCGCGTGCCCGAGCGCAGCCTCGAGAAACACGCGACCTTCGACTGGTCCGACGGATTGTGCGATGTCGCACAGCAAATCGCCGACCCGATCCAAGTCGAGCGCGCGCATGCGATCGTCGACGCGCGTGCTGCGGTTCACGAGTTCGGTCGCGAGCGCGTGCGTGAGCGACACGTCAGACGGCGCGAGTGAGCAGCCGCGCTCGAGCGCGGACACCGCACCGTCGAAATCCTCGATCAAACGATATTGATCCGAGAGCGCCCGGAGCAGGGCGATCTTGCGCCCGACGTCTGGATCCGCCGCCGCTTCCTTCTCGAACAGCTCGCAGACCGCGTGCATGTCTCCGCGCGCGAGCAACAAAACTCGCGCTTCGTACATCGCGCGCAACAAGGTGGGATCTGCCTCGTAGGCGCGGCGATAGTGTTCGAGCGCCGAGTCCGTGTGGGTGAACTGCTTGTTCAACACCTCGCCGAGCCGGTAGTGCAACAAGCCGATCAAGTGCGGATCGGCGCGCTGTCGCGTGAGCGCTTCGATCTGCGACTCGAGCACGTCGTGAAGCTCGGTCCAGCGTGCGCCGCGCTGCAGCAGCGCTTGCAAGCTCTCGGACGCGTCGACGTTGCGCGCGTCTCGCGCGAGCGCCTTGCGGTAGTAGCCCTCTGCGCGCTTGTCGTCGCCGAGCTCCCGCTCCGCAATCTCGCCTGCTTCGGAGTAAGCCCGGCTCGATGCCGGCGCGTCGCTGCTATGGGCGGCGAGGCCCGCGACGAGGTTCGCGAGCGACGCGAGGTCGTTCACGCTGCGGTAGTGCGCGTGCAGCGCGAGGTAAGCCTCGCGGTCCGCCGGGTCCTTGGCGAGTCGTTGCGCCCAGACATCCGCACCGCCTTGCCCCGGGTTGCGCTCTCGGTCGGCCATGCCCGCCTATGGTTATGTACCGCAACCCATAGATCAATCGCGAGATTGATGCCGCCGGTCGCGCTAGTGGCGAAGAATCGTGAGCCGAGCAGTTACAAGTGGCCCGGCGGACTTTTTTCAGCAGGGGGCGCACCGTCGAAGGACGGTGCACACCCGCATGTGGGACGCCGCGCTCGAGACCGAGCGCAGCGTCACCGCGTTTCTACATGCCCTCGCAGCTCCCCTGCACCTTGCTGGACGGCTCGTCCGTGATATCGACGGCCGATGCCACGATGTCGGAGACCAAGCGATATGCGTTGCAGGCCGGCAATGCACCGCCGGTCGCGAGCGGGTCGCAGCACTGACCTTCCATCGTGGCGCCCTTATCCGGGTCGAGTGCGGCGGTCGGCTTGTCCGCGGTGCACTTGGTCACGATCTTGTCCTCGTTCATCGCATCGCCGACGTGGCAGCCCCACTGGCTCATTTCCTCGTCGGTGACCGGGCACAAGCTGTCTGGCAGCTTCAGCCACTGACAACCTGCGTCGCCCGGCTTGCAGCGCGCCGCCTTGAGCGGGTCGTACTTCGGGTCGTCCTTCGTCGCAGCAATGTTGCTGCCGAACGCCTGCAGCTGGGCGAGGCTGATGTTGGCGAGCACTTGGATCGCGCTCTTGTTGTTCAGGTCGAGACGCTGATACGAGACAGTCTGGCCGTCTGGTTGCCAGCGATCCTGGTCGGCACGCGAGCCGATGCAGTTGATCGAGTCTTTCGCGGGCGGCATCTTGATGATGTCGAAGCCTTGGCTCGCAGCTTCCCACTCGAGCGGCTTGGCTCCCATCGACGTGATGTACGGCAAGTTGGTGACCTTGCGGTTGATGTTCGTCGCCCACACGGTGTGGAACTCCTTCTCCCAGGCGGTTTGCGTCGGATCGACGGTGATCGGCACCGGTGACGTCGCCCAGCGAGACGGATCCATCCAGACCGGCGTGTTCGCGGCCGCGCTGGTGTTGTAGAAACTGTAGGTGCCGTCGCAGTTGTAGCGACCGGCGCCGATCTGCGCGGTGCCCATGCCCGCAACGAAGTTTCCATCCGCGTACGGGACGATGAAGCGCATCAGCAGATGCTGCTCCTCCTTGTCGAAGCGATCGATCGAGGTGCTGGTGATGAGAAGACCAGAAATCGTCTTGGGGTGGTTGTTCGGGATGAAGTACGAGATGCGGTATTCGAGCGTGACTTTGCCGTCCGTCAGGTTGCCGAGTCGCGACGTATTGGACGTGCGATAGCAGCACTTACCCTTCATCGCGTACGGGCCCATGAACGGGCCTTGGCTGATCGGGCAGTCAGCGTTGATCGGATCATCCATCACGACGCCGCCGCCACCGGAGCCGCCTGAGCCGCCTGAGCCGCCTGCTGGCGAACCGGAAGCGCCGCTCCCAGCTGCAGCCGCATCTCCACCATCGTCGCCGCAGGCGATGAGCGCTGCGCTCACTGCACAGGCATAAAGACATCCCAAGAATATGCTCTTCCGCATGCCCGAATCTCCCTCTCGCTTGTTACGGCCCACGCCCGACGCGCTTTGGACCACCCCCTCCGAAGTCGTCGCGGGTGCACTGTGGTAATCGCCCGACAGTCGTTGGGTCAATAGTGTAGGTCGACAGGCGACACGCGTTCGCACTACGCAGTGTGACGTTTGCAATTGTCACGCACGCGATCCGCGACACGTTTGTCAGGCTCACGATCTCAGTGCGGCAACGGTTGAAGGTCGTGTTCGAGCACGACGAGTAAGCCGTGAGGAACTGCCTTCGCTGCAAAGCGTGCTGCCACGGTATTCAGAAAGATCTGCAAGCGCGGAACGGGGCGTGTTTCATCTAAACGCACGCGTTTCACGCCGCCGCCGCGCAAACCCTTCAAGAGCTCGGGTGTCGCGAAGTGTGCACCTGGAATATCCAAGACTACTGCCAGAGGATCAGTCCATTGAGTGGTACGCAGGCCCTCCAACGAGCCCTGCATCGGCACGAAGATCTCACTCTTGGCCCCTTCGGAGTTCAACGCGGGCAGACGCGTCTCGTCGTTTCCGACCTGAGAATTCGTCGACCTGGGCGAAGTCGTTGCGAGATCTTGGGACGCCGGCGGCTGCGCGGGTGTCGCTGGGAGCGGCTGAGGCGGAGGATCGATCGTGCGTTCGCCTTCGGTCGGTGCGGGCGTCGGAGCTGGGGCCGGGGCCGGAGCCAGCGCGCGTGGCGTCGTGGCCGCAGAGATCGAAGTCGCCGCCGCTGCGATCGCGGTGTCTTCGACTCCCGCTTGCTCCGACTCGTCAGCTGGCGTGCTCGAAGCCTTCCACAGCCAGAGCGCAGCGCCGCTGGCAGCGGCGAAGCCGACGCCCCAGCGCAGCAGGCGCAACAGACTGGACTTCGGGATCTGCATCGTCTGCGCTCGCGCGCGACGGCGAGTCTTCTGCGTGGTCGAAATTGCAGTCGAGATTCCGGTCGTGTCGATGACGATCGACGGCGTCGCGCTCAGCACTGAAGTGGTGCTTGCCGCTGACGGCGGCGGACCTTGCGAACCTTGCGAAC
>Ga0193752_1001852_pt1 | contig 16931 bp, 14 predicted proteins | sample H1c1metaG_FD_144924 | JGI IMG/M metagenome (GOLD analysis project Ga0193752, IMG submission 144924) | Soil microbial communities from a riparian zone of the East river system, Colorado, United States - H1c1 | ecosystem: Environmental > Terrestrial > Soil > Riparian zone | place: USA: East River... | reverse complement strand
CAGGTCATAACAGTCATAACCAACTGAATTTGCGCCTTCTGTAGATTTATAAGATGGCGGAAACCAAACTCCCGTAACTCCCATCTCTTTGAGAGCCGGAGCCTGACGTGCAGCATTTTGCCATAATTTTTCGTCGTCGTTGTAGTACCAGTGAAAATATTGTATTAAGGTTTGATTACTCATATTTATATCATGTGCCTGGGAGCTGTTTAAATTGAACCGATAACTTATGTGTGCTTCTTAATTGGATGGAAACAATAGAATAACATGAAGTCTCACATTTTGTTTACTTTTGTAGCAATATGAGCACAATAGTTAAAAATCCTAAAAATTCATTCACTATAATGAATGAATTGGTACTACCCAATGATACCAATACACTAAACAATTTAATGGGTGGCAGGTTACTGCACTGGATGGATATCGCTGCTGCGATTTCTGCACAAAAACACTGTAACCGGATTGTAGTGACTGCTTCAGTAGATAATGTATCTTTTAAACAACCTATTAAGTTAGGTGATGTGATTACGATTGAGGCCAAAGTAACCCGTGCTTTTCATACTTCGGTAGAAGTTAGGATGGATGTATGGGCTGAAAATATTCCTTCAGGAACCCGTGTTAAATCAAACGAAGCTTACTATACTTTTGTAGCGGTAGACCAGAGTGGCAGAACAATTCCTGTCCCTGAGTTGTTACCTGAAACAGAAGATGAGATTGAATTATTTGCTGGTGCATTAAGAAGAAGACAATTACGTTTAATCTTAGCTGGTAAAATGAAAGCTAATGATGCTATTGAACTGAAAGCTTTATTCTTCAACGAGTAATAAGGCGTTTAAATTTATCGGATAAATTTAAACCTGTTTCAATATTTTAAACGAATGATATGACCACGTACACTACACTGATTATTCTGAGCGGACTGGTCATATTTTCTTATCTATTTGATTTAGTAGCAAGCAAAACAAAATTACCTTCTGTATTACTGCTCCTTTTATTGGGAATCGGTTTACACGTACTAGTTGATCAGCTGCATTTCCAGACTTTCGATTTTTTAAAGGTTCTGCCGGCTTTGGGTACAGTGGGACTAATCTTAATTGTCTTCGAGGGTGCTCTGGAACTAAAGTATGAACGGGAAAAGAATAAACTAATCAGAGGGGCTTTTTTCTCTGCTTTTTTTATTCTGGTGGCAACAGTCTCGGTAATTACGCTCATCATCCATCAGATTACAGGGCAAGATTTTTATCGCTGTTTTACTAATGCCATACCTTTTAGTGTAATCAGTTCAGCAATTGCGATACCTTCGGCAGCGGCCTTAATAGGTCAAAGTAAGGAATTTATTATTTATGAATCCTCTTTCTCAGATATTCTGGGGATTATTTTATTCAATTTCGCAGTCTCCAACCCTCATATTTCTGTATCGTCTTTTATAGGATTGGGATTAAGTACACTGCTTATTTTTGTCTTATCAATCATCTCCTGTATCCTATTGCTATACCTGATGGGAAAGATATCTCACCATATTAAATTCTTTCTGATCATCTCTATCCTGATCCTGGTTTATGCGGTAGGCCAATCTTATCACCTGTCATCGTTAGTGTTAATTTTGTCTTTTGGACTGTTTTTGAACAATGCAGATGCAATTGAACATTTCTATTTCAGAAGTCTTTTTATCTATAAAAACCTATCAAAAGATCTTGAGCAACTCCATCAGTTATCTGCCGAAACAGCCTTTATTATCCGTACTTTTTTCTTTGTAATTTTCGGTTTTACAATGAATATCTACGAGCTGAACAACGGTATAACTATTATGAATGGGGTATTCATTCTGATGACTATCTATTTGATCCGGATCATTTACCTGAAGTTATTCAGAAAAGAGAACAGCGGTGCGGAGAGCGTAATTGCTCCCCGCGGACTGATCAGTATCTTGTTATATTATAATTTACCTCCATCATTAAGACTACCTGAGATTGGTACATCTTTCCTATTTCTTGTTGTATTAGGTTCAAGTTTAGTGATGAGTATAGGCCTGCTGGCCAGTAAAAAAATGATAAAAGTGGAACAGCCTGCTTAGCTGCCCATTTCCAGTATTTTATCAAACTCAGTGGCTTTCAGTTCCATCACAGACAAACGTCCCTGCCTTACCAATGAAATATCTTTAAGACTTTCTTCCGCTTTAACCTGCTCCAGGGTAACCGGATGTTTCAGTGTTTCTACAGGAACAAGGTCAACAACAACCCAGTTTGCATCATCTGTGGTCGGGTCCTGATAGAATTCTCTCACCACCTTCGCGATTCCCACTACATGTTTACCTTCATTACTGTGATAGAAAAGAACAAGATCTCCTTCTTTCATCAATTTTAGGTTATTGCGTGCCTGATAATTGCGTACGCCATCCCAAAAGGTACGTCCGTCTTTATTAAACTGTTCCCAGCTATATTTAAAAGGTTCTGATTTGACTAAGAAATAATTCATTAAGTATCTGCTTTAATAAAGCTGACAGGAAGAAAACAGGATCTGTTAAAATGACCAATCTTCCCGGGCTTGTATATTCAAATCCAAAACTAATAAAAGAGAAAGGATATGTGGTTAAATAAATAACACAAAATCAAGAGGGGCATAAACAAATTATCCGACGAATTTTAAACAGGTTCTTAATTTTTGTAAGGAAAATACCGTTGCCATTTCCATGACTAATGAATCATTTTAAACAACAGCTCTTTCAACAGCTCTCCGTCTGTTATATTACCTGTGCTGTCAACGCCTTTACTTTTCAAATCATATTCTCTGAGTAAGCTGATGATATCAAATGTTCTATTGAGGTTATAGTTCCTGGCAGCAGTTTCATAATCTTTCACGAAATATGGGTTTACGCCTAATTCTTTGGCTGCATCCCCCTTATTTTGCAAATAATGATATTTCAATATCTTAGAAAAATAACTATTCAAATTCGCCATGACCATCACCATAGGATTGGCTTTAGGGTTATCGGAGAAGTAATTAATAATCTGATTACATTTCAGCACATTTCTGGAGGCCAATGCCTTCTGCAATTCAAAGACATTATACTCTTTACTAATCCCAATATTCCGCTGTACCAGATCAGTATCAATAGTAGTCTCCTTGCTGATATTCAATAATAATTTTTCTATCTCATTTGAGATCTTGGATAAATCAGCGCCCAAATATTCTGCCATTAAAGCCGATGCCTGAGGTGCAATCTTCGCTCCCATTTCTTTCACCAGCTCTTCGATCCATTGCGCTAATTTGTAATCTCTTACCGGATCAGACTGAAAAACGACTCCGCTTTTAGTAATCGATTTAAATATCTTTTTACGTTTATCAAAATTCGCGTATTTATAACCAAGAACCAGGATGGTACTATCCAGTGGCTTCTCAAAATAATTCTGGATAAACTCAGCTTCTTTACTGCTTCCTTCTGTTTCTTTAGACCATCTCAGATCTTGTGCCTCTTTTACAACTATCAATTGGTAATCTGACATCATCGGATAACGCTTTGCTGCATTTAAGATGGTAGCCATGTCAGTATCCTTCCCATATAATACGGTCTGATTGAAACCTTTCTCCATATCATTCAATATATGGTCTTCCATATAATGAATAATCTGATCGATATAATAAGGTTCTTCACCATGTAAAAGATAAACAGGCTTGAATTTTTTAGCTTTAAGGTCTTTGATAATATCAGCAGCAGTCATAATTATCCAAATGTAACGGCTAATTACTAATTATTAAAGGTTATTTTTGCACAAATGGCATTTACACCTACAGCATTGAATTTACCGCATCACCCTTTCAGGATAACCCAGAAGGAGGAGCAGTACTTTATTTTTGATGAAGTACGTAAGAAACATCTGGTTTTAACCCCCGAAGAGTGGGTAAGACAGCATTTTATACATTATCTTATCAATGAGAAGAAGTTCCCGAAATCTCTGATACAGATTGAGGGAGGACTGAATTTAAATCAACTGCAAAAACGAACTGACATCGTTATCTTTAATACTATGGGGGAAAGGATCATGGTGATAGAATGTAAGGCTCCGTCAATTAAGATTTCTCAGGGGGTATTTGATCAGGCATCCAGATATAACTCGGTACATAAAGCGAAGTGGCTTGTCGTGACTAACGGCTTAAAACATTGCTACGCCCTCATTAACCACGCTTCTTCACAATTCTTGTTCGTTGAGGAGCTTCCGGAGTATTCTCTGTTATAAAAAAATCATTGCCAGCTTTAAAGACCGCCAAGACCTGAAGGGGCCTTGAATGTCTTAAAGCTTGGCAATGATTTTTTTATAACCCCAAAGGAATACCCCCGAAAAATCCCTCAACCGAAAAGATTTGCTCATCCACGAAAACCTGTACTCCGCCTATTTGAAGATATGGTTTGCGGTTATTTTGATGGATTGTTTATTAGATGGTATTTATTAGATAGTATTTATTATAAGGCATATATAGCATAGGAGAAAATATAACCCCATACTAAAATTCCAATTAAGATATATATAGTTGAATACAGGAGCATTTATTTATATATGTTTTTTATTCATTATTTATGTTTTTCACTCAATCTATATACCGGATATATTATCTACATATATATAGAGACACCGACATATCTAAATATCTATGCACCTATATATCTGTTCAAGATTTCATAGACCTTAGATTTAAGATACCTAAACATAAACATACCTAGATATCAAAGCATCTACACCTCGATCAATAAATCTCAATAATCTTCGCTATAAGCAGCATAATCATAGATTCAACCAAATATGAATACATCTGCAAGTCATCTCTTGTAATAGTTCCCCCATGCTACATAGACATCAAGACACTAAAATATCTATATATCTAAATGTATAAAAACAAAGTTATTCAACAACTAACATCTAAGCATCTATACATATAACTATTCGCACTAAACAGGTCTGCACCATCCCCCAACCCAAAAAGCTGAATGCAATAACCTAATTGATAATCTACAATGACCCCAACAAAAAAAACAGAATGCAAGCTCTTGAGCTGACCATCATCCAGGTCAGATTTCGAAAAGCAGGAATAGAAATAAAAAAAGCAGGTGCTGTATTTCGGGCATCTTTCCATCTTCATGGAAAGTCGGCCCGAAATACAGCACCTGCTTTTTTTATTATAAACTTAGAAGAGACTCCTGGATAATCGTCATCTTAGCTTCAGCATCTGCTTTTTTGTTGCGCTCATTCTGGATAATCTCTGGTTTGGCATTCTGCACAAACCTTTCGTTGTTTAGTTTCGCATCAACAGACTTCAGGAATCCTTGTAGGTAGGTGAGTTCTGCATTTAACCTTTCGCGTTCTGCATCTGCATCGATTGTCTCATTCAGTTGGATAAAGAATTCGTCGTTTCCAACCATAAATGCGACAGCACCAGCTACTTTATCATTCACAAAATTGATTTCTGCAATGTTCGCCAGTTTTGCGATAATTGTCACCCACTTATCGTAAGCTACAGTAGAATTAACTTTGATACTTAATGGTAAGCCGTCTTTAGGAGATATTTGTTTAGTGTTGCGGATGTTACGTACTTCGGCAACTATTCCTTTTACGATTTCAGCACCTTTTAAGATTGATGAATCAGTACTTCCGATTACAGGATATGGAGCTACGATAATGCAGTCCATCTCGCCTTTTGTTCCGAATATCTCATCATGCCATAATTCTTCTGTTAGGAAAGGCATAAATGGGTGTAACAAGCTTAGGATCTTTTCAAAGAAGCCGAGTGTTGCTTTCAATGAAGCAGGATCTATCGGATGCTGATAAGCAGGTTTTACCATTTCAAGATACCATGCACAGAAATCATCCCATACCAGTTTATAAGTAGTCATTAAGGCTTCTGACAAACGGTATTGTTTATAGTTATCTTCAATTTCAGCTAAGGCTTCATTGAAACGGTTTTCAAACCACAAGATGGCCTGTTCGTTAGGATTCACTAAGGTTTCATCAATTTCCCATCCTTTTACCAGACGGAAAGCATTCCAGATTTTATTAGCGAAGTTTCTTCCCTGCTCACAGTAGCTCTCATCAAACATCAGGTCGTTACCGGCTGGAGAACACAATAGCATTCCTACTCTTACGCCGTCCGCACCATATTTCTCAATCAAACCGATAGGATCGGGTGAGTTACCTAACGATTTAGACATTTTACGGCCCAATTTATCACGAACAATACCGGTTAGGTATACATTTGTAAATGGTTTTTTACCCATAAACTCATGGCCTGCCATAATCATACGGGCTACCCAGAAGAATAAAATCTCAGGGGCTGTTACCAGGTCGTTTGTTGGGTAATAGTAATTAATATCTTTATTTCCTGGGTCTTTCAAGCCATTGAATACTGATATTGGCCATAACCATGAAGAAAACCAGGTGTCTAAGACATCATCATCTTGTCTGATAAAAGCAGCTAACTGGTGTTTAAAGCCATGTGCTTCTTCTTCAGTGAATTTGCCGTCTATGTCTTTAAGTTTTAAAAACTCATTTAAGGCGTCTTCTTTAGTTTTCGCAACCACCCAGTCACCTTTATCATCAAACCAGGCTGGAATACGCTGTCCCCACCATAACTGGCGGCTGATATTCCAGTCTCTTACGTTCTCCATCCAGTGACGGTAGGTATTGGTAAATTTCTCAGGAATAAGTTTTACGTCGCCATTCAATACGTCAGCTAAAGCGGGTTTAGCCATTTCGTCCATTTTACAGAACCATTGTAAAGAAAGCTTAGGCTCAATCGCTGCATCTGTACGCTCAGAGAATCCTATCTGTGATTTGTAGTCTTCTACTTTTTCAAGATGACCAGCTTCATCTAATAGTTTGGCAATTTTTTTACGGGCAATAAAACGGTCTTCTCCTACAAGAATTACGGCAAGTTCATTTAAAGTACCGTCATCATTTAATATATCGATTACCGGGAGTTTATGTTTCACACCTAGCTCATAATCATTCAGATCATGTGCAGGTGTTACTTTTAAGCAGCCGGTACCAAAATCCATTGTTACGTACTCATCCTCAATAATCGGAATCTCACGGTTGATCAGTGGAACAAATACTTTTTTACCTTTCAGATGTGTATAACGTTCGTCATTAGGGTTGATACAGATCGCTGCATCAGCCATGATTGTTTCAGGACGTGTAGTTGCAATTGTTAAGAATTCAGTATCTGCTCCTGTAGCTGGAGAGATTGAATATTTGATGTAATATAGCTTCTGGTTTACTTCCTTACGGATTACTTCTTCATCAGAAACGGCTGTTTTACCAGCAGGATCCCAGTTGACCATGCGGACACCACGGTAAATCTTTCCTTTTTTATACAGATCAATAAAGCAGTCAATCACTGACTCTGAAAGATCGTCTTCCATGGTGAAACGGGTACGGTCCCAGTCACAACTTGCGCCCAATTTTTTCAGCTGATCAAGGATGATACCACCGTATTTCTCTTTCCACTCCCATGCATAGGCCATGAATTCTTCTCTTGTCAGATCTTTTTTACTGATGCCTCTTTCTTTCAGCATCGCAACTACCTTTGCTTCTGTAGCAATAGAGGCATGGTCAGTTCCAGGAACCCAGCATGCATTTTTACCTTGCATACGTGCACGACGAATCATCACATCCTGAATTGTATTGTTAAGCATGTGGCCCATATGTAAAACACCAGTTACGTTTGGTGGAGGTATTACAATTGTATAAGGCTCACGTTCATCTGGTTCAGAATGAAAGAACTTTTTAGACAGCCAATAGCTGTACCACTTGTCTTCGGTTTCGGCGGGATCGTATTTAGTAGAAATGCTCATTTATAGGGTGCTGATTAAAATGCAAAAATAAGGTTTTTAGGGGAAAATATTTAAGCTTTCCACTCTTCGTCCAGAATGGCGTACTCAAAACTGTCCATCCATCCGGTTACTAAAGGCAAAATTTGTCGTTTTCTGCCTTCTCGAGTCATTCCGGCTTTTTCCAATACACGGATAGAAGCCAGGTTTTCGACTGCACAACCAGCTTCAATACGATGTAATTTCAAGCGGTCAAATCCAAACCTGATTACTGCTCTGATCGCTTCTGTAGCATACCCCTGATTCCAGAAATCTACATTTATTTTGTACCATATTTCTGCGCTGTTGAATTTAGAAGACGATAATTTCAATGAAACCAGTCCGATAAAACCACCTTTCTCAAACTCTACTGCGAAAGTGTAATTCTTTATAGTCTTTTTCTGATGATCGTTAATCCAACCATCTACAATTATGTTTGTTTCTTCCAGATCTTTAGGAATGCCTAATGTATTATACTGATCTGTTTCTGCCAAATGATGCAATACATGAATCGCTTCAAGGTCAGCCATTTCCACTAATCTCAGTTTTAATCTTTCTGTAAAGAATTTCAATACTACCATGCTCTATTTAAGGTTTTGCATAAAATAATCTGTTACTTTTTGATAAAGATGTGTTCTGTCTTTACCAAGTACATTGTGTTCGTGACCCGGATAAATCATATAATCCAGCTGTACGTTATTATCTACGGCTTTCTTTACCAGTTCAACAGTATTTTGCTGTAGAACAACATTATCCTGCAATCCGTGGATAAGCAATAATTTACCTTTCAGTTTCTGAATATGACTGGTCAGGTCTGTTGCAGCATAACCTTCTGGATTTTCTTGTGGAGTATCCATATAACGTTCGGTATACATGGCTTCATAGAAATTCCAGTTTGTTACTGCTCCGCCAGCAACTGCAGCTTTAAATACATCAGGGTGGTTAAGCATAAAATCTACGGTATTGAATCCACCGAAGCTCCATCCAAATAAGCCCATATTTTTAGAATCTGTATAAGATAATCCTTTCAAATAGTCAACAGCTGACATCATATCTTCCATTTGTACATCACCCACTCTTCTAAACATAGACTGCTCAAATGCTTTTCCTCGGTTATCACTACCCCTGGTATCAATCACCATGACTACAAAACCTTGTTCAGCAAGATACTGGAACCAGTAATTACTAGCTCCGCCATTCCATTGATCACGGATTAACTGTGCATGTGAACCACCATACCAGTAAACGACGACTGGATATTTTTTAGTGCTGTCCAATCCTACCGGCTTAAACAGGTTACAGTATATCGGATCTCCGGCTTTACCCTTGATTGTAAAAATAGAAGATGCTCCTAACTTATAATCTTTTAGCGGATCAGCTGCTTGAAACAGTTGTTTTTTCAGCCCTTTTTTAACTTCTATAAGCTCAGTAGTCCCTGGATTTTTTGTTGAGCTGAAACAGTCAAGAACGGTATTTCCTGAAGTACTTACTTCTGTTTTATGTACGGCAAATCCTGAGGTAATTCTTTTTGATTTACCAGATTTGATATTGACAACATATAAGTTTTTTGTAATTGGCGACTCTTCAGTAGATTCATAGAATAAGTTATCACCTGTTGCATCAAAGTCCTTCATTTCCAAGACTTCCCAGTTACCTTTAGTCAATTGTTTAATCAATTTTCCGTTTGCACTATATAAGTATAGGTGGTTCCAGCCATCACGGTTACTTTGCCATATAAATTGCTGTGGATCATTTTTTAAGAATAATACAGGAACCAGTGGTTCTACATATTTAGCATCGCTTTCTTCAAAAAGGTTTTTTATATAATTGCCGGTTTGTGCATCAAACTGCTTTAGTTCCATGTGATTCTGCCCGCGGTTTAAAACAGCGATATAGACAAATTTATCATCCGGACTCCAGGCTATGTTCGTCAGATACTGTTCTGCGGGCTCTCCTGTTTTAAGATAAATGACTGACTGAGTTTGCGTGTTATAAACACCAACTGTTACCTCATGGATCTTATCTCCTGCCATAGGGTATTTAATATTGATGTTTTTTGCCGGGCGAGTAGTCCAGTCGATAATAGGGTAATCTGCCACCATACTTTGATCCATACGGTAAAAAGCAAGTTGTTTACCGCTATTACTCCAGAAAGTTCCTTTTGAAATACCAAATTCATCTCTGTGTACCGACGAAGCATAAACGATATTGCTTGTCCCATCATTGGTTACTTGTTTCGCTGATTTACCATCGTTCACAAACAGATTATAGTGCTCAAGATAAGCGGTATATCCAGCAACACTTCTTTCTGCTTTATCCTTACCAGCCAATTTACTATCCGTCAGGACAGTAAAGGTGTTTTTTGCAGGATCATAAGCTAAAGTTGAACCGTTTGAAGAAATAATCCAGTCTTTTCCTTTATTAAATTCGATAACCGGCATTACTTTTTGAGGAGCCTGCTGTGCTGAGCTTAGTTTTTGATTAAGCTGATTTAAAGACAGAAAAGGCTGATCCTCTTTTCCATCCTGACTTCCTTTAAACCAGACCGCTTCGTTATTGATATTTTTGATGTATACATACTCTTCTGTTCCATAAAGGAATTGCAGTTTTTCTAATTTTTCGGGAGCAAGCGTAGTACGTACGTTAGACATCGCATCGAGCATACTCAGGTTTTTCTGCTGACCGTTTACAATTCCAGTGGCAGAGAGCAACAAGAGGGATAAGACTAGTTTCTTCATTAATTTAAATTTGATGGCCAAATATAGCAATTATGGTGTACGGGGGTGAATTTTACCCCATTTGAAAAATATTCTGATAATCTAACTTTTCACATATGCACAATAATAAATGTTAAAATATGTTAATACAATATCAATTCATTAGGTTACATTTTATGAAAACGATCAAAGTATTCCTTCTTCCAGGATTAATTATCAAAAAGCTGGGATTGACCAAACTCTATTACTGGTTCAACAAGTAATTCGATTAATCTCCCCTTTTCAGTAATATTTTTAATAGAGTAAGCTTTTGTAAATCGCATTTGTTATTTTAAGCGCAGATACTCTCTTCCCTTATTAAAAATAAAAAATGAATACAAAACACCTGAAAGGCTACTTTGCCATTTTAGGAATATTAGCAGCAAGCTATTCTTCCTATGCACAAACAGCTCCCAAGAAATTTATAGATCCTGCAAACATGGATCTTACAGTAAAACCTGGAAACAATTTTTACGAATATGCGAGTGGAAACTGGATCAAAAACAATCCTGTTCCTGCCAAAGAAACACGCTGGGGAAGTTTCAATGAATTAAGAGACTTTAATATTAATGCAGTAAAAAGCGTTGTTGAAGATGCAGCTGCAGATCGCTCTGCTCCTGCGGGTTCTCCAAAAAAACGTGTTGGTGATTTTTATGCGGCCGCTATGGATAGCGTTACGATAGAAAAATTGGGCTATACGCCTATTAAAGCTGATCTGTCAAGAATCAACAAAATCAAAGATATTAAGGGCATTCTGGATGAAGCTATTACCATGCGTACTTCAGGCATCGGTTCTCCGCTATATAGCTTTTATGTAGGTCAGGACAGAAAAAATGTAAATAAATATGTCGCACAACTTGGTCAGGGTGGAACGACTTTACCTGATCGTGATTATTATCTAAAGGATGATAGCAGAACATTAAAAATCCGCGAAGCTTATTTAAACTACATGACAACCTTGTTTACGCTAACCGGCAGTTCTGCTACTGATGCGAAACAAAAAGCAAATACAGTACTTTCTATAGAGAAAAAATTTGCTGAAGCTCAGATGTCACGCCTTGAAATGCGCGATCCTTATAAAACGTATAATAAGTTTACGGTTGCCGATTTCGATAAAACGACGCCGAATATTAACTGGACTGCCACTTTGCCAAAGCTATTAGTTAAAGGACAGGATACTGTTTTGGTAGGATCACCTAAATTCTTTGTCAGCCTGAATGAGATGCTGAATGCTGTTCCGGTATCAGACTGGAAAACTTACCTGGAATGGAATATCCTTAAAAACTCTGCATCTAATTTAAGTACTCCTTTTGTGAAAGCAAATTTCGCTTTTAACCAGGCACAGACAGGTCAGAAAGTACAAACACCAAGATGGCAGACTATGTCTTCCAAAACTGATGGGTCTATCGGTGAATTATTAGGACAGTTATATGTAGCTAAATATTTCAAACCTGAGGCTAAAGCGCGCATGACAGAGATGATCAAAAATCTGCGCACTGCATTTGAAATCAGAATCAAAGGTTTGGAATGGATGAGTGATGTAACTAAAGAAAAAGCTTTAGCTAAACTGAATGCCTTTGTCCCTAAAATCGGTTATCCTGATAAATGGAAAACTTATGACGGTTTAAATATTGATCGTAAAACTTATTTCCAGAATCTTAGAAATGTAGGTACATGGGGATATAATGATATGGTTAATCAACTAGGTAAACCAGTAGACCGCACTAGATTTGGAATGACTCCACCAACAGTGAATGCTTATTATAGCCCTACTATGAATGAAATTGTGTTCCCTGCTGGAATTTTACAGTTCCCTTTCTTTGCTGCTAATGCTGATGATGCAATTAACTACGGTGGTATCGGTGCTGTAATTGGTCACGAGATGTCTCATGGTTTTGATGATAGCGGAAGCCAATATGATAAAGATGGCAACCTGCGCAATTGGTGGACAGATCAGGATCGTACTAAATTTGAAATGAAGACAAAAGCTTTAGGCGAGCAATATGATTCATATGCAGTACTGGATACGATTCATGTAAACGGTAAACTGACTATGGGTGAAAACATTGGTGATTTAGGTGGCTTAAATGCCGCTTATACTGCATTCAAGTTAACTAAACAAGGACAGTCTGAAGAAAAAATTGATGGGTTTACTCCTGATCAGCGTTTCTTCCTATCGTGGGCGCAAGTATGGAGAGGTAATATCTTACCTGATAATGCTGCACAGCTTATTAAAACTGATACGCATTCTCCAGGAGAATTCAGAACTATCGGTGCTCCTGTAAATATGGATGCCTGGTATAAAGCATTTGATGTGAAGCCAGGTGATCAGTTATACAAAAAACCTGAAGATAGAATCAGGCTCTGGTAATGGTTTTTTAATGAAAAGCGCCGCTCTGGTTAATTCCAAAGCGGCGCTTTTTTATGTATTAATATTTCTTTTTAAAGATTTAACTAACCTGTTAAAACCTGGTTAATACTTTTCTGCCCAGATCAAAAGTTAATCTGAATGCTTGCTGGCTACTCATATGTGATGGAGTATTATGCAAACTAAAAACAAAAGATCCTTTAATGTTTTTAAATATTAAAGGTGTATAGATTAAGTCAAGCCTGTTATAGGTTTTATTCTGATAGAAACCATCTCCATAGTTGATATGAGAACCCTGACCTTTATAAAACTCGTCAAATAAAGCAAAACGTTTGTAACCCAGGTAAGCACTGGCCACAAATCCTTTTGGTGTGTTCAAATCTGTGACATCTCTGATTCTTTCAATAGAAACCATTGCACCAGCTTCAATAGTCAGTGAATCCAATATTGTTTTGTGGCTAAAATCCAATCCTAATTTTACCTGTAAGCCCCCATTATCTTCTATATGATCACCAGCTTGCTCATTCGAGGTATAAGCATTATGCATTAACTGGAAATAATGAGATATGTAAAAAGGCCCCGTAATAACGGGACGATATTTACCTGATAATCCTACTAGAAACTGCTCGCGGTCAATCGCTGTTTGTTTATTTAGCCAATCAATCCATACGGTTTCTGTGAAATGCTCATTTTTATAATTCAGTAGCATCCCCTGTACATTTGGGTGATAATAGCGTAAAGTATCATTTAATAAAGCACGGGGATAATCACTGATTAAACCTTCACGTGAAAATGCACCGAGATTAAAATTCCAGTTCTTGTTTGTATAGTTATAATAAGCAACCGGGTCAACTTTCATAAATCGTCTGGAACCAAATTCATGTAATGCGTTTACTCCAACAATAAAATGGTTGTTACTGTCAAGGTTTAAACCCAGATCAAGTGCCAGCCTTGTACCAGAGTAGGTATTAGATCTGGAAATATAGTCTTTATACTCCCGGTTGTCCATAAAACCCATACCATTGAAATGAATATCAAGACTTCCTTGTGCGAATGCTATAGTACTTGAAAATATTAAGACAATAATAATCAGATAAACTTTTTTAATCATAAAATGCATTTTAAATCTGGGGCTAATCTACAAAGCTTGTTTAGAATTTATGTGGTAAATTTGTAGAAATGAATATCATCACCCAAACCGCAGACGGCTCTAACACATTATATAATGAAACCATTGGTGAGCATTACCACTCCAAACATGGCGCATTACAGGAAAGCAAACATGTATTTATTGATGCCGGATTAAAACTGGCTGAGCTTAATTTCCCCGGACAAACCATTTCGATCCTGGAAATCGGTTTTGGTACAGGCTTAAATTTCCTGCTAACCTCAGCTTATGCTGATGAACAAGGACTGTCACTCAATTATACTGGAATTGAGGCCTATCCGTTAAGTAAAGAAGAACTAATCTCTACAGCGTATAATCAATATGTCCCTGCTCCGATCTGGGATAGCCTGATGAATGTTTATGCAAATGCATTATGCTCAGCTACTTCTTTAAATACAGATCAGGAACTGACCATAGCTCATACTACGCTGGATGCTTTCAAATCCGAAAAATTATTTGATCTGGTTTACTTTGATGCGTTCTCTATACAACATCAGCCTGAGATGTGGTCTGATGAAATCATTTGCCACGTTTGTTCATTTTTAAAACCAAACGGGATCTTTGTCACCTATGCTATCACAGGAAAATTAAAACGGGCGCTAAAAAGCTTCGGTATGAAAGTTGAAAAGCTTCCTGGTGCCCCTGGAAAAAGAGAAATGCTGCGGGCTATTAAAATTCCTATTGAACAATCGGAGGTTTAATTTACAAATTCCGGACTAAACTTGAACTTCTGCCATTTAAATTTGTTTTTAGGGTAATCTTAAAAATTCAGCAGATTCTTTGATCTGAATCCTGAAAAACCTTTCGGGGAAAACCAAATATGGCGCCCTTGAATAAGATAATTTACTACGAAAAGCAAATATTTACAAATGGAAAAAAGAAAATTAGGTAATACAGATTTACTGGTTTCGCCAGTAACTTTTGGGGGAAATGTTTTTGGATGGACGCTAGATGAGAAAAAATCTTTTGAGGTTCTTGATGGTTTTATAGCAGCTGGTTTTAATTTTATTGATACTGCTGATGTATATTCAAGATGGGTACCAGAGAATAAGGGTGGTGAATCCGAAACTATTATTGGTAACTGGATGAGAGCACGTAATAACCGTAATCAGATTATACTGGCCACCAAAGTGGGTAGTAATATGGAATTGGACGGAAAAAAGTGTCTTTCAAAAAAATATATACTGGACGAGGTTGATGCTTCTTTGTTAAGATTAAAAACTGACTATATCGACCTTTATCAATCTCATTATGACGATCCGGAGACTCCGGTACAGGAAACGCTGGAAGCTTATGATCAATTAATCAGAGCAGGAAAAGTACGCTGGATAGGTGCGTCAAACCTGAGTCCTGAAAGATTTAAAGAATCTCTGGAGACAAGTGAACGTCTTAGCTTACCAAAGTATCAGACTTTTCAACCAGAATATAATTTATATAAAAGAGAAGGTTTTGAAAAGGAGATGGAACAGATTTGTCTTGACCATCAGATTGGTGTAATTAATTATTTTTCCTTAGCCAGTGGGTTTCTTACGGGAAAATATCGTTCCGAAACCGATCTTGACAAAAGCCTGAGAGGCGGTGCTGTAAAAGAGTATATGAATCCAAGAGGTTTCAGAATTTTAAAAGCACTGGATGAAGTTTCAGAACAATACAACGCCTCCCTTGCAAGTGTTGCCATAGCCTGGCTAATCGCTAGACCTTCAGTCACCTCTCCTATTGCAAGTGTAACCAGCTTAAATCAATTAAAAGACTTGACAAGGGCCGCAGCTTTAAAACTTAATGTAGAAGATATTTCTATTCTGGACGAAGCTAGTGCGTGGAAATAAAGCATTATAAACACAATATTTATCATGCCCAGTCAATTATTTTGGCTGGGCATTTGTTTTTAGCAAGACTTTATGATTAAATTCACCTGCGCATGAAATACATCTCCCCTCCTTTTTACGCCAAACTCGCTTTGGTCTTATTTTCGATTATCTGCCTTGGGTATCTGGCTATTTTAGGTCATAGCCTTCTTGCCCCTTTACTGGCATCTTTTCTATTGGCATTATTGCTATTACCACTGGCAAATTTCCTGGAAAGTAATTGGCGGTTTAAAAGGAGTTTAGCTTCTATTGTCTCAGTTGTCCTGATGATTGCTGTAATCTCAAGTATTATGTTTTTTTTGGCTAGTCAATTGAGCGATTTGGGTCAGGATTGGCCTTTATTGAAGCAGCAAGCGGTACATTCTTTTGAGGCGCTGCAAGTATGGGTATCACAGAATTTTAATGTAAATGCACACAAACAAATCGATTATTTACAGGAAAGTGCAACCAAGGCCTTAGCTCCAAGTGCTACAGTAGTGGCTGCTACGCTGATGACGTTGTCTTCTACACTCTTATTTCTGGCTTTCCTCTTATTATTCACTTTCTTTATTTTAAACTATCGCCGCATCCTTTTTACTTTCCTGATCGCCGTTTTCAAGGAAGAACACTCAGAAAAAGTTAAACAAATAGTAGAGCAAATTCAATACATTATTAAGCGCTATATCCTGGGATTGTTCCTTCAAATGCTGATTGTTACTGCATTAACTATTATAGTCTTATCACTACTGGGAGTAAAATATGCAGTATTACTGGGTCTGATTACAGGGATTTTTAATCTGGTGCCTTATCTTGGAATTTTTTCTTCCTTACTGATCAGTGTGCTGATTACTTTCGCAACCGCTGGTGCAACTAAAGTTTTGTTCGTTATCATTGCTTATGTAGCGATACATACGCTGGATGGTAATATCCTGATGCC
>Ga0193752_1001851_pt1 | contig 16935 bp, 15 predicted proteins | sample H1c1metaG_FD_144924 | JGI IMG/M metagenome (GOLD analysis project Ga0193752, IMG submission 144924) | Soil microbial communities from a riparian zone of the East river system, Colorado, United States - H1c1 | ecosystem: Environmental > Terrestrial > Soil > Riparian zone | place: USA: East River... | reverse complement strand
GACCTGGTCATCGGCGACAACGCGACCGTCAACTGGTTCGGCGGCCAGATCTATGAAGCCACCTCCACCAACCCGGTGCAGGCGCCGGCCGGCTCGACGTTCGAGGCCGACACCATCACCGTCGGCGAAGGCGCGGACGTGGTCATCGGCGGCAACGGCGGCGACCGGATCAACGGCGGCGAGGGCAACGACCTGCTGATCGGCGACAACGCGCGGCTGCTGATGGACAACAGCCTGTTCCTGGGCATGGGCGAGGTGGACGAGGACGACTGGGATGGCCACGGCCACCACGGCCACGACCATCACGACGGCCACTGGCACCACCACAGCGGGCACTTCAACCCGTACAACATCATGGGCATCGAGCTGCTAGCCGAGACCGTGGGCGGCAACGACACGATCGAGGGCGGCCAGGACGACGACCTGCTGTACGGCCAGGCCGGCTCCGACACCTTCGTGTTCGCCGGCAGCGGGCTGGGCCAGGACGCGATCGTCGAGGCGGGCTACGACGGTCACGACGACGGCCACGGCTGGTCCGACGACCACGACCATAACCACTGGCACTGGGGCCATCACGACCACCACCACGACTACCACGGGCCGAACGACGCGGGCGACACGCTCGACTTCAGCCAGTTCGTGGGCTCGGTCGACGTGGACCTGGGCGAGGCGCACGAGCAGACGATCAACGGCTCGAGCGTCACCGGCGGCGACCTCAACCTCAAGATCACGCTGTTCCACAGCGACGCGATCGAGAACGTGATCGGCAGCGAGTTCGCCGACGACATCCAGGGCAACGACCGCGACAACGTGGTCCTCGGCCTGGGCGGCGACGACGACATCGACGGCGAGGACGGCATGGACCGCGTCGACGGCGGCGCCGGCAACGACGAGATCTGGGGCGGCGGCCACAACAACGGCCACAACGGCGGATGGTTCGGCTGCTTCTGGTGGCCGAACTCCTACGCCGGAGACGGCGACGTGCTGGTCGGCGGCCTGGGCAACGACAAGATCTGGGGCCAGAGCGGCAACGACTGGATCGACGGCGGCGACGGTGACGACCTGCTTTACGGCCAGGGCGGCGCGGACGTGATCTACGGCGGCCGCGGCAACGACAAGCTCTACGGCAGCACGAGCGGCGACTGGCTGTACGGCGACGAGGGCGACGACTGGCTGTACGGCCAGGGCGGCGCGGATCGCATGTACGGCGGCGCCGGCAACGACAAGCTGTACGGCAGCTCGAGCAACGACCTACTCGACGGCGGCGACGGCGACGACTGGCTGTACGGCCAGGGCGGCGCGGACACGATGTATGGCGGCGCCGGCAGCGACAAGGTGTACGGCAGCTCGAGCAACGACTGGATCGACGGCGGCGCGGGCAACGACTTCCTGTACGGCGGCTCCGGCGACGACTTCATCGACGGCGGCGAGGGCGATGACCAGGTGTGGGGCGAGGACGGCGACGACATCCTGCTCGGCGACTACGGCAACGACAAGCTGTACGGCGACGACGGCGACGACGTGATTCTCGGCCAGGCCGGCAACGACACGATCGAGGGCGGCTGCGACCGCGACCTGATCGACGGCGGCACCGGCGACGACCTGCTGAAGGGCGGCGACGACAACGACGTCCTCCTCGGCGGCACCGGCAACGACCTGCTCTATGGCGAGGACAACAACGACCTGCTGGACGGCGAAGACGGCGACGACAAGCTCTACGGCGGCTCCGGCGACGACCTCCTCACGGGCGGCGCGGGCGCGGACTGGGTGCAGGGCGACTCGGGCCGCGACAAGCTGGAAGGCGGCCTCGGCGTCGACACGATGAAGGGCGACAGCTCCGACTCCGTGAACGAGCAGGAGACCAAGGCGGCTTCGTTCGGCCTGAAGTCCTTCTTCCAGTCGTTCGCCAATCGCTACGGCGTCAACGGCTTCTCCTACGTCGATCCGACGGGCGGCAGCTCCTCGGCGGTCGACCGCCCGGTGCGCTCGTGGGTCGCGGGCTACGAGGCCACGATCCCCGGCGCGGGCGACAACATGATCGCGTCGGAAGCGGCGGAGGGCGCCTACAGCGGCCCGATGCTGGACGAGGTCTCGCTCGCTTCGGCCGTCGAATTGGCGATCGGCTACTGGGCCGAAGTGCTCGGCTCCGCCGACACCAGGCTGGATGCGCTGTCGGACATGCACATCTCGATCGCCGACCTGCCGGGCCTCGAGCTCGGCCGGACCATCGGCAACGCGATCGTGCTGGACGCCGACGCGGCCGGCCACGGCTGGATCGACCTCATCGGGGTGCCGTTCACGGTGACCGGCTCCGCGGATACGAGGATGGATCTGGTCACGGTCCTCGCGCACGAGATCGGCCACGTGCTCGGCTTCGAGCATGGCGACGCCGACGAGTACGGCGTGATGGACGCCGACCTCGAGATGGGCGTGCGCCTGCTGGATGCGGCGAAGTTCGACGCCGACCCGGATGCGCCGGTGAGCGACGCGCAGCTCAAGTCGCTGGCGGCCAGGGCGGTCGAGCTCGGCTTCGATCTCGACGGCGGCGGCCAGGGAGCGAGCGGGCGCATCGACTGGCAGTCGGGCGCAGGCGAAGGCGCGCGCGCAGGCAGCAGCTGGAGCACCGACTACTCGCCCTATGTGGCGGCGAAGCCGGTGAAGGACAGCGCGCAGAACTTCACCGACTACCTGGTGAAGGGCTTCGACAGCCTCGGCAAGTCCCTCCTCGGCAAGGGGAAGGGCAAGTAGCGTAGAAACACGGTTCCGCGCGCGACAGTAGACTGTCGCGCGTGGATTCCCGCATCAAGGTCGTCCTCGCGGCGAATTTCATCGCGGTCGCGGCGCGCATGAGCCTGGTGACCTTCCTCGGCATCTGGTTCGTGCGGGAGGCCGGCATCTCCCTGGCAACCGTCGGCCTCGCCTTCCTTTGCGAGTTCGTGCTGCGCGGCGCCGTCGCGCCGCTGTTCGGCGGGCTGTCGGACCGCGTCGGCCGGCGCCCGCTCCTGGTGTTCTCCTCGGCCGCCACGGCGGCGGTGCTGCCGTCGTTCCTGCTGGTCGAGGGCCCGCTGTCGCTGTTCGCCTGGAGCCTCGCCATGGGGCTCACCGGCGCGATCAACATGCCGGTATCCAGCGCGCTGCTGCTCGACCTGGCTCCGCCGGAGCGCCGCCAGTCGGTCCTCGCGCTCAACTACACCTCGATGAGCGTGGCGTACACGATCGCGGTGATGCCGGCGGGCTACATCGCGGAGCTCGGCTACGGCTACCTGGCGGCAAGCACGGCGGCGGGCTACGTCCTGGTGACGCTTTTGTATTTTTCTTTTCTCGGCAACGTACCGCGCGAGAAAGCGCCCGGAGGGCAACAGGATTCTTTCGGAGCTTTCAAGGACGCGTCATTCCTGAAATTCGCGGCCTTCGGATTCATCTTCCCGTTCAGCATGGGCCTGGTGGTCTCGGCCTCGCCGCTGTTCGCCGTCGACAACGGCCTTGGCGAGGGCTACGTCGGCCTGGTGCTGGGCGGCAACAGCATCCTGGTGGCGCTGCTGGCGCTGCCGGTGGCGAGGCGCGTCGAGGCGCAAGGTCCGCTGCGCTTCCTGGCCGCGGCCGCGTTCATCGTGGCGGCGGGCCTTGCGTGCTACGGCGCCATCCCGCACGCCGCGGCGGCGCTGCTCGCCGGGACGATCGTGTTCAGCTTCGCCGAAGCGGTGTTCAGCTCGGGCGTGCCGGCGACGGTGGCGCGGCTCGCGCCGCCCGGCCGCAGGGGCGCCTACCAGGGCGCCTGGGCGCTGGTGCAGTCGCTCAGCATGGGCAGCGCGCTCTTCGTCAGCGGGCTGCTGCGCGATGCCATCGGCTGGCGCGGGGCGTGGATCCTGTTCGCGCTGCTAGCGCTGGCGGCCGGCGCGGGGCTTCTCCGTCAGCGACGCCAGGAACGCGACCAGGTCGGCGGCCTCTGACTCGCTGAGCCCGAGGGGCTTGAGAATCCGCTCGCCGTCCTGGTGCAGGCGCTCCTCGTTCAGCTCCGAGTAGTGCTTCACCACGTCGCGCAGCGTCGCCAGGCTGCCGTTGTGCATGTACGGCGCGGTCTGCGCCACGTTGCGCAAGCCGGGCACCCTGAATTCGCCGAAGTTCGAGTGCCGGGCTTCGACGTGGCGGGTGCCCGTGGCGGTAGCGCGCGAAGGATCGTCGTTGTACTTGCCCAGCAGGTTAAAAGCATCGTCCTTCAACTTCTTGATTCCTGCGCTCCGCCCGCCATCGACGCGGCCTTTTTCCACAAAGAAGGAAATTCCGGTGTCGGCGAATTCGCCGTTGGTGAACGCGGGCCCGAAGTGGCAGGTCGAGCAGTTGCCGTTGCCGACAAAGATCCGCAGACCCCTTTGCGCTGCCACCGGATAGTTGTGATCTGTATTCTTCTCCAGGGCATCGCGGAAATCGTCGAACGGCGTGCGGCGGGTGACCAGGGTTTCCTGGAAGGCGGCGAGCGCCTTGCCGACGTTCACCAGGACGGCCTCGGGGTCCTTCGGCTCTTCGCGGAACACGCCCGTGTATTCCTTGAAGTAGAGCCGGTTGACCACGCCCGCCACGTGCGCCGCGCTTGCGTCCATCTCCTTCGGGTCGAGCAGCGGCCGGATGCTCTGCGACCACAGGCTGTCGTGGCCGCCGTCCCAGCCGTACCAGCGCCCGTAGCGCACGTTGAACACGCTCGGCGTGTTGCGGTCGACCTGCGCCAGGCCGAAGGCGCGCGGCTTGCCGTCCTGGAAGGCGCGCCCCGGGGCGTGGCAGGTGGCGCACAGCACCGAGCCGGGGCCGGAGAGCCGCGGCTCGAAGAACATGCGCTCGCCCAGCGCGATCGCCTCGGTGTCGCCGGAGACGCGGTTGCTCGGATCGGGCTTCGCCAAAGGGGGCCAGGGACCGTGCTGCAGGATCGCCGCTCGTTCTTTTTCATTGAATTGAACGAGTGCAAGCGAGAACGGCGAGGCCAGCCGATCGCCGTCGACAACAAAGACGAATTCCCACTTGCCCGGCATGTGGAGCATGAGCCCCTCGGCCTGCCAGCGGCCGGGGCCGAGCTTCTTCACGCTCGGCGCGTAGTTCATGCCGTGGCGGTGCTCCGGCATGACGGCGTCGACCTTCAGGGTTTCCGGTGGCGGGCCCGACTTGCTGCAGGCGGCGACGTCGATCCTGAAATGCTTCGCGACCGACACTTCCCCGGTCTTGAAAGCCAATACGTATTTCTGCGACTCGATGCGAGTCCCCTGCAGGGACGGAACGCACGCGCCGGCGGCGCCGGCGAGGCTCAGTCCGAGCGCGAGAGCAGGGAGCCGAAGATCTCTTCGCCGTTTTTCCATGCGATGCGCTCGGCGACGTTGCGCGGCAGGTCGGCGAGCCAGCCGCGCGACCAGGCGGCGTGCTCGGCGATGTAGTGCCAGCGCTCGGGAACGTAGCTGTCGGTGCCGACCATGAAGCGGTCGGGGAACTCGAGGAATACCTTGCGCCACGCCGGGTCGACCTTGCCGCCCGAGGCCTGGTCGGTGCGGAAGGCGAGGTCGCACCACAGGTTCTTGTGCTTGCGCAGCATCTTCGCCACGTTCTCCGGCGAGTCGAAGCCGGAGTGCGCCCACAGGATGCGGGCCTGCGGCCATTGCTTGAAGATGCGCTCCACCGCGTCGGCGTCGGAATGCGCGTGCAGGAAGATGTTGTACTGGCGCGCGAGCTGCACCATGGCGCGCGGCACCGGCAGGTCGGCGTTGTCGCCGTAGAGATGGAACTCGCCGATGCCGGCGTAGCGGTACTTGCCGAGACGCTCCTTCAGGTAGGGAATGACCGTCTCGTCGCGGAACCAGGTGCCGACCTCGGCGCGCCTGCGATAGGGCCGCAGCTCCGGGATCACCAGGTCGGGCGCGGCCTGGTAGAGGCGCTGCTGGCCTTCGTCGCCCGAGCTCGAGATCAGCGCGCGCTTCAGGCCCGCCTTGCGCAGGATCGCGATGGCGTCGGCGGGCGGCACGCTTTCCCAGGCGTCGTGGCTGTAGTGGAGGTGAGCATCGAAGATCGGCAGCTCTTGTGAATTTACAAGAGCGGAGAATGCGAAAAGCGAGATGCCCAGCAGCGTCCGCATAGCCAAAGTGTAGACTAAAGCGCAAATGAATGACGTCGCTCCGCCGCGCAATCTGGCGGAACTTTTCCTCGGCTTTCTCTCCATCGGCGCGCGTTCCTTCGGCGGCGTCATGCCCTGGGCGCACCGCACCATGGTGGAGGAACGCAAATGGCTGACACCCTCGGATTTCGCCGAGACCATCGGCCTGTGTCAGTTCCTGCCGGGGCCGAACATCGGCAACGCTTCCATCGTCCTCGGCAAGCGCTGGTTCGGCCTCAAGGGCGCGACCGTCGCGTTCCTCGGCCTGATGGCGCTGCCGTTCGTGTGGGTGATGGCGCTCGGCGTGCTGTACATGGAGTACGCCTCGCAGCCGCTGGTCCGCTCCATCGTCACCGGGGTCGGCCTTGCCGGCGCCGGCTTGATCCTGGCCACGGCGATCAAGCTCGGCCGCGCGCTGACGCGGCGACCGGGGCCCTTCGTCCTGGCCGCCGGCGTGTTCCTCGCCGTGGCGCTCGCGCGCTGGCCGCTCTACCTCGTGCTCGGCGCGGGGCTGGTGGTCGGCATGGCGGCGGCATGGAGGAAGCTGTTGTGATCCTGGTCGAGATCGCGCTCTGGTTCGGGCTGCTGTCGCTGATGGCCTTCGGCGGCATGCCCTCGGTGATGCCCGAGATGCAGCGCCTGGTAGTCGAGGTGAACGGATGGGCCTCGGCGGAGGAGTTCATCCAGCTGTTCGCCGTCGGGCAGGCCGCGCCCGGCCCCAACGTGCTGATCGTCAGCCTGATCGGCTGGAAGGTCGCCGGCTTGCCGGGCGCGCTGGTCGCGCTGATCGCCGTGTGCGCGCCCGCCGCGGTGCTCGCCTGGTGGATATCGGGCCTGTGGGAGCGCTTCAAGGATTCGCCGTGGCGCGCCGCGATCGCGCGCGCCATCGCCCCGCTGGTCGTGGGCCTGATCCTCTCCGCCGGCTACGTGCTTGCCACGCCGGGCGACCTGCCCGAATGGCGGCTGTGGCTCGTCGCGGGCGCTGCCTGCGCGGCGAACCTGCTGACGAAAATGAACCCGCTGTGGCTCATCGCCGCCGGCGGGATACTGGGCGGCGTGCTGCTGTAGGCGCGAAGCCTTGATCGGGATTCGCTGCCGTGCCATTCTGTAGTCCACGCAACGAGGCAGGGCACTCGGTCTGCACATATGCATATGCTTCACCAGACTCAAAGCCGCTCGATGGTGTCCGCATCCTGCCTTGCCCATCGGCGCCACGACGAGATCCGCTCGATCGCGCCCAGCTCGTGCGTCATTGCGTCCGACGAGCATCACACCGTCCTCGCGGCCGGTGGCGACGAGACCTTCCGCATCCCGTGGCATTCGCATGACTGCCTGATGATCCTCATGCCGATTCGCGGCGCGATCAACTTCAGGGACGAGCTGTATCGCGACGGCACCTGCCTGAGCGAAGACCGCTTCGTGGTCGTTCCCAAGGGGCGCGAGCATGCCGGGGAAGCGGACAACACGCCGCACATCCTGCTGTACCTCACCGATTCGCTGATGGGACGCATCGCACCGGAGCTGGGCTCGATCCAGAGGATCGCGCGCCGCATCCGGCACACGTCCTTCTTCGCCGTCACTCCCGAGATCCGCATGCTGCAGTACCTGTGCGGCGCGGACGACTCGACCGAAGCCGCGGCGCAGGCCGGGCGCATGCACGTCGCTTCCGCCCTGCTGATCCGGGTCCTCGGGCAGATCGAGGGGACCGAGCCCCTGCCGTACGCCGGCAACCGCTTCCACGGCGAGCATCTGGTCAAGGAGATCTGCTCGTTCATCGACGCGCACCTGTCGGAGGAGATCTCGCTGGACGTGATCGCCGACCATTTCAGGGTGTCGCGGCGGCATGCGACGCGCATCTTCCGGCGCTGGACCGGCACATCGATCGCCGAGTACCTGGAGCGCCAGCGCATCGAGACCGCGCGCACCATGCTCGCCAACACGACCCTTTCCGTCGGCGAGATCGCCTGGCGGCTGGGTTACGAGTCGGGCTCCGCCCTGGCGCGGGCCATGCGGCGGGTGACCGGCAGCTCGCCCAGCGCGATCCGCGGAGCGGGCGAGCAGCACTAGGCGGCTTGGCCCGATCGGTCGTTCACTATGGCCCGTTGAGCAGCGCCCGGCGGCGGGAAGTCTGGCAACCTCCTCTTATCGTTGTGTCCCGTTCATGTTCAGGGAGAAGCCGACCATGGCCAAGGCGAAGTTCAAGCAGAAGCTGCTCATCTCGCATCCGAAAGACACCCCCTTCGAAAGCGGCGGTCTGCGCAAGCAGTTCGTGTACCGCGAGCTCAACGTCGACAAGGCGACCCGCGGCGAATACAACGCGCACATCATCAGGGGGGTGAAGGGGTCGAAGCCGCCCATCGACGAGCACATGCACACCCAGCTCGATTTCCTCTTCGTCTACGTCATCAAGGGCTGGATCAAGTTCGACTACATCGGGCACGGCGAGCACAAGCTGGCCGCCGGCTCCTGCCACATGATCCCGCCGGGCCTGCCGCACAGCGTCACCGACTGGTCCGACGACATCGAGATGATCGAGATCACCTCGCCGGGCCACTACAAGACCACCGAGACGGCGAACGGCAAGCGCAAGGCGGCTCGATGAGCGTGCTCCGCCTTTCCATCCTGCCCGCTGTCCTGGGTGCGCTGCTCGCCGGCACGCCGGCGGCGGCGCAGGAAAAAACCGTCAGCATCGGCGTGGTGACGTTCCTGACCGGCGCGGCGGCGGCGCCGTTCGGCGTGCCCGCGCGCAACGGCACCGAGCTGGTCATCGAGGCCATCAACGAAGGCAAGCTGCCTGCGCCTTACAACAGCAAGGGCTTCGCCGGCGCGCGCGTCGAGCCGGTCTGGGTCGACGAGTCGGGCGGCAACGCCAAGCAGGTCGCCGAGTTCCGCAACCTGGTGGAGAAGCGCAACGTCGACGTGGTGCTCGGCTACATCTCGAGCGGCACCTGCGCCGCGCTGTCCAACGTGGTGGAGGAGCTCAAACGGCTCACCGTGTACGCGCTGTGCTCGACGCCGCGCGTGTTCGACGAGGCCGACCGCCGCTATATCTTCCGCCCGATCTCGATCCTCTCGTCGGATGCGGTCGCCGCGGCGCGCTACCTGAAGGAGAAGTTTCCCAAGGTCCGCTCCTACACCGGCATCCACCCGAACTACGCCTGGGGCCAGGACTCGGCGCGCGACTTCGAGGGCGCGGCGTCCAAGATCCTGCCGGGCGTGAAGCAGATGGAAGTGCACTTCCCGAAGCTGTTCCAGGGCGCGTTCCAGACCGAGGTGTCGGCGCTGCTGCTCAGCAAGGCGGACCTGATCCACTCGTCGCTGTGGGACGGCGACCTGGAGAGCTTCATCTTCCAGGGCAAGTCGCGCGGCCTGTTCCAGAAGAAGAAGGTGCTGTTCCAGGTGGGCGACACCGCCGTGTACCGCCTCGGCGAGCAGCTTCCCGAAGGCCTGATCATCGGCGGCCGCGGGCCGTACGGCATCCTGGTGCGCGACCGCGATACGGTGCTCAACAAGTGGTTCATCAAGACCTACCACGACCGCTACGGCACGTATCCGACCGGCCCGGCCTACCAGTATGCGCAGTCGGTGCTCGCCACGAAGATCGCCTACGACAAGGCCGCCGCGGCGAAACCCGGCGCGTTCCCGACGCAGGACCAGGTGATCGACGCCTATACCGGCCTGGTGTTCGAGTCCTTCTCGACGACGGTGAAGCTCACCAACGCCAAGGGCCACCAGGCGGTGACCGAGAACGGCTTCGGCATCTCGAAGTACGACAAGAAGAAGAAGGAGGTCGTGCTCACCGACATCAAGTTCTATCCGCCGGAGTGCGTGGAAGCGCCGCCCGGGGTCCAGTCGGACCAGTGGATCAAGGACGGGATGCCAGGCGCGAAGTGCAACTGACAGCACATGCGGGAAGACCGATTCGCCGCATTGCCGCCCCGGCGCAACCGCTTGCGGGCGGAAGGGGCGGATCTCTCCTGGCTTGAGTGGGGCGACGCCGGCGCCCCTTTGCTTCTGCTTCACGGCATCACCAGCAATGCCCAGGCATGGTGGCGCGTCGCCCCGCGGCTGGTGCAGGCGGGATTCCACGTCTTCGCGCTCGACATGCCGGGCCACGGCCTGAGCGGGCAGGTGGCCGACCACCGCGTCGAGAGCATGGCGCGCCTGGTGGCGGCGGCCGCCGGCGAGCTCGGGCTGGACACGGTCACTCTGGTCGGCCATTCCTGGGGCGGCAGCGTGGCGCTCGCGCTCGCGGCCGCGCCGGGGGCGACGCGGGTCGAGCGGGTCGCGCTGCTGGATCCGGCGCTGAGCCTCACGGCCGAGGCGGGCAGGGCGCGCGTCCCGATGTTCACTAAAGGCATCGGCTCGCCCGTCGAGGCGCTGGTGCCCGCGATCGCGGCGGCGAATCCGGACTGGCCGCACGGCGACGTGTGGTGGAAAGCCGAGGCCATGCTGCAGTGCCGCTTCGCTGCGGTGGAAGGATTCTTCACGCAAAGCGGCGATTGGAGCCTGACCGACGCGCTCGGCAAGGTCCAGGCGCCGTTGCTGCTGCTGCTCGCCGACGCGGCGGGCACGATTGTCGACGAGCCGACCCGCAGGGCGGCGCAGCGCAGCCTGGGCGCGAACGCGAGGCTGGCCGTGGTGCCCGGCACCACGCACAACATGTATCGCGGAGCGGGCTACGAGCCGACCATGGCCGCGCTTCTCGGCTGGCTCGGCCAGGCCTAGGCCTGGAGGCAGCGATGGAAACGGCGATCGCGGTCCTGCTCGACGGGCTGACCTTCTCGTCCTATCTGTTCATCGTCTCGCTCGGCCTCACCATCATCTTCGGCGTGATGAAGGTGCTGAACCTGGCGCACGGCGGCTTCTACGCCTGGGGCGCCTACAGCGCGGCGTTCCTGATCGGCCGCGCGGCGAATGCCGGCTGGCCCGACTGGAGCGGCTTCGTCATCATCTTCGCCTCCGCGCTGGCGGTCGGCATCGTCATGGGCTTGGTCATCGAGCTGGGCATCCTGCGCTTCCTCCACGACCGCGAGGAGGCGCTGGTGGTGCTCGCGACCTTCGGCATCCTGCTGATGCTCGAGGACGGCATCATGGCGGTGTTCGGCACCGACCCGTTCTTCGCGCACCAGCCGATGAGCGCCCTCGGCCATGTCGACATCGGCGGCATTGCGCGCGACGTCTACGGGCTGACCATGATCGCCCTCGCCTTCGCGGTGGCCGTCCTCGCCTGGCTGGCGTTCAAGCGCACGCGCTACGGCAAGCTCCTCTCGGCGGTCATCTACGACCGCGAGATCGCGCTCGCCTTCGGCATCGACGTGCGCCGGCTGTTCGTCCTCACCTTCGTCGCCGGCGCGGCGCTCGGCGCCCTCGGCGGCGCCTATGTCGCGCCGACCACCTCGGTGGTGCCCGGCCTCGGGATGGAGGTGATCGTGGTGTCGTTCGCGGTGGTGGTGATCGGCGGCATGGGAAGCATCCCGGGAGCGCTGGTCGGCGCGCTGATCGTCGGCCTGGTCCGCGCGCTGGCGGTGCACAAGTTTCCCGAGCTGGAGCTGTTCGTCATCTACGCGGTCATGGCGCTGGTGCTGATCTTCCGCAAGGAAGGGCTGTTCGCGCCGGCGAAGCCGAGGCGGATCTGATGGCGCATCGCGACCACACCCTGCGCTGGCTGGCGCTCGCCTCATTCCTGCTCGTGGTAATCGCCTGCTTCGTGCCGGGCTGGCTGCTGAACCAGATGCTGTTCGCGTCCGCGCGCGGCCTCGCCGTCCTCGGCCTGCTGGTTCTCTGGCGCGCCGGACTGGTGTCCCTCGGCGGTGCGCTCTTCTTCGGGCTGGGGGCCTACTCGGTTGCGCTGCTGCAGAGGATGGCCGGCATCACCGATGCGCTGCTCCTGCTGGCCCTCGCCGCCGGCATCAGCGGACTGTCGGGCTTCGTCCTCGGCTTCCTGCTGCGGCGCTACCGCGGCATCTTCTTCGCCATGATGAACCTGGCCTTCTCCATGATCCTGTACGGCGCCGCGGTGAAGAACCGCGCCCTGGGCAGCACCGACGGCTTCGGCGTCGCGCAGCCGTCGTTCTTCGGCATCACGTTCGCGGAGCCGGCCGATGCGAAGCTGGCGCTGTTTGCGGTCCTCGTGGTGGCCGGCTACGCAGTCATGTGCTGCGTGCACTGGTACTGGAAGTCCACGCTCGGCTGGCTGGGCGCGGCGGTGCGCGACAACGAGATCCGGGTCGAGTACCTGGGCTATTCGGTCGAGCGGGTGATCCACGTCAAGTACACCCTGTCGGCGGTGCTGGGCGGCCTGGGCGGCGCGTTCCTGGCGATGGGGCTGGGGCAGGTGGATCCCGACTCGATGATCAACTGGGTGGCCTCGGGCGAGATGCTGTTCGTGATGATCCTGAGCGGCAGCGCGAGCGTCGCCGCGCCTTTCGTCGGCTCCTTCCTGTTCGAGCTGCTGCGCACCTACGCCCTCGAGGTGGCGCCGCTTGCCTGGCAGTTCATCATCGGCGCCACGCTGGTGCTGCTCATCCTGTTCGCGCCGAACGGCGTGTGGTCGATCTTCGCGCGCCTGTTCGGCCGCGCCGCGGCGCGCTGATGTCGCCCGCGATCGAGGTGATCGGCGTAGCCAAGGCCTTCGGCACCGTGGTCGCCGCCGCCGATCTGAACGTCGCGGTGGCCTCGGGCGAGATCGTCGGCATCGTCGGCGCCAACGGGGCGGGAAAGACCGTGTTCGTCAACATGATCACCGGCTACGAGAAGCCGACCGCCGGCCGCATCCTGTTCCACGGCCAGGACATCACGCCGCTGCCGCCGCGCGAGATCACGCAGCTGGGCATCTGCCGCTCGTTCCAGGTCAGCCAGGTGTTCACCAGCATGACGGTGTTCGAGAACATGCTGGTCGCGCTGTCGATCAACCGCAACCGCGGCCTGCGGATGCTGCGCGATATCCGCCAGGCGCCGCTGGCGCGCGAGGCAGAGGAGCTGCTGGGCCGCTTCGGCCTGGCGGCGCAGCGCGACCGCTTGGCGCGGGAGCTGCCGCAGGGGATGCGAAAGCTCCTCGACATCGCGATGGCGCTGGCGGCCAGGCCGCGCGTGCTGATGCTCGACGAGCCCACCAGCGGCATCAGCTCGGAGGAGAAGTTCGAGTTCATGAGCGTGGTGATGGGCGCGCTGGCCGAGGGGAACGTGACGGTCCTGATCGTGGAGCACGACATGGACATCATCCAGCGCTTCGTCTCGCGGGTGCTCGCCTTCAGCCAGGGGCGCATCATCTGCGACGCACCGCCGGCCGAGGCGCTCAGCAACGCCGAGGTCATCCAGTACGTTCTGGGCACCGACCATGCTGTCGCTTGACCGCCTCGACGTCGACATCGCGGCCGCGCCGATCCTGCGGGCGGTGAGCTGCGTGCTGGAGGGCGGCCGCACTTACGGGCTGGTCGGCAGGAACGGCGCGGGCAAGACCACCCTGATGCGCACCGTCATGGGCCTTCTTACCGCGCGCTCCGGGTCGATCAGCCTGGAGGGCACGGACCTCACGCACCAGCCGGCGAACCGCAGGCTCGCCCTGGGCTTTGGCTACATGCCCGAGGATCGGCGGCTGGTGCCGGACATCAGCGTCGAGGACAACGTCCTGCTGCCGCTCTACGCGCTGAAGCGGCGCGACCCGGCGCGCCTCGAATGGGTCTATTCGCTGCTTCCCGAGGTGAAGGAGCTGGGGCAGCGCTTTCCGACGCTGCTGTCCGGCGGGCAGCAGAAGCTGGTGGCGCTCGCGCGGGCGCTGATGGCGGGCAGCCGGGTGCTGCTGCTCGACGAGCCCTCCGAAGGCGTCTCGCCGCTCCTGCAAAAGAGGATCCGCGGCGTGCTCGGCGAGGTGGGCCGCAGCGGCGCGCTGGTGCTGATCGCCGAATCCAATTCCAGGTATCTCCCCGGAATCGCCGATGGCATGTTCGTCATCGAGCGAGGCCGGGTTTCTCCGGGCTAAGACATGCGCAAGACCATCGTTCCGACCGCCGAGCTCGCCCGTCAGCTTCCTGTATGGCGTGTGTTCGATTGCCGCTTCGACCTGATGAAGCCGGCCTCGGGCGCGCAGCAGTACGCCGAGTCGCACATCCCGGGAGCCTCGTTCGCGGACCTGGAGAAGGATCTGTCGGCGCAGAAGACCGGCAGGAACGGACGTCATCCTCTCCCGCAGCTCTCCGCTTTTACTGCCTGGTTGGGTCAGCAGGGGTTGCGCTCGAGCGATCAGGTCGTCTGCTACGACGCGGGCAACGGCATGATGGCGGCAAGGCTCTGGTGGATGCTGCGCTGGGCCGGACACGAGGCGGCTGCCGTCCTGGACGGTGGGTTTGCGAAGTGGCAGAAGGAGGGCCGGCCGGTCACCACCGAAGCGCCGGATTTCCGGCGCACCGAGTACGTGTCGCGCGAATCGCTGCAGCAGACGCTGCCGGCTGCACGGGTCGAGGCGGAACTGTCGCGTCTTTTCCTGCTGGATGCGCGAGCGCCCGCGCGCTACAGGGGCGAGCAGGAGCCGATCGATCCGGTCGCGGGGCACATCCCCGGCGCGCGCAACCGCTTCAACATGGACAACGTCCTGCCCGACGGCAGCTTCAAGCCGGCGGAGCAGTTGAGGAGCGAGTTCCAGGCAATCCTGGGGGAGCAGAAGCCCGGCGAGGTCGTGCACTACTGCGGCTCGGGCGTCTCCGCCTGCCACAACCTGCTCGCCATGGAAGTGGCCGGCCTGCACGGCGGCCGGCTGTTCGCCGGCTCCTGGAGCGAATGGATCGCCGAGTCGTCGCGCCCGCGCGAGCCCTAGGGCGCATCTTGCTGTAGGTACAATGCCAGGCATGGCGGACAGATTGATCATGCGTGGCAAGCACGTCCTGACCGACGCACGCAAGAAGGAGAAGGGGCTGATCCGCGACGGCGCGATCGCCATCGAAGGCGACAGGATTGTTTCCGTCGGGTCGTTTGAAGATTTGAAAAAGAAAAACCCGGGAGCGAGAATCCTGGGGAACGGCAAGCAGCTCCTCATGCCCGGGCTGGTCGACGCGCACAGCCACGGCCGCGGCATGTCGCCGATCCAGAAGGGCGTGAAGAACGACTTCCTCGAGAACGCGCTGTTCGACTGGGCGTATATGCACGCGCTGCCGGCCGAGCTGTGCGCCGGGATGACGGCGTACCACCACATCCGCAGCGGCTGCACGCTGCTGCACCACAACGGCTTCGACGACGACGGCGCCATCGGCCAGGAGCGCGCGCACCAGGCGATCAAGGTGTACCTCGACTCGGGCATCCGGCTCGCGTTCTCGCCCGGCGTGCGCGACGAATCCAAGCTCGCGCTGGACGAGTTCGCGTTCTTCGAGACGCTGCCGGCCGACCTGAAGGAGTGGGCGAAGCCGCGCGTCTACTACGACAAGAAGCAGCTGGAAGAGGATTACTTCAACCTCTTCCGGGACCTGCATTCTCATTACAACGATGATAGAACCCGTATCCTGCTGTCGCCCTCGTGGGCGCATGGGCTGACCGAAACGTTCGCCAGGCGCATTGTCGAGGCGGCCGGCGGGAAAACCCAGATCCACATGCACACGCTGCAGTCGCCGGTGCAGAAGGCCTACGGCCTGCGGCGCCACGGCAAGCCGACAATGAAGTGGCTCGACGAGGTCGGCCTGGTGGCGAAGAACGTGACCTACGGGCACGCCATCCACGTCACCCGCGAGGACATCGAGCTGATGGGCCGGCGCGGCGCCTCGGTCACCAACCACCCGAGCTGCAACTTCATCATGCGCAACGGCATCACGCCGGTCATGCAGATGCGCAAGGCCGGCGTCAACGTTGCGATGGGGCTGGATGACAAGACCATCAACGACGACGAGGACGCGGTGATGGAGCTGCGCATGATGCACAAGGTGCACCGCATCGCCACCTACGACCTTGCCGAGCCGCCGCTCGACGCCTACGAGGCGCTCGAGATCGCGACGCTGAACGGCGCGCGTGTCTGCGGCTTCGAGGGCGAAGCCGGCGCGCTCGCCCCGGGCATGAAGGCCGACGCGGTGCTGGTCGACCTCGCGCGCGTCGAGAACGAGCCCTGGCTCGATCCGCGCTCGGATATCGCCGAGGCTTTCGTGCAGCGCGCGATGGGCAGCGACGTCGATACGGTCGTGATCGGCGGCAAGGTCGCCATGCTTGAAGGCAAGCTCGAGCTGCTGGATGTAGAGGGTCTTTTCAGGGAAGTGAGAGACTTTTGCGCCAAAGGCTTGCCCGAAGAGCACCAGAAGCGTGCGGCCATGCTGGCGCGCATCAAGCCCTATGCACAGAAATGGTACAAGGGCTGGGACGAGCCGATGGTGAAAGAGCCGTTCTACCGGGTGAACAGCAGTGTATAAATCGATTTTTGGGGATGCGAAAATGATGCGAGCGTTTCTGGCCGGGATTCTTCTTTCAACTGCAACGGCGTTCGCGCAGCAGCCGATCCGCACCGGCATCGACGCCACCTTCGCGCCGCACGCCATGCCCAAGCCCGGCGGCGGCCTGGAGGGTTTCAACATCGACCTGGCGAACGACCTCGCGCGCCGCATGGGCCGGCCGATCACCATCGACGGCACCGAGTTCTCGGCGCTGATCCCCGGGATGAACGCGAAGAAGTACGACTTCCTGATCGCCCCCACCACGGTGACGCCGGAGCGCTCCAAGGCGATGCTCTTCTCCGAGGGATACATGGAGACCGACTACATGTTCCTGCAGAAGAAGGCCGACAAGCCGATCGCCGGCCTGGAGGACCTGAAGGGCAAGACGGTCTCGGTGAACAAGGG
>Ga0193752_1001849_pt1 | contig 16939 bp, 10 predicted proteins | sample H1c1metaG_FD_144924 | JGI IMG/M metagenome (GOLD analysis project Ga0193752, IMG submission 144924) | Soil microbial communities from a riparian zone of the East river system, Colorado, United States - H1c1 | ecosystem: Environmental > Terrestrial > Soil > Riparian zone | place: USA: East River... | reverse complement strand
TCATAACGCATACTTTCTCTGCTGATCTGTTTATTACCCTTACCTCTCCTGCAGGTACTATTGTTACTTTAACTTCCGGTAACGGTGGTGGTAACGATAATGTATTTAACGGAACGGTTTGGAATGATAATGCAAATCCTGGTGGACAGGTGCCTTACACCAATAACAATGGCCTGGCAACGGATCATTTATATGCTAACCTGACAACAGCAACTCCGTTGGTTCCTGAAGAAGCATTTGGTGCTTTCATCGGAGAAAATCCAAACGGTACATGGACACTGAGGATCAGTGATCAGGCCGGTGGAGATGTTGGAACACTTGCTTCATGGGCGATGACAACACGTGGCCTAGCTGCTGCTCCAACAACAGCAAATACTTCAGTTACTAATTCTACTCCTGTAGCTATCGCTGATGTCGCTGTTGTATCATCAACAATTAACGTTGCTGGTGCAGGTACGCAATTAATGGATGTTAATCTTACTACATTCATTACCCACACATTTGCTTCTGACCTGGATATTACCATTACTTCTCCTGCAGGTACAGTTGTTACTTTAACATCAGATAATGGTGCAGGTAATGATAACGTTTACAACGGAACTGTTTGGGATGATGATGCAAACCCAGGCGGACAGGTTCCTTACACTGCTAACAATGGTTTGGCTTCAGATCATACATATGCCAACCTGACCACTGCAACCCCGCTTGCACCTGAAGAAGCGTTGGCTGCATTTATTGGTGAAAATCCAAATGGTACATGGACTTTAAGAATTAGTGATGACCTTGGCGGCGATGTTGGTTCATTGGCTTCATGGACATTGAACCTGCAAACATCTATTTGCAGCGGATTCTGTGTTGGTACCCCACGTACATTCACTATCACAGTTAATCCTAATCCTGCAATTGTTATCATAGCAGATCCCGGCACAACTATTTGTGAAGGAGATCCTACCTTGTTAACAGTTGTAACAGGAACAGCAACTCCACTGGGTGTTTTATATACTCAGGGTAATGTACCTGTTAATGGTTCTCCATCTCAGGTATTTGAACCAGCTAATGCTGCATTTGACAGCCAGTCTGCAGATGACTTTACAGTACCTGTAGGTTCAACCTGGAGTATTACACAAATGACTGCAAACGGTATCGGGGCAGGTGTTCCTACCTCAGTTAATGTGTTCTTCTACAATAACTCAGGTACTAACCTGCCTGGAACTGCAGTAGCTTCATACAATAACCTGACAACCTTTACTCAGGCCGGAGGCAACTATACAGTTACTTTACCATCAGCGCTTAATTTAAGTGCCGGCAGGTATTGGGTTTCTTTCCAGGTTAATATGAGTTTTGCTGCAGGCGGTCAATGGTTCTGGGGCAATTTTGGAGCTCCAACTCTTGGCTTTGAGTATGCATTCCAAAATCCAGGTGGTGGATTCGCAACACCTTGTACAAACTGGGGTTATGCGGGAACAGGCTGTAATGTTGGTGGCGGTGCTGCTAACGTAAACAGCATTTTCTCTTTAACAGGAACTTCAGTTACAGGCGGTGGCCCTCTTGGCCCTGGATATACTTTCCTTTGGACTCCTGCTGCAGGTTTAAGTTCTACAACTTCAAACCCTGTTGCAGCTTCTCCAATGAATACAACAACATACACAGTAACTGCAACTACACCTGGAGGCTGTACAAGACAAGCTTCTATTTTAATTACAGTTAACAAGCGTCCGGTTGTAACAACACAACCTGCTAACCAGGTAAGATGTGCAGGAACTACTGCAAGCTTTACTGTAGGTGCAACAGGAACAGGTCTTATCTACCAATGGCAGGAAAGCCTTGTTGGCTGTACAGGTGCAGTATGGTCTAACTTGACCAATGGTGGTCAGTATAGTGGTGTAAATTCTCCAACACTTAACATCAGCGGTGTAACCGTTGCTATGAGTGGCAGAGGATACCGTGTGATAGTAACCGGTGCTTGCGCTCCGTGGACTCCACCGACCAACGTATCAAACTGTGCTACTTTAACTGTTAACCCATTACCGGTTGTTGCAATTACTCCTCCGATCAGTTGTGGTGGTGTTGCGGGAATCAGTGGTACTGCTTTATCAGTTGGTTCAGCACCTCCGCCAGTTCCTGGTTCAGTAACTGTAAATTCCGGAACGATCAATTTGGCAGTTCCTGATAATACAGCTAACGGAGTAAGCAATGTTATAGCAATGACAGGTGTTCCTGCTAACGCAACGATCACTAACGTGGCTGTTACATTGAATAATTTCTCTCATACTTACCCGGGTGATATGATCATCCATTTACAGGCTCCTAACGGACAGATACTGAACCTTTATAAATATGGTACAGGTGTGTTCACAGGTCCTGCTTCAGGTGTTCCAACCTGGGGTTGGTATGGTGCAAGAGTGAGTCAGCTGGGAACTACAGCATGGAGCACAGTAGCTACAGCTCCATTCATTTACAATAACAGCACACCATGGAGAGCTGATATGATCAATACTCCTGTTGGAGGTGGTCCGGTTATCCAGAACCCAACAGGTTTTGTATCAAATGCAGCAAACTGGAATGCTTTGTATACCACACCGGCTTCTACAACCGGTAACTGGACATTGGCTATGGCTGATGGCGGTCCTGGTGATGTAGGAACTTTAGGTTCATGGGGTTTAACTATTGAATACACAACTCCAGGTAGTGGTGGTGCCAACAATACATATCTCTGGACCCCTGCGGCAGGATTGTATACCAATTCAACAGCAACCACGCCGTATACCAACCAGAATTTATCAACAGTATATGCAGCTCCAACTGTGTTTACCGTTTACACTGTAACCGCTACAGATAATGTAACCGGTTGTACAAATACAGCTCAGGCTTTTGTTAACTACACGCCTCCTGCACCAACAGTAACCCCTAACCCGGTTGCAATGTGTTTGGGAGATCCAGCTGTACGTTTAATAGCTTCGTCTGCTACTACTACAACAACACAGTTCTGCTCTGGCCCTATCAGTGTTATAGTACCTGATAACAACCTTGCAGGTTCAACAAGCAATATTACCGTTTCCGGTATCCCTGCTTCTTGTAACCTATCTGCAGCGGCAGTTACTTTCAACATGGGTCATACATGGGCCGGTGATGTTGCCATTGCGTTAAGAGCGCCTAATGGACAGATCCTGAACCTGGATTACTACCTGTCTAACACAGGAGCTGGTCCAACAACAGGATTTGTAAATACCAGGATCAGTTCAACAGGAACTGCAACTCTTGGTTCTGCAACGAGTCCGTTTACCGGAACGTTCAGGGCTGATGCTGCAGGTGCAGCATCTGTACCTCCTCCAGCGCCAACAGGATTTGCACCAACAACTACAACGTGGGCACCTCTGTTCAGTACACCAAACGGTACCTGGACATTGGCCATGGTTGATGCTTTTGCTGGTGACCAGGGTACACTTACATCATGGTGTCTTGACTTGACCTATGTTTGTGGTGTTCCTTCAACTCCTGCTACCTGGTCTCCAGTTGGTGGATTATTTAATGATGCAGCAGCTACCATTCCTTATACTGGTACGCCAAGAGATACTGTATGGACAAGGCCAACGCCTTCTGGTGTTTATACTTACCAGGTAACTGTACAGAGTCTTCCTCCTGCACCAATGACCTTTACCAATCCTGCGCCAATTACAATTAATGCAGCCGGTAATGGTACTCCTTATCCAGCAGACCTCGTGGTTTCTGGTTTACCACCAACAGGTGTTACAGTTAGAAATGTAACGCTCAATGGTATTTCACATACATGGTCAGGTGATGTTGATATCATGTTACAAGGACCAAACCCTTTACAGAATGTAATATTACTTTCTGACATTGGTGAAGGTGGTACTGACTATATCAATAACACCTATACCTTCCAGGACGGATCTCCAGCCATGGCTGGTACTCCTCCGGCATCTGGAACATACAGGCCAACCAACCTGGTAGGTACTATTGGCGTAGAACCAGACAACTTCCCAGCTCCGGGACCTGGTGCTTTGCCTCAACCTAACCCAGTTTTATCAACCTTTACAGGCAACATGAACGGAACATGGAAGTTGTTTGTAGTTGATGATGCAGCTGGCGATGCCGGAACTATTGCCGGTGGTTACTCAATTGGTTTTGACCTGGGAATTGCTCCATGTACTTCACCTGCAAGAACAGTTGTGGTAACGGTTAACACACCAACCACGGTTCAAACACAGCCGGTGGCTCAAACTATCTGTACCGATAAAGTAGCTACATTCACAGTAGTTGCAGCAGGTTCAGGTCCGTTCAGCTATCAGTGGCAGGTTAGTACTACCGGTATCGGCGGCCCTTATACCAATATCGCTAATGGCGGTGTTTACAGTGGTGCTACTACAGCAACATTAACCATTACGGCGCCACCAACAAGTATGAATGGCTATTACTACCGTGTGGTAATTAATGGTGCAGCACCTTGTGCAGCAGCCACATCAAATCCAGCATTGTTAACGGTTAACCCATTACCGGTTGTCGTGATCAGTGCGTCTCCTACTACCACCTTGTTACCGGGCATGACAACAACACTGTCATCTACCGTAACACCAAACCCTGCTGCAACCTTTAGCTGGATACGCAACGGAGTTGTGTTGACCAATCCTGCACTGGGTGTGGTTAGTGGTTTAGGAACTGGTAGTATCGTGGTGGATGTAGATGGTATGGGCGATTACCAATTAAGAGTTACTGATGTGAACGGATGTACCAGTATATCCAACACAATCACCATCAGGGATTCTGCAAGCGGTAAATGCTTCATTTATCCAAATCCAACAAGTGGTAAATTCCAGGTTAGGTACTACAGTGTAGCTAACAACGTGTTGCCAAGAACATTAACAATATATGATTCTAAAGGCGACCGCGTGTTCACACAGATGTACACTATCGGAAGACCATACGATAGAATGGATGTTGACATGAGAGCTTATGGAAAAGGACTCTACTGGGTTGAAATTGGTGACCTTAACGGTAACCGTTTAACCATGTGCAGAGTTGTGATTCAGTAAGAGATCATGAATCTGTAATAAAAAAAGCCCCCCGAAATTTCGGGGGGCTTTTTTATTTATGGCTATAAAAATCATTTATTGGGATAACTGCTTACAAAAGGATTTCCCCTTACATAGAAGCGGTATGGAAGTAATGATGCATCCCCGGAACTTTCAATTCCTATGCGTTTACTTATTCCAATTGTTGATTCTTCAATTTTAAATCCATCATCAGCAATATAAATTTCATCTTTCATCAGGTCTAGTCCTGAATGCACTTTTGATATTCCCAACGCCTTTGCTGCATTCCCGGGTCCTTTGGTCAATGTATTATCCAATCTTGGTTTGCCGGTTCTTTTAAGCATAATATCAATACCAGTTATGGGTTCTACAGCCCTTATCAAAACCGCATCAGGAATGTCTTTAGCATTTGAAACAATATTGAACAAATGATGCATGCCATAGCAGATATAAACATAAGCAATGCCTGCAGGCGCATACATATGTTCATTGCGTGCAGTACGCTTACCGCCAAATGAATGAGAAGCCCTGTCTGTTAGCCCAATGTAAGCCTCGGTTTCAACTATACGGCCAGAAGTGATAAGACCATTAAACTTTGTAACAATGATCTTTCCGATCAAGCCCTTTGCAATTAAAACCACATCTGTTCCTTCATAAAATTGGATGGGTAACTTCTTCATTATATCATTAACTTTAAAGCTAAAATACATTATTGCAGTATTAGCCAACCGAAATAATTTATGCTGAAAGAGATCATTATATCCTTACAAGCCTATTATCATACACACCGCTTTATTACAAAGCACAGGCTATGGAAGTGGATATTTATACCAGGGCTGATCTATACGCTCCTGTTTTGTGGGGGTATTTATCTGTTCGTTGTATCCAGTAACAGCGCTATTGATTTTATGTTACAAAAATCAGGTGTGGCAGAATGGATGGAGAAAATGCAGAATAGCTGGTTAAGTTTTTTATTGATCTTTGGACAGATCATCCTTAACCTGATATTACTGTTATTCTACTTTTCCCTTTTTAAATATTTATTCCTCATCATAGGCTCTCCTTTATTTGCATATCTGAGCGAAAAAACAGAATCAATAATTGAAGGAAAAGAATATCCTTTTAGTTTCAAACAGCTGATGAAAGATATCGTACGAGGCATCAGACTTGCTTTGCGTAATATGCTCTGGCAAACAGTTTATACCGTTTCCATTTTGATCCTGTCCTTTATCCCTGTTATAGGCTGGGTAACTCCTTTACTTGCGTTACTGGTTGAATGTTATTACCTGGGCTTTTCCATGCTTGATTACAGTTGCGAACGGAATAAATTATCAACATCGCAAAGTATTGGTTTTATCGGGCGACACAAGGGCCTGGCTATTGGTAATGGTATGGTTTTTTACTTAATGCATTTTATCCCCATACTTGGCTGGCTGCTTGCACCCAGTTATGCAGTAATTGCAGCTACCATTAGTTTGCACAAGGCAAAAACAGAAGGATTGATAAATGTATCGGGTAAGATCAATTTATAATTATGTATTCACAAGTATATCTTATTCCAAGTGTTCTGGAGGAATCGGCTACAGAAACCATTCCACCTTACATTATTGCTGCTGTAAAGAATTGCCAGGTAATTTTTGCTGAAAATGAAAGAACAGCCAGGCGCTTTTTAAAAAGCATCTGTAAAGAAATTGTGATTGATGATTACGAGTGGTTCGCCATTCATAAAGCAGAAAATGAAGTGATGGCTGCTTTCAAACAAAAAATAAAAGATGGTAAAAATATTGGCATCATCAGCGAAGCCGGTTGCCCGGGCATTGCAGACCCTGGCCAAATTTTAATTGCCGCTGCACAGGAAATGAATGCAGGCATAAAACCACTGGTAGGCCCCAGTTCTATACTGCTTGCTTTAATGGCAAGTGGAATGAACGGGCAACAATTTGAATTTATTGGTTATTTACCTATTGATAACCTGGAGAGAAATAAAGCAATAACAGCTTTAGAAACTTCATCGCAAAAGAAAAACAGCACGCAGATCTTTATTGAAACGCCCTACCGAAACAATCAATTGATTGAAACTTTATTAAAAACCTGTAGGCCATCTACCAGGCTTTGCATTGCAGCAGAACTAACCGGCCCAAATGAATTCATAAAAACAAAGACCATTGCAGACTGGAGAAAAGAAAAAACCGACTTTCATAAAAAGCCGGTCATATTTTTATTGCATGCTGTTTAATGTTACCGTACGCCGCAATCAGATAATTCCTTGATCTTATCCACCCTGTCAACAATAAATTTGGTGTTACCTCTCCAGGGTGCTACTCCCAGGAATTCTTTATAATGCAGGTCAAAACATTTGCCGCTGTTCTGTTCCAGAATATGTGCAATGGAATCATTCTGTACGCTAAAAACAAATTCATTGCTTACCATCATTTCCCTGGTTCCCCGCTGAATCATTTTACCTTCCCAGGTTTTAAAAATATATCCTTTTTTAACAACATAGTTCAACTCGCCTGATTTAACTCCTTCTCCAAAAACAAAATAATATTTCCACCAAAAAGCAACAGCTCCGGACAATAAAAGTATAAAAACAAACCAACGTAAAAATTTACGGAATCCACTTTTTTTCTTTGGTTGCTCCTTTACTGCTGGTCAAATTTTACATCTTCCATAAAATAATTTTTATTGACTTAATTACAATCCGTATTTGTCAACAAGGTAAACCATCGTAGCCATTACAACTGCGCATAAATTTAATTCCTGTGCATTTACTTTTTCGAATACATCCGTAGCAGCATGATGCATGTCAAAATATCTTTGACCGGTTGTACTAAGGCCGAATTGTGGAGTTTTAAAATTTGTTTGCAGTGGCCCAATATCAGCGCCGCCTCCTCCACCTTCACTAAATGTAAACCTGGTTGCATCAAATGGCTCAAAGAATTTTATCCAGCCCTGTACTTTTGCATATTGCTCTTTGGTCATTCCACAACCAAAACCCCGTGGATACTCAGCACCACCATCACTCTCCATCGCCATTACATGTTTTTCATTTTTCAATTTAGCTTCTTCGGCGTACTTGGTACCCCCACGCAGGCCATTTTCTTCATTGGCAAACAAAACAATCCTGATGGTTCGTTTGGGTTTGTATCCAATAGTTTTAAATACCCTTAATATTTCGATACTCTGTACAATCCCTGTTCCGTCATCACTTGCTCCTTCTCCCTGGTCCCAGCTATCAAGATGCCCTCCTATCGTTATTATTTCATCCGGAAATTCTGTGCCTTTAATTTCGCCAATTACATTATGCCCGATTGTATCTGGCAGCATTTCACAATTGGACCTGATAAAAAGATTTTCCTGCTTATACGATCCTTTTATTAAACCGCTTAGTTTATCTGCTCCTTTGGTGCTTATTGCAAGTGCCGGAATTTTCGGAAATGAATCATTGTATCGTAGTGCACCGGTGTGTGGATTATCATCATATGCAGCCGTTACAGAACGAACAATAACAGCTAATGCCCCATATTTTGCAGCCATAGAAGCACCATTACTCCGGTATCTTACAGCATCTCCATAAGCACCACGTAACAAAGTTTTATTAAAAGGATAATTATAAAATACAATTTTACCTTTTACTTCATCTTTCCGCTGATTCAGTTCCTCAAAATTTTTTACTTCTATTACCTGCGCTAAGATCCCCTTATCTCCTGTACCAACGGAATTGCCAATTGCAAGTACATCAAAGGCTGGGTCAGATTTTGTATTTTTTGTTCGATAACCTGCAAATTCTTTTTTACCTCTTACCCAGTGTGGTACCATACATTGTTGCAAATATGCTTTTTCTGCTCCCGATTCCTGTAATACTTTTATACCCCAGGCCTCGGCTTTATACATACCTGCACTACCACTTAGCCGGGTTCCTACAGATTTACATAAAGTAAATAAATTTTGTGGCGCCTTTCCATTCAGTAAAATTTCATCCGATATCTTTTTTATCATTAGCGAATCTTCAGGCTGTGCTGTAACAATTCCGCAGTATAAAAAAGCAGTAATTAAAGTAAGAAATAACTTTTTGTTCATATTGGCTGTTAAGTGAACAAACTTACTGATAAAAAGTCAATACATGAATGGAAACCGTAGTGAATAATATTTCGGTAAATTGCACTATATAGATCCTCATTTAAACTGCTTCTTATGAATATAGGTATTGTGTGTTACCCTACTTTTGGTGGTAGCGGCGTATTGGCAACAGAACTGGGTAAGGCCCTCGCAGACAAAGGGCATAACATACATTTTATAACCTATCAGCAGCCTGTTCGCCTGAGTGGTTTTCATACCAATATATTTTATCATGAAGTAAGGGTACCCACTTACCCGCTTTTTGATTATCCGCCTTATGAAACAGCATTAGCCAGCACCATGGTGGATGTAATACTGAATAACAATGTTGAACTCCTGCATGTACACTACGCCATTCCCCATGCAGCTGCAGCTTACATGGCAAAGCAGATATTGGCTAAGCAGGGAATAAAGATCCCTGTTATAACAACATTACATGGCACAGATATTACCCTGGTTGGTAAAGATAAAACCTACAGCCCAGTTGTAACTTTCTCGATGAATGAAAGTGATATACTGACGGCTGTTTCAGAAAACCTGAAAGAAGAAACTTTCAGGAATTTTAACATAGAGAAGGAAATAGAAGTGATCCATAATTTTGTGGATGTAAAACGCTTTCATAAACGCCCGGTTGATGCTTTTCGTAAACTGATCTCTCCCAACGGTGAAAAAATAATAGTCCATGCATCCAACTTCAGAAAGGTAAAGCGTGTGGAAGATGTGGTTGCAACTTTCTTATTGATACAGGAAAAAATGCCGGCTACTTTATTATTATTGGGCGATGGCCCTGATCCGATCTATATAGAATCAAGGGCCAGGGAATGTCAATCGCATGACAACATTAAATTTTTAGGCAAGCAGGAACAAATGGAAGATATTTTACCAATTGCCGACCTGTTTTTATTAACCAGTGAATATGAAAGTTTTGGATTGGCTGCTTTGGAGGCTATGGCTGCAGAAGTGCCGGTAATATCCACCAATGCAGGAGGATTGCCGGAAATAAATATCAATGGCTTTTGTGGATTTATGAGCGATGTGGGTGACGTAAAAGATATGAGCAAAAATGCTTTACACATTTTACAGGATGAGACGACTTTGCAACAATTTAAAACCAATGCTTTGGCCCAGGCAAAAAAATTCGATATTGAAAATATTGTCCCGCTGTATGAAGCGCTTTATCAAAGAGTGATCTGATTATCTTTTTAACCATTTTTCAGGGTCAATACTATTTCCCTTTGCATCGTTGATATAGAGTTCAATGGAACCGTTACCATCCAGGTTAGCTGCCGCTTTACCAATAACCTGCCCTGTCCTTACAGTTTGCCCACCTTTTACAGATACGCTTCCTAAATTACTGTAAGTACTGAAATACTCACCATGTTGAATGATGACAACCTCCATATCTTCAACAAAAACAACGCTGGAAACAACGCCATCAAAAACAGATTTTACATTACTGCCAATATCTGTTGCAATTGTCACGCCTGTAACGTCCATAATAGTCCCGCTTGGCAGTTGATTTCGCCCAAAATGTAAAATTGGTATGCCTTTATCAACAGGCCATGGTAATAACCCTTTGTTCTTTTTAAAGTTTTCGTTTAATACCCTGTTTTCAGCATTCAGCAATATATTTTCAGGAGGCTTTACTGGAGGAGGAGGATTATCGCCTCCTCGTGGTGGTCTTTTAGGGTCAGCTGTTGTGGGTGGCGGGGTATTTTTAACAACTGCTGCTCTTCTTGCATCATCTCTTGCTTTTTTAATCGCAGCTGCTATTGCTTTTTCCACTTTTGCATTTTGTTTCTTAAATGCAGTAAGCTGGCTATTCAATTGCTTGCCTTCCTTTTTCAGGTCATTCACAATTTTGTCTTTCTCGGCTTTCTGAGTTTCCAGGGCAGTCAGTTCTTTATCTTTAATCTGCAGTACTTCACTCTTCTTTTCTTTTATGCTCCCCAGCTCATTCACCTTTTGTTTACGTAATTCCTGCGTACGCAAAATATTTTCTCCCTGCTTTTCCCGGTAATCCCTGTAGTACTTCAAATAGGCAATACGCTTAATGGCGTCATTAAAACTTGCAGCAGAAAAAATAAAGCTTAAAAAATCATAGCTGTTCCTGTTCTTATATGCATATACCATACTCTTGGCATATTCTTCTTTTAACGTATCAAGCAGTTTATTATACCGGTTAATTTCCTTTTGATTGTTAGTAATATTCTTATCCAGCAAATTAATATCCTTACCGATATTTTCTATAAGTCGGTTCTGCAGGTTCAGTTTGTCGTTTATCAGCTTCCATCTTGCCAGGTTCTCTTTGGTCTTGGCCTTATTGCTATTCAGCAATTTTTGAGTTTGCTCCATTTCCTTTTTTAAGGCAGCCCGTTGTTTTTCCAATTCTTCACGGGTTTCCTGTGCATGCAGGGATAAACTGAAAAAAGTGAAAAGGGTTACGCTAAAAATGAATTTGATCATGCTGGTAATTTTATTTACTCAAAAATAATATTCGTATTTATTCATTGCTTTTACTAAAGCAATCCTCATTTAAAAATAACGCTTACTTTGGAATATAATTTTTTGGTATGTTGAAAGAAACTGACAATTCTTTGTTAAACTCATACTGCTTAAAATTCAGCCTGATATCCAGCCTGTTTTTTTCCGAAACCGTTATTTCCCGGTAGGTTGAAAAATTATAACCGGTCTTATTTTCGTAATCGGCATACGTTAAGTCAGCCGTACGGCTCCTGGCTATGTCTACATCATCCAGTTTACTATGCGTTAAAAAATAGTTACCGGAAGAAAGCGTTAGCAGGTTTTTAAAATACAGACCAACCATTGAGAATAGTATCTGGTCATCTGTTTTTTTATAATAAACTATATTACTATCAATAAAGACGGGGTTACCAATTAACAGGTTCTCCAATGTTTTATAATCAAACGGTATCTCAGTTACTTCCTGTAAATAATCTATAGAGCGGTATTGAACTTCCTTATCTCTCTTATTCAGCAATATAACACTATCACGTTTTATCAACACCCTATATATTTCTACATTCAGTATTGTAGCTGTAAGTGAGATCCAGATAGCACTGTCTTTTATTATCCTTACAATTGCCGTTATATCCGGTTTCTTTCCGGCATTATCCTGGTAATCTACTTTGATCTTGGCACTGAATGTTTTAAAATCTATGTAATTACGATTCAGGTTGGTTATTGTATTTTTAATCATCAGGATCGAATCAACTTTAGACTGATCGATCACAATTACAGCAGTAGTATCTTTTGGAGCAATAGCTTTGTTGATCTGCTTTACCGTTTTACAACTTTGGCTCAGGCATATCACTATTAAAAAAACGAAACAAGTACTTATATATTTCATTGATCTTTGTGTTGATTATTTATTCTATACCGGTATGGCCAAAACCACCATCACCCCGCTGTGATACATTCAATTCCCGTACCAGCAATAATTCAGCTCTTTCGGTTTTAGCAATGATCATCTGGGCAATTCTGTCCCCGTGATTTATTACCTGCACGGTATTGCTCAGATTAATTAATATTATTTTTATCTCCCCCCTGTAATCAGAGTCAACAGTGCCTGGCGAGTTTAGGCAGGTTATGCCTTGCTTCAGGGCCATTCCGCTCCTGGGACGTACCTGGGCTTCGTACCCCGTTGGTAATTCTATAAACAATCCCGTAGGTATAATGTTGCGCTCAAAGGGCTGTAAGGTCAATGGTTCTGTAAGATTAGCTCTTAGATCCATCCCGGCAGAGCCTGCAGTTGCATAAGCTGGTAATTGATTTGAAGACGTATTTACTATATTAACCTGAATAGTTTGCATAACAGCAAAGTTAACGATGTAAAAAGTAAATTCCGCAACTATAGCCTTTATGAAATGTTTTACCGGAGAAGCATAACAGTTCCCTGTTCATAGAATTTTCTTCCACGAATATTTGTATAATTCAATATCCATACGTAAGATCCATTGGGCATGTTTTTACCTTTAAATGTGCCATCCCATTTTTTGGTAACATCATTGCTGGTAAAAATCAATTGGCCCCATTTGCTGAATATCTGCATGGAATAATATTGCAGTGTAGTATTTTCAACTACCCCAAAGTTGTCATTTAAATTATCATTATTAGGTGTAAAAGCAGAGGGGATATATACGCCACAATCGCCGGGTATAACAACGATCGTGTCAGCAGTTTCACAACCACTTTGTGTTACTGTGATAGAATAAGTACCGGTTTGAGTGATTAAAATAGATGGCGTTGTTTCACCCGTACTCCATAAATATGTGTCGAAAGTTGAAGCTCCTGTATTCAAAACAACAGGTTTATTTTTACAAACGGTTGTATCTGGCCCTAAATACACTACAGGTTTTGGCCTGGGCACAACACTTAAGGTATCTCTCAATTTACAACCATTCTGATCCAGTTCAAGCCAATAATCTCCAAAGGATGATGTTGTTATTTTATTATCAGTAGAACCGGTATTCCATAAATAATTTACACCAAAAATTTCTGCAATCCCAATTTCCATTTTTAATATGTTGCAACTCGATGTATCTGCTCCTAAAAATTTATCTGTAGCTGCGATCCATATTTTACGAATGATGGTATCATTTTGCCCCGAGCAATCTATTTTATAAACAATGAGTTTTACATCATAAAAACCAGCAGCTGCATATGTATGTGTTGGCTGCAATGCCTGCGACAGCTGTGTGTCACCAAAATCCCATTTAACAGAATCAATGCCACTGACCCTGCTGATCTTAAACGTTATGGTACGATCCAAACAACTTCCTGGTAACCGGGTAAAGTCATAGGGGTTTGAAGTACTATCGAAAAAGCTTTGTACAAAAGTTGGTAATCCGTACTGAACCGGTGTATTATTTACAATTCCTAAATAAATTTTATTGTAAACAAAATTACAACCGGCTCCATAGATGTCAGGATCTTCAATAACAGAGATCGAAGTATCGTTGAACATGGCCATGTAGATCTTCAGGTCGGGGCCTGTTTGCAAATTCCCGGCAAAAAAATCATGATTTACGTGAATGAGCTGCTTCGAGGCCTCAATAGTAGCTACATCATGTGAGCTAATATCAAATTGATACAAATTCGAAGTTGGACCGTCATAATCATTTGAAGTTACGTAGAGTAATCGTCCATCAGGAGAAAACTCTGCACCATATACTCCTAGAGTAATCGGGGTCGGATTGGGACGAAAGTATATTGGGTTTGAAAGTACTCCTGTTGTATTATCAAAGTCCATTAATTCCACACCATCATTTTCTAAAGAATGTACAGCAACGAATTTTGATCCTTTAGACGAAAATTTTAAAGTCCCAAGTTCATTAAGTTCAAATCCGCCAATAATAAGACCCGTATGACTAATTACAGGGATGTTATTTAGCCCAGCTGCTGTAAGCAGGTAGGCGTGATATTCATCGCTATCCCATTTATGAACTACTATCCATGTGTCTTTCTTGTTGCAGTGTTTTACTGCAGCAATTTTTTCAAATACTTTATCCTCAACTATAGCATTCATACCCCCGGGCTCAACTTCACCATACCCGCCGTCGCCTCTCATATTAACTATATTATATTGAAATTGCTGTACCGTTTCATTAGCAGCCCCGGTTGTAAATACATAATAAATGCTATCGCTTCCAGGTAAAGGGACAATTACTGAATTGTTAGTACTGCTGGGGTGCCCTGCGAGTGCCCCCCCATTTTTCATCAGCATATGCTTCCTGTTCATGATCGCAAGACCATTGGTATAAAAAAGTAATTTCCCGTTGATATCTGCAATACTGGCGGTCCCTTCTACAGAATTCAGGTTACTATTACTTAAAGGTTGGGGAGGAACCTGGTTAAAATCAAGCCCTGCCCGGTTTCCAAAATACCATATATTGGCTTGCTTTTGTGCAAAACCCAAAAAGATACTAAGCAAAAAACTGGATGTCAGGATAATTTTTTTCAAAAGATGTATGTGTTTATTTTAATCCGAGCAAAACCGTTGCATATGCTTTTAGCCCTTCTTCCCGACCAATAGAGCCTAATTTCTCCGTTGTCGTTGCTTTGACCGAAACATCTGAAACTGCAACATGAACTATTTCTGCAATAATTTGTTGCATTTGCGGAACGTATGATTTTATTTTGGGAGTCTCCAGACAAAGAGTACTGTCAATATTAATAACTTTATAGCCCTTTGCTTCTATTAATTCTATTGACCTTCTTAATAATATTTTACTGTCAATATCTTTAAACGAATTATCCGTATCAGGGAAGTGAAACCCAATATCTCCAAGAGCCAATGCCCCAAGCGTCGCATCACAAATTGCATGTAACAAAACATCTGCGTCACTATGCCCTAAAGCTCCTTTTGTGTGAGGAATTTTCACTCCACCAATCCACAGATCCCTTCCTGGTACCAACCGGTGATAATCAATCCCTGAGCCAATTCTATATGCCATTATTTATTTTATTCTGTAAATATCCACATTTTGATTGATTCTAAAAACAAAAAAGACGTTCCAAAGTTGTGGAACGCCTTTTTATGTAAAAAAGTTACTTGTTTATTTTGATCCCATTAAATCAAACACCAAACCAAAACGATAGGTATTAGACAAAGGAATACGGCTTGTGCCACTTCCTGTAGGGAAAACATAAGAGAAGTTTAAACCTGCGATGCTGTATTTAATACCTGCACCTACTGTAAAATATTTCCTGTTTCCTTTGTTTGGATTTTCGTAGAAATAACCTGCCCTGAAACCAAACTGGTTGTTATACCAGTATTCAGCTCCTACTGCAATGTTAACTTCCTGAATTTCATTATTTGCTCCGTTGCCTTCGCCAAAAGATTTGATCCAGCTTTTAGGCACACTCATATCTCTATAATCTATCAAATTTTGATTGTTTGGATATCCTGATGAATCTCTTTTAGCTGTTGGAACCAACAGTTTGTTTAAATCCAAAGCAAAGGTGATCTTGTTAGACTCGTCAAATACTTTTGTATAAGCCAATCCTAAACCAAGGTTAGCAGGGATATAATCTTTTTGAGTAGCATCGCTTGAGTAAGAAATTTTAGAACCCAGGTTGCTAAGTGTTAAACCCCAGTTTAAACCCTGCCCGTTTTCTTTTGCACCATGATGATATAAATGTAAGTCACCTGCAACAGCAGAACCTGCTTTATAATTTAATCCATTATAGGTACCACTTGCGAGGTTTGAATTGACATACCTGATAGCAATACCCAAACCTAATTTCTTTGATAGTTTCCTTGAATAGCCTAAATCAATGGCAAATTCTTTAGGATTATAGGTATTTAGATCTTGACCTTGGTCATTAGTAAACTGGATGCTCCCTAATTTAAAATACCTCATTCCCAAAGAAATAGCCTGCCCATCAGTTATTTTATAATATCCGGCCAAAGATGCTAAGAAAACATCATTAACAGATAAATCTCTTAACCATGGAGTATAGTTAACAGCAATGCCAACCTTATTTGTGGCAAATGGGGTTCTGGCTATGTTAGCAAAAGCCGCGTTAGCATCAGGTGCAGTTGCAATACCTACATCTCCCATACCGCCGCTGCGGGCATCAGGTGAAATACGTAAAAACGGAACAGCAGTTGTTACAACGTTTATTGTGTTCTGGGCATAAGATACAGTTATTGTTCCTCCCAGTAACATAACTAAGGCAGTTAGTTTCAAAGTTACTTTTTTCATGCGTTTTGTTTTGTCTTGGTTAGGTAGACTTACCTCTAT
>Ga0193752_1001848_pt1 | contig 16962 bp, 14 predicted proteins | sample H1c1metaG_FD_144924 | JGI IMG/M metagenome (GOLD analysis project Ga0193752, IMG submission 144924) | Soil microbial communities from a riparian zone of the East river system, Colorado, United States - H1c1 | ecosystem: Environmental > Terrestrial > Soil > Riparian zone | place: USA: East River... | reverse complement strand
CGAGACTCGAGACTTATCAGATCGTGCGATCCGAACGAATCCCGAGTCACGAGTCACGAATCCCAGTCTATAAAGGCGTTCCCGCCTCTGGCGGATGCTGCTCCAACCATTCGCGCCACAGCGCAAGCGATACGGCCAGCAATACGGGTCCAACAAAGAGACCGACGAGTCCAAATGCGAGGACGCCGCCCAACACGCCGAACACGACCAGCAAGAACGGCATGCGTGTTGCGCTCGAGATCACAAGCGGTCGAACGATGTTGTCCATCCAGCTCACCAACAACAGTCCCCACAACAGCAGACCCACACCGGGCCAAACACTGCCGGTGACGAGCAACCAAATCGACAAACTGCCCCAGACCACCGGCGCGCCGAACGGCACCAACGCAACCAGCGCAGTCACAGCGCCCATCAGCACGGGCGCCTTCACGCCAAAAATCCAATAGCCGATCCCTGCCACAGCGCCTTGCGCAATCGCACCCAGAATTAGCGCGTACACGACTGCCTGCGTGGTGGCGCCTACTGCCTCCAAGTAATCGCGTACTCGAGGTCCAAAAACGCCTTCGAGAACGGTGCGCGTCTCCGCGAAAACGCGAGGTCCATCGCGTAATAAAAAGAACATCGACAGCATTGCGAAGAACAGCTTCGCTGCATTGCGGGTGACACTGCCGATGACGCGCGAAGCTTCGAGCGACGACTGCTCCATCTGCAACATCAACTGTTGCCGCAGCGCATCCGGATTTTCCGATGCTTGGTGCAACAAGTCTTGCAGCCAAGCGCCTAACCAAGGCACTTCGCGTAAAGCTTCGGGCACTTCGGGCTTCGATGCGATGAAAGCCTGCACTTGACCGTAGCCGTGCACTGCTTCGACGCGTAACACCAAGACCAGCCACGCCACTGGAACAATGATAGCGAGCGTGACGAGCGCGGTCGTACACAGGGCGGCAATGCCTGCGCGCTGCCTGAAAAGCCCTAGCAGCTTGCGATTCAACGGCCAACTGACATACGCCAAAATGCCGCCCCAAATCAGCGGCACCAAAAACGGATAGAGCACACTAAACGTCAGCAACAAGATGCCGAGCAACAACCCGGCGACGAGCGCGTGGCGCACCCATGGCGTTGGCGATGGGAGCAAAGGCTGATTCATGCGGCGGCCCCATTGCATCGATCGCCACGGAATGGGGCACGAAAGCAAAACGACTGAATTCTGGGCATAACGGATCGTCGCAAAAAGAGACGTCGCAGTATGAACGATTCGGCTATGTCAGACCATCGCCGCCCGAGTGCGCAAATTACTTTGCAGGGATGTGACTGGTCGTCACGTCAGCGATGAGCTTGCCGCCCTCGCCCGTCACCAGCGTTCGGATCACGCTCAGCGTTCGACCGCGTTTCACGACTGTAGAGGTTGCCGTAAAGACACCTTCCTTTTGGTTGCCGACCAACGCGGCATTGAGGTTGATCGCCAATGGAAATCCGCTGGCGCCCTCCGCAACGCTCTTCCCGCCAAAGGCGAGCACTGTCGCGCAGACATCGGCAAACCAAAGCATGGCGCCGGCATGCGCAACACCGAAGGGATTCAAGATGCCCGCCTGCACCGGCATCTCGCCCACGACTTTATCTTCGGACTTCTCGACGATGGTGAACTCGATATTGCCGACGACCTTCATCTGCGCTCTCCTGTTGCCAGTTGGTCACGGTTTAGCATTGCCGCATACTTAGGCGCAAGCGAGGGAGAGTTGAATGACCGCACCAGACGAAATAAAAATGTTCGGCATCAAGAACTGCGACACCATCAAGAAAGCCCGCGCCTGGCTCGATTCGCACAAGATCGAGTACGCGTTCCACGACTACAAAGGATCCGGAGTCGACCGCGAGACGTTGCAGCGTTGGTGCAAAGAATTGGGGTGGGAGAAGGTGCTGAATCGCGCCGGCACAACCTTTAAGAAATTGCCGGACGCCGATTGCGAAAACCTCAATGAACAGAAGGCGATCCGCCTAATGTTGGCGCAACCTTCGATGATCAAACGGCCGATGGTCGAGATCGCGGGGAAGAAAGGCGCGGCGAAATTAGTGTTGGGATTTAAGCCGGACGACTACAGCGCGGCGTTCAAATAAAGACGATGCGATGAAGGTGATTCGACACTGGTGTGCGCCGCTGCACTCTTTGCCGGCTTCTACTCTGGCTAACGCCTAGCGACTAACGCCTGCGCGTAGCGCCCGTGATTCGTGATTCGTGATTCGTGATTCGTGATTCCTGGGAGGATCGAGCCAGAGATCCAGTGTGTCAAGACTACTGCTGACGGGTCCCGAGTCCGAACCCACCAATCACTTTTCACTGATCACGAGTCCCCAGCCTAGCTGCTGTTTATCAACGCCGCACCTGCGATTGTCTTTGCGGGCAATCTACTTCGCGGGCTTCACTACCTTCATCCATTTGAAGAGTTTCTTGGACACATCGAAGCTGCACTCATCGATGGTCGGGCAGTACGCGGATCGCCCGCCGATTCCGAGCACGGGATGTCGGCATAGAAACTGAGCCTCTACGTCCGGTTGAGCGACTAGGATTGCGGTGACGCCGAATTCCAAGCCGCCCCAGCGTACGCCCGAGTTACCCGCAGCAAGTCGAGCAATCTTGTCTATACGGATATCGACTTCCGGCAAGCCGTCCGTCGGTTTCTTCCGGTAGGGGCCGCGCAGGCGCACGACAGCGTCGCGAACCGACTGCTTTGCATCGCAGAGACCCATCAGCTGGGAATCGAGTCGGCCGTTCTCTTTGAACTCTACGTTGCGAATTTGAAATTTAACATCGGCAGCTTCGACTTCCAACGCTGCGAACAGCGCCATGGCAGTAGCAGCCGCTAACGGGACGATCCACTTAGCGCGCATCGCCATCCTCGACCGCGTCTTCCGTTTCTTTCGGCTCCACCGGTAACGCTTGTCGTCTTTCGATCCAGGTGATGTATTTTCGCGCGTAGGCTTTGGTTTTTTTACCGCCGCCATTGGCAGCTATACGCTTCAAGGATTCGAATAAATCGGCATTGGTCGTGGCATGACGCGCAATCATGCCGATTGCAATACCATTCGCATCGTCTTCCAGCTTATCGGCGGGAAACGAAAACGTTTCCAAGCGCTTCGCCAACACCACAGCCAACGCGGGATCTCTCTTAATGATCGAGCCCTGAAATTTTAGGTAGTCGCGAAACGAGCCGCCACGCAGATTGCCGATCATTTGCGCAACGCCGAAATTGTCGCCGCGATACACCTCTGCAATCGGGAACGACTCATCGATCGGTTCGATCACACTCCACATCTCGCTCGCGCCGCCTCTAAGCGTCAACACAAGCGCACCTTGCCCCGAATAGTGCGCGACCAGCTTCGTGCCGCGTGCGTACGACATGCGGATTGTCATCGTGCTCATGTCGTCGGGAACGCCGAGCTGCGTCACGACGGTTGCGAGGCCCTGCCCAGCATGAACGCTCGAGAACTCCTTGCGAGCCGCTTTGCTCTGTCCTTGCACCCAACGGTTGAGCTCTTGGCGCTTACCCTCGAGATTCAACGAGCCGGGCACATATTGGTTGCCCACTTTCGCACCGACTTTGACCAGCGCCGCATCGATCCGCTCCAAAACCTGCGGCAGTTCATATCGCTCGCGCGCCAAAGTTAGGACGTCGACGTAACGTGAATTAGCCGTATTGCCTAACACGACGATATACCAGTTGATGGCGCTGAGAAAACGCTTGTCGGGTTTCGGCCCGGCCTGCTGAATCAGTCGTTCTGCCACGTAGTCGGACAATTCGACGTCCCCGCCGTGAGCCTGGCTAATCGAGCGAGCTGCCAGTAACGATATTGCCGGGTTGTCCTTCAGCAGCATCGATAGATAAAGCAATCGCTGCTGATCGCCCGGATCGGCATTCTCCTGCGCGGTAGCCGACGCAATCAGGCCGCAAGACAGCAGCGCCAGCAGGGCACAGACGGAAAAGAGCTTCTTCATGATTACGTTCAATCCTTTTGACCGTTGCCGACGATGCGGCTTGTTTTTATGAGGTAGGGTCAATTATAGCCACGGGAGCCTTGTGGCGACACGCTAAGTGATTGAAGGACTCCTACGTTTCGCTCGACGAGGCATCGAGATCCCTTCGATCCAGTCAGGGTGAGCGGAAAAGAAATACGACGGAGTCTCGAATTTCGAATCTCGAGTCCCGCGTCCCGAATCGCCCAATCACACCCGCAACACCCCAAGCCTCCGCCACGTGGTGCTACTGCTTATAGACACCGCAAGCGATGAGCACGTTGCCCACGCGTTCCGCATAAGACATCTTGACGCCGATTTCGTTGGTGACCGGGTGGTTGTATTCGTATTCGACCCAGCAGCTACCCGACGCCTTGACGAGATTGATCATCTCCACGATGAACTTCTTGCCGGTGCTGTCGACGCTTTGCTTCCCATCGAAATTGACGGCGCGCGGATTATTGCCATGCGCGATAAAGCGGGCATCGTCCAAGTCGACGATCATCAAATACAAGTCGCGATCGACGAACTGGCCCTTGCCAAATTTATTGATGTCTTCCTTGAGCGCCGACAAGCCCTGCGCCTTGATGAATTCGACGCCGCGCTTCACGAGGGTGACAGCTTCGTCTTGATTGCCGTGCTCGCGCGTACCCAAGTTGAAACTGGATACCGACTTGAGCAGCGTCACCGCGTATTCGTTGACGCTGGTTGCAGTGCGCGTCGTTTCTTTCACGAGCGCCGCATTGCGCTTGATCATCTCGTCGATCTGCACGATCGAGTTATTCACCGATTCGATGCCTGCGCTTTGCTCATGGCTCTCGCTGCTGATGGCGCGCATGATATCGGCGACACGTTTGACGGACGCCACAATCTCATCCATCGTTTTGCCGGCTGTATCGACCAGTTCACTGCCCGTTTCTACTTTTTCGACTGAGTCGACGATCAGCGCTTTGATCTGCTTGGCGGCGTCGGCCGAACGTTTCGCCAACGTTCGGACTTCGGATGCGACGACGGCAAATCCGCGACCCTGATCGCCGGCCCGCGCGGCCTCGACGGCGGCATTCAAAGCAAGGATGTTGGTCTGGAACGCGATGCTATCGATCACGCCAATGATGTCGACGATCTTGCGCGAACTCTCTTTGATCGAGCCCATCGTCTCGACAACTTGCGATACGACAGCGCCGCCTTTTACGGCTTGATCGGCAGCAGATACGACGAGCCTATTGGCCTGCTCGGCGCTTTCTGCGTTCTGTTTGACCGTGATCGTGATTTGCTTCATCGACGCCGCGGTCGTTTGCAGCGAGTCGGCTTGATTTCGAGTGCGATCCGCCAATGCCGAATTGTCGCGATTGATTTGCGAGGCTGTGCCGGCGACAGTGGTGGTTCCCGTTCGCACTTCGCTGACGACTTTGAAAATCACCTCACGCAGCGTCTTGAATGCCAGCATCAGCTGACCGAACTCACTCCGCTCGTCTGTGACTTGAGCGTTGATCAGCTCGCTGCTCAGATCGCCGCGAGTGATCTGATGCGCCGCAAAAATCGCCGATTGCAATGGCGCAATGATGCCTCGCAGCACCCACCAAGCGCTGAACGCCCCGATTGCCATTGCCGAGACGCCAGCGACCAGCAATACGCCACGCAACGTGCCGTGTGTATTGGATACGGCCATCCAGGTGTTGACGCACAGGACCGCCAAAATCACGCCGAAGCTGATCTGCAAACGCGCAGCTAGGGACATACCCGCCGAATTCATCAAGAGTTCTCCACCGTATCGGTTGCTGGCGAGCATCCTTGTTAGCCTGCGAGCCGAGTGTTTGGTCGCCCGGTTGAGACATTTGTCACGTCTCCCGGCCAATGACGGACCTTTGTACGTCAACGTATCGGCTTAAAAGTCCGGTACTTAAGTGATGCCCGAACTGCCGGGCGGGGTCTGAATTCCAAGGCGAACAATGGGGTCCGGAGGTTGTCGAAGGCTTATGCGGCCGGCGCTTACATGCTTTCCCCCCTGCAAGATGGCAGACTACCCCCCGGTTTAGCGTGTCACTCGCGCCTGTGTCATCTCCTTTACCTGAGTGACCGGATTCACAATTCAAAGACTTCTTAGATGTACACGAGCTTCTTCGGCCTGAAGGACAAACCTTTCGCGATCACGCCCGATCCGCGCTATCTGTTCCTGAGCGAACGGCACGCGGAGGCGTTGGCGCATTTGATGTACGGCGTGAACGAAGCCGGTGGATTCGTGCAATTGACGGGTGACATCGGCACTGGCAAGACCACGCTGGTCCGCACCATGTTGGATAAAATGCCTCAGCATGCAGACGTCGCCGTGATGTTGAATCCGCGTGTCACGCCGCTCGAATTGCTGGAGAGCATTTGCCAGGAATTGCGGATCGTCACCGACGAAAGAATCTCCGGCGGCAAGGCGCTGATCGACGTCCTCAATCACCACTTACTCACCGCGCACGCGCAAGGTCGGCGCGTCATCGTCATCATCGATGAGGCGCAAAACTTAAGCCGCGAAACGCTGGAGCAGGTGCGACTGCTCACGAATCTGGAAACGGCCAGCACCAAGCTGCTGCAAATCATTCTGATCGGGCAACCTGAGTTACGCGAGATCCTGGCGCACAGCAGCTTGCAACAACTCGCTCAGCGCATCACCGGTCGCTATCACTTGGCGCCGCTTTCGCGCACCGAGACCGCCGCATACGTACGTCATCGATTGAAAGTGGCCGGCGCCACCAGCGAATTTTTCTCCCGCGGCGGACTGCGCGAAGTGCATCGCGTGACCGGCGGCGTACCTCGCCTCATCAACGTCGTTTGCGATCGAGCGCTGCTCGGTGCTTATGCAGAGTACATACACTTCATCGAGGCCAGCGTCGTGCGGCGCGCGGCCGGTGAAGTGTTCGGTCGCACTTACACGCCGCGTTGGGTTGCGGCCGCGGGCGCAGCAACGGCAGCTTTGGCGATCGGCATGATTGCAGTCGGTGTCACCTATCTTCGCGCGCCGTCAGAGTCTGCGGCGACAGTCGCTAGTACCGCTGTACCGGCGGCAATCTCACCTACTCCATCGCAGCCGGCGAGCACCTCCATCAACGCAGGTGTATTGCTCAGTGCTTCGACGCAAACACCGGCGCAATCCACGCAAAGCGCCTTCGAGAAGCTGCTCGGCATGTGGGGCGCTAAAATGGAAGCCGGGACAACGCGTCCGTGCGATCAAGCCTCGAGCCAAGGCCTCGAATGTGTCTATCAAAAAGGATCTTGGGGACAACTGCGCATCATGAACCGCCCTGTGATTCTCTCGTTGGTGGATGACAAGGGCACAACGCATCAGGCAGTCCTGACCGGGTTGAACGACGCAAGCGCGCAACTCACGCTCGCCAATACGACTCAAGACGTCTCGCTTAGCTCTCTATCGCAATATTGGCTCGGCGACTATTTGCTCGTCTGGCGTCCGCAGGTCGCCGGCGGCCGTCCGCTCGCGGTCGGAATGCGCGGACAGGAAGTGAGTTGGTTGCGACGCAGCCTTGCCAGCCTCAATGCATCGAGCACGACCCAAACTCCGGCGGGCAGCAGCGATTACTTCGACGATGAACTCTCGATGCGAGTGCAAGATTTCCAACGCGAGCACCGTCTCACCGTCGACGGCATCGCGGGTCAACAAACGCAGATCGCGCTCGACAGCATCGTCGATACGTCGAGTGCGCCGCGCTTACTCAAGCAGTCCTCTTAACGTACGCGTTCGACAAACGGAGGTATCGTGAGTTTTATTCTTGAAGCACTGCGGAAATCCGAAAGCGAACGCCAACGCCTTGGGAATACTGCCATCGCCGATCTCCCCATTGCGCGACGCCCGCGAGGTCAACCGTGGTGGGTGTTTGGCATCGCCGCGTTGCTCGTAATCAATCTTGCAGTGCTGGCGCTGGTGTTACTGAAGAAGAATGCATCGGGGGCCGAGGATCAGCCGCAAGCGCAAGCGCCGGTCGCGCAGCCGACCCCAGCGATCGTGCCATCGCAAGCGCCCGTTACCCCCAATGTTTTAGCGCAAGAGGCTGCCCCGTCGCCGCAAGTCGAATACGAGACCGTGCCTCGCAGCGAAATGGAATTGGCCAGCGCGGCTGCATCGGTACCGGACGGGCCCACGCTAGTGCGACCGATCGAGGGCGATCACGTTGGCGATTCCGCCGGCCCACTGCCGGACGCAGGCGGCGATCTGCGCGTGGATTTGCATGTCTACGCAAAAAATCCCGCCGATCGTTTCGTGCTGATCGGCATGCGACGCTACACCGAAGGACAGCGCCTGCCGAGCGGCGCGACGGTTGAGCAGATCACACCGCAAGGCGTGATCCTCTACGCCAATGGCGGCCGGTATCAGTTGAATCGGCAGTAGGTTGAGTGGTGATTCGTGTTCGGAGAGGTCCGAGTTCGGGACTCGAGATTTGTGACTCGAGATTCGTTCGGATCGTTTCCAATTCAGGCTGCGCAGCTCAATTCCAAATTACTCTGCTGGAAGTACGGAGAAACCGTTCCGCACAAGGCACGGACTTTTATCCGAAGTGGTCGAACCTAGTCTGAACGAATCACTAATCACGAGTCTCGAGTCTCGAGTCTCGAATCCCACCTCCCCCGAAGTTATTCGTGATCAGATAATCACAGTTCGCAGATTTCTTTGACGCCGTTCACGGTGAGCGGAGTGGAGGCGAATGCTCGATTGCATTTTTGTCGGGCCTTCCTGGCTAGCGCCTAGAACCTAGTGACTAGCACCTGGCGCTACGCGCCGATTCGTGCGACTGGAGTCTGTTGCTACTTAATCCGATAGAGTTGTCCACGATCGCTAGGCTCGCTCAGCCATTTCACCGCGGCGACAACATCGTTGTAGAACACTCGATAGTCGCCTTCGCCGAAGGCCAATCTTGCGAGGTACGCCAGCTTGCTATTGGGGACGACGATCGCGCGTCGAAGCTTCATGGCCCCGAGCTGTTCATCGAGTTCGCGCTGCACCCACGGCACTTCGACGGACGGCGCATTCATCTCTAGCGTGTCGTAGAGGACCTTGCGCAGATCCGCCTCACGCGCCAGTTCGACGACCTGCTGCTGACACAAACGCAGCACCGCCTCCGTAGGGGTACCGCGTACGCGCGCAATAATCAGTTCGCCCACCACATCTACCCAAAGCTGATCGTTCATAAAACCCTCTTCGTTCTTAGGCGCAAACATAACGGCCGGCTAACCGGCAAGTTCCGCAACAGGGCGTATGTCCCGAACATAATAGTCGGATTCACTCAAGATAGACTTGCATGTCCTCGGGACGAGTGCCGCTCGAACGCTTCGGCAAAGGTGCGGGTGGCGAAACGCGCCAACGCCGCACGTCGTCGCTGTCCATTGCGATTCAATTCGGGGGCCACGCACCCGGAAGTGCGCGCCCCCACGACACAGGTCGGGCTACTATTTGCCCAACGACACGACCGCTCCGGCAAAGAAGAATCGACCGATGGAACTCACGGGATAGAAAGTCGACAGGTCGGGCTTTTGGTCGGTGAGATTGTTCACCCCAACATATACCCTACAGTCGTCGATGAATTCGTACGCCAAGGTCATATCGTGAGTCTTGCGCGCGTCGTAGTACTGATTTTCTTCCGATGCGATATCCGGATCGCCGCGCATTTGATTCAGACTGAAGATGGTGGTCTTACTGAAATAGTTGAATCCGTAGTTCACCCACAGCGCGTCGTACTTCCATGTGAGATCCAACGTTGTCTGCCACTTGGGTGCAAGCTGCGTGGTGCGTTTATCCTCCTCAGCGGCGCCGAGCGTTGGGATGAGCGTTAGGCGGTCGAGACGATTGCCGACGATCGCGAACTTGAACTGTCCGATGTCTGCGTCCACGCCCACACTCGCCGGATTGAAGGCGTACTGCAGACTGAAGTCGATGCCGCGAGTGCGGAACTGTGTGACATTCTCCGGCCGCACGAGGAAGCTCGTGATGCCGCCGGTCACCGGATCGCGAGTGAGCGCATCGCAGAACACGTTGTCGAGCGTTGGCTGATCCACACAGCTATTCGCGACTTCCTGTGCAGTTGCCGTTGAGATCGCGCCCTCGATTTTGATGTCGTAGTAATCGATCGCCAAGGCTAGGCCGGGTGCGAACCGCGGTTGGAACACGACACCGTAGGTGTAGCTCTTGGCGGTTTCCTCCATGAGGTTGGCGTTGCCGGTTTGCAGACCACTGACGAACGACGAATTGGGATCGATATAGGTAGTGGGATCGAGACCAAGCGACGTCAGCAGTGCGGCGCAATTCGCCTCACGATAGCCGGTGCCGTTATTCTGCGCACTGACATCGCAGGGGTCGTCCAGCTCGTTGAAATCCTGGCTTTTTGGACTGAAGAGCTCGGCAATATTCGGCGCGCGCACAGACTCGGCGTACATTGCGCGAAATCCCACATCCTTGATGGGCTTCCAGGTTGCGCCGACGTTCCAGGTGGTCGTCGATCCCACTGTAGAATAGTCGGACACTCGCAGTGCCGCTGTGGTCTGCAACAACTCGAATGCCGTCACCTCTTTGAGAATCGGAAAGCGAAACTCGGTGAAGGCTTCGCGCACGTCGAACTTGCCGCTAGTCGGCGTGATCGCGTTGCCAAAGGTGAGTCCTGCCTGGTCTTCGATTGGCGTATCCGTACGACTGGTCTCACGGCGCCACTCCACGCCAAGCACCGCATCGATCGGGCCACCCGGCAACGAAATGCCAGGAATAGTTCCGTTCACGAATGCATTGAACACATTCTGCGTGAGCTCGGAGTCGGTCACGCTGTCGTTCATCACCCAATCGATGGCCGCGCGGCTTGCTACTCCATCGCCAAACAAATTCAACGGCTGGCAGCCGCTGTTTGCACCCGGCGTAAAGGTCATCTGATTTGGCCAGAAGGCCGTGATGTCGAAACCGTGAGCCGGCTGGAAGGGCATTGCAGTGGCGTCTAGGTTCGAACGGCAGGTGGGCTGACCGTTCAAGGGATTGGTAACGACATCGAGCGCGGCAAAGAAGCGATCGTTGAAGCGATTGTTGGTGCTCACGTCGTGAACTGTCGACTTGCCGTAGACGTAAGACATCTCGTACTTGTAGTCGTCGAAGAGCGCGCCCTTAGCCCCTGCAACGCCGCGCAGAGTCTTGCGAATGATCTCATCACCGCGAATCCCTAAGTCGATATTGTCGCGCGTCATGAGCAAGCCATCTGGAAATGAAGGATCCTCGAAAGAGTCGGCCACGGCACCGGGAATGATTTGGCTGCTGACTGCCGCCGGAATGAACGGATTCTCAGCATCGAAGAACAGGAAGTCCGGATACACCTCGAAGGTGGGCTGCGACTCGCCAAACGACTTGCCGTACACATACTTTGCTTCGGCAAAGACTGTGTGGTTGGGCGCCACCTCCCAGTTGAGAAATACGCTGCCCACCGTGGTGTCGTTCTTCGACAGTAGATCGCCGATGTAATCCGCCAGCAACGTGCCCGTGCCACCCTGCGTGTAAAAGGGCGGCACGAAGCGCGTGACTTCGAAGGGCAGGCCATTGGGACGAATATCGGGCGAACCATCGATGTCGATATCGATCGCGCCTTCGCGCGAGCTGTCGAAATATCGCATGTTATTCAGCGGGATGTTGTCAGGTACATTCGGATCGTCAGCCCCGTCATCGGGATTGGTTTGCAACGTGATATAGCGCTCACCGCTAAAGTCGCGCCGATCGGTGCTGCGTAGCCGGCCTTCGGATCGATGCTCGACCGCACCCGATAAATTGAGCGCGCCATCCATGAAGTTGTGACCGCCTGCTACCGATGCGAGCCAGTTCACCGGCTTGCGATTCTCTTCGGCTTCGCCATACTGCAAACGGCCGTTGATGCCTTCGAAGTTCTTCTTCATAACAAAGTTCACGACGCCCGATACGGCGTCGGCACCGTACACCGCGGACACGCCGCCAGTCACGATGTCGATGCGCTCGATCAGATCTTCGGGAATGGTGTTCACGTCCACTGCTGCCGTTTCCGGCAAACTCGCAACATGACGACGACCATCCACAAGCACGAGCGTGCGCTCGACTCGGAGGTTGCGAAGATTTAAAAGATTGAGCCCGGTGCTGCCGATGAATCCCTGCGCGCCACTGGTCTGACCGCTGTCGATCGAACCCGTGAGCGAGGGTTGACTTGCCAGAAAGTCGGTGAGATTCGTCGTGCCCGAAAGCTGAATCGCTTCGGCATCAACGGACGTTGTAGGAGTGGGAGCGTCAAAGGGATCCTGCGGTATGCGCGTACCGGTGACGACCACCGCCTCAAGTTCGTCGGCATTGGCAGTTGGCCGCTGTTGCGCGTGCGCGCCAGCGGCAAATAAGACAGTAGAAATAGCGAAGGACAATCGCCGGCTATGGAAATAGGCCGGCCCTGAGTTTTGTGTGGGCATGATGCATCTCCCCGTGAACAATCGTTACGCGGTACAAGAGGTGCAAGAGCCGTACTTAATCTCGTTATGGGCGAATGATGACGGATCGACGTGCTGCTGCGCAAGCCGTCCCAAAGGTGCAGGCCGCGACGGGCTCGCCCTCTTACGGGGCGCGAGACTTCAGATTGCGGTACGCGGATTTAAGCAGCAGCCGCGAATAGATTTTGTGGAATCCAAGCCAGCGCGGTGAACACACCACCCAGGGTCGCTCGTCCAGACTTTGGATCGCGAACGGGCACCACAGCGGATCCGAAGTGAAGTCGCGTACCGCCTGGTATGGAGCCCACCATGAACCAAGATCGAGTGCGATTCGACAGATCGCACATCAATAGTTGGTCATCCGCTCGCTGCTCGACTGTCCAGGCAGCGAAGTCGTCGCGGTCGCCCGCGGCGACTTGTCGAGCTTGGTCGTCTATTGAGGGTTTGGCGACCGCCCACTTAAGAATCAGGCGCTCCAACTTGAATAGGCGCGTCGTATAGAAGGAGGTCACAAATGTTTCCATGTCGATCGGTTCGTCGACATCGATAAAGTAACAATCCGCAAAGGCACCCGCATCGCAGTAGGAACGCAGCAGCGAGTGATCGGGAATCGAACTAGCCTGAACCTGCGCTTGCATTGATATTCCACCAAGGCAAAGTCCCTGAAGTGGAAAACATCATGCGCTCTATGCGTGGCGCGAGAGGTACGGACTTATACTTCTTGCCACTGCACGCAATTGGGAAGCGTACCCGTCTCCAAGAATTCCTCAGCGGCCGACACCCCGCTTGTCCACGGAATCACGGCATGACGCGGAAACTCGACGCGCTGCACGAAATGCTGATGCGCCACCAGCAAAGGCTCGATGGCGGTGTCCAGCCCCCGGCTGGCAAAGTAAGGAGGTTGATTGGTGCCGTAGGTAAAACCCAGCACCGTCTCAGTCCCGCCCACGACGATCGATAGCGTATCGCCGTTCGATGCACTTAAATCGATGATCGCCAACTTCTCCGCTGCGTCCTTGGCAACCTGCGCCAATGCGCTTCGCAATAGCCCTGCCTCCTTCACAACGCGAGGCGGTTCGGTGTCGCGGATTTGAATCGAGAGTTCGGGCATAGGTACAGCCTGATGAATGAGCGATTAGATGAAACAGCCGAGAACGCGAATGCCCGAAGATTACCCGGTTCGAATCGAAGCTTACAGCCCCAGCTCAATCAGTGTGTTCGATCATTGTCTTCTGGCTGCGTCCGAAGGTGAAGCGCCGCAGACACCAGGCGATCGGTATACCGACCAACAGCGCATGCGAAACGCAGCCCCGCAGAATATCGAGAGGCGTGTATCGGACAACGAAGGAGATGGCGGAGAGCGGCAGGACCACGAAGTTCATCCCCAGGTATACCCCTGCACCGAACACGAGGCCGGACAAAATGTAGTGCGCGCGGAAGAAAGAGAACTGTCGTGCAATCAGGAAATAAATTGTCGCCGCAGCGATAGTAATACCGAGATGTAGCGCGAACCCGAGTAAACCTGCGCCGGCGCCTTCTTGAAATGCCGCGGAACCGAGCACGCCGCTTGCAATCGATTGCAGGATTCGCAGTGGCGTGCCTTCGCGAAAGCCCGCCAGTGAGAAGGCATACACAATATCGAAGATGCCGGCGGCGATACCACCGGTGAGGATACCCGTTAAGGCCTGGTGCGCTTTGGAGGACATTGCGATCCTTGTGTACCGAACGAGATACGTGCGCTTCATTATAGGGTCAGTTCAATACCTCGCGAGTTCGCCCTCACTGCCGCACCGAGACTACTGCGGAAACGGTGCGCCGTACAGTTTGTGGGCCAAAGGGCGCGGCGCACGGCGCCATCCACTTCGTCGCTATCTGCGATCCGCGCGCGGGCGCGGTGTGAATGCATGCTGATTCAAAAGCAGCACATCGTCGCTCTTGGACAGCTTTTCAGCCGCATAGCGATAGCCCATCTCGACCACTTTGTCGAACGCTTGCCAATTGAGCAGATCGAGTTGGCCGAGTGGCGGTTGCAACAGCAGATCCGTTTGCGCACGGACGGCGGCGGTATTGGACGTACTGTTGATCATGCCGGCTCGCAACAGAATCTGAAAGATATTCAGGCTGCGGCGCTTACCCCGAAACCATTGAAAGACGTTCCAGAACGGCGGGCCTTCGCCTTCCTGTTCGTGAGCGGTGAACACGCGTTCGGCGCCGACGTCGACAGCAATGACCGGGCCGCGATTGAAGTCGCGCATGATGTCTACGGGGAGATTGTTGATGGTTGCGCCGTCGACAAACACTTGGCCCTGGCTGAATACCGGCGGTAACACGCCGGGAATGGCCACCGATGCGCGCAGCCACTGCCACAGTTGTCCGCTGCGATGGACTGCGCTATGTCCCGTCGTCAGATTGGCGGACACGCAGAAGTACGGCAGCGGCAAATCCTCGATGTGCACATCGCCGAATTCCTGACGCAGCAGCCGACTCACTTTGCGACCGGCAGTCAGCGCGACAAAGGGAAACACGTAATCGTTGAGAGGGTTTGTGTCCACGAACGTGCGCTTGATGTGGTGGACCATCTCGGCGTAGTTCCAGCCTGCCGCCACGCCGCCTGCGATGATCGCACCAATGCTCGTGCCCCCGGCTGCATCGATTGGAATCTTGGCCTCGTAAAGCGCGCGAATGACCCCGATGTGTGCAAAGCCTCGCGCACCCCCGCCGGACAAAGTGAGCCCAATGCCGCGACCCGTCAGCAATCGCGCGATGCGCGCGGTGTCGTCTTTGTTGCGAACGTGATGCAGCGGGATGGCGCTCTTACCGTCGACGCCTCTTTTGATATCGATTGTTTGGCTCAAATCCAGCCAGCGACGTGCAGCGCCGGCTTTGATTGCCTCGTCATGTAGCAGCACCAGTTCCGCGCGCGGTTCGTGCAAGCGCAGCTCGCGGGCACTTTGCAGAGCACGCCACTCGCCAACGGAGTCTTCCGCTTGGGCAAGCAGCAGGATGGAATCCGCTTGCCGCAGACAAAGCTTGGTCCAAGTGGACGGCTGCGGATCCGTCACGTACACGACAAAATCGTTGGCGCGCTCCACGTTGTGAAACCAGTGGCTCGTATGCTCGGACCCGCGCACATTCCAAATCAGCTCCGCGCGTCCGATGGTGTTCAACGCAGCCACGAGCTCACTCGCAAAACTCACGGCATCGACAGCGATGTCGTGCGGGATGACGGCGAAGGTTTGCAGCGCAGGCGATCTGCGGCTCGGCACCGATTGCATGCTCTGCATGCGCTGAATCGTGAGCTGGGCGATTCGCAGCAGACTCTGCGGATGATTCAGCATCAGGGCTTCGAACGCGCGCTTCGACCAGCGGCCAATTTCGGAATCGCGCAATGCCACGACGCTGGCGCTGCGCTCCTTCCCGGAGATCAATGCCATCTCGCCCACACACTCGCCCGAGGCGATGCGCCCTAGGAAGTGACTATTGCCGTCGGCATCGCGATTGTAAGCACCGAGGCTACCGGCGACGACGAAGTACACCGCGTCGGCTGGTTCGCCGGCTTCGAAGAGCGTGGTGCCGCCGGGCAGCGAAAACCATTCAATCTCCTCCGCGATTTCGACCAGCACACTCGGCTCCAAATCGCGGAACAAAGGCAAAGCGCTCACGAGCGCGAGCGCGCTGCGCACTTCAATCGCGGTTTCCGCAATGGTGTCGTCTTCGATGCTCATGCTGATGGGATGACATGCAACGGGGCCTGGGCGAACTGGAATCACCCGCTCTATGGATCGGCAGAATCCTGAGTCGCTTGAGGCGCGCAGACGAAGGCGTTAGTCGTTAGGTTAGGGGTTAGTCGTTGGCCAGAAGAAGAGGGGGCAACGCGCGGCGAAGCGCGAAGCTAGGTTCTAGGCGCTAGGCCCTAGCTGCTAGTCGGAGTAAACGCGCCCGAACGCGGAATTTGGCCTGACTCCTCCTGAGCTCTTGATTTTGGCGAGAATCAAACGTCAACCTCATACCGTATCTATTGGTTGACAATGAGTTTGATGCGCCCGGATACTCGCGCTCCGCCAACACCTGGTTCAGCGCGCAATGCCCCTGTCTCCTGCTACACCAAACGCTGCCCGCGACGAGATGACCTCACCGCAAAGCGAATCCGCGAGTTGGCTTGCGCGTGATGCCGCCGTCGTGTGGCATGGGTTCACGCAGATGGACTGCTACGTCGACAACACGCCGGTGATTGTCGACCGCGCCGAGGGTCGTGAGCTGATCGACGTCGAGGGTCGTCGCTACCTGGACGCCATCTCGTCGCTATGGGTCACCACACTTGGGCATCGTGTCCCCGAGCTCGACGCCGCGCTTCGAGATCAGCTCGACAAAGTTGCGCACTCCACGTTGCTCGGGAACGGCAATCGCGTAGTGATTGAATTTGCCGAAGCGCTGGCGCGCGTTGTGCCGGTTGACCGCGCGCACACCCTCTTCGCATCGGATGGGGCAAG
>Ga0193752_1001847_pt1 | contig 16964 bp, 15 predicted proteins | sample H1c1metaG_FD_144924 | JGI IMG/M metagenome (GOLD analysis project Ga0193752, IMG submission 144924) | Soil microbial communities from a riparian zone of the East river system, Colorado, United States - H1c1 | ecosystem: Environmental > Terrestrial > Soil > Riparian zone | place: USA: East River... | reverse complement strand
TACACGTCTGGATTGCGATGCGCGAGGTAGATGCACGCACCGACGGCCGTGCCTTTCGGCATGTCGAATCCACCGATCGTCATCGGCCGCTGAAGCACGCGACCGACCGCGGGAACGACCGGCCGCAATCGCATGACCTCTTTGATCGTGGCATCGAGGTACGGCAACGACGCGATCTTCTCCGGCGTCGCGTCCACACCACCGGCAGCATCGAGCTCCTCACGCAGCTTTTGGTACACGGGCGGATGCAACAAGATCCGCTCGAAGCCCCACGCGAGCGCAGTTGCAGTCGTCTCGTGGCCGGCTGCGAGCGCAGTGATGAGCTCGTCGCGCAGCTCGCGATCGGTCATCGGCTGACCTTCTTCGTCGCGCGCTTGCATCAGCATCGCGAGCACGTCCGTTTTCGAGTGCGCGTTGGGATCCGTTCGCCGCTGTGAGATCTGACGATATAACAACGCGTCAGTTTGGTTGCGCGCACTCAAGAGCCACTTCCACGGCCGTTTGGTCTCGAGCTCCGGCCGCGTCGACAAATAGATCATCGTCGCAAACGACAACCGGTACTCCGCCGCCGCCAGCATGCGTTTGATCTGTCGCCGCAGGTCGGTCAGTTGCGCGCCTTCGGCTGCGCCGAACACCGTACGCAAAATGATCTGCAACGTGATCTCTTGCGTCGACGGATGCAGCGAGAACGCACGATCCTCCCGCCAACGCGAGATGACCTTACGCGTGAGCTCCGCCATCGTCTCGCCGTAGAGCCGCATGCGTTCCCCGTGAAACGACGGCAAGAGCAACTTGCGATGACGCATGTGCTCCTCGTCGTCGAGCAGCAACACCGAAGAATCGCCCACGAGCGTGCGCAAGATTCGATTGACTTCGCCCGCGTGCATGTCGGACGACTTCGACGCGAAGATCGTTCGGATCGAATCCGGGTCGCTGAACATCGAGATCGAAAACGGCATCAAATCGACGGTAAACGCAGACCCAAAGCGCCGCTGCGCCAGCTTCATGAAAGTGGTAGGGCGGCGGATCCAAAACAGACTCTGAATCGGTGCTGGCAACGGAAACGTCGGAGGCAGGGCCATCCGAAGAGTCTAACGGTCCGCAGCCTCGATCTCCAGGACGACGCGGCGTGCTGACGCGAGCGCACCGTGCATGAAACCGGGGCGCTGGGAGGTATGATCTCCCGCAAAATGCAGCCGCCCTTCGGGTCGCGCCAACGCATCGCCAAACTTCGTGATCTGGCCGGGCTGCCACCACGCGTATGCGCCGCGCTGAAACGGGTCGGTGTCCCAGCACTTGCTCTCCATACCGACGACGTGATGCTCGATCCCCGGCTGCAACGCTTTTGCGTGGTCCAAGATGCGTGCTTCTCGTTCGTCATCGCTCAAGCGCGCGAGCTCCCTCGCCGCGGCGCGCGTCGCATACACGCCTAAAATCCCGCTCGTTCCCGGCAAACCGTCCGACTCGTCGCGCAGACCTCCGTACGGCAGATCGGACTCGACGCTTCCTGACTCTCCGCGTGCGATCCAAAAGCGTTCATCGGTGGCGAGCCATGCCCGCGTGACGCTTTCCAGCCGAATCTCGCGCAGCGCAGTCGCTTTTTCCTGAGAGAGCCCCGGTACGATCGATAGCTCTCGCACGATCGGGGATGGAATCGCCACCACGACGCGGTCCACGTCGAGCGACGTACGTTCACCGCGACGCGTGAAGCTCACGCGTACTGCACCCCAGCGTTGCTCGATGCGATCGACCACGGCTTCGCGCACGATCTGTGACGTGAGTCGCGATGCGATCGCGTTGGTCAGGCGATCGGTGCCTCCGCGAACTTTAGCTGCGCCGCGACCGAGCGAGGTCTCACGCAAGATGTGAGCCCAGATCTGCACGAGGTAGAGCGCACTCATGCCGGCGGTGGCGTCGTCGCCGACTGCGATCATGTCGTCGATGCTGGCGATGAAGCCGGGCGACGCGCCTCGTTGCCGCAGGTACTCCGAACCGCTCAGCTGGTCGAGCGGCGCGGATGCAGCTGTGAGCGGCACTTCTGGGTCGAGTGTATTCGCAGCCGAAAAATACTTGTCGAGGCAGCCCTCTCGGCCGAGTTTTTCCTCTTCGGCGCTCCAGGCTTGCGCGCGAGGGGGCATTTGATTCTCGTTCCAGACGCTTCGTTTGCCGGAGTAGTAACGCACCTCCGAGAGGGCCGGCGTCCGTGAGCGCCGCTCGACCTCGACGTTGACCTTGTTGAACAACGCGAGAAGATCAGGATCGGCGACGACGTGCGTCGCACCCGCTTCGACGAAGAGGCCATCGCGCCAGGGTGCGCGAATCGTGAGGATGCGGCCGCCGACGCGTGATTTGGCTTCGAGAAGTTTTACGGCGTAGCCGCGTTCGACGAGCTCGAGGGCGATCGCAAGCCCGGCGAGGCCGCCACCGATCACGATCACTGAACGTCGATCGCGCGCGTCGGTGAGCGATGACAATGGCTTCGGGAGACAGCCCGTGGCGAGAGCCGCGGCCGAGGCGCACAGGAATTGTCTGCGACCGCTCGCGATGCCCACACCGAAATACAACCAGATTTTAGATGTAGCCGATAGCACCTTCCACGGCGCCTCAATGGCGCGCGCGCATTGCACCGATGACTACTTGCAACCGGGTGTGCCGATAACTTTGGCGGTACGCAGCCGCGAGCGGCGTCACATCGTCGAAGTGTCGATGGTTGCGAGTGAGGGCTCTGTTCGCTGGCGGCCCGGAGCTGCAGGCTCACAGGTCACCGATTGGATCGCCGTCATCGGGACCCAAGTCGATCATGTTCTCATTTGGCTTGGGGGCTGTGTGGGCCGCACTTCGAATGTGCTTCAGCACTCGCGGCTTCGGGGCCGCGGTCGCCGCCGAGGTCGAAGTGGCCGGCGTCTGTACCTCGACCTGTTTTGGGGCAGTTAGACTCGCCACCTTCGCGCGCAACGCCTCGAGCTCGCGCGCCTGATCCACGAACAAACTCGCCGCCACGAGGGAGCGGTCAACCGCACCTGACGCCGTCGGCGGCGAGCGCACAATTGATGCGTAGACGCCAACGGCACTGATCGCAACTGCCGCGAACGCGATGAGCAGCACCGTGGGTGTCCCTCGCTTCCGCGACACCTGCGCCCGCACGAGCGCAATTCGCTCTCGTTCGAGCGCGAGCTGTTCTAGCTCCGCACGTGCACGTGCCTCCGCTTCCAGTCGCACGCGGAGTAGAGCAGCCTCGCGCTCTTGCTCGAGACGCGCGGCTTCGAGCTCCACCCGCCGCAACTCCTCCGCACGCACACGCTCCAGCTCTGCCGCAGCTCGCTCCTCACGCGCACGCGCAGCTAGGACTCGCTCTCTCGCAGCCGACTCCGCCTCACGCGCCGCCTCCGCCTCCGATTGCACGCGCGCCTCCTCCAACTCCATCAGCTGCCGCAGGTTGAACAACACCGACGATTCGTTCGCGACCGAGTGATACGTGGCCATGTCCAAAAGCTTGACCCCGAAGCGACGTAAGCTCCGGGCAAACACTCGGTAAAACCACCGGGCCGAGGTTTTACGTGACTTTTACGCAGTAGAGCCCGCCGCCCACAGCTGCCCCGCCCCGCTTTGCCGTAGACTCGAGAGATGTCCGAACACGCGGGCATGCGCGTCCTGATCGTCGAAGACGAAGCGAGCATCCGCCGCGGACTGTCGGATGTACTGCGCTTTCGTGGGTGCGAGGTCACCGGCGCCGAGAATGGAGCCGAAGGCCTACGCCTCGGCGTCACCCAGACCTGGGATCTCGTCGTACTCGACATCATGCTGCCCGAGCTCGACGGCTTCAGCGTCTGCCAGCAGCTACGAGCGGCAGGACGCAACATGCCGATCCTCATGCTGACCGCAAAAGGCGACGAAGACGACGTCGTCCGCGGCTTCGAATCCGGCGCGAACGACTACGTCATCAAACCGTTCGGCGTGCGCGAGCTCAGCGCTCGCCTCGACGCACTGTTGCGCCGTTCTCCCAAAGCGCTCCACGGCACACTCAAACTCGGAGCGCTCGAGCTAGACCTCGAACGCGGTGAAGCGCGCACGAGCACCGAACGCATCGAGCTCAGCACACGCGAGCTGCGCATTCTGCGGGTTCTCGCGCAAGACTCCGGCCGCATCATCAGCCGCCGGACACTCCTGCGCGAAGCCTGGGACATGAACAACGCGGGACAAGTCGAGACGCGCACCGTCGACGTGCACGTCGCAAAGCTACGCAAGAAGCTCGGCATTCACGGCGGCCAACTCGAGACTGTGCGTGGTCAGGGCTACCGGTGGCGCTGAAGTCCCTCACCGCGAGCCCACTCGCTCGCCTTCGCCTCGCATTCATCGCACTCGGCGCTTTGCTCCTCGCAAGTGTGCTCGGCCTGTTGCTCAGCGCGTTGTCGCGGCTCGAAGAGCAGCGCAACCTGCGCCAGCGAACCGTCGCAGAGCGCGTGTTCGATGAAGTCGAACGCGAGATCGGTACCCTCCTCCAGCACGAAGCAGAGCGTCCGAGCAACGCGTACACCGCGACCGACACCGACCCGTCTCGCTGGGCCAGGTTCATCGTCGGCTACTACCGGCGTGATCCGAGCTTGCAGCTGGTGGCGGAGGCAAGTTTGGACGAAGCGCGGGCGAGCCGGATCCGCGCGCTGGTGACGAGCCTGGAACCGCAGCTGACTGCGGCGAGCACGCGGCTCGATGAAGAGCACGAACGCGGTGAGGTTCAAGCTGAGCGAACCGTGCCTCAGCCGAGCCTCAGCGCACCCGAAAGCCCGGACGTCCTGCGCCGACTGAACCGTGGCGTACGCGTGCGCGAGCGGCGGATGCACGACTTCGTCACGAGCTTTGCGATCGTTCACACCGGCAACTTCGTCGTCGCCGAGCGCCAATCCGCCGACGCCGATCGCACCGAAGGTTTGGTGATCGACGTCCCCGCACTTCTCGACTGGACGCAAGCCTGGGTGCTCGGTTCGCAAGGCCTAAGTCAACTCGCCGTGCTCACACTGGCGAGTGATCGACCGAACGAACGAGGCAGCTTCGAGTTCCGGCATCGGCTCACATCACCGTTCGACGCCTACGAAGCCTCGCTCCGGCTCGCCCGACTCGGCGACGAAGATGCGAGCAGCACGTTATACGGGATCACCGGCCTCTTCGCGCTCGCGGCGAGCTTCGGCCTATTCGCCATCTTCCGCATGGTCGAAGTGCAACTGATGTTCGCCGAACGCCGGAACAACTTCGTCGCCGCGGTCACGCACGAGCTGCGTACGCCGCTCACCTCGATCCGCATGTACGGCGAGATGCTGCGAGACGGCATGGTGACGGACGACGCGACCCGCCAAGAGTACTACGCCACGATCACCGCGGAAGGCGAACGGCTCACGCGCTTGATCAACAACGTGATGGAGCACGGCAAGCTGCGCCGCGGACAGCGGCATGCCCATCTGACCCTCGGTGACGCCGGCGCAGTCGTTCGCGAGGTCCTCGACCTGATGCGGCCTCACATCGAACGCGAAGGCTTTTCTGTGCAGCTCACGGCTTCGGACGTCCTTCCCGAAGTGCAGCTCGACGTCGACGCCCTCAAACAGATGCTGTTCAACGTACTCGATAACGCACTCAAGTACGGGCGCGGCGACGGTTCGGCTCAGATCGACGTCACGTGCACTGCGGACTCGGGCGGCGGCGTGCTCGTCAGTGTACGCGACTACGGGCGCGGCGTCAGCGAAGCCCAACTCCACGCCGTGTTCGAGCCATTTTTTCGCGGCGAAAACGAGCTCACACGCAGGCAGCAAGGCACCGGCCTCGGTCTCGCGTTGGTGCGCGATTTGGTCGCGCTCATGCGCGGGACCGTAGCCGGTCTCAACCGTTCGCCCGGATTCGAAGTTCGAATCTCGCTTCGGGCGGCCTGACGATCAGGTCAAACCTCGCTCCGCCCAACGCAGCACTACTACTGCGAGCGTTCCCGCGAAGATCGCTGGACCGAAGCGAAACGCAGTCATCTCTTCGAGCTTCGCCGGCTCGGGACGGCGGTGACGCGGCACGAGCGGACGCATGATCAACGCGCCGGTGGTCCGAAGCGACCTGATCAACTTACCTTCGAACAACAGCCGCGCCGGCGCATACAACACGACGCACGCGAACGCGTACAGCTCCGCTTCGATGCCCAAGTAAGGACCGAGGGCGGCACCGACGACAGCGAGTAGCTTGACGTCGCCCCCGCCGATGCCGTCCAACCGGTAAAGAAGCATTGGAACGAGCGACACCAGCACGAGGCCGGCGAGCATCGATATAAGTGCGCCACCAACTGCGACCATGCCGCGCGGAGCTGCAACGGCCAGGTTGAGCAGGATCGCCGCAATCGCTCCCGCCGCGACGAGCCGATTCGGAATCAAGCCCGTTCGCAGATCCCAAATCGCTGCAGCGCCAGTCAGCACCACTGCGAGGAGAAGTGGCCAAAACACGGGTTGCAATGCAGTCATGTGGAATGCCTCTCGCAGTAGTGCGGGTTCTCGCAGCTTCACTCGGACGTCGGGATGCCGCTGACCGTCGTCGCCTGATTGGTCACCGCGGTGTTCACGTTTCCACCGAAGGTCCGAAAGGCGGCGAATGCAGCGATCGCAACGAGACCCGCGAGCATCGCGTACTCGACGAGGCCCGCACCGCGCTGATCGCGCAGGAGGCTGCGTTTCTTGCCGTTCGTAGCTGCAATCTTGGTTTCCGTAGTCATGATCTCTCCTGAACAGTTGAGTATTGCGCGGGCGGGTAGCTCGCAGGTCCGAGCGAAGTTCGCGTTCGACCTGCTCGAGTCCTTGAGCAACCTGTGTGCCACGCGCTCGGCCGGGGTTTCGAGCGGTCGCGACTCCCGGAACCGCCCACTGCCAACTCGCGGTTGCGGCCCTCGGTTGCGTTCCGACCCCTCCACAAACCTCTAGAAATGACTCCGATTGGGCGCTTCGATCTTGACCGGACCGAGCGGCGCTGGCCCTTGCTTCTTGGTCTTCTTGGCCGGCGACACGAGCTCGCTAAACGTTTGATCGAACACGGCAACTTCGTCGCGCGCGGGCATCGTCATCGTGAACTCCGGGCTCGTCGGGCGAAGGCGGGTGTGGTCTGGGCCGGAGGTATCGAGCACGACCGTGACCTGCTCCGCCGGCGGAACCTTCAGGAGCGCGTGTGCGACGCCGTCGGAGTCCGTCCGCGCAATCTCCCGGCCCAGATGTTTCACCGCGAGATCCGAGCCACCTTTAGCTCGCACCGCAACCACGAGCGACCGCATCCGCGGCTCACATCGCGCGCGATACTGCGGCACGACCGAAACGCCCACGAGCGGCCGCAGCGTGATCGATAGTGGCTTTTCCGGCGATGCAAAACCCTCGGGACACGCGACGTTCAACGCGACGACGTCGCCGTTGTTGCCGATCAGCGTGACGCGCACCGAACCGTCCGCGGCGGTGCGACCTAACTCCTTGGCACTTTGAAGAATTGCGACTGCAGCCAGCGGCTTCGCAGGATCACTTTCGACTTGCACGTCTAGATCGAACCGCAGTCGCGTAGACGGCCCTGTCGACGAGACCATCCCGCAACCGGATCCCGCACTAGCCAGACCGAGCCACCAGCCGCATTGGACCGCAACCCGCAGCGACAACCGCGAGTTGACAGCGGTGCGCCGCGGAGGGCGGCGCGACATCAATGGTTGCGAACCTTTCGGGCGCAGTGACCGTGGCAGGGTTCTTGCTGTTTGCGGGTCCATCATGAGTTCTCCATCGCTCCGAGCGCTTCCACTTTTTGCAGGCGGACCTTCGAGCGCGCGAGCCGCTTCGTTCGGCCTGGACTCCCGAGGTGCGATCCTCGTGCCAGCGATCGTGATGGGGGCGTTGCTCACCGGAATGCTCTTCTACGTCGCCGCCGTGGGCGACGCGATCATCTTCCGGACGCAGCTGCAGGATGCAGCCGACACGACGGCGTTCACGAGCGCGGTCTGGCACGCGAAGGGTATGAACATCGTCGCCGTCATCAACATCCTGATGGCGCTCTTGCTGTGCGTGATCGTGTTGTTTCACGTGCTCGAGGTCATTTGTTTGGTCGTCGCGCTCATTCCGGGTGTCGGTGCGATCTCGATGACTGTGTTTCGAACGCTCGTAAATCTCGAAGAAAAGGTCTCGAAGGGCATCGGCGAAGGGCTGCACGTGCTGAAGATCACGCAACAAGGCGTGACGGTCATCGTGCCGTACATCGCTGCGTTCGACGCGAAACGGACGCCGACAGCTGCAGACACGGTGTGGCCGGGCAGCATGGCGCTGCTCCCGGTGCCGGTCGACAAGATCTTCGGCCAGTCGAAGACGCGCTCACCTGAAATGGGGCCCGCTGCGCTTCCGGTTCAGGACGGAGACTTCGGAACGCTATGTGCGCGCGCGACGAAGATCATCCCTGAGCAGATCATGGAGCTCATCGACAAGTTCGCGGACAAAGCCCCGTGGCCGTTCGAAGGTGTGCTCCGCGGCGGGCTCGAGAAGATTTGGGGCGCGATCGAAGGTCCGATCGACACGCTCGCGGAATCCGGTGATGGGATCATGTGCCAGCCGGTCAATCACATCATCGCGGCGCTCGCCGAGAAGGTTGCGGGCACGGTCGAGAAGGACGTCGGCAATAGAGCGTGTGGCCGAGAGGCTGACGACCAAGCCGACGAAGCTCAGAAGAAAGCCGAAGCTGAAAACGCGATCCCGAACGCGGACGGAACTAAGAAGCCCCCGCTCAAGCCGCCGACCGAGGCCGAGAAGCGAGACGCGAAGAACAAGCGCGACAAGCAAGTCGACGGTTGCGCGAGCAGCGTCATCGGCGAGCTGTCGAAGTCGACCGACATCTCGGTGTTTCCCGCAGAAATGTGGAGCGCCGCTGCGAACGGCAACGTGTTCATGCACAGCTGGAGTCGCGTCTCCGGCACACCTCGCATGTTCAATCGCGACTCGCAGTTCATCGCGATGGCTGACCGCGGCCGCATGCCGACGGTCACGCCAAGCAACATCGCAGTCGCCGAAGCGGAGTACTACGTCGATTGCGCCGACGCTTGGAGCGCGTGCTCGGGCGACGCGTTGTGGGCACCCAACTGGACCGCGCGCATGCGCCGCTTCCGTTGGCCGACCGAAGAGCTCGCAAAGATGGGCAAAGAGACGGTGCTGAATGGCGGCACGGTCATTCAAGACGTCGTGTTCGAACAAGGGGAGCAGTTCCTCGCGGACATGCTCGGCAAGAAGGCAGGGGAGTACGGCGGCGAAGCGATCGCGAGCCTGATCGTCGAGCAAGTTCGCAAGTGGGACTACTTCGAAAAGCTCGTCGACAAAGCCAACGAAGCGATCAAAGACGGCGCGGAAGCTGCAGGTCTCGGTGACTTACTCGAAATGCGTCCGGCCGACGAGAAACGGATTCACTGATGACTACTCGTAGAAAACGTGCGCGCAAGCAGCAGAGCGGTGTCGTGATGGTCGAAGCGATCATCGCGATCTCGATGATCATCGTGATGTTCGGGGGCGTCGTGTACTTCCACAACGCCTACGACGCAAAAGCGCGCGTGTTGCGCGATGCGCGCATGCAGGCGTGGCGCGCGACCGATGTCGCGTGCGAAGGCGGTGGCCGGGGCCAAGCGAACCTGACCGCGATCATCCCCGCACCCTACGCGAGGACGAACGGTGCAGCGCTCTCGGTCACGGCGCGAGCAGAGATGAAGTGCAACGAACGCCACGACGACCGGAAGACTATCAGCGGCGTGCTCGCGTGGTCCGGACTCGGCGAAAAGATCGGCAACTTCGGCAGCATGCTGCTCGAGGTCTTCAGTTTTTGACAGGGAGCTCGAATGGACCGCGCAAACTCGAAGCCTGAACGTCCTACCTCTTCTCGCGCTGCGGGCTGGTGGCGAGTCGGCATCTACTGCACCTTGCTCGCGCTCTTCGGAATTGCGCTCACCGCTCGCGGCTTGGCCGCGGAAGCGAGCGAACGCAGTTTGCTGTTTGGGCAGCAGCTCGGCAGCTTTCAGATGTTCGCCGGGCGTTCCACCGACTTGGTCTTGAACGGCCAGCAGTTGTCGCTGCACACGCAAGTCGTGAAGCGCCCGGTTCGCGAGGTTTTGAACGACTTCGCGCAGACGTGCCGTGCCGGAAGTGAACGCGCTGCGTCCGAGTTCATCGAGCACACGGGCGGTGGCTCGCTCGAGGTCGCGGCGCTTCAACGCTTGTTCGTGATGCGCGATCAGCGCGGCGATCAAGAAGGTACGGCCCTGTGTTTTGCTGGGCTCGGTGAAGGCGGCTTGTCCGACGTCACGGCGCGTTTCAGCCGTTTTGCCGAGACGTTCGACCTGAGTGAGCTCGGCGGGCTGCGCTATGTGTACTTGAAGAAGGTCGAGCACGGCACGCACGTGATCTTCGTGACGGGCAACGGGTCGTTGTCGCTACACGGTCTGTGGCCGAGCGACGACCGCGACGTCGCAGGCGCAGAGGCGATCGCGGGCGTCCGACCGAAGGATTCCGTGCGCTTCATTTCAGCGCATTTGCTGAGCGCGCCACGCGGGCTGACCGCGTATCGCTCGACGCGGCCGGCGGCAGAGTCCTTGCGCGACTACGCACAGCAGGTGCGGGCCGGCGGCTACGAGGTGCTCGACTTCGCAGCTCTGGGTGGCGGGGAGAAGTCACTCGGGCTCGAAGCGGGTGTCGATCTGCGCGTGCTGCGCAAGGACGGCCAGATGTTGATCGCGACCAGCATGCCGGATGGCACGGGCAGTTACCTGAGCGTCGTGCAGCTCTGAGGAATGTTCATGTTCACAACCACACGAACTTTGGCACACGCGCGCAAGCTCTCGAACGACGAACGCGGCGCGCTGGTCTTGGAATACGTCGTCGTCGCGATGGTCGGCATCATGACTGCGACGGCGTTAGTCGGGCTCGGTGTTGCCATCGTCAATGCTGTGGGTCCTTCGCTTCAGATTCTCTATTCCGAGTATCCGTGAACGGCCGACTACGCCTGTTCGCAGAAGCTCGGAGCCACGGGGTGCGACGTGAAAAATGAGCGCGGTGTCGTCTATTTGGAGATGTTGATCGGGTTTCTACCCGTATTCATGTTCTTCCTCGGCACCTTACAGGTCGCCGACGCGAGCATCGCGCACTTGGTCGTGGAGCACGCGGCTACCACTGCCGCGCGAGCCGCGGTCGTCGTGCTGCCGGATGATGGCGCTTATTACAAAGACGAAGACAACGCGAACATCGACGAGTTTCGCGACTATCGGCAGTCGGATGTCGAGCGCGCGGCCGATACGATCTTAGAAGCGAACCCGCGGCTCGATCGCAGCTTCGCGAACGTTTTACTCGACAAGCCCAAATATGAAGAGCGCGAGGTCGTCACGGCGAACGTCAGCGCTCCGTACCACTGCTTAGTAGCGGTGTTTTGTCCGGGTGGGCTGACGATTACCGCGAACGCGCAGCTGATCTATCAGGGCGCGCACTACAAGTACGAGCCGAGCACCGGTTGGGCGTCGAATGCGGCGAATCATGGGCTCGACAACATTCGGAAGAAAGTTGGCGAGTACAAAGAAAAGAAGCGGCAGGAGCAGCAAAACAACGGCAAGCAGACCGGCGACGACAAGGCCAAAGACGACGACACCACCAAGCCCGACGACGAGACGACTAAACCGGACGACGACACAACCAAGCCTGACGACGACGACAACGACAACGACAAGAACGACGAGGCGAACCAGAAGAAGGTCGACGATCTTCGAACGGCGCTGCCTCCGAAGCTGCGTGACGTCCCGATCAAGATCGACCCCGACCTTCCGGGTTCGACCGTTCGAGTTCATTACACGCACGACGACAAGGGTCGAATCACAGGCATAGAGGTCCGAGTCGGACCCGACGCGAAGGCGCGTCACATCGCGGATCACGCCGCGACGATCAAGACCATGCAGCGCTACCAAGGCGTTGCAGGCAAAGCCCGCGCACTCGTCAACCGCTTCACCGCCTGGCTCTCCGGCAATCCGAAAGCAGGTCCCGGAACACTCGCGTGGGAAACCAAGCGCGAGGTCGAGAAGCTCACCGCGATCATCGAGAATCGCCAGCGTCAGCTCGACGACCCGAACCTCACCGACGCAGAGCGCAAAGAGCTCGAGAAAGAGCTCGACTCGTACGAGCGGCAACTCGCCGAGCACGAAAAGGTTCTCGAGGACGTCACGAACGAGCCTGGCCGCGGCTACGTCGCGGCGAAATCCGCGGGCGAATCGGCTCGGGATGTCGCGCAGCGTGAATACGGCAAAGACGGCCGCACCGTTCCCGATCCTCCAGAGGGCTATCACTGGTCGATCGACAACAACGGCGATCCGATCGTCGTCCGCGACCGTGTGCAAGTGGACGGGCAAGAGATCCCGCCTCGGCAATACGACTCGAAGACGCGCACGTTCCCGGTGCGCCCCGATAACCCGATCCCACCGCGGTATCGCGACGATAAGAACGCGATCAACGGAACTCACCCCGCCACATCGGCAGACATCGAAGCGAAAGCATTGGCGCGGCAGCAGGCAGTGACCGACGTCCAAGACGCGCGAGAGGAAGTCGACCGTTTGGCTCGCGTCGCGAAGATTCCGCCCGAAGTCGACGTCAAGAGTGCCGACGGCAACAAATACATCGAGGATCAGATCAAAGCTGCTGCCGGCGATCCAGTGAAGCTCAAACAGCTTCAAGACCTCGCCACGGCACGCAACAAGCTGACGGCAGAACGCGCCAAGCTCACGCAAGCGAGCGAACAACTCGGCAATCAGATGGCCGAAGAATACATGGATGCGCACTTCGGCGAAAATGGAGACATCGCAGCCGGGTACGACAAGACGTATCCCAAGACCTCCACGTATACGCCTGGCAAATCCGGTGAGTTCGACTATGTGTATACCAAGGGCCAACCCCCGTCGGAGATCATCATCGTCGAAGCCAAGGGTGCTTCGAGCGACTTAGGCTCAGCGAACACCGATGCAGGCAAAGCCTCACAGGGCTCGCCGGAGTACTTGCGAGAGACCGCTCGCAAGATGGCATCGAAGGAAACGGACCCCACGTTGAAGAAGATGTGGCTCGACATCGCAGCAGGAAAGAAGAGCGCGCCTAGCGTTCGCTACGTCGTCGTGAAGGCGCCGGTCGATGGCGACGGCAAGGCCCAAGCTGGTCAAGTGTCCGAGTTCGATCTAAGTCCGCGGACGGACCCGAGTACGAACCCATGAAAACACCACCTCGTCATGAGCTCCCGAGCTCGCGTGAAAGCTTTGCGGACTCGATCGAAAGCGATGGGGCAGAGCTGGAGCTCGAGCTCGGAGGACCGACGTGGGACGCCGAATGGATGCCGAGCTTCCATCGCACCGCGTTGAACCACAGCGCGATCCGTGCGTACGTGAATCCTGCTGATCCTGGGATCGCGCACGCGCTCGAGCTCGTCGCATGTGCCGCTGCAGCGGCACATGCAGCGGCACTCACTCCGGGAACTGATCCGATCAAAGCTCCCGCGCCGGGCGGTCGTCAGGTGGATGTCGTGCGAACAGCGCGGCCGCGGGAGTTGCAGCCGGCAAGTCAGTGGCGCACCGGCGTGCTCGCTGCCGTCGTATCGCGCAACGCCGATGCCCTACACATGCTGACCGCGATGCGCCCGGAGGATCTGCTGCGGATCTCGCGAAATCCTCCACCCGCGTGGTTCGATGTCGAGACACGCGCCCTCAGCTGTCTGTTCAGGCGCGAAGTCGACGCTGCCGATCGATTGCTCGAGGCGGTCCAACTCGCAGGATCCGAGCGCATGGACCAGGACTGGCCGCGCGATATCGTGGCTCCGGAGCTGGAGCTCGGCGCACGGGCGCTTCAGTCCGACGTCGAAAAATTCGACGTCGCGATGCTGCACGCGTTGGAGCGCCACCACGAATACTACGCGGGCGATGGCAAAGACGACTTCCTCGGGCAGCTCGCGCTCGCGCCCCTTGCGATCGCGGCGTTCGCACATGACTTGGGTCTGATTACCGGAGTCGAGTCCGACTACACGCCCCGCTGGCTCATCGAGCGGATCTAGAGCGCCGGCCAGTCAATCGCCGACCTCGAGGTTCGATCGCACGGTACAAAGCCGTTGGCTGAATGTTCATGACCTGACGAAACGCATAACTAAACGCCGCGACGCTCGAGAAGCCCAACTTTACCGCAACCTGTTTGATCGATGCGCCGCCTTCCCCCAGCATCGTCAGCGCGATCATGATGCGCGCGCGCTGTCGCCACGCCTTGAACGTCAGCCCGGTCTCCGCGGGAAACAGGCGCGTGATCGTCCGCGCCGACGCGCCAGCTTCGCGGGCCAGCTCACCCAGTTCTCGCTCGCCACTCGGATCTCCCAACACGAGCTCGGCCACAATGCGCGCGCGAGGCTCGATCGGAAGTGGAATGAACGTGCCAGGGTCTTCTGCTTCCGCCAGCTGAAACATCGCGACTTCTGCGAGCAAGCTGCGTAGTTGCGGATGCACGTTCTCCTCGAACGACCCGAGGATCGCTTGCCGGAGCAGCGGCCCCACCACCACGACGAACTCGCGCGACAACCGCTGCGCTTCCGGATGTGCTTCGAGCCGTTCACGCGGAATCAGCAGCGAACGCATCTCGATGTCTGCGAGCACGTCCACCGAGTGCTCCAAGCGCGGCGGAATCCACACCGCGCGCTCGGGCGGCACGAACCAGCGACCTTGCGGCGTAGTCACCTGCATGATCCCTTTCGAGGCGAAGAGCAGCTGCGCCTCGGGATGAACATGCAGCCCGATACACGTCCCGCGCGGGTACGAGCGCGACAGAACACTAGTGGGCATGTCTTTGGAATTGCTTCGTTCGGCGGGCGGGCGCTGAGCTGGCATCTCGTCGATGTTCATTGGCCGCTCGTCGATGGACGGCGCACTTATAGTGGCCTTTCGCGCACTCGAAAGCACGCCCATGAATAACCCGCGTACGGTCATCAGTTTCGTCAACGCGGCGCACTTCCTCGACCACTACGCGATGCTCATCTTCGCGGCAGCGGTCGTCGTGATGGCGCCCATCTTCGGGATGACGTATTCGGAGTTCCTGCCGTACGCCACGCCTGGCTTCGTCGCGTTTGGTGCTGGCTCGCTTCTGACGGGTTGGCTCGGCGATCGATGGAGCCGCCGGCACATGCTGGCGATCTACTTCGTAGGCCTCGGCGCGGCGCTCATCGCGACTGGATTCGCGCGCACTCCACAACAGCTCAGTCTCGCGCTCTTCGCGATCGGCGCGTTCGGATCGATCTACCACCCGGTCGGCACCGCGATGTTAGTCGCCTACGCGGCTGAGGTTGGCCGTGAAGTCGGGATCAACGGCGTCTGGGGAAACCTCGGGGTCGCGTCGGCCGCGCTCGTCACTGGCATTTTGACGCAATACTTCGGATGGCAGTCAGCGTTCGTCGTGCCAGGTGCGATCGCAATTGGGTTGGGGTTGGCGTTCACGCGCGCGGTCGCCCACGAAAAGCGCGTTATGAGCTCCAGTGCCGCTGCCGTGCGCGTCGATCCGGGCGCGATGAAACGCGTCATCCTCGCGCTCGTCGTCACGATCGTCGCGAGCTCGACGACGTTCAACGCGATCACGGTCGCGATTCCCAAGCTATTCGCCGAGCGCCTCACGACGCTCACGCACAGCACGGCGTGGATCGGCGTCATCGCAGCAGCGGTCTACGTGTTCGGCGCGCTCGCGCAGTACACGATTGGACACTTGCTCGATCGACACTCGCTCAAGAGCGTGTTCCTACCGATGGCGTTTCTGCTCGCGCCGCTGCTAGCGGCAGCGGCGTTCTCGAGCGGTTGGCTCCTCATTCTGGTCTCGATCGGCATCGTGATAGGTATCTTCGGTCAAGTGACGATCAACGACGCGATGGTCGCGAAGTACACGAGCGATCAGTGGCGCGCGCGGGCGTTTGCGGCGCGATACTTCTTGGGCTTCACCGCGGCGGGCGCGTCCGTTGCGTTGGTAGCCTGGTTGCACGACCGAGGCGGATTCGAGCTGATGTTGGAAGCATTTGGTGCGCTGTGTGTGCTCGTGATCGTGGGAGCATTCATTTTTCCGGATGATCGCCGTCAGGTGGAGAAGCCAATCCAAGCCGCACCCGACGCCAGTTGAGCGCGCGATCGGGCGAAATGCACCCGCCGCCGTCAGCGACGCGCCCAGAATGACGTCAGGCGAGCTTGATCACGATGGCGTGGCCATTGAGATTGTGAATCAGGATACTGTCCGGCCGGTCGCGCTGCTCTTCGACGTAGCGCGTGATTCCAGCCGGACCCGGGAAACCATAGTCGTCGAACACGACCACACCACCGGGCACAAGGCGCGGCCACACCCAGCCCAAGATGTCCGCAGCGCCTTGGTACACATCGACGTCGATGTGACAGAACCGAAAGCGAGTCGCCTCGAGCTCGTGCGCCGTCTCGTCTGGAAAGACGCCTTCGAGCACGTGCGTGTTCGTCAACCCGAGGCTGCGATGCAGCGCTTCGACCTGGGCGCGCGAAGAGTCGCCATACTGACCGTCGATGTAGTTGGGGTCGTGAGCGCCGACCTTTGCCAGCCCGTGGAAGGTGTCGCAGATGTATACCGGCTCGGCGAGGCCCAGGTCGCGAGCACGCACCGCGATGAGAGCGCCGGTGCCTCCGCGCCAGGTACCGACCTCGAGCAGCGCGCCGTGCCGCAACTTGGTGCTCTGCTCGACCAGCTGCCAAAGCTCATAGCAGCGATACACGTCGACCATCGTGTGTCCGGCAATGCGTGCGTTAGCCGCGAGGAAATCGCGATCGGTGCGCCACGGCGAGTAGGTAGCCTCGGGCACCAGGTTCGCGTGCGGATAGTACGCGCAACTCGGCTTGCGCCGTACGAACAGCGATACGCCCAGACGATCCGAGGCGCGCTCGATCAGGTTACGCAGGC
>Ga0193752_1001846_pt1 | contig 16966 bp, 17 predicted proteins | sample H1c1metaG_FD_144924 | JGI IMG/M metagenome (GOLD analysis project Ga0193752, IMG submission 144924) | Soil microbial communities from a riparian zone of the East river system, Colorado, United States - H1c1 | ecosystem: Environmental > Terrestrial > Soil > Riparian zone | place: USA: East River... | reverse complement strand
GGCGCAGAAGCAGGTGCTCGAGCTGCTCGACGAGATCCGCCAGCGGCTCAATCTCGCCGTGCTGTTCATCACCCACGACCTGCGCGTCGCGGCGCAGATCTGCGATTACGTGGCCGTGATGAGAAAGGGCAGGGTCGTCGAATACGGCTCGGCCGAGCAGGTCTTCGGCTCGCCCAGGGACGAGTACACCAAGGCGCTGTTCGCCGCGGCCCCGGGCCGGAACTGGGAGTTCGGCAAGTTCGCCACGGCGTGACGCGGCCGGCGCAGCGGAGTAGGCTTCGCGACACAAGGAAAGCTCGAGGAGGCCGACGCCGAGCCTCCCCCTGACCGGCGCCGGATAGAAGCGGTGAAACCGTGTCCGGGAGGAAGCCATGACCGAGAGCGTCTACAAAGTGGTCGAACTGGTCGGCACCAGCACCGAGTCCTGGGAGAAGGCCGCCAAGGCGGCGGTCGACCTCGCCGCCAAGTCGTTGCGCGACCTGCGCGTTGCCGAGGTCGTCGAGCAGGACATCGTCATCGAGAAGGGCCAGGTCGCGGCCTACCGCGCCAAGGTGAAGCTGTCCTTCAAGTACGAAGGCGGCGGCTGAACGAACCTCAGGCACAATGCTCATGCTCTTCCGGACCGCGAGCGTCTCGCTCGCTCATGTGCATGAGCGAGCGAGACGCTCGCGGTCCGGGAGAGCATGACAAGCCTGAGCGAAGCGAAGCAGCTCACGGTCCGATCAGACACGGACCTTGATTGGATCACAGCATCACGTGTAGCGCTCGCGCACCTTCTTCTCGACCCAGCCGGCAGCGAGGAACGCCGAGGCCGAGATGACGGTGGCGACCAGCGAGGCGCCGAACGCCTGCTCGGTCTGGAAGTCGGCCTTGGTCTTGGCGAATAGGTAGCCGAGCCCGGTCGTGCCCATCAGGAACTCCGCCACCATGGCGGCGAGGATGGCGTGCGCCGCCGCGAGCTTGAAGGCGATGGCGAGGTTGGGCATCGCCGCCGGCAGCGCGAGGCGACGCAGCAGGTCGAGGCGTGACGCGCCCAGCACGCGGAACAGATCCTCCGATCCGGGCGGCGCCTGGCGCAGGCCGGACGAGGCGAAAACGAAGCTCGGAAAGAAAGTGATGATCACCACGATCGCCAGCACGGTCGAGGTGTCGTAGCCCAGCAGGCGCGCGATCACCGGGATCAGCGCCACCACCGGCACCGAGCTGAACAGCACGGTGAGCGGGTTGAGCAGGCCCGACGCGATCGGCGAGAACCAGGCCGCGACGGCGAGCCCGGTGCCGACCGCCATGCCGGCGACGAGGCCGAACACCGCGATCGCCAGGGTGATGCCGACATTGGTGAGATAGACCATCGGATAGGTGACGAGGTCGTGCAGGACCGCCGTCGGCGTCGGCAGGACGATCGGGTTGAAGCTGTTGGCGATCACCCAGGCCTCCCAGGCGATGAGCAGCAGCAGGATGCCCCAGTAATCCTCGACGAGCCGGATGAGCAGGGGGCGAACCAGGAACGGGCGCATCAGCCGAACCTCGCATAGGCGGCGCGCTCGAGCAGGGTCAGCAGACCGTAGAAGAGCAGCGACGCGCCGACCGCGAGCAGCACCGCGCACCACAGGAGCACGATCTGGAAGTTCTGCATGGCGTTGATGATCAGGATGCCGATGCCGCGCGGCGCACCGAACCACTCGCCGATGATCGCGCCGATCAGCGCCGCCGGCCAGGCGAGCCGCAGCCCCGACACCAGCGACGGCAGCGCGGCCGGCAGCTCGAGCCGGGCGAAGCGCTTCACCCGGTCGGCGCCGAGCACCGCGAACAGGTCGCGATGGGCCGGCGTCGCGCGCTGCAGGCCCGAGCTCACCGAGACGAAGACGATGGATCGAGGAGACCGCGGCCGGCGTGCTCTCGCGCGTCAGCAGCACGAGGAAGATCGGCCCGAGCGCGATCGACGGCACCGAGTTCAGCACGGCGGCGAGCCGGTCCGAGCCGCGCCGCAGCGGCGGCACGAGATGCGCCAGCGCCGCCAGCACGAGGCCCGCGCCGGTGCCCCAGAGATAGCCCATCGCCGTCGACTCCAGCGTGGCGCCGATCGCGCGCTGGAACAGCGGCCGGCGGCCCGGATCGGCCAGCATCTCCAGCACGTCGCTGAGCGGCGGCCAGGAGATGCCGAGCGCCTGCGTGCGGCCGACGACCTCCCAGGCGGCCAGGAACAGCGCGATGCCGAGGGCGCCGAGGAGGGTCTGCTTCATCTCGGACGCCTATTCATCTCCGTCGCCCCTCGAGCTTCCCTCCTCCGCTTCGCGGGGGAGGTGTCAGCGTCTTACGCTGACGGAGGGGGCGTGACGCGAGATGGTGCGTCACGCCCCCTCCGTCGCGGATTACCGCGCCACCTCCCCCGCAAGCGGGGGAGGGAAGGCAAGAGGCGAAGGGAGAGAGCGAGCCGCGCGTCATGCTTCGAGCGCCGCTGTCAGGTCGTCGACCAGCCGATGGAACGCCTCGCTGCGCATGACCGCCGGATCGCGCGGGCGGCCGAAGGGAACCTTGACCTCGCGCAGGATTCGGCCGGGACGGCCGCTCATCACCACGACCCGATCGGCGAGGAACAGCGCCTCGTCGACCGAGTGGGTGATCAGCATGGTGGTGATCTGCCGCGCCGACCAGATGCGCTGCAGCTCGACATTCATCTGCCGCCTCGTCACCGCATCGAGTGCGCCGAACGGCTCGTCGAGCAGCAGCACCTCGGGCTCGAGCACCAGCGCGCGGGCGATCGAGGCGCGCTGGCGCATGCCGCCGGAAAGCTGCTGGGGCCGCGCATTGCCGAAAGTGCCGAGGCCGACCAGCTCGAGCAGGCGGGTGATCGCGGATTCGTCGACCCGCCGGCCGGCGAGCCGGAACGGCAGCGCGACATTGTCGCGAACCGTGAGCCACGGCAGCAACGCATGATCCTGGAAGGCGACACCCAGCGCATGCTGCGCCGACACGAGGCCGGGTGCCGCGCCGTTGACGCTCACGCTGCCGCCGGTCGGCTGCTCCAGCGAGGCCACGAGGCGCAACAGGGTGCTCTTGCCGCAACCGCTCGGTCCCAGGATGGCGACGAACTCGCCGGGCGCGATCGTGAGCGACAGCTCGGAGAGGGCGAGCACGCCCTCCTTGTTGCCGGCGAGCTCGAAGCGCTTGCTGACCTTGTCGATCGCAATCGCCGAGCGCGCCGTCATGCTCCTCTCCCCCTTGGGGGAGAGGTTGGGTGAGGGAGTCGCGCACACCAGTCGGTCGCCGCCCCCTCACCTAGCCTCTCCCCCAAGGGGGAGAGGAATATGAGTCGAGCGCTCATGCCGTCATGGCGTCGAAGCGCTCCATCAGCTGGGGCAGGCGCTCGGCCAGCCGCCGGTCGATCTCCTTGCGATCGACGGTCAGCAGCTCGCGGTCCTTCATCACCACCTTGCCGTCGATCACCACGCTGCGTACGTCGCGGCCGACCACGATGTTGGCCGCGACGAAGTAGATATCCTGCAATGGCATCTGGTCGAGGTTGGTGCGATCGATCAGCAGGATGTCGGCCTTCTTGCCGACCTCGAGGCTGCCGATCTGCTTCTCCAGGCCGAGCGCACGCGCACCGCCATTGGTCGCGACCTTGAGGATCTCCTCGCTCGGCATGACGTTGCGGACGGCATAGGGCGTGCCGGCGACCGCCTGCTGCCCGACCCGCGCCATATGGGCCACCTGGAAGATGTCGAGAGAGCCCCACGAGGCCGCGCCGTCGGTGCCGAGCCCGATGTCGATGCCGCGCCGCCACATCTCGAGCAGCCGGTGCGGGCCGATATGATAGTTGTTGAACGCGCAGTGACAGGCCGACGGCTTGTGCTTCACGTACAGGTCCATCTTGTTTTCCGACAGCAGCACCGAGTGTGCGCAATGCATGTGCCGGTCGAGGGCGCCGAGGCTCTGGAGATACTCGGCCGGCCGCTTGCCGAACTTGGCCAACGAGTAATCGATCTCGTAGACGCCCTCGCAGAGATGGGTGTGGATCTTGACGTCGAGCGCGCGGGCCGCCTCGCCCATGGCTTTGATGAGCTCGGGCGTGCAGGTCATGATCTGGCGCAATGACAGCCAGGCCTGCACGCGGTCGGTGCTGGTCTTGTCGCCCTTCCAGCGCTTGACGAGGGCGACGTTGCTGTCGAGCGCCTTCTTCGTCGTGGTGATCATGCTCTTGGGCCAGTGGTCGCCCTGGTCGATGGTGTTGAGCGAGACGAAGCCCCGGATGCCGGTGTCGATTGCGGCGCGGCCCATCGCGTCGGGATGCGGCCCGCCCGCCTCGGCGAAGCAGGTCGTGCCGACCGAGATCATGTTGGCGTAGCACAGCAGGCCGGAGAGATAGACGTCCTCGTCCGTCAGCATGCTCTCGAACGGGACGTAATAGTTCCACCACACCGGGATCTTCACCGGCCGCCGGCCGTCGATCTCGGCGATCTTGCCGCGCAGCAGGGTTTGTGCGGTATGGACATGCGCATCGATCAGGCCGGGCATGGCGATCTGGCCCGAACCGTCGATCGTCGAGGTGGCCTTCACGCTGCGCTTGGCGGCGGAGGCCTTGCCGATCCAGACGATCTTGTTGCCCCGGACGGCGACGGCGCCGTCGGGGATCACGCGGTTCTTGCCGTCGATCGTGACGACGTCGCACCCGCTCAGCAGCAGGTCGGCCTTCAGGGGAGCAACGGCCCCCATGGTCCTGGACATGATCAGCCCTTCTTCAGCGAGGCGTGCACTTCCGCCATGACGGAGAAGTCGCAGAGCTTGTCGACCTCCGGCAGCTTGTCGCGGCCCGACGCCCTGGCGGCGGCATACATCGGCCCGGCGATCGTGTCGCGGTCGAGCGTGAGAAGCGGCGCGCCGGGCTTGTCGGGATTCTTCAGCATCTCGAACTGCAGCTCGTTCTGGCGGGTCTGCTGCTTGAGGTCGAGGCCGAGGTCGGCGCCGTACTTGTTGACCGCGAGCTTGGCGGCGACGGCCGGGTCCTTGAGATCCTCCGTCCAGCCGCGCGTCAGGCCGCGCAGGAACTTCACCACGGTGGCGCGCTCGGCCTGCAGGTACTCGCGCTTCACGAACACGAGGTTGGCAAAGCTCTTGTAACCCATCGAATCGAACGAGGTGAAAAAGAAGTCCTTGCCGCGCACCATGTTCATCTTCACTTCGAGCGTGACCGCCTGGTTGGTGCCGTAGGCGGTGTAGCCATCGCCCGCCTTGGAGAGCAGCGGCTCGGGCGAGAAGCCGGCCGGCACGAAGTCCCAGGTCTTGGGCAGGTTGTTGAGGGCCAGCGTCGCGTCGATCGCGGTGCGCTCGTTGGGGCCTTGCGCCAGGATCTTCTTGCCGACGATGTCGGCGGCCTTGAGGATCGGCTTGGCCGGCAGCGACAGGATGCCGAGCGGCGAGACCGGAAAGGTGCCGGCAACCATCACGAAATCGTTGCCGCGATTGATGGCGTCGAGATAGGGCAGCCAGGTGCCGTAGCCGATCTCCGCCCCGCCCGAGGCCACCGTGACCGGCGCCGGCGGAGCGTTGGGGCCGCCCGGCAAGGTCTTCACGTCGAGCCCTTCCTCCTTGAAGTAGCCGTTCTCCAGCGCCATCCAAATGCCGGCATATTCGACGTTGTAGATCCAGCCGAAAGCCACACGGACCGGCTTGGCCTGCGCCCGGACCGCCGGTGCGGCGAGTCCGGTAGCGGCCGCCACGGCGGTGCCCAGCAAGAAGTGTCGGCGCTGCATGAATGTCCCCTCCCGGTTTTCCCGATTAGCTTACAGCGGCGTGCAAGGCGCGGGCCAGCGTGGGAGCTATCATGTTCCTCCCTGCGCGCCAGCGCGGGGAGGTGGCGCGGTAATCCGCGACGGAGGGGTCATAGGCCGCAGCATTGGTGCGGCCCATGACCCCTCCGCCCCTCCGGGGCACCTCCCCGGCGTCGCCAGGGAGGAACACGCAATGCGATAGCCCCACCGGCCAGCAGGAGTAGACTTCGGCCATGAGCACCGGTTTCCTCGAGGACGCCTCGTTCAACCAGTCGCCCGCGTTCGGCGATGTCGATCTGTTCAGCGCCGACAGGCCGCTCGCCGACGCCGCGGCGCGCTACGGGCTCGACCTGGAAGCGCTCGCCGCCTGCGGCAAGGACTACGGCTCGGCCGAGACGCTCGATCTCGGGAGGATCGCGAACGAGAACCCGCCCAGGCTGCGGACGATGGACGGCAAGGGCAACCGCATCGATTTCGTCGAATTCCATCCCGCCTATCACGCGCTGATGGCCAAGAGCATCGGCTGGGGCATCCACAGCGCCGCGCATGACGGCAGCGAGCCGGCCGGCCCGCTGACCAGCCGCGCGATGCGCCTCTATCTCGCGACCCAGGCCGAAAGCGGCCATCTCTGCCCGATCACCATGACCCATGCCTGCATCGGCGCGCTCAAGGCGGAGCCCGATGTGCTGGCGAAGTGGCAGGCCAAGATCCTGTCGCGCGCGTACGACAAGCTGCCCCTGCCGTGGTGGGAGAAGACCGGCGTGACGCTCGGCATGGGCATGACCGAGCGCCAGGGTGGCACCGACGTGCGCGCCAACATCACCCAAGCCACGCCGCACGGCGATCATGTCGAGCTGAGCGGCCACAAGTGGTTCATGTCGGCGCCGATGTGCGATGCGTTCCTCGTCCTCGCCCAGGCGCCCGATGGCCTCACCTGCTATCTGATGCCGCGTCACCGGCCCGACGGCAGCCAGAACGCGATCCACTTCCAGCGACTGAAGGACAAGCTCGGCAACAAATCCAACGCCTCGTCCGAGGTCGAATTCCACGGCGCGTATGCCGAGAGGATCGGCGTCGAGGGCGCGGGCGTGCGCACCATCATCGAGATGGTGAACCTGACGCGCCTCGACTGCGCCGTCGCCTCGGCCGGCCAGATGCGCTTCGGCCTCAGCCAGGCGCTGAACCACGTCCGCAATCGCTCGGTCTTCCAGCGCCGCCTCGTCGACCAGCCGGCGATGCGCGCCGTCGTCGCCGACATGGCACTCGAGCTCGAGGCGCAGGTCGCGCTGGTCTTCCGCCTCGCCCACGCCGCCGACCATTCGGCAACCGACCCGCGCGAGGCGGCCTATGCGCGCCTGCTGACGCCGGCGGTGAAGTTCCTGGTCTGCAAGAGCGCGCCGACGCTGGTCTACGAAGCGCTCGAGTGCCTGGGCGGCAACGGCTACACCGAGGACCTGCCGATGGCGCGGCTCTATCGCGAGGCGCCGCTCAACGCGATCTGGGAAGGCTCCGGCAACGTCATGGCGCTCGACGTGCTGCGCGCCGCCGGGCGCCATCCCGACGCCAGCATGGACACGCTGTCGCGCCTGGTGCGCACCGCCTCGCAGGCCTTCCACGTCGGGCCGCTGGCGCAAGCGCTGGAGCGCGCGCTCAAGTCGCCCGATGCCGAACGCCGCGCCCGCTTCCTGTGCGAGGGCCTCGCCCGCCTCGCGGCACTCGCCGCGCTGGTCGAGGCGAAGTCGGACTTCGCCACCCTCTATGGCGACGCGCGCCTCGCCGCCAATCACTTCGGGCAATTCGGGGCGGCAGATCTCGGCAGCGCGGAGACGTCGCTGATGGAACGCGCCCTCGCCTCGTGACCGGCGCGCATCGAGACTAGCTCTGCTTGAGTCGTCGAACTGCATCCAAGTGTGTCAACTTCCACGTACTGACTTGTGCGTCTACAGCTTCGCTTCCTGTCGTCCTGAGCGCAGCGAAGGACCTCACGCCAGCCACGCGGCCCGTGTCTGATCGTTCGGTGAGATCCTTCGCTGCGCTCAGGATGACAAGAATGAACGTCGGAGGCGTTCTGCACGTCTTGTTGGTCTGAGGCGTAGCCTCGCTAGCTCTGCTTGAGTCGTCGAACTGCATGCAAACGTGTCAGATTTTTTAATGTCGAACACAGCTGGACCTGTCAGGGCGATTCGAGGCGTAGTCTTGCCAGATCATGATCATTGGACCGCGCGCATCCCTGCGCGCTCATGATCATGAGCGCGCAGGGATGCGCGCGGTCCAATGATCATGACGCTCAGAAGGATATGCCTTGTCGATCTGAGGCGTAGGCTCGCTAGGCTAGCGTTCGACGGCAGGCGTTGAGGCGGGCTACACTCGCTACATGACCAAAAAGATCTTCACTGCCTGTCTCGGCACCGAGACCAATACCTTCGCCTCCATTCCCACCGGCCATCAGCTTTTCGAGGAGACCTGCCTCTTCCGCAAGGCGAGCTACGGCAAGAACGTGCCGATGTTCGGGGCGCCCTTGGCGGTGTGGAAGCAGCGCGCCGACGCCAAGGGCTGGCAGACGGTCGAGAGCCTCTGCGCCTTCGCCATGCCGGCCGGCAAGACGGTGAAGAAGGTCTACGAGGCGTTCCGCGACGAGATCGTGTCGGACCTCCGGGCGGCAATGCCGGTCGATGCGGTGTTCCTCAGCATGCACGGCGCCATGGTCGCCGAGGGCTATGACGACTGCGAAAGCGACCTGCTGGCCCATGTCCGCAAGGTCGTCGGTCCCGACGTGCCGGTCGGGGTCGAGCTCGACCTCCATTGCAATGTCGGCGCCGGCACTTTCCGCGACGCCACCGTGCTGGTGCTGTTCAAGGAATATCCGCACGTCGACGTGTCGGACCGGGCCGACGACCTGTTCACGGTGATGGAAGGCGCGATCGAGGGCCGTACGAAGCCAGTGATGGCGTCGTGGGACTGCCGCATGATCGGGGTGTTCCACACCACGCGCGAGCCGATGCGCGGCTTCGTCGACAAGCTCTCTGCAATGGAAGGCAAGGACGGCGTGCTCTCGCTCTCGATCGCCCACGGCTTCCCGTGGTCCGACATCCAGGAGATGAGCAGCCGCATCATTGCCGTCACCGACGGCGACAAGGCGAAGGCCGAGAAGATCGCCCGGGAGCTTGGCCAGGAATTCTTCGCCATGCGCTCGGTGACGCAGCCGCCCTACGTTACGCTCGATACCGCCATGGCACGCATCTCCTCGCATAACCTGCCCAAGCCGATGGTGCTGGCCGACGTATCGGACAATGCCGGCGGCGGGGCCGCCTCGGATTCGACCTTCATCCTGCAGGCGCTGCTCGAGAAGAAGGTGAAGGACGCCGCCATTGCCATGTTCTGGGATCCGGGCGCGGTGAAGCTCGCCTTCGAGGTCGGCGAAGGCGCCGAGCTCAATATCCGCCTCGGCGGCAAGCTCGGGCCGCAGTCCGGCGCGCCGATCGACGCCCGCGCCAGGGTGCTGAAGATCGAGAAGGACGTGTTCATCCAGTTCGGCGGGCAGCGCAAGGGCACCAACCCGATCGGTGATGCCGCGGCGCTGCAGATCGAGGGCGTGACGGTGATCGTCAACTCCAAGCGCTCGCAGTGCCACAGCCTCGACTGCTTCACCAAGCTGGGCGTCGATCCCTCGACCAAGAAGGTCGTGGTGGTGAAGTCGATGCAGCACTTCCACGCCGCCTACGCGCCGATCGCGAGCGAAGTCGTCTATGTGGCGGCGCCGGGTGCGCTGGTGCCCGACTGGTCGCTGCTGCCCTACACCAAGGCCGACAAGACGCAGTGGCCGTTCGTGGCCAATCCACACGCGGCATAAGGCCTGCGACTCGCCGTCGCGCCCCTCGACTGATAGGGTCCAACCGTCAGGATCAGGGGAGAGAGTGGATGCGGATTATAGTCGTAGCGCTATGGGCGCTGCTGGCGTTTGGATTCATTCAGGGTGCATCGGCACAGAACGGCCTGCAGCGCTTCGAAAGCGACCTGAAGCCCCAGCTCGGATTCAAAAGCTTCACCTACGGCAGCGCCACCGCGCAGGGCCCCTCGGGCTTCGTGTTGAACGACGTGGTGGCGGTGACGCCCGCCACTCCGGCGACCGGCGACAAGGAAACCACGGTCAAGGTCGACAAGGTGACGGTCGAGGCGCTCGACTTCGATCGCCTGAAGAAAGACTCGTCCCCCGACCTCGGGCCGCGCTTCGCCAAATTGGTCTTCCAGGGCATCGTGGGCGACGATGATGCCTTTGCCATGCTGGCGCCCTATGGCATTTCGAAAGCGCCGGTCGATCTCGCGCTCGACTACCTGATCGACCCGGACAAGAAGGTGCTGACGATCTCGAAGCTCGAGGTCAACCTGCGCGGCCAGTCGCGGATGACGCTGGCGCTGATCATGGACGGAGTCGACGACAAGATGAGCCAGGTGGAGACCGCCAAGGACGATGGCCGGTTGCGCACCGCAACTCTCGAGATCGTCGATATCGGCCTGCTGGCCAAGGTCCTGCCGGCCATCGCCAAGGAACAGGGCACCACGGCGGACGCGCTGGTCGCCATGACCGTGGGACCGATCGCGGCCTTCGCGACCGGTCAGGGATCGCCGACCCTGAAGGCGCTCGACGGCGTGGTTTCGTTCATCACCGACTGGAAGCAGCCGAAGGGCCCGATCAAGATCGCCATCACCCCGGCCAAGACTGCCGGCATGGCCGATCTCGAGAAGGTGATGGAGCCCAATGGCCTCACCACCGTGCTCGGCCTGACAGTCGACTACTCGGGAACGCGTGCGGGCGCGGCGATCGCAGGACAGCAGGCTGCCGCGCCGGCACCGGCGGCCCCGCCGGCCGCTGCAGGCGCCAAGACGCTCACGGCTGGCGAGGCCTGGCTGACGGTCGTCGGCAACACGCTGACCGGCAAGGTCGACGGCGAGGTTCTGTATGAATATTACCGCAAGGACGGCACGCTCACCCTGATGGAGGGCAGCGAGCTGACCAAGGGCAAGTGGACGCTCGAGGGCGAGAAGGTCTGCTTCAAGTATCCCGACGAGGACAAGGACTGCCAGACCATCAGCCGTACCGGCGACGAGGTCACGCTCACCAACGCCAAGGGCAAGGGACTGCGCCTGAAGGTCCTGCCGGGTAATCCGAAGAACCTTTGATGGTGCGAGGGCTTCTCGTCGCCTGCCTCACGGCTCGCGCCGTGAGTGCAGGACCTGCCGTCGCTCAGACATCGCCCAACGGGGTCAGATGGCCGAATCCGAAGTCGCCACGCTGCACGACTGTGTCCGCGTCACGATCTATCTCAGCGACCTGCACCGCTACGCCAGCCTCGTCGACAGGATCCAGGCAGAGTTCTGGGGCAAGCCGCCCTATCCGCCGCGCACCATGATGGAAGTCCAGCGCCTGTTCGACGACGACATCATCGAGGTCGACACGGTCTTCCATGCGCCGGTAAAGAAGTAAATTCAGCGACCTGCTCATCGCTGGGACCGCGCCACTCCGTGGCGCTCATGATCATGAGAAGAGCGCCACGGAGTGGCGCGGTCCCAGCAATGAGGCACGTGGCTTGCATCGTCGCTTCTCCAGGGAGGAACCTGATGGTCAAAAGCGACCTCGTTCGGCAGATGAATGAAGACTACGCGCGGCTTCGGCTCGAAGCGGCGCGGATCGAGGAGCTGCCGATCGAGCTCGAGCAGCTGCGCAAGGCCATGGAAGCCGCCAACCCCAGGGTCGATTTCGACACCGACCCGTACGACTTCCGCGTCGCCCAGCTGGAGCTTGCCGTAGGCCCGAGCAATGAGTGACTTGTCCGCAAAGGCAGACTGGTCCGCTAAGGCGGACTGGTCGCGCGCCTCGCTCACCGAGACCGCCGACGCGATCGCCGCCGGCAAGACCACGGCGCGCGATGTCGTCGAAGCCTGCCTCGACCGCATCGGCCGGCTCGACGGCACGCTGAACTGCTTCGTCGAGGTCGACAGTGCAGGCGCGCGAGCCGCAGCCGACGCGGCCGATACGGCGCAGCGCCAGGGCAAGACGCTCGGCGCGCTGCACGGCGTTCCGATGGCTCACAAGGACATGTATTACCGCCAGGGCAAGGTCTCGGCCTGCGGCTCGAAGCTGCGGGCCGACTGGCGCGCGCCGTTCACGGCTACGGCGCTGCAGCGGCTCGACCAGGCGGGCGCTCTCGACATCGGCCGTCTGCTGATGGTCGAGTTCGCCATGGGGCCGCACGGCTACAACCCGAACTACCCGCAGTGCCGCAATCCCTGGAACCCGGACCATATTCCGTCGGGCTCGTCGAGCGGCTCCGGCGTCGCCGTCGGCGGTCGCCTGGTCCATGCCGCGCTCGGCTCGGACACCGGCGGCTCGATCCGCTGCCCTGCCGCCGTTTCGGGCGTGACCGGCCTGATGCCGACCTACGGCCGGGTCAGCCGCCGCGGCGCCATGCCGATGTCGCATTCGTTCGACGTGGTCGGCCCGCTGGCGCGGACCGCGCGCGATTGCGCCCGGCTATTGGGCGTCCTGGCCGGCGCCGATCCGGCCGACGCCAGCTCGTTCGACATGCCGGTGCCCGACTACGAAGCCGCGCTCTCCAGCAGCGCCCCGCTACCGACCATCGGCATCGCGCGCGGCTATTTCGATACCGGCGTTCATCCCGACGTGGCCAAGGCGCACGATCAGGCCGCGGATGACCTGCGGCGCGCCGGCTTCATCGTGAAGGATGTCGCCCTGCCGGCGGACCTGCTCGACGAGATCGCCGAACTGCATCCGCTGGTCATTAAGTCCGAGGGCGCGGCCAACCATACGCCGACGCTGCGCGAGCAAGAGGCCGACTACACCTTCGAAGTCGGCCACCGCCTGCATGCCGGCTTCTTCATTCCGGCCAGCCACTACATCCGCGCACTCAAGCTGCGCGGCCAATATCTGCGCGCCTTCGCCAAGGCAGCCTTCGCGCAGGCCGACCTGATCCTGACACCGGTGCTGGCGATCCCCGTGCCGACCATCGCCGAAACCACCGGCCGCACCGGCAAGGCCTATCTCGACATGGTCGTGGCGATCACCCGCAACACCAAGGTGATCAACTATCTCGGCCTGCCGGCGATCGGCGTGCCGTGCGGCTTCACCTCGAACGGGCTGCCGACATCCTTCCAGCTGATCGGCCGGCCGCTCCAGGAGGCCGCCCTGCTGCGCGCCGCGGACCGTTATCAGCAGGCAACGGACTGGCATCGGCGCGAACCGACGACGATTTGAAAAAGGCGCGGCAACCAATCGGCCGGCACCGGCGTTGATTGAGCACCAGGCCACTTCAGCTCAGCTGGTTCGCCTGCGACGTACCCAACAACCCGCCGTCTCCCCCGGCGGGTTGTTTCGTCTTTCCTATCGGCTTCGTGCATCTCCGCCAGACGCTGCGCGCAGAATCATATTCCTCCCTGCGCGCCAGCGCGGGGAGGTGGCGCGGTAATCCGCGACGGAGGGGTCAGAGGCTACAGCATCGGTGCGGTCCATGACCCCTCCGACCCTGCGGGCCACCTCCCCGGCTTCGCCAGGGAGGAACAGGGCAGAAGACTGCGAAGGTTTCGTTTTGGCGCGGCAGTGCCGCCTGCTCGATCGCCGGGGCGGTCGCCTTGGCCGTCGCTGTCCGCGTCACCGGATCGAAGCGCCGTTCGAGCCAGCGCTGGACGCGGTCCTACAGGGTCGTGAGCACCAGGTAGTGGACGGCGGTCCCGGAAGACTTCGAGCACGTCGGAGACGACGAAGCCCCTCATGTCATCAGCTTTCCGAGGTCGCCTGCCGTCATCCCGACCGGAGCCGAGTCGGCACATTCACATGCGCCTTTAGCGAGGTGAAGCGGAGGGATCTGTTCAGGGGCTTCCGCCGACACGAATAGGTCCCTCGACTACGCTCGGGACGACGGTTGGGTGAGGGTCACTGCGGGCCGGGGCCGCGGATTGTGAAGGTCTTGCTCGGTGCCTTGGTCAGGCCGAACTTGTCGAACAGTGTGTCGTAGCTGCCAATCGCTGCTCGATGCATCGCGCCAGCGAGTGGGACGAGGACAACTACATCCGGCGTCTTCACCGCATCATCATGATCGACGACCAAGCGCCGTTCTGACGGCGCGGAAGCACCGTTCTGACGGCGCGGAAGCGCCGTGCTGATGGCGTACTGAGCTGGCCGTAACCTGGGCTCGCCCGGGTAACATCACGCGGTTTTCGAATGGGGCGCGAACTTCTATTCGTTCGTGCTGCCGAAACCAGCGCCCATCTGCAGACCCTCGGCCCAACTGGAGGTTCTGCTCATGACTGCCTTCTCTCTCCTTCGTACCGCCGCGACCGCGTCCGGCGTGCTGCTCGCGATCGGATTGACCGGTCCGGTTTCCGCTCAATCCAAGACCGACGAGCTCGCCCGATGCCAGGGCCTGTACAGCCAGTGGAGCCGCTACAATGGCACCTTCGGCTACGGCCGGATGGCGGGTGCCGATGTCGCCCTCGAGGAATGCCGCAAGGGCAACACGACGGCCGGCATCGCCGACCTCAAGCGCGCGCTGGAACGCTCCAACATCCCGCTGCCGGCATCGGAAACGGCGACCGCTCGCTAGCTCAGCGCCGAACGGCGAGCCGCCCGCGAGGGCGGCTCGCCACGGCTTGAAAGCGCGATGTTTCAGCCCGTTTACAGGCTGGGGACTGATTGGTATGTTCCGCCCGCATCGCGGCCCCCAATGGCCGTTTTCTCGTTTGAGATCAACGGCTTAACTATGAAAATCCTGTCAGGCAACAGCAACAGACCGCTGGCGCAAGCTATTTCCGTCGAGCTTGGGCTGCCGCTGGTCAAGGCGAACATCCGCCGATTTGCCGACAACGAGATCTTCGTCGAGATCCTGGAGAATGTGCGCGGCGAGGACGTATTCGTCGTCCAATCGACCAGTTTCCCGGCCAACGACTATCTGATGGAGCTGCTGATCATCATCGATGCGCTGCGCCGCTCGTCGGCCCGGCGCATCACGGCGGTGATACCCTACTACGGCTATGCAAGACAGGATCGCAAGACCGGCTCGCGCACGCCGATCACGGCCAAGCTGGTCGCCAACCTGATCACCAACGCCGGCGCCAACCGCGTGCTGACGCTCGACCTGCATGCCGCCCAGATCCAGGGCTTCTTCGACATCCCGCTCGACAATCTCTTTGCCGGCCCGGTCTTCTCCAAGCACATGGGCGAGACGCTCGCCAACCGCAACCTGACCGTCGTGTCGCCTGACACCGGCGGCGTGGTGCGCGCGCGCGCCATCGCCAAGCGGGTCGATGCCGACCTCGCCATCATCGACAAGCGGCGCGAGAAGGCCGGCGTCAGCGAGGTCATGAACGTGATCGGCGACGTCAAGAACGCCGACTGCATCCTGATCGACGACATCGTCGATTCGGCCGGCACGCTGTGCAATGCCGCCGTCGCGCTGATGGATCAGGGCGCGAAGTCGGTCTCGGCCTATGTCACGCACGGCGTGCTGTCGGGCGGCGCGGTCGCCCGCGTCGCCGCCTCGCCGATGGAGAAGCTGGTGATCACCGATTCGATCCAGCCGACCAAGGAGATGCGGGTGGCACCCAACCTGCTGCCGCTCAGCGTGGCGCCCTTGATGGCCGAGGCGATCAAGCGCATTTCCGAGGAGACCTCGGTCTCGAGCCTGTTCGATTAAATTTGTCATTCCGAGCGCAGCGAGGAATCTTTCCGACACGGAAAAGTTCCCTCGGCTCCGCCTCGGGACGAGCCGGCGATGGGCACCCCTGGAGGCCACGCCGCGATGAAGAGAGAGAACGTAAAACCTTAGGAGAAGTTGAAATGGCAGAGACGACCAAAGTCGTCGCGAAGATGCGGGACCGGGCCGGCAAAGGGGGCGCCCGTTCCAGCCGTCGCGATGGACTGATTCCCGGCGTGATCTACGGCGACAAGCAACCCCCGATGATGATCGCGGTCGAGCCGAAGTCGGTCGAGCGCGAGATGCACAAGGAGGGTTTCTTCAATCACCGCGTCAAGATCGAGGTCGACGGCACGACGGTCGACGCCCTGCCGCGCGACGTGCAGCTCGACCCGGTGACCGACAAGCCTCTGCATCTCGACTTCCTGCGGATCGGACCCGACTCGATCATCACCGTGCAGGTGCCGGTGCACTTCAAGAATGAAGCGGCGGCCCCCGGCATCAAGCGTGGCGGCGTGCTGAACATCGTCATGCACGAGATCACGGTGCGCACCAAGCCGGACATGATCCCCGAGCTGTTCGAGGTCGACCTGACCGGCCTCGAGATCGGCCATTCGATCCATCTCTCGGCGCTCAACATCGCGGAAGGTGTTCGCGTCGTGACCCGAGACAAGGATCCGACCGTGGCCACGATCGCCGCGCCGACGGTCGTACGTGAAGCCGCTTCCGACACGGCGGCGGCCGATGGTGCCGCTCCGGCAGCCGGTGCGGCCCCTGCAGCAGGCGGCGCAGCTGCAGCTGGTGCCGCTCCGGCGGCAGGCGGCAAGGCGCCGGCTCCGGCCAAGAAGTAAGTCTCGATGCTCCTGCTGGTCGGGCTCGGGAATCCCGGGCCGCGCTATGCGGGGCATCGGCACAATGTGGGATTCATGGCGGTGGACGAGATCGTCCGCCGCCGTGTCTTCTCGCCCTGGCGAACCCGTTTCAACGGCGAGGTGGCGGAAGGCCATCTCGGCGGCGAGCGCACCATCGCCCTGAAGCCGATGACCTTCATGAACGAGTCGAGCAAGGCCGTGGGCGAAGCCGTGCGCTTCCTCAAGGTGCCGCTCGACCGGGTCGTCGTCTTCCACGACGAGCTCGACATCGCCCCCGGCCGGGTGCGCATGAAGAAGGGCGGCGGCGCGGGCGGCCACAACGGCCTGCGCGACATCGACGCCCATGTCGGCAAGGACTATCGCCGGGTGCGGATCGGCATCGGCCATCCGGGCCACAAGGACCTCGTGCTGCACTGGGTGCTGCGCGACTTCGAGCCGGACGAGCGCGATCCCAAGGACGGCTGGCTGCCGAAGCTCCTGAACGCGCTGGCCGAGGAATCGGCGCTGCTGATTGAAGGTGGCGCCAAGGCCGATGAAAAGTATATGAGCCGGGTGGCTGCTCTTGCGCCACCTCCCAATCTTCCCGCCAGACTGGATCTCAAAGAGTAAATCATGGGGT
>Ga0193752_1001845_pt1 | contig 16972 bp, 11 predicted proteins | sample H1c1metaG_FD_144924 | JGI IMG/M metagenome (GOLD analysis project Ga0193752, IMG submission 144924) | Soil microbial communities from a riparian zone of the East river system, Colorado, United States - H1c1 | ecosystem: Environmental > Terrestrial > Soil > Riparian zone | place: USA: East River... | reverse complement strand
AGTAAGCGCTCCGGCTACTATACTTGTAACAACGCCCGTAACTGCGCCATTTCTGCCTACATCCGGAAGAGTGTATACTTTTTATTGCACAGGGTTGATAACTGCCACAACCGGCGCCCGTGCAAGAGCATTAACTTTTTTTACGAACAGGTAAACAGACAGATGAATTCAAGCATTAAAAAAAGCTTTCCGGTTTGAAAGCTTTTTTTGTGCTTGCCCGGTCATGTCTATATTCATTCTGGTCTACCAATTCAAATGAGTGAAGGATTATAGCCGGTATAGCTATAGGACGATACAAGTCCCTACCTGCGCCCTACCCACGCCCTACCTAAGCCCTTTGAAGCCCCCATAAATAATTATGTTAAACAGCAGGCAATAGTTTGAAATCGTTTTCTATCCAAAGAATAAATAACAAACCACAATACTCGTTATAATACCCACCAGGTCGGCCAGCAGCATTGCTCCTATTGTATACCTGGTATTCTTAACTGCTACGGCGCCAAAATAAACAGCTATCACATAAAAAGTAGTATCGCTGCTGCCCTGTAATACACAGGCAAGCCTGCCGGCAAATGAATCGGGTTCAAATGTCCGCATGGTATCCACCATCATACCCCTGGCACCGCCCCCACTCATGGGTTTAATGAGTGCGGTAGGTAAACCATCAACAAACCTGGTATCGGCCCCAAATGCTGCAAACATGTTTTTTATACCTTCGATAATAACATCAAAAGTTCCGCTGGTGCGTAACAGCGAAATAGCCACCAACATACCTACCAGGTAGGGAATGATCTTGATAGCAACCTCAAACCCTCCCTTTGCACCTTCAATAAAAGCATCAAAAACATTTATCTTTTTATACAAGCCTCCCAAAACAATAAGAAAGAAAACGAGTAAGATGATACCGGTGCTTAATTGCTCACTGAATATATTAACGCCAACTGTATTCAGGCTATTGATAAAAAATACCAGCAATGCTATAATGGTTGAGATACCCAGGATCCAGCCCAATACGACCGGCTGAAGGAGTTTGATTTTTTGTTTGAAGGAAACGATCAGCAAAGCCGCCATGGTAGCTACAAAAGTTGCTACTAAACAGGGAATAAAAATATCTGTCGGGTTAGCAGCTTTGGTACCGTTAATGCCTACTGTAACTGCACGTACTGCAATGACTGATGTGGGTATTAATGCAAGTCCCGCTGCATGCAGGCATAAGAACATGATCTGTGCATTACTGGCAGTATCTTTTTTCGGGTTTAGTTCCTGCAGGCTTTCCATGGCTTTTATACCAAATGGTGTTGCCGCATTATCCAGGCCAAGCATGTTGGCGCTGAAGTTCATCATGATATGCCCGTGTGCAGGATGCCCCTTTGGTACTTCGGGAAATAATTTTGAAAAAAATGGTCCAACGATCCTGGATAAAAAACGGATGCCACCCGCCTTTTCAGCAATACTCATAAAACCCATGAACAATGCCATGATTCCGATCAGGCCGATACAAATATTAACAGCAGTGGTGCAGGTAGCAATAACACCATCCATTGGTTTTTGCTTCCTGCCAGTTATATAGTCAGGACTCACAATCCTTGCGCCGGCAAATTTTGATTGCAGTTTTAAAGCGCTGTCATTCGTAGCCGGGTCGGCCAGTATATATTTTGTTTCTTTATCAGCTTCTTTCTGCAAAACATAGCCGTAGTCTTTCATTTCTTTTGAAAGTGCAGCCGTTGAGCTGCTGTCCAGGGCCGATACAAATTTGTAATCATCCTTAGCTGTACCGGTTACCATACGGCCGAAAATATCATCCCGGCTGTTATTAAAAACAAAATGATAACCTGCTACCAATAAAGCTATAATGATAAATGCCGACCATATTCTGCTTAAAGCCATTTTAAGTCAAAAGTTAAAAGTTAAAAGTCAAAAGTAAGATCATTAAATGGTCTGAACCTTTCGTTTTCTGAGATTTGAAATTAGTATTTTATACCGAAATAACTCATATCGTTCCAAACCTTACCTTTGCAGCCAAATTTTAACCCCAGGATTGATCACAGTTCTATTTTTTGGGTTTTGACTTTTGACTTTTAACTTTTAACTTTTAACTTTTTGAAATGGCTTTAAAAGCAGGAATAGTTGGGTTACCCAACGTGGGAAAATCAACTTTATTTAATGCGGTGAGCAATAGCGCCAAGGCACAGGCAAGCAATTACCGTTTTTGTACCATAGAACCCAATACAGGACTGGTTAATGTACCCGACTCCCGTATTGATAAACTGGCCGAACTGGTAGTAACCGGGTTTATCGTGCCTACACAGATAGAAATTGTGGACATTGCCGGGCTGGTACGTGGCGCCAGCAAAGGTGAAGGCCTGGGCAATAAGTTTTTGGCAAACATTCGTGAAGTGGATGCCATCATTCACGTGGTACGTTGTTTTGAAGATGATAATATTTTAAGGGATGAAGGCCCGATAAACCCGGTTAGTGATAAGGAGATCATTGAAACCGAACTGCAACTGAAAGACCTGGAAAGTGTAGAGAAGAAGATGCAGCGTACCGAAAAAATGGCTAAGACCGATCCCAAGATGAAGGTAGAACTGGAGACGCTCATTCAATGCAAAAAACACCTGGAGGAAGGAAAGAATATTATCAGCCTGGGTTTAAGCAAGGAAGAAAAATCAGCTATTGATGACCTGTTCCTGCTTACTGATAAACATATTTTGTACGTTGCCAATGTTGATGAAGCCAGTATGCATACCGGCAATAAATATTCTGCCGCATTAATAGAAGCTGTAAAGAACGAAGGCAACCAGGTGATCGTGATGACCAATGCCATTGAAGCACAGATAGCCGAGTTTGAAAACCCGGAAGACAAAGCTATGTTCATGGAAGAATATAAAATGGTAGAACCCGCTTTAGACAGGCTGATTCATTCAACTTATAAATTACTCAACCTGTCAACCTATTTCACCGCAGGTGTACAGGAAGTAAGGGCCTGGACAATTGGGAAAGGCTGGAAAGCGCCACAGGCGGCCAGTGTGATACATACCGATTTTGAAAAAGGCTTTATCAAGGCTGAAGTGATCGCCTACGACGATTTTTTAAAATACGGATCAGAAGCTGCATGCCGTGAGAACGGAAGATTGCGTATTGAAGGAAAAGAATATTTAGTGCAGGATGGAGACATCATGCATTTCAGGTTCAATGTTTAATTAAAAACACTTGCATAAAAAACGGGCTTCTGAAATCAGAAGCCCGTTTTTATTTGATCATTTAAAATATTATTGAGGCAATAAAACCTGGTTTATTTTATGTAAAGTACCATTAATAAAATGTTGATCGCTGGTACCACCCGGATTAGGGGTTGGATTAATAAGAATAGCAGAAGCAGTAGCATTGGCTGCACCTTTTACAGTAGCTGCTGATACCTGGCCCGCAGTGAAAGTAGCGGTCAAAACTACTCCCGGATGAGCTGGTATTCCTCCATTCAATAAAGTTGGATAAGAAGTAGCTGTTGTAGGGAAGTTATTTAGAAATGCCCTGGCTCCCATCATATGATACACAACTATTCCTTTTACAGTTGTTGGAGTAAGTACGCTTGCCACCAGCGGTTGGGCAAATATGGTTGGGCCATATAAAGCGATCAATCCTGCAGCCTGAGCTGCGGCAGTTGCAGGTGGTACGCCAAGTGATATCAGGTATAAAGTTATTTGCCCGGTCAATACAGCCTCGAAAGCAGCATCAGTAGGTACAAATACATTCACATTTGGTCCAAAATTAGTAAGCACCCACTGAAGGCTTGCAGAAGAAGTAGTTAAAACACCGCTGTCAGCACGTAAAACAGCAGCTTCAAAATAATCCATATCTGCATCGGCAGCAATCCTGCTCCATAAAGGAACTGATGGAGGAACAGGTACAGCTGCAGCAGTATGTATTACACCATTAGCAACAACATTATCAACCGCAACAAGTGGAATGTTATTTACCCAATTACCATTACGTGTGCTAGGGTGCGTAGTTAATCTTGCAAAGGGACTATAACCTGCTGTGTTAGGCGTTCCGGGAGGTGTACCACTTGGATTTACATTGCTTGGATAAAACCAATTAGGAAAAGTATTTGGTACACTTGACATTTTGATAGACTGAGATATCATGTTATAATTTACAATACCTGCTGCTGATGCTCTTGAAATGCCAGTCAATACTACAGGCGGCCCCGCAGCAACAACTAACGTGCTATCCAGAAATTTTGCATAAGTAGCATCTGGTGAGCCTGCTGGTATCGCCCCGCCTGAAGCAGCAGTTACAAACTGTCTCATTGCCGCATTGTTGGGTACAAACATGGTAAAGATGTTCGACTTGGTATTTATGGTGGTTAACATATTACCCCTTACAATCAAATGGTAATACAAACTATCATCTGCAATGGTTGCAATATTTTCTCCCAATGCAAGGCCCGCTGGCGTAACAACCGCCGCTGCCGGAAATTGCTCCAGTCCTTTATTACAGGAAGATAAAATAAACATCATTGCCCCAATGGCCAGCAAAAAATGAATTTTAATCCTTTTAGCTATATATTTCATAATTAAGTTTTTATTTGTTTTTGTTTGATACAAAGTATGCTGAAAGATTAATAGATATTATATCCAAAACTCAGATAGTATAAACCACCGATCTGTGAGTTTCCTATCGCATTATAATAGTATTGGTTCAGTAAATTGGTTGCACCCAGTTTAATTACAGATTTATTTGCTTTAGGCAGTTTTAAACTAACCTGTGCATCCAGTGTTTGAACAACAGGTAAATTACCGGTTGCAAAATCACCCTGGTAAAGGAAAGCACCCTGGTAGCGATAGGCAACATTAAATCCTAAACGTTTGCCCGGACCAAAACCGGTATTACCCACGTTAACGTTGGCTTTGTATTTAGGTGCATTGAAATACGCAACAAAATTTGTAGGAACATCTTTCAGTATATCTGAAGCGAAATTACCTCCTATTGTGAAGTTCCATGGCAACCTGTAATCTACGCTTAAGCCAAAACCATAGGTTTTAACTTTATCAGTTGAGTTAACAGGAATTGAAAGCCTTCTGCCGTTCAGTGTATCACTTAACGCAATGGCAGCACCTGCTGATTGAACGGTAACTTTTCTTCCTAAGAAATCTTTGTACGTTCCATAGTAACCGTAAACATCAATTAATAATTTATTCTGCATCATCAAACCTTTAAAGCCTGCTTCAAAAGAAGATAAAGATTCAGGCTTCAGGTCCTGTGGAGTAAATGCTACTATGTTACCGGCCCTTAATGCATCAAAATCATAAGGTTGTTTAGCAGCAAAATTGTAATACTCCCTGAAACCAGGGTTACCACCAATTAAATAAACATTGCTGCCCACAGCCAGGTTGATGTACTGTTGCTGGTTTGACGGGAAACGATAAGCGGTCTGGTATGATACACGGAAATTATTATTCTCCTTTAATTTGATCAATGCCGTTGCCCTCGGGGTTACCCTGCCTTTAAAATTCTCATTCTTATCATACCGGCCCGAAACTGTTAAATGAATACGGTCCATTAATTTGCGGCTCAACTGCATATAAGCTCCATACTCCGATATTTTAATGGTACCGGTTGAATCAGCAAATAAAGTTCCACCTGAGTTCAATACGTATTGCTTATAACTTCCACCGATCAACAGGTCAAACCATTTACCGGTTAAATGCGTCATGTTGTAAGTGCCTTCAACGCTGTACAGGTCTGATTTATCCAATAACAGAGCACCACCCAGCTTGATAGGCATTTTACGTATTGAATCGTAAGCTTTTACAAATCTGTCACTACCAGCAACCGGGCGCCCCACATCAGTTTGAGCCCTTGCTCCTGTATGCGCATCAGCATCTGTAGCGCCTGCTAACCTCAATGCTAAATATGTTTGAGAGTATTGAGCGAACCATCCTGTAGCTCCGCCACTTGGTTTCCAGCTTTCGTTAAATAAACGTGTTGCGACTGTAGTGTTGTAAGACTCTCCCGCATTTTCCTGCGTGGTATATGCCCTTAAAGACCAATACCTGTTTATCAGCTCCAGTTTGTACTGGCCCATTTTAAAATCCTTCAGCGAATATCTTTCGCTACCGGTGTAAACAGTATTACCCGTTCCCCAATATGCTGCAAAAACAGCTTCTGTATGCGGTGTAATTTTATAGTGCAAAGAGCCACTAAGTTTAAAGTTCACCGTGTTTGGATTGGTAACTTCTTTCTCTGTATAACCGGTACGGGAAACATTAATTGCCCTGCCGCCGTTTAAAGTATCTATAAAATTTTTAAGGAAGGGGGCAGAAGCAGCAATAGTATTTAAAACCGCACTTCTTATTTCTGCAGTGGTTTCATCGCCATATACATTGATACCATCATAGTTAGGATCAGAAGCCCTGTCACCTGCTTTTACACTACCTCCTGTGGCAGCTCTTTGATAATTCCTGTAATCCCTGCCCTGCCAGTCTTTGGCCTGTATCAACTCAGCATTGATCTTAAATGCAAATTTGTTTGAAACTTTTTTGCCCCATCTCATGGTCCAGTTATGGTAAGGAGATGCAGGGCGCTGGGAGGTAGAACCAACATGCATAATACCTTCTTTTACCAACACAGATAAGCCCTGGTATTTGAATGGGTTCTTGCTGTTGATCAATAAAGTACCATTCATACCACCGGCACCATACAATGCAGATGATGCACCTGATAAAAGCTCCATATTATCAACATCCAGTTCACTTAAACCAATAATGGCGCCAACAGAAAAATTCAGGCCTGGCGCCTGGTTATCCATTCCATCAACCAATTGATTGAAACGTGTATTACCACTTCCGTTGAAACCCCTTGTAGTAGGCGTTCTGAAAGTGAGTGAAGAAGTGGTTACATCAACACCTTTTAAAGTGGATACCACATCATAATAATTTGAAACCGGGGCATTACGGATATTGGCTGCACTCACCCTTTCAATAGAAACTGGTGATTCCAGTATTTTCTGAGGCACCCTGTTGGCCGCAACCACCACTTCCTGGCCTAATGCACTGGACGGCTTAAATTCAACCTGTACCAGGCTGGCAGCGTCCGAAACAGTTACTTCCTGTAATTCATATCCAACTGAGGAGATCAGTAATGTAACCGGCAATTTCTTCACAGTTATCCTGAAATTTCCTTTATCATCTGTAAAAGTACCATTGTCCTCTCCTTTTACTATTACAGAAACAGCCCCTGCTCCTTCTTTCGAACTGCTGTTTCTAACATTGCCGTTAATAGTTACATTTTGTGCAAAAGCTCCTGCCGTGATGACATTAGCCAATAAAAATGCAACCAAATAGCTTGTAACTTTTCTCATATCGCGTTTTTTGGTTTTAAATATTAAGCAAATTAAGCATTGTTATTTCTACCTGAAAAATTTATTTTCCATGGCTGTTAACAACTTATCGGGTGCAATTGAATTGGTATTTTAGCAGCATGAAATCTTTCAAATTTGAGCACCAAACCGGTTTTTACTCCGGCAAAGTAAGAGATGTTTACTCAATTTCCAACAATTATTTAGTAATGTTTGCCAGTGACAGGATTTCGGCTTTCGACGTTATTTTACCCCCTCCAATTCCCTTTAAAGGACAGGTATTAAACCAGGTTGCCGCATACATGCTTCATGCCACCAAAGATATATGCCCCAACTGGCTGATATCGGTTCCTGCACCTAATGTAAGCATTGGTAAAAAATGTGATCCTTTTAAAATTGAGATGGTGGTAAGAGGTAATTTAACAGGCCATGCCTGGAGGACTTATGCTGCCGGAAAAAGGATATTATGCGGCGCCACAATGCCTGAAGGAATGAAAGAGAATGACTATTTCCCCAATCCCATCATTACACCCAGTACAAAGGCCGATGAAGGACATGATGAAGATATTTCGCCGGCAGAAATTATTGAAAAAGGATTAGCTACCGAAGCGGAGTGGAATGCCTTGAGCAATTATGCCCTGCAATTATTTGCACGTGGTAAAGAGATCGCTGCCAAACAGGGATTGATCCTGGTAGATACCAAATACGAATTTGGTAAAATTGGTGATGAGATCATATTGATGGATGAGATACATACACCCGATTCATCCCGTTATTTTTATGCTGATGGTTTTGAAGAAAGACAGGCAGCAGGTGAACGCCAGAAACAACTGAGCAAGGAGTTTGTACGTGAGTGGCTGATCGAAAATAATTTTATGGGCAAAGAAGGACAAATAGTACCACAGATGAGTGATGAATGGATACAGACCATTAGCAACCGCTATATAGAACTCTACGAAAAGATCATCGGCGAAAAATTTGTGCCGGTTGAGTTGAGTGATGAGGAAACGGAGAAGCTTGTTATTGATGAATTGAAGAAATTGGCTGCCTAATCAATAGTAGAAATTTTCCCCAAGATATTATTCCAGCCAAATTAGAAGCTGTGGGGATTCCCCACGGCACTGTTTTCACCAAATTATATGCTCTGGGGATTCCCCACAGTACTGTTTCACCCAAATTATTTGCTCTGGGGATTCCCCACGGTACTGTTTCAACCAAATTATATGCTCTGGGGCTAAATCTTATTTTATTTATAAGACTTCTTTTCAGCAATAGTGGGACGCAAACGCTTTTTACTTTTATTGAATACCATCATGCCTTTGTCAATTCCTTTACGCAGTTCTACCTGCTGTTCCAGGGGTAGGTTATAAACGGTTTGACATTCAACCGTGCAGCAGCCATCATATTGCTTTGCACAATCATCACATTGAATAAATAATAAATGACAGCCGTCGTTTTTACAATTGGTATGTGTATCTGCAGGTTTACCACACTGGTGGCATTTGGCGATGATATCTTCTGTGATCCGCTCCCCCAGCCTGTCATCAAAAACAAAATTCTTACCTATGAATTTGGTTTCAAGACCGGCAGCTTTTGCCTCTCTTGCATAATTGATGATGCCGCCCTCAAGATGATATACATGGTTAAACCCATGGTGCAACATATATGCACTTGCTTTTTCGCAGCGTATGCCACCGGTACAATACATGATGATGTTCTTATCCTTTTTATCCTTCATCATATCCACCGCCATTGGTAATTGTTCCCTGAATGTATCGCTGGGTATTTCAATGGCTTTTTTAAAATGCCCCACTTCATATTCATAATGATTGCGCATGTCGATCACAATGGTATCATCCTGCTGCAGCAATTCATTCATTTGTTCTGCATTTACATAACTGCCTTTATTCTGCATGCTGAAACCGGGATCATCAATACCATCAGCAACAATTTTTTCACGCACTTTAATTTTTAAAACCCAAAAAGATCTACCGTCATCATCAACAGGGAAATATTGATAAAATGAAATAGTGGTACGATGCTCTGTTTCTTCGTACAATAACTTTTTTAATTCCGCCTGGGAAATACGATTGTGTAATACTGTCATAAATTTAATTTGATTCCGCTGGTGGCGGAAAACCTTTAGATCCCTCACTAAGTTCGGGACAAGGATTGGATGCTTGCAGGCAAACCAAATTGTGTAGCAAAGATATTGATAAAAAGCGATTATAAGCTTATCGAAGAGCGCCTGTTGCGACCATTATCCAGGCGCAGGCTGCTGCCCAGTATACCCCCTGTACCAATACGTACAGCAAACAAACCCTTTTTGCCGTTGTTATAAGCCCCAACAAAATCAACACGGAACAATTTCAGGATATTTTCAAGACCGGCAAAAACTTCAACATAATTGTTCCTGCCATTTACATAAAAAGCATTGCCGCCTGCAACCAGGTTCCAGTTGAGGCGTTTGAACAATGGAATTTTATTGGTGATCAAACCATTAAAATGATGCTCCAAATGGCCATAGGTATAAAAGGAACTGGTAGTGCTGTTGGCATAATAAGGCGCCAGCTGAAAACTGTTCACATACTCACTTGCCCGGGTAGAACGGTTACCATTGAAATGCTGGTAATCCTGTATGAAGACTGCCTTGCTGTTTAAAAATCCGCCGATCCCTATTTTGTATTTTAATAAACCGGCCAGTTTAAAATTCTTATCGTCATGTATGGTGAAGCGCCATTTGTCAAAATTCACGTCGCTGCCGAAGATATTTTTAAACCCTTTTGAGTAGCTAAGTGTAAAGGTTGGATAATCGGAACCCAATGACATTTTACGGTTTGGATACTGGATATATTTTTGCCCGGGTTTTATACTCACATCAAAACTCAAAATAAAAGCCTGGTGACGGGCAAACTGGGCCGGAATTTTTTCATAAGGATAATTGGGCAACTTATTAGCTGAATCTCTTTTAAAGATCACAAAATCGGTTGTATTGTCCAGCGGTATCCTGTCTTCATACAATGCATTTACATTAAAGCGCAGGCCATTCTCATAACGCTTACTGAAATTGATGCTGCCAAAATAATTCTCGTAGATCTTCATGAAATTATCACCATAGAATAATGTATTGATGGTATTGTAAAGCGGCGTAATGGGATTGGCTTTATTGAACTGGCTCACCCGTTTTCCTCCTGATATGGTCCATGCCTGGCGTTTTATTTTTTTATCGGTTTCCCAATCACGGGTACGGAAATACATATCGGCCCAGGCATTAAGATGGCCGTTGTTGAACCCGTAACGAATATTAGGCTCGAATGTAAAATTGGTTTTTATCTTTTTAAAATACTTACTGTAGTAAGGGCTGATATTCATCACAATACCTTCCACGGTATTATATTCCAGGCCTTTTATCAACGACTCTATTCCCCAGGTATGATTACCGTTCACCGTATATTTTGTGCGGTGTAAACCCTTCCAGAAAATATCATAGATCTTCAGCTTGCCTTGCTTTTTATTCATTGAATCAACCGATGCCTGGCTTTGAATAGAATCTTTATTAACCTGGAAAAGACTGTCCTTCACCTGGTAATCCATTCTTTCTTCGATCTCCAAAGGCATCGGCCTGATGGTATCCCAATAAGAAACCGGTTTTTTATTTGAAGCCGTATCGTATTTAACGATCACATTATTAAACCTGTTCTTTGCAAATACCGGGTTGATCTTGTAATCGGAATAAACTGACACAAAATTTCCGAGGGCATCAATACCAAACTGCTTAAATCCAAAATTGATGTGCTGGTTCTTTACACGCCATACATTGTTGCCCACAGGCACATGAAATTGAGTGATGTGTAAGGTATCAACAATTTCAAGCTGTGATGTTTTGGTGAGTAAAAGATCAAGGCTGTGAATGCGCCAATCTCCATCGGTGATATTAATTATACCCGAAAATACCGGCTCGAAAGTCCGCCGTGGAATTACCTGTATGCTGTTGATCTCTTTTCCATCTTCATAAAAGCTGCCCAGGTATTTGTATTTGTACATGCTGATAGCCGCATCTGCAATGGGCGAGACAAAACCTCTTGGGTTTAACCGATCCAGAAAAACAGATACGTTGTTTTGATAGAAACTGATAAAGGTTGGAAATGTAAACCCAAAACCATCACTCCCACTCACCCTGCTGCTCAACACTTCCATCTTAAATTTACCGGGCTGCTGCGTATATATTTTTGCAACAGATTCAGCCAGATAAATAATTCCTTTACGGGAAGAATCGAGCCCCATGTCCTTTACATCTTCTTCTTTTATTTTGCGCCCCATTATTTGTTTGGGAAGTTTACGCAGTTTCATCATGTCCTTGGTGTACAAGCCACATTCAAAACCTTTAACCTGTTCATTGTAAAAAGATCTTTTTTTAATTGCCTGCCTGATGATCTCGTAGGCCGGATCTTCTCCACTCTTTACAATTACTTCGGTCATATCCAGTTGCTGCGGGGCAATAATGAAAGTGATCTCTGCATCTTCATTTTTTACAGTGATATTTTTTTCCTGTGCTTTATAACCGATATGCTGGCAAACAACTGTGTAAGTACCCGGTGCAACTGAGAATGAGAATTTTGCTTTATTGTTAGCGCTGGTACCAATGGATGTTCCCTTGATGGTAACAGAAGCATAAGGCAACAGGTCGCCCCTGTCTGAAAAAACGGTGCCGTAAATTTTTTGGGCTGATGAGGTATTGGCTATAAAAAGAAAAATGAACAATAAAGCTTTGGGCATAATTTATTTTGAGTATCGCAAAATTAATGCTGATTTTGTTACTGAAACTCTAAATTAAATTGATTAGGTGTCAGGCCACTACAAATACTCTGGCAATTAAAGTAAGTAATAATAGATGAAGTAGCTCGAAATTTAAAGCTGTGCATAGTGGCCAGACACCTTTATTTGGTTTTGCGAAGATAACTGCCTGCCAATGCTGCAAAACCTGCTACCAGTGCGCCAATCAAAGCAGTTGCCAATACCAGGGCGTAGGGATTATCCATTTTTAAAATAAGCTGCGATACTTTATGAGCCAGTATATGATCATTATTATTGCTCAGCCAGAAACTTAAACCTCCCCACAATAAAAACAAACCAATAAAGGCAGTGATAAAAGATCTAAAAGGTTTTTGCGGTATCAAAGCAGCTACAACAAATGCAGCAATGGCAATGCTCCACCAGGGAAGAAATAAGCAGGCAGCAAAGCTTAATAAAATAGTTAGTATAAGAGAGATGAAGAATTTCATGTCGTTGATTTGGTGATTTGGTGATTTGAAAATTTGGTAATTTGGTGATTGAGTGATGCCCTGTATTCAATTATCAAACCGGCACATCATCAAATCATCAAATTATTTGTTGAAACTCATTTTTGCTATTATACGTTTATCGCCTGTTTGTTCCCTGGTCATCATCCACAGCGAATAATATTTTCCTGCAGCCCATTCATCAACAAAACTATCGTAGTATTTACTGCCGGGGTTACCACTTTGTCCGCCGGGATATACACCATAAGCCTCTGTTTGAGCCGTAAGGCTTATTACCATGCGCCAGCTTGCACCATGATCAACCTTGGTTGCATTGATGCTGCGGTATCCGCCACCAATGGGTAAATTCAACCTGCTGAAAGGAGCCAGTTTTGCCAGGTGATTAACCCTTGTGGCTTTATTTTTTTCCCAATCTAATTTACCCGCAGCTTCTAATCTCTCAAGTTGTGGTACACTTTTTTTAAATGCTGCAGTAATATCATCTGCCAATGTTTCAACCTGTGGCGTTGTAATATCATCTAAAAATTTATAGGCCGAATCTTTGAGTATTGATTCAACCAATGTGCTGAAAAAAGGCCGCATAACCACTTTGGGTGCTTTTGCATACTCATCACTATAAACCGTTGAATCAAATTTATTCCAGAACGCATCAAATACTGAAGTTCCTTTTGATCCAACATCATTCCTGCAATCCCAGTTCTTTAAAATATCAAAATATTTTTTCTCTGAAGCGTTCAGATCATGCTCTCTCATATTCGCCAAAATAAAAGGCTTGGCCATGGCTGCACCGGGATCAAAATTGTCTGTTTGCAATGCCATCATATCCTGTGGTGTAATATTACTCATTGCATTCAGGCGCTTGTTAATGATGTAACCACGATAAGGTGGATAATCTCTTCCCAGGTAATAAGGATAGGTATTATCATCAACGGGTTTTTGATTGGCACTGCTCACAAAACCTCTCTCAGGGTTGTATTGATAAGGCACTTCATCCTGCGGTATCATACCCTGCCATAAATAACTGGTATCATAACCCGGCATTACAAAATCGCCCTGGCCTTTCCATTTGGCAGGCCATTCACCTTGCGTACGCAAAGCTATATCCCCGTTTTTAGCAGCAAAAGCTACATTTTGTCCCGGGGTATGCAGGTTGGTAACCGCTGCTGAATAATCGGCATAATTCTTTGCACGGTCAAGCAAATTAAATATCTTCAATTCGGTGCTGATATCATGTGCTTTCCATCTAACAGCATAATATTTGTTGTTAGTATTCTTGCCCCCGGAGAACGATCTGTCATACATCACCGGGCACCAGTCATTGCCTAATTGTACATAAGCAACCGAGTCAATGAAATGAGGTTTGTTTTTTATTTTGATGGTATCTACCCTGAATTTTGTTGTATGATACTCTCCATTAAATAAATATTCCTTTCTTGTATCATCCTTGAATTTTATTTCAAAATAATCCCTCACATCACGGCCGCCATTGGTAAAACCAAAAGCACAGCTATCGTTATAACCAATGATAACACCAGGGGACCCGGGAAAGCTGACCCCGTAAGCATTGAAAGCCGGTGTTGATATCTGTATTTCATACCAGAGTGAAGGAAGATTTAAACCCAAATGCGGATCGTTACATAAAATAGGTGCCCCGCTTTTTGTTTTACTACCACTTACTGCCCAGTTATTACTTCCGTTATCCCGGTCTGGTTTTGAAGATTCGGAAACAGCCAGCTCACGGTTATTCAGATAAACAGAATCAACATTGGCAGGTGCAACAGGAAATACTTTTTGTTTTTCAAAAATGGTTCCTTTGGGAATTATGGGATCCAAAGAATCCTGTATGGCCGGGAACAACTTTGTAAAATCATCAGCACTGAAATAACTTTTTGCATTCGTCAGTTCAAAATCATCATCGTGTGAAGCCAGGTCATAACTCATGTATTTTAAGAAGAGCGAGGATTTGAAGTTGCTCCATTTTTCCGGTTTATAGCCGATCAGTTTATACTCCAGGGGAAGCGAACTTTCTGTTAGGGTTTCTATGTATGCATTTACACCGGCTGTATAAGCATCGCATTGAGATTTTATCACAGGATCCTTTTCCACTTCCTGTAAAGCAATTTCTGCAGCATACACCATTCCCAAACGCCTGAACTCACGGTCATGTTCCAACCCTTTTTCTCCAAGTATCTCACTTGCTCTTCCTCCTGCTGCAAATGTTTGCAGTTCCATTTGCCAAAGGCGGAATTTTGCATGCAGGTAGCCTTGTACAAAATAGGCATCGTTCTCCTGCTCCGCAAAAATGTGCGGTACTAAGCGATCATCTAAATAAACATCCACTTTACCATTTAACTGGGGGAATTTAAGATCAGCTGTAAAATTCTCAGAAACAGGTTCAGCATTTTGCCAAACACCGTGTTGCGGACTCAACAGTTTGCCCAGCGGGGCAGGTAAAACGAGGCTGCTATTTAACACAACTATCAATCCTGATGTAATTACCGCTGAAGCAACGAAAGGAAGAATTCTCATATATGCCGGTTATTTGCTGTAAAATACTAAAATATGCTATAATACGATGTTTTGCCTCAAATTACTGAAGCTTACTACCATAGAGTTTTAATTCAGGTAAACTGATTTTCAGCTATTTATTAAATCAACAGTTATATAATAGTCACATTATACTCCTGTTGGTATGATGTTTGTCTAACACTTCATTGTAACTCATAATAACTCAAATTCTTTAAACTCTTTAAAAACAAAAACTATGAAAAAGATTCTATTTACTTTAATACCTGCATTAGCCCTGGTATTCTTATTTACATCTTGTAATAAAGATGATGATAATAATAATAATAACAATTCAACTGTTCAAGGTACATGGACTGGTACTGGCCAGTATGGAACTTCCGGAGGAAATCCAACCTATGTTTTTACTTTAAACTTTAAAGCAAACGGAACTGTTGATATAGTTGGGGATAATACCGTGGGAGTTGACAATGCAACCGGTACGTGGGCAATGGTAGGCGACAGTGTTAAAGCTACTTATACCTATATAAATGCTACTGCACAATATACCTTAGCAGGTAAAGTAACTGCAGGTTCAAATACCATGGTTGGTACTATTGGATTAGGAATTGTATCATCTGGTGTTGGACTGTTCTCGGTTACAAAAACAAATTAATTACCCCACATATAAAATAAAACAGTTTGGCTTTTACAGCCAGGCTGTTTTATTTTTGCAGGTATGAAAGATCTATCTGCCGACATCAAGAACATTTTGGGGTTACAATTACCCAGCGATCCCCGCTGGGTCAATTTAGCTGAATTACAGCTGGATGAAATTTTAACTGATCATGCGTATTGTGAACAGAAAGCTGCAACAACCTGTATTTCGCTCATCACAAAAAATCCTGATAAAGAATTACTGGTAGAAGAACTGGCGCCCATTGTTACAGAAGAATGGGGACATTTCAGGATGGTGATAGCAGAACTGAAAAAGCGAAACCTTAAACTGGGTAAACAACGTAAGGATGTATATGTAAACAGCCTGCTGCAATTTCAGAAAAAAGATGGCAGTCCGCAGGAAAGATTCTTAGACCAGATGCTGATCATGGCATTGATCGAGGCCCGCAGTTGCGAACGTTTTAAAAGATTGAGTGAAGGATTGGATGATGCATACATGCGTAATTTTTACCGCAGGTTCATGGAAAGCGAAGCCGGGCATTATACATTGTTCATTACACTTGCCGAACATTATTTAGATAAGAAAATTGTGCGCCACCGTTGGGCTGAATGGCTGAAATATGAAAAGGAACTGATGAAGGAAATGGAAGTAAGGGGAGACAGGATACATTAACCCCCGCTCCGCCCCCTAAAGGGGGAACCTGGAGATCATAATCTAAAGAATGCTTCTTCTTCTTTAAGATCTAAATAAGAAAATTGCTGTTGCAGCTTTTTTACTTTCTCTAAATTGGTTTGCAGAAATTTTTTGTGTTGCTCAGATGTTGGATTGAAAGGCTTATGATTTTTTGCTGCAACAATTACTGCTATCTCTTTCATCAGCAGTTGTGATGGTTCGTCAATGCAGGCTTGTATAAATTTCTCCCAGACATAATTGGTGGCTGCATAATTGGGATGAACCATATCTTCTGCAAAAAACCGGTAATCACGCAAGTCATCAATCACCAGTTCGTAAGCGGGGAAATAAAAGCAGTTACTGTTCTTTTCAACCAGCTGATGCACTGTTTGTATCAATATTGCTTTGCTGCGGTTGTTCTCAATAAAACCATCACGCAAATGCCTTACCGGGCTG
>Ga0193752_1001844_pt1 | contig 16985 bp, 14 predicted proteins | sample H1c1metaG_FD_144924 | JGI IMG/M metagenome (GOLD analysis project Ga0193752, IMG submission 144924) | Soil microbial communities from a riparian zone of the East river system, Colorado, United States - H1c1 | ecosystem: Environmental > Terrestrial > Soil > Riparian zone | place: USA: East River... | reverse complement strand
CGATCCGCACTCCAACCTCGATATCGATTCGATCAAGGCGCGTATTGGACCCACGGCGATGGGACCGGCCGAAGACTACTTCAACACGTACGCGCTGATACACACCGAGGGCGTGTACCGCGGCTCGCGCGAAGTTAATCCGGACAAGCGCGTGTTCATTTTGACGCGCTCTGGCAATGCGGGCATCCAGCGCCATGCGTCCGCCGTGTGGAGCGGAGATATCGCGTCGCGCTGGGACGATCTGTACAACCAGATCTCCGCCGGCGTGAGCATCGGATATGCGGGTCTGCCGAACTGGACGTTCGACATCGGCGGCTTCGCGAACGAAGGGCGATACAGCACGCAGAAGCCGACCGCGGCAGACCTGGACGAATGGCGCGAGCTCAACCTGCGCTGGTTCCAGTTCGGCGCGTTCGCGCCGCTGTTCCGCTCGCATGGCGAGTACCCGTTCCGCGAGATCTTCAATCTCGCGCCCCAGAATTCCAAAGAGGGTTCGGAGGTCTACGACAGTCTCGTGTGGCACGACCGGCTGCGTTATCGCCTGTTGCCGTACACCTACACGGTGGCCGCGGACACCTTCCACCATGACGGCACCATCATGCGCGGCCTGACCATGGACTTCATGGCCGACGCGGCGGCGCGCGACGTGCGCGACGAATATCTGTTCGGCAAGGCTTTCCTGGTCGCTCCGGTGCACAAGTACCAGGCACGGACCCGCGCGGTCTATCTACCCGCCGGCGCCGACTGGTACGACTTCCACACGGGCGTGCTGACCAAGGGCGGCCAGACCCTGGCCGCGGCGGCACCGCTCAATCGCATGCCGCTGTACGTGCGCGCGGGCTCCATCGTGCCCGTCGGACCTGCGATTCAGTACACCGCCGAGAAGCGCAGCGCCCCGATCACACTGTTCGTGTTCACCGGGGCCGATGGCAGCTTCGACCTCTACGACGACGATGGGGTGAGCTACGGCTATGAGAAGGGCGAGTTCTCGCGCATTCCGCTGCGTTACGACGCGGCGAAGGGCACGCTCACGATCGGCGAACGGGCGGGCAGCTACCCGGGCATGCCCGAGGAGCGCACCTTCAACGTGCGCTGGATCAAGGCGGGCGGCGCGCCGCCGTCCGATCTCGATGCGAAGCCGGATGCGACCGTCGCGTACAAGGGTGCTGCCGTTACGGTGAACTAGGCAGTGTGGTAAAACTTCCTTCACGGGGGTGGTCTCTACTGACTAGGAACGGAGTGCATCGTGGCGAAGGTTCCAGCGGGCGTCGGTCCGCGCTTTCCGCAAGTCGTCGTGCTGGTGGGTGCGACAGGCGATCTCGCTCGCCGCAAGCTGATCCCGGGGTTGTTGTACCTGGCCACCGCCGGCTTCATCCCCGGATGCCGCATCATTGGCGTATCACTCGATGATTTCGACGCCGAAGCGTTTCGCCGTTTCGCGCGTGAAGCGCTGAACGAATTCTCCGCGCGCAAGGTGAGCGATGCCGACTGGGGCACGTTCGCAAGTTCCCTGGATTACGTTTCTCTGGCCGCGGGTCCCGGTGCGCTGGCCGAGGCCGTCGTGCGCGCCGAGAAGTCGATCGGCACGGAGAGCCGGCGTCTGCACTATCTCAGCGTGCCGCCAAACGCGGCACTGTCGGCGGTGCGAACGCTGGGCGACGCGGGCCTGGTGCAAAACTCGCGCATCATCATGGAGAAGCCCTTCGGCACCGACCTCGCCAGCGCCGTCGCGCTGAACGCGAAATTGCACGAAGTGTTTGCAGAGGAACAGATCTTTCGCATCGATCATTTCCTCGGCAAGGAACCGGCGCAGAACATCCTCGCGTTCCGCTTCGCGAACGGCCTGTTCGAGCCGATCTGGAATCGCAACTTCATCGATCACGTGCAGATCGACGTGCCCGAGACGCTCGGTCTCGGCAAGCGCTCTGCCTTCTACGAATCCACTGGTGCCTACCGCGACATGGTGGTCACGCACCTGTTCCAGATCCTCGGCTTCATGGCGATGGAGCCACCGACGCACCTGGCGCCCAAGCCCATCAGCGAAGAGAAGAACAAGGTCTTCCGCAGCATGTTGCCGATAAAGCCCGGCGACGTGGTGCGCGGGCAGTACATCGGTTACCACGACGAGGAGGGCGTGGCGGCCGAATCCGATACCGAGACCTTCATCGCATTGAAGTGCTCCATCGACAACTGGCGCTGGGCCGGCGTGCCGTTCTATCTACGCACGGGCAAGAAGTTGGCCGAAGGGCAGCGCATCATCTCGATTGCGTTCCGCGAGCCGCCGAAGAGCATGTTCCCGGAAGGGTCGGGTATCGGCGCGCACGGGCCGGATCACCTCACCTTCGACCTGGCCGACGCTGCGCGCACGTCGTTGTCGTTTTACGGCAAACGGCCTGGCCCCGGCATGCGGCTCGACAAGCACAGCCTGCAGTTCGCGATGAACGACACGGGACAGATCAGCGATGTGCTGGAAGCGTATGAACGTCTGATCCTCGACGCGATGCGCGGCGATCACACACTGTTCACGACGGCCGAAGGCATCGAGCGCTTGTGGGAGGTATCGGTTCCGCTGCTCGAAGCGCCACCGCCGGTGCGTACGTATTCGCCCGGTTCGTGGGGGCCGAATGCAATTCACCAGTTGATTGCGCCGCAGGCGTGGCGGCTGCCGTTCGAACGCACCTGGCGCGACCCTAACAAGCAAGGCAGCTAGCGCCGCTTCGGGGATGCGAGCAAAATCCGCGGCTACGAGTGCGGAGAAGGGGGAGATATGTCACGTATCTGGTACGGGATCGTGTTGCTGTGTTTTGCGGGCGTAAGTGCAGCGCAAGTGCCGGCAGGGCCGGGTGGACAGGGCGGGCCCGAGATCGGCGATCAGGCGGGTCAGGGCACGGACCCGGACGTCAGACACGGCGCCGGGGATCCACGCGCCGTCGAAATTCCGTTGTACGCGGGCGCGCTGATATCCGACGTGCTCTCGTCGCTCACCGCGAAAGGTTTTCGCATCAAGTGGAGTGCCGAGCAGGTGTTGCCGTCGATGAAGCTGCTGGAGCGGCCCAAGTCGACGCGCATCGATAATCTGTTGAATGAGATCCTCGCGCCCTGGGGCATGCGCGCAGATCACAACCTCCAGGACGGCGGCTACCGGGTCAAACCGGTGAAGAAAAAGCGCAAGGACTGACGCTCCCCTGACCGAATTCGGGGTCCCGGGCAGCCACCATTAATAAGAGTGGCCTGGATAGCATTCATTCTCGATTGCAAACAGGAATGATTCGCAATACGATGTTGGCCGATGCTGATCCGGGAAATCTCCGTTTCAGCGCCTTGCTTGAGAGATTAGCCAGCCACTCCCGGACGGGATAGCCAGCGCGCCGTCGGAACAACACTCGTTTGGGAGCCAACCGTGTCGATCATCGATTCCACCCTCCGGTGCGAGGGTTCACCGCGCCGCCGAATTGCCGTTGCGGTCAGTCTCGCGCTCGCGGCCGCCGCCTCACAGGCCCACGCCCAGAACGCCGACGAACCCAAGATCCTGCCGAAGGTTTCGGTGCAGGCCACCGAGACCGAGCCGACTCCGAAGGTCGATCGCGTGTCATCGCCGAAGTTCACGCAGGAGCTGATCGACATTCCGCAGACCATCTCGGTGGTCAGCAAGGAGATCCTCAGCCAGCAGGGAGCGACCTCGCTCTCGCAGGCCTTGCGCAATACACCGGGCGTCACGTTCTTGTTAGGCGAGAACGGCAACACCGCCACCGGCGATTCCATTTTCATGCGTGGCTTCGACACGCAAGGTTCCATCTTCATCGACGGCATCCGCGATCTCGGTTCCGTCACGCGCGACACCTTCAACACCGAGCAGGTGGAGATTGCGAAGGGCCCCGCTGGACCGGACTACGGCCGCAGCGCCGCGTCGGGTTACGTGAACCTCGCCAGCAAGGTGCCGGTGCCCGAGAGCTTCTCATCCGGCAGCGCGAGCTACGGCACGAGTTCGAACGGGCGCGTCACGGGCGACGTGAATCATCGCTTCGCAGGCACGGGCTCGGCGCTGCGCCTCAACGTCATGGGCCAGGACGGCGACGTCGACGGCCGCGACTTCATCGAGCGCAAGGGCTGGGCATTTGCGCCGTCGCTGGCGTTCGGCCTCGAAAGCGACACGCGCGCGTATTTCTATCTACTGCACAGCGAGCAGGACAACACGCCGGATGGCGGCGTGCCGACCATCGGTCTCGAGGGTTTTTTCAACCCGGCCTTCGATACCGGCGGCGCGAATGCCGGCGTGAATCCTGCCCAAGTCGATCGCGACAATTGGTACGGCCTTGCCAGCGACTTCGAAGAGGTCCGCGGCACGATGTTCACGGCACGCATCGAGCATGATTTCAGCGACAACGTTTCGATCCGCAATACCTCGCGCTACGGCAAGCTGCGCCAGTTCTACGTGCTCTCGGGCGTCAACGCGCTCACCGTCACGGATCCGGATCCCGACCTGTGGACCGTGGCGCGCACGCGGCAATCAAAGTTCCAGGAAAACACGTTGCTGACCAACCAGACGAACGTCACCGCCAAACTCCTGCTCGGCAGCATGCAGCACGACATCACGGGTGGCTTCGAGTTCATCAACGAAGAGCAGTACAACCCGGCGTACGTGGGTCTTGGCCTGCCGATAACGCCTGCCAATCTCTACCACCCCAACCGCAACGACGTGCAGCCCGGCTATGCACCCGTGCGTAACGGCGTCTTCACGCGCGGCGAGACGCAGACCGAAGGCGTCTATGTGTTCGATACCGTGACGCTGTCCGAGAAGTGGCAGGCGACGGCCGGATTCCGCGTCGACACCTTCGACACGGATTTCAACAGCGCCATTCTCTCGACCGTCGAGGCCAATCCGACACTGCCGGTCGGCACGCTGGTGCCCGTGCAACTCGCGGTCGATGACACGCTGCTCTCGTACAAGGTCGGCGTCGTGTTCAAGCCGGCCGAGAACGGCAGCATCTATCTATCACACGCGATTTCCGAGCAGCCCCCGGGCGGCGCGAATTTCACGCTGAGCACCGCGGCCAATAACGTCAACAACCCAAACCTCGACCCGCAGAAAGGCACCAACCTCGAACTCGGCACGAAGTGGGACCTGCGCGGTGGCGCGCTCGCCATCACCGCTGCGGTCTACGACAGCAAGAACGAGAACGAGCTGGCGCCGGATCCGACCGATCCGACGTTGTTCATCCAGATCGGCGAACGCGAAGTGAAAGGCGTGGAGCTCGGCATCGTCGGCAAGCTCACCGACAACTGGGAGATCAGCGGCGGCATCGCCAAGATGGATACCGAGATCAAGCGCGGCCTGGCGAATCAGAACGGCCTGCAGATCACCTGGTCGCCGGATCTCACATTCACGAGCTGGACCACCTATCACACGCCGTTCGGACTTTCGTTCGGCGGTGGTGTCCGCTACGTCGACAGCGTGATCCGCCCGGTGAGCACGAACGCCGCGCCGCCGCCACCCAATCAGTCCAACATGCGATCGGCACCCGACTACTGGGTGGTCGATCTGATGGCGTCCTATCAGATCAACGACAAGGTCTCGTTGCAGTTCAATGGTTACAACCTGACCGACGAGTTGTATGTCGCGGCGCTGAACAATGGCGGCTCGCGCTATAACCCCGGCGCGCCGCGCTCGGCGCTGCTCACGGTGAACTTCACGTTCTGAAGTCCACTGTGCGAGCATTCTGCTCATGATGATCCATGTGCCGAAGGTCCTGACGCCTGAGCAGGTGGCGGACTGCCGCCGCCTGCTCGATGCCGCCGATTGGGCCGATGGCAAGGTCACCGTGGGCGAGCAGGGCGCGCTCGTGAAGAAGAACCGGCAGTTGCCGGAGCTATCTCCCGTCGGCCGGCAGTTGGGCGAGACCATCCTGACCGCGCTGTCGCGCAATCCGCTGTTTTTCTCCGCCGCGCTGCCGTTGAAGACCGTACCGCCGCTGTTCAATCGTTATGAAGGCGGCGAGCACTACGGCACGCACATCGATGGCGCCGTGCGCGCGGTGCCCGGCAGTTCCCATTTCATCCGCACGGATGTGTCGTCAACTCTGTTCCTGACCGATCCCGCCGATTACGACGGCGGTGAGCTTACGGTGTTCGATACCTTCGGCGCGCACCAGGTCAAACTACCGGCCGGCGACCTGATTCTCTACACGTCTGGCAGCCCGCACCGTGTGAATCCGGTGACGCGCGGCGCGCGCGTGAGCTCGTTCTTCTGGACGCAGAGCATGGTGGCTGATCCACAGCAGCGCGAGACGCTGTACCAGCTGGATCAGACTATCCAGAAGATCCGCGGCAAGCATGGCGAGACCGACGAAACCGTGGCGCTGGCGGGGCACTATCACAACCTGCTGCGGATGTGGTCGGAGATCTGAGCGGGCATCCCGTCTCTAGAGAGAATTCTGCGCGAGAGTCATGGGCGCGATCTCGCGGATCCGCAGGTTTTTCAACGTCTCGAGAATGTCGTCGACCTTGAGCAATCCCATGCAAGGCATCGCGCCCACCGGCAACGTGGCACCCGCGGCAAACTTGTTAGCCAATGCGATCGAAGGCCCACAGGGAATGTGCGGGCCGTGATTGTCGCCGGCCACAATGGTCCAGGTGAGCTCGTGCGGCTGGCCGTCGGTGCCCAGGCCTTCCATTTTTATGTACATCGCACCGCTGTCACTCAGCAGCGACTGCACCCAGCGGCCCACGGTGAATAGCGGACGCGCAAACGGCGCCGCGCTCTTGAGCACGCCGCGTTCGACCAGCCGTGCCAGTAGTTCGATCGTCTTGTGACCGGTGTCGCTGGCGAAACCGGCGCGAAAGCTCACCGATTTCACGCCGGGATAGCGCGACACCAGCAGGTCGAGATCGGGAACATCGCAGCGGCTGAGACGGCGCTCGCCGATCGGCTTGGGGAATTCGTGTATTTCGGTATCGGACCAACCGCGTACCTCGATTTGCCGGCCGCCTTCGAGCACGCGAAAAGGTTGACCGCAGTAGCCGAACACGGCGCGGATGGTCGCAATTCCCGGCACCAGCGCGCCCGAAGTCAGTCCGATGTGAATCGCTTCGAGCCGCGAAAAATCGCCGCGGTATTCATCGACCACGGCGGACGAAAGCGCCGGCAGCGAACTCGCACCGCTGATCACCGACACATTGGCGGCGCGCGCCGCGACATCGAGGCGCGTAATACCTTGCACGAAAGCGCGGCCGTCGGCGAGATCGAGGTAGTGACAGCCAGCCTGGATGGCGGCCTGGGCCACGTCGTATCTCTGCTTTTGAAAAGGGCCGGCGGTGTGGATCAGCAGCTGGACTCTGAGTTTCTTGAGCTGCGCGCCAAACCGCGGATCAGTCGCGTCCAGCACCTTCGCCCGGTCGGCCTTCAGCCCGAGTTGATACGCGAGCGCCGTCGCCTTGTTGAGATCGCGGCCGGCGAGTATCAACTCGATGCGCGGATTGCGCGCCAACGCCGTACTGATGCGGTCGCCAAAAAAGCCGTACGCGCCGAGGACGAGAACCCGCACCTTCGCTCCATTCATCCCGGGCTACTCCATAGCGTTCCGCATGATTTCCACAGGTTACGCGTACAAGCTGCGATACAGGAAGACCGCGCGAGCGTTGGTTGAACTGGTCAAGATTCGTACAGCACCGATGCGAGTGTTTTTGCGCGGCGTTTTGAGGGAGATTTGCGGCTACTGCTGCGCGCCCTGTGCCCGTACAATCTCGCCCCACAATTACTTTCGATGAAGGGCGTTCGCCATGGCGCGGGGAATCAACAAAGTCATCCTGATCGGCAATCTGGGCGCAGATCCGGAAACCCGCGCCATGCCATCCGGCATGACGGTCGCGAACATCCGCGTGGCCACGAGCGAAAGCTGGAAGGACAAACAGTCGGGCGAAAACAAGGAACGCACCGAGTGGCACAACGTCGCCATGTTCGGTCGCCTCGGAGAAATCGCTGGCGAGTACCTGAAGAAGGGCTCCAAGGTCTACATCGAAGGCTCGCTGCGCACGCGCAAGTGGCAGGACAAATCCGGCAACGACCGCTACACGACGGAAATCATCGCCAACGAAATGCAGATGCTCGATAGCCGCGGTGGCGGCGGCATGGGCGGCGGCGGCGGCGGTGGTGGTGATTCTGGCGGAGGCGGCGGAGGAGGCGGTGGTGGTCGCCGTAGCGGCGGTCAGTCTTCACCTCCACCGGACGACTTCGATCAGGGCGGCCCGCCGGCCGGCGGCGGCAGCGACAAGGGCAGCGGCGAATTCGACGACGACATTCCGTTCTAGGCGTCGATGCGGGCCGCAGGCTCGATACGATTCGTCACCGGTATATGGCTGCTCGCGGTTCTTGCGCCGGCATTCGCGCGGGAAACTGCTGAAACCAATGCGGCCGACGTTCTCCAATACGACGTCGCGGTGAGCCTCGACTTCGACCGCAAAACCCTCACTTCAACCACGAAAATCTATTTTCGCGCCCGCGCCAGCACCTCCGAGATCGTTTTCTCCGGCACCGCGCTGACCTTGGACAAGGCTTCCATGGCGGGTCGCGCTCTCTCTTTCGACAACGATGAATCGCGATTGACCATCCACTTGCCGCGCGCGTTGGCACGCGGGGAGCGCGCCAACATCACGGTCGAGTCTCACGGTTCACCCCGGCGCGGTTTCGTCTTCGACGGCCGTCTCGCGTACACCGACTATTTCACTTGCGACTGGATGGTTTGCGCGCAGGACGATTTCGGCGACAAGGCGTCGGTGCGTCTCACGCTCACATTCCCGCAGGGGATGTCGAGCTTCGGGCCAGGGCGGCATGTTTCGCGCACAACATTGGCGGACGGTCGCACGAGTGATGTCTGGAGCGAGAGCCGCCCGTATTCCGCCTATCTATTCGGTTTCGTGGCCGGGGATTTCACCGTCGCGCGTGAGCGCTATCGAAACAAGGAATTGCTGTACCTGGCATCCGGCGCAACCCAGAACGAACTGCTCCAGTCTTTCGCGCCCACCGCGGGTATGGTGAGATTTTTCGAGCGCAAGAGTGACGTCGATCTCCCGCAACTCCAGTATGCGCAGCTACGCCTGCCCGGCGATGCCGCGCAGGAGACGTTAAGCTTTTCGATGATCGGCTCGGACTTCCTGACCGACATGGCCGCCGATCCGCAGGAAGATTGGGCCATTGCACACGAGCTCGCGCATCAATGGTGGGGCAACGCCATCACCTGCACCGACCTCTCGCAGTTCTGGCTCAACGAGGGCATCACCGTATTCATGGTGGCCGCATGGAAAGAAGATCGCTGGGGCCGCCAGGCGTACGACCGCGAGCTGCAAGTGCAACGGCAGCGCGTGGCAGCGGCGAAAGCGGCTGGGGTCGATCGCAAACTCACTTCCCGCGACGCCTATCCGTCGTTGCCGCTGCGCCGGGCGATCCAGTATTCCAAGGGCGCGCTGTTCATGGATCGTCTTCGTCAGGAGCTCGGGGATGAAATCTTCTGGCGCGCCTTCAGGACATACACGCGGGCGAATATCGGCAAGACAGTGACCAGTCGTGACTTGCAGCGGGTATTTGAGGCAACCTCACGGCGTAACCTGTCGCCGCTCTTCGAAGAGTGGGTTTACGACGGCCAGGGTTGAGGCCAGAGGGGAGGCTTGATGCGCAGAATGTTCCTCGCGGCATTGTCGCTCATCGCGTTTTGGACGCCCGCCGGCGCCATCGTCATGCGCCACGATCGCGAAGAGCAGGCGTACATCGATCTCGCGAAGAAATTTCCAGCCACCGTCGTCTTTCACATTGCCAAGAGCGATTTTGCGATGGATGGGATGGGCACCCTCATCGCACCGCGCTGGGTGCTGACCGCCGGGCACATCGCGGACGTACTCACTCCGGGCGACAAGGTCGAGCTCGGCGGCAAGACTTACGAAGTGGAAGCGCTGATCCAGTATCCGAACTGGAAGGGCGTGACGAGCTGGGAGGACGTGAAGAGAGACATCGCACTGGTGCGGCTACGCACGGCGGTCAAAGGAATAAAGCCCGCACGGCTTTATACAGGCACTGACGAAGCGGGCATGGCGCTGACCATCGTCGGAATGGGCCGCCACGGCACCGGCCTCACCGGTCCCGTGAGCGACGACACCATCATGCGCGCGGCGACCAATCGCGTGTTCAAAGTCGATGGCACTGAAATCGTGTTTCGCTTCGACGCGCCGGGCGATCCCGACGTCACGGAGCTCGAAGGCGTTTCCGGCGACGGAGACAGCGGCGGCCCGGCCTATCTCGAGCGCGATGGAACTATCTACGTCGTCGGTGTGGGTTCAGCGCAGGACGCCAAGCCCGTGGACAAGAAGCTGGGACACTATGGCGTGCTGGAGTTGTATCCGCGCGTGTCCTCGTTCGCGCCGTGGATCCGCGCCACTCTCAAATCGCGGTGACGCCTTCCAGGCTCAATTCCACGCCATATTGCGCTCGTCGATGAATTGAATCAGCTTGTCGGCGATCGTCGCGTGGTCGGCCAGCGAGGGATGCCAATTGCATCCTTCCATCGTCAGCGCATCGACCGGGATGAATGCGATTCGGTCCTGCCCGCTGTTCTGCAGTTGTGCGACCACCTTGCCGGCCTCCTGCTGGATCTCGCGTTCGGCCAGGTCGGTCGCCCAGACGATGATGAACGCATTGGGATTGCGCGCGCGCAGCCCCTCGAGGAACTTCAGGTAGTTGGCTTCGTAGTCGGCGTGCAGCGCGTCGCGCGTGGCCCACGGTTCGCCGGCGTGCAGCTGGGTCGAAAAGTCGTTCGTGCCGAGCGCAATGACAATAATCTGGGGGTGCCAACGTGAGTCCTCATAGGTCACCGAGTGATCGAGCAGCGCGAATGGATAGGCGACCGGCAAGGGATCGTCCGGCGTGCCGTCGTAATTGCGGACGATGCCGCGGCCGGAGATCGCGTTGATCTGATAGTCGGCGCCGTAATGGTCCGCCACTTTCGCGCCGAAACTCTGTGTCGTGTCTGTCGTCGCCCAGACCTGATCCTCGGTGCACTCGCGGGTCTTCGACGTGTTGCCGTATCCGACCGTGTGCGAATCGCCGATGAACTCGATCTGCCGCGGGCGCGCCGTCATCGGGAGCGCCCGGTCCGACTTGCGCAAGGCGAAGCCGTGGAACTCGTACGCGCCGGCCTGGCTCTCGGTGAGCGTTTCGATGCGGACGGTGTGGGTGCCCGATTTCAAACCGTCGATCAGCCAGCTAGCGGCCGACGGTTTCGTCAGGGTGTCCAGCACTTTTCCATCGACGAGCACCTTCAGGATGACGTCGCCGGTTCCCGTCTTGAAGTACACACCGCGTCCGTTGAACTTTGCTTCGAAGTAGAGCCCCGGCCATTGGTAGCGATCGCCGGCCGAGCGACCGTGCACGTCGGCGGCTACGTCCTGAACCCCGGCCGGTGGAATCGACACGCGCGCGAGCCGCGGCGCCGCGCCGGTCAGCGTGGAGACCAGCATGGCACTACAGGCGATCGCGGCGAGCCAGCGTCGGTTCGAATTCATCGTTCTTCTCGTCTCGAATTCGGGCGCCCGATTCTGCGCCGATGTCGGTTGCAGTGTGCGCGCGGAGTACGGGCGGGAGGGCAGTCCAGCGCCCCATAACTCTCTGTTTAATAATAGAAATATGCCGGACCGGGTAAGTGCGATACCCTAGCGCCCGCTTTCCCCGTACCTCCCTCGATGCCCGGCCGCTACTACATCAAGACATTCGGCTGCCAGATGAACGAGTACGACTCGACCCGCATGGGCGATGTCCTCGCGGCTGGCGCGAACCTGACTCCCACCGACGATCCGGCCGAAGCCGACGTCCTGCTCATGAACACCTGCTCGGTGCGAGAGAAGGCCGAGGACAAGGTGTATTCGCTGCTGGGTGAATGGCGTCAGCTGAAGAAGCTCAAGCCGCACGTGCTGATCGCCGTCGGCGGCTGCGTGGCGAGCCAGGAAGGCGAGGGCATCACCAAACGCGCTCCGTACGTTGACCTGGTGTTCGGTCCCCAGACGCTGCATCGCCTGCCCGACATGATCGACCAGCGCCAGCGCTCCGGCCGCGCGGTGGTCGACGTGTCGTTCCCCGAGATCGAAAAGTTCGATCACTTGCCCGCGCCACGCGCGGAAGGTTCGAGCGCCTACGTTTCCATCATGGAAGGCTGCAGCAAGTACTGCACCTTCTGCGTCGTGCCGTATACGCGCGGCGATGAAGTGAGCCGCGGTTTCGAATCCGTGCTCGACGAAGTGCGCTCGCTGGCGTCGCAGGGCGTCGGCGAAATCCACTTGTTAGGCCAGAACGTCAATGCCTACGCGGGAGCGATGTCCGATGGCACGGTGGTCGACCTCGCGACGCTCATGCACTACGTGGCGGAAGTCGACGGTGTGCAGCGCATCCGCTTCACGACGTCGCACCCGGTGGAATTCGGCGCCTCGCTGATCGAGGCTTACGCGAACATCCCCATGCTTGCCAATCACCTGCACCTGGCGGTGCAGTCAGGCTCGGACCGCATCCTTGCCGCCATGAAGCGCGGTTACACGACGCTCGAATTCAAGGAAAAACTGCGCCGCCTGCGCGCTGTCCGCCCCGACATATCGGTTTCCACTGACATTATTGTCGGGTTTCCCGGGGAGACTGAGCGCGACTTCGAGGCCACACTCAAACTCGTGCGTGATGCGAATTTCGACCAGTCTTTCTCCTTCATCTACAGCCAGCGCCCGGGCACGCCAGCGGCGGCGCTGCCCGACGACGTGACTTTCGAAGTGAAGCAGGAACGCCTCGCGCGCCTGCAGGCGCAGCTCAATGAACAGGCGCGCGCCGTCAGCGATTCGATGGTCGGCTCCACGCAGCGCGTCCTGGTCTCGCGGCCGTCGAAGAAAGATGCGCGTGAACTGGCCGGACGTACCGAAAACGGCCGCTGGGTGAATTTCGCAGGTCCTGCGAACCTCATCGGTCAGTTCGTCGACGTGGTCATCGTCGAAGCTCGCCCGCAGTCGCTGCGCGGCCGGTTTGTCAGCATGCCGGGCGAACGACGCCTGGCCGCGAATCAATAAATGTCGACACCGGCCCCAGTAGAACCCGCCCGTGAATTCGATCTCGTGCCGCCCGACAACGCGCGGCTCTCGAACCTGTGCGGCCCGCTCGACGAAAATCTCAAACTCATCGAAGACCGCATGTCCGTGTCGGTGAAGCGCCGCGGGGCGAGCTTCCGCGTCGCGGGTCAGCGTGCGCACGCCGCCGAAGACCTGCTGCGCGACCTGTTCGAAGCGACCGGCAAGGAAGAGATCTCTCTCGAGCGTGTGCACCTGGCGCTGCGCGATTCGCGCGACATGCCTGGCGCGCTGCTCGACGAACCGGTGGCCGGCGATGCGGTGCGCGTCGCGCGCGGCACGATTCGGGCGCGCGGCCGCAACCAGCGCGACTACATCGCGCACATCCGCACCAAGGATCTTTCCTTCGGTATCGGCCCCGCGGGCACCGGCAAGACTTACCTCGCCGTGGCCTGCGCGGTCGAAGCGCTGCAGGCGGACAAGATCCGCCGCATCATCCTGGTCAGGCCGGCGGTCGAGGCGGGCGAGCGGCTCGGATTCCTGCCGGGCGATCTCTCGCAGAAAATCGATCCGTATCTGCGCCCGATGTACGACGCGCTCTACGAGATGCTGGGCTTCGACCGCGTCGCGCGCTTCATCGAACGCAACGTCATCGAAGTCGCACCGCTGGCGTTCATGCGCGGCCGCTCGCTCAACGATTCCTTCATCATTCTCGACGAGGCCCAAAACACCACGCCCGAGCAGATGAAGATGTTCCTGACGCGCATCGGTTTCGGCTCGCGCGCCGTGGTGACGGGAGACGTCACGCAGACCGATCTGCCGGCCGGCAAAATGTCCGGCCTGAAACACGTGGTCAAGATCCTGCACGAGACCGACGGCGTGGCGTTCACATTCTTCGAAGCTGCCGACGTGGTGCGTCACCCGCTCGTGCAGCGCATCGTCAAGGCGTATGAAGCGCACACGCCACCCGATCAGTCATGAGCTCGAGCGGGCTCGCGCTGTCCCTCAGCCGGGGAACACGCGCCTGGTCACCGTCGCGGGTGCGCATGAGTAGTTGGGCAGCACGCGCGTTGGGCCGGCGCGGTGCGCGCCGCGAGATTACGGTACGCGTGGTGGCGGAGCGCGAAAGCCGCACATTGAACAAACTGTGGCGCGGCAAGGACCAGTCCACCAATGTGCTGTCGTTTCCCGCGCCTGCGCAGAGTCGTCGCGGCATGCCGCTCGATTATCGGCTACCGCTCGGCGATCTGGTGATCTGCGCCGACGTCGTGCGCCGTGAAGCGCTGCGCGACGGCAAGAAACTGGAAGCGCACTGGGCGCACATGGTCATGCACGGTGCGCTGCACCTGGCGGGTTACGACCATGAGGTCGGGCGCAGCGAGCGCCTGCGTATGGAGCGGCGCGAAATCGCCGTGCTCAAGAGTTTCGGTTTCGGGAATCCCTACACATGAGCGCCAGAGAAAAAGAGAAAGACAACGAGAAGGACATCGGCGCCAGCGGCAAATGGCTGCGCAAGCTGTCGCGCAAGATCGCGGGCGAGGCGCAGGACCGCGGCGAGGTGATCGCCTACCTGCGCGATGCCGCCGAGCGCGGGATCGTCGAGGGTGACGCACTCGCCATGCTCGAAGGAGTGCTCGGCGTCGCCGACATCCAGGTGCGCGACATCATGGTGCCGCGTGCGCAGATGACCGTGCTCAATCGCGATGACGAATCCGAAGTCCTGTTGAAGACGGTGGTCGAAAGCGGTCACTCGCGTTTCCCGGTGATGGACGAAGACCGCGAGAAGATCGTGGGCATCCTGCTGGCGAAGGATCTGTTGCGCCTGGCGGTGGCGTCCGAAGACGCGCCGTTCGATATCAAGGAATTCATGCGCCCGACGGTGTTCGTGCCCGAATCCAAGCGCCTCAACGTGCTGCTGCGCGAATTTCGCCGCTCGCGCGTGCACATGGCCATCGTCGCCGACGAATACGGCGGCGTGGCCGGCCTCGTGACCATCGAGGATGTCATCGAGCAGATCGTCGGCGACATCGACGACGAGCACGACATCGATGAAGACGTGAACATCCGCAAGGACGGCGAGCGCCAGTACATCGTGCGCGGCCAGACACCGATCGACGAGTTCAACGAATACTTCCAGACCGATTTGTCGGACGATGAATTCGACACCGTCGCGGGCCTCGCGATGAAACAGTTAGGTCGCCTGCCGCGCCGCGGCGAGACCCTGCAGCTCGCGGATTGCGAGCTCAAGGTCCTGCGCTTCGATCGGCGACGCATCGATTCCCTGCGGCTCACCGCGCCGCGCGACATCGTGCCGCCCGAAGACCGGCCCCTCCTGGAAGACTGAAAATAGAAGACTGAAGACGAGTGAACCTGCGCCAAATCATTGAGCGCCGCTTCGTCGGCAGCGCCGTCGCGCTCGTCGCGGGCATGCTGCTGACCCTGTCGTTTGCGCCGCTTGCCTGGTGGCCGCTGGCCTTCCTGATGCCCGCGGTTCTCATGTGGCTGTGGCAGGGCGCGACGCCACGCCGCGCGGCCGTGCTCGGTTTCTGGTTCAACGCGGGCACGTTTGCGCTCGGCACCTACTGGATGTACATCAGCATCCGTATCGTGGCGCACGCGCCGATCCCGCTGGCGCTGCTGCTGATGGCCGGCCTCGTCGCCGTCATGGGCGCGTACCACGCGTTGTTAGGCTGGGCGGTCGCCAAGTACCTGCCCGAGCGCGGCGCGTGGCGCTGGCTCGTGGGCATCCCCACGATGTGGCTGTTCCTCGAGTGGTGGCGCAGCTGGTTCCTCACGGGGTTCGGCTGGTTTGCGCTCGGCTATTCACAGACCGATACGTGGCTCGCGAGCCTGTCGCCGGTGATCGGCCAATACGGCCTGGGTCTGTTGGTGTTGCTGATCGCGGGCTCGTTGATGACGCTGCTCGAAGGCACGAAACGTGAGCGCATCGCCGCGGGCCTGATCGTCGTCGCGATCTGGAGCGCGGGGCTCGCGCTGCGCAACATGGAGTGGACTTCCGCCTACAGCCGCCCGATCACGGTGGCCGTGGTGCAGGGCGCGATCCCTCAGGACGAGAAGTGGATCGCAGACAACCTGCAATCGACCCTCGACCGCTACCAGCAGCTCACGCGCGAGGCACACGGCGCGAAACTCATCGTCTGGCCGGAGTCCGCGATCCCCGACCTGGCTAACAACCACATCGCCTATTACCGCGATGTGTATGCCGAGGCCAGCGCGCACGGTTCGTCGCTCGTCATGGGCGCGCTGCGCGCGGAGGAAAACACGAAGACGGGCGAGGAGGAGTACTACAACTCGGTCCTCGCCATGGACAGATCCACTCCCGGCGTGGCCTGGCACAACAAGCATCATCTCGTGCCGTTCGTGGAATTCTTCCCCGTGCCCGGATTCATCCGCAGCTGGCTCAAGCTGATGGCGCTGCCGTATTCGGACTTCAACCACGGCGCGGCCGAGCAGGAGCCACTCGAGGCGGCCGGACAGCGTATCGCGGCGAGCGTGTGCTACGAAGACGGTTATGGGTCTACCCAGTTGCCGGCGTTGCGCACCGCAACGCTGCTGGTAAACGTTACCAACGACGCCTGGTTCCGCCGCTCGAGCGCGCGCTACCAGCATCTGCAAATCAGTCGCATGCGCGCCATGGAGGCCGGCCGTCCGATGGTGCGGGCGGCCAATGACGGCGTTTCGGCCATCATCGGGCACCGTGGCGAAATACTCACGAGCGCCCCGGAATATGAAGCGAATGTAATGCGCGGCGAGTTGCAGCCCCGTATCGGTTTGACGCCTTATGCGCGCACCGGAAATTGGGCTGTGATCAGCCTGGCCCTTGTTTTAGGCTTCGCCAGTGCTTATGTGAGACGTCTCAGAAAACCAGCGTGAGGAGAAGCGCATGC
>Ga0193752_1001843_pt1 | contig 16987 bp, 17 predicted proteins | sample H1c1metaG_FD_144924 | JGI IMG/M metagenome (GOLD analysis project Ga0193752, IMG submission 144924) | Soil microbial communities from a riparian zone of the East river system, Colorado, United States - H1c1 | ecosystem: Environmental > Terrestrial > Soil > Riparian zone | place: USA: East River... | reverse complement strand
TTTTACCCATGGTTGTTTTATTGGTCGTACTTTAAAACTAACCAAAACGAAAAGGAGGCCCAAAGCCTCCTTTTCTAAATTGTTTACCGGACAACAGTGTTTGTACAACGACCGTTTCAGCTTTCACCAATTGATCCGCCCGGCACATGGCAGGATAGAAATCCGAAATCACCTCAGGCAAAGCATGCCGGAGGCGTGGCGATGCTAGTTGTCGGCAGCGTGTTTCTTGCCGGCAGCATGGCACTGATCATTTATGGCATAGTACAGGATCAGGATGTCATCAACTATACATTCGGCTCCCTCGCCGCTATTCCAGGCCTGGCCTTTTTCATTCCGGGCCTGGTGCTCACCCTGAAATACCGGAAGAACGGCAGGCATCCCTGGACGGAAAGTTCTGAATAGGCACCGGGCAGATTTCGATTAGTAGAGACACCCTCTCCAAGATTTACTTTCAAGCAGTCATTTCACTTTTAAAGCAGCGAAGCATACTTTAAATTTCAATCCTGATCCAGCCAACTATGATCCTATCAAAGCTTATTCGCAAAGCGATCCTGGCCTGTTTTTGCAGTTCAATAATGCTGTACACGCATCCGGCGACAGCTCAGAGGCAAGCAGCCGAGCTGGAAGCCATTAGCCGAAAGATGTTCAGAGAAAGGAATGATCGATTTATCCTGGCGGAAGCTTTAAAAGACGGGTTTATACAGGATGGCAAGAGTTACAGTATCAGCTTTACAAGCAAAGCAATTTCAATCAATGGGAAACCGCTGCCTGAGCCCTTTCAAACGCATTATCTGCGGCTGATGAAAAAATACCACGCGCTGGATTCCGTTGGCAAAGGCGATTATCGAAGGATGAATGGTTCAATGTCTGGGGGAGGATTTACGATCAAGGATGTACTAAATCCTGAATCTACTTTCCGCAAACCGGACTATCTGCGTGGATCCCCTGTGCTTACAGAGGAAATGATGCAGATCCTCACCCGCGAGCTGGTAGCGGACGGTATTCTCGCTCCTGGTGAAGAGCTGAAATTGAGTGAAAGCTTGGGCCACATGTGGATCAAAGGGCACGGTCTTTCTGGCGCTATGAATACGAAATATCTGCTGCGGATCATTGAATTGCAAAACAACCGGCCTGGTATGAAATAGTGACGGCCTTGCCGATCTCCGGACAAACCTTTCTGTACTTGAATTATTGATCAAGCTAACTGACCAAAAGGCGTTTTCAGCCGAGGCCGCTTGCATTCCGGTATCTTCGGCGGCCAAATAACTACTCAATGAAGAAGATCCTGTTATTACTGCTGGCAACCTGCTGCCTAGCCCAATATGCCTGCAAAAAAGGGGACGATGATAAGCCCCGAACCTCAACACTTTCAGCAAAGATCAATGGTGCCGGATTTACAGCAGAGAATGTATCGGTGACCAATTATTCCGGTTATCAAATCATTAAGGGCAGCCGAACTGGAAGCAACGAATCAATTACCATTATCAGTTCTGATACTTCCTCCGTCGATGCGATGGGCATTTATTCACCAAACGGAACGGCCGCAGATTCTTCCCAAAATTTTTCACTTACTACAGTGACTAGCCCAAGCGGGAACTCGGCAGAAGGGGAGTTTGATTTCATCACCAGTGACAGCGTTGTCATTACTGAAGGGGTGTACACGATCTATTGGTAGGCTCGGCTAGATTTGTTTGGTCTGCCACATCAGCGTAGACTAATTGAAATGCGCGACATAAGCAGCATTAAATCTTCTCCTGCTTGGGAAACTAAATCATACACACCGGTAGCATAAGCGCTACGCTGCACAACCCCAATTTCTTCCATAAAAAAGCCCCGCAAAATGCGGGGCGTTCCATTCTTAATTCTTAATCTCCCCCACCATTCCCTCCGGCCGCACCCATTCATCAAACTGCGCTTCGGTCATGTGCTCAAAGTCCAGGCCTTTCAGCTTGTATTCCAGGGCACTTTGCTTTAGAGTGATGCCACGCTTGTGAGCATCCTGCGCGATGGCGGCCGCATTGTAATAGCCGATCTTCGGATTGAGCGCAGTCACGAGCATGAGGGAATTGCCGACGTGCTTCGCAATGTTCGCTTCAATGGGCTCCAGTCCTTCGGCGCATTTATCATTAAACGAAACACAGCCTTCGCCGATCAGGCGGGCGCTGTGCAGGAAATTGAAGATCATCACCGGCTTAAAGACGTTGAGCTCAAAGTGGCCATTGGAGCCCCCGATGGATATGGTTACGTCATTGCCCATCACCTGCGCGGCAATCATGGTGAGCGCTTCGCATTGTGTAGGGTTCACCTTGCCGGGCATGATGGAAGAACCCGGCTCATTATCCGGGATATACAGCTCGCCGATGCCTGCGCGTGGGCCGGAAGAGAGCATGCGGATATCATTGGCAATCTTCATCAGGCTGACTGCAACCATCATGGGCGGCCAGCGACTCGAACTTGTTTTCTGCGGTAACGAACGGGAGACCTGTGAGCTCTGCAATCTTCGCAGCCACATTCTCGGAGTAGCCCTTCGGGGTATTGATCCCGGTGCCGACCGCCGTTCCGCCCAGTGCAAGCTCGCTCAGGTGCGCCAGCGTGTTGTTGATGGCCCGTAGTCCATGGTCGAGCTGGCTGACATAGCCGCTCAGTTCCTGTCCTACGGTCAGCGGGGTGGCATCCATGAAATGCGTCCGGCCGATCTTGACCACGTGCATGTATGCCTTGCTTTTTGCAGCCAGGGTATCGCGCAGCTTTTTGATGCCGGGAATGGTCACATCCGCCAGCATCTTGTAGGCAGCGATATGCATCGCGGTCGGAAAAGTATCGTTGGATGACTGGCTTTTATTGACGTCGTCGTTGGGATTTAGGGCCTTCTTCTCATCCATCAGGTTACCGCCATTGATCACGTGCGCGCGGTAGGCCACCACTTCATTAACGTTCATATTGGACTGCGTACCGGATCCTGTCTGCCAGACGACCAGCGGGAATTCCGCATCCAGCTTGCCTTCCAGGATTTCGTCGCACACCTGCCCGATAAGTTTGCTCTTTTCTTCAGGGAGGACACCGAGCTCAGCATTGGTCAGCGCAGCGGCTTTTTTCAGGTAAGCGAATGCCCGGATAATTTCAATTGGCATTCGATTAATATCCTGGGCAATTTTAAAATTTTCGATGGAGCGTTGTGTCTGTGCGCCATAATAAGCGGTGGCAGGCACCTTTACCTCGCCCATTGTGTCCTTCTCGGTACGGAAATCCATATTATTTGTGATTTGCGATTTATGATTTTGGATTGATGCGGCAAATGTAAATGGATGACGCGGATGTGGCTTGAGACTGTTTTCCCGCAAAACACGTGCGTAATGAATATGGATAGCTATTTTCGGCCGCATAAATAAATTCATGAAACAATTATTTACTCTACTCTGCTGCCTGATCGGCTTTTCAGGTTTCTGCCAATCCATCAATACCGCATACAGTGATCCCTTTGATGAACCGGATGCGCTCGACATGAAAGTGGTACAGTGCCCTAACGGCAATACCTTTCTTTTCAGCTTTACCAAGAAGGACGGGATCGATGTAGCCGTTTACGACAAGGCACGGAAGCGCATCGCAACGCAAAACCTCTCAGGGGGCGCGAACTCATGGGATCCGTCAAACATGGTCGGAACCATGTTCAGCGGGGTCAGCAAGGGCAGCAAGATCGCCGCAATTTATCCGATGGGCGATGAAATCGTCATATTCATGGAACAAGTGGCAGAGCGTGAGCCAAGCTTGTATCGCATTCGGCTCAGCAGTACCGATGGGAAGCTGATCAAGGAAGAGCAGATTGCGCAAATGCCGGCTTACGCCAAAGGGTCCGGATACGCGATGGTATTTGCACACATAAAGGCGAAAGGATTTTACGTGGAACGAGACATGGCTACAGGCGCATATGCCGTGCTGGCCTTTGACGGCTTTGCGCCGGAAACGGCCAAGCGCATCGAGCTTGTTCACTATGATGCCAATCACCAGGAAATAAGCCGAAGCTATTTTGATGCACCTGAAACCAGATTTAAGTTTATCAACTACCTGGGCATGGTCGTAAATGGCACAACCGGCGTATATCTCATGACTTACTGCTATGGTGGAGCCGGCACAAAGATCTTTCTTTCTGAGCTCCGGGATAAAGCACTGACGCACCATGCGCTGGATTTTACGGCTAACCTGAAGGAGACCAAGGGTACACTCGTTTATAATCCTGTAACCAAGCATCTGCAGCTGTTTACACTTTCAGAAAGCTCAGCAGAATCGTCCGGTCTTCGCGGCGTTAAATATATCATGCGGGTTATGTTCGTAACCATTGACCCCGCCAATTATACTGTACTATCTAATAAAGTGCCATCCAGCCAGATGATTACCAAAGACCGTAAGCTGAAGTATGATAAGGAAGAAGAGCGCTACACAGGTGTTCCGATGAACGTTGTAATTAATCCCGACGGCACGACCACCATCGTGTATGAAGATCAGAGGCCGCTTGTCGGTTCGTCGCGCGGGGGCCTCGTGGACAACCTCGTGGCCCAGGAAATCGCTAAAAACAACAACGTCTTTATCAATAGCGATGTTTCAAACGTTACTTCCAACAGGCTGCTGGATATCGGCATTACTGATCTCGATGAGCTTGGTACCGAGAAAGCCGGCTATGTGGTCCGCAAGGCTCAAACTGTCAAAGTGGTCATACCGCCGCTTTCGCATGCCGACATGCGTAACAACCGTGTGACCTTTGACGTCAAGAAAGGTTTCGGCGCGGACGCGAATACCGGTTTCTATTCCTTTGACTATATCAGCACCCCGTCCGGCCGTTATGCAATATTCAACGACCATCCGAAAAATTTCGAGCGCGATGCGGAGAAAAACCCCAAGGTGCTGCAGGGCGTTTCTGACGCCAACACCATTTGCTACAGGCTTACCGGCGGACAGATGAGCAAGATGTACTTTTTCGGAGAGCCAAACGATTCGTTTGACAACCGCCTTGCGCTGATCACATCCGGCGATTATTCAGAAGTAACCGGCGACTATGCCGTGCTTATGATCGAAAAAAATGGCCGTAAAAAAGCTGCGCGGATTGCCTGGGCGCATCTCAAATAACTATTCGGGAATTACATCCAGGAAATAAAAGCCGCTATCCCAGGTAGCGGCTTTTGCTTGCGTATCATACGTCCTGAATACCATTTCACCAGTGCGATAAGGAATTGGGTTGCTAAAGAACGGTGCATTCAATACACAGGTATGATACTCGCCGTTTTCGCCACATGGATCAACCCCGGCAGGCAGGTCCTGCAACAATTTCCTGTCAATCTTCCTACCCAAAAACTCTTTGCCTAGTGCAGCTCCATTAACGCATACAATTATAGCTTCAATGCCGCTGGATTCGACTAATTCCACGAGGGACGAAGTATCCTGCTTCCACAGGGGAAAAACAGCCGTGAAGCCCGCCTGCGCGAGCTGGGCTTCACGGTAGGCTTTCAGATCTTCAAGGAAAATATCCCCGTATGCCGCATGCCGGATACCATGGGCGGATAGCCGCGACAGATGCTCGCTCATTGTCTCCTTGTACATCTGATCATCCGGGGAGGGCGGCAGCTTTACTTTGGTAATGGGCAGCCCCATACGCTCAGCCTGCAGATCCAGCAACGCTTCACGCGTGCCATGCATGAACACCCGGTCGGCCTCGGCATTGATCGTTGTAAGCAGTTGCGTTACATGAAATTCAGATTGGGCCTGGAGCATCGAAAAAGCAAGTGACGCATCTTTGCCGGAGCTCCAGTTGAGCACTACATTTTGTGACATGGGCAAAGCAAGATACTTTACCTTTCAATCTACGAATGAGCTCCACAGACTCCGGACTACCCTTCTCTAATCCCACCGCGGTCATCACGGGCGCGACACAGGGCATTGGCAGGGCAATAGCAGAAAAACTACTTGCAGAAGGATACGCTGTTGCGATATGTGCGCGGAGTGAAGATGACCTGCAAAAGCTAAAAGCAGAATGGGCCGGGCAGCATCCCTCGGCCAGTATCTTCATTAAGTCTGCTGATTTCTCGATACAGGAGGAAGTCCGCGCATTCGCAGCAGAAGTGATTGCCGCATTTCAGCGCATAGACGTTCTTGTAAATAATGCGGGCATCTTCGAACCCGGCGAGTTGGCCAGCGAGCCCGAGGGACAGCTCGAGCGCATTATGAACGTAAATCTGTACAGCGCCTATCACCTTACGCGGGCATTGCTACCGCATATGGGGCAAGGGGCACATGTTTTCAACATATGCTCCGTAGCAAGTCTGAAAGCCTATCCCAACGGCGGGGCTTACAGCATTAGCAAATATGCTCTGCTGGGTTTTTCCGAAAATCTGCGGGAAGAACTGAAACCGGCAGGAATTAAAGTAACTGCCATCTGCCCCGGAGCTACCTGGAGCCGCTCCTGGAGTGGATCAGGCATCCCGAGGGCGCGTATCATGGAGGCAAATGACGTCGCGGCCATGCTTTGGGCGGCTTGCTCACTGTCGGCGCAGGCTGATGTTGAGACAATTGTCATGCGTCCACTTATTGGTGATTTATAATGCTTTTAACTCGAATTTAACCGCCCGTTGTCGACCCCTCCTTTCCGCAAAAGTAATTTTGTAGAAGACGGTTTTGTGATCATGATATCTATTGCTTACTCGCGAACTATTTGCCTGTTATCCCTCCTGCTAGCCGCTGGTGCGCAGAATATAGTATTTACGGCCAATGCGAGCGCATCAAGAATAGGCCTCACAGATCAGTTTCAGATAACCTATACGATCCAGGACATCGGGGAGTCAGCCACCTTCAATACCGGCGCATCTTTAAAAGAGTTCAAAGTACTTGCGGGGCCCTTCCGTTCGCAGAGCTCCAATATGCAGGTCGTGGGCAACCAGGTCATGCAGAGCTCCAGTTTCTCATTGACCTTCGTGCTTCAGGCGAGGCGTACGGGCATCATCAAGTTACCGCCTGCAGTCGTCACAGATAATTCAGGCCACAGCTATAAGTCTAATGCCTTAATGATTGAAGTCGTTCCCGGCTCCGTGGCGCCCGCCCGCAATCAGCGCGCGGCTTCCCGCGCTCTTTGGGATGATGACGATCCTCATGGCAGCGATCCCTTTGCAGCGATCCGCCAGCAGCAGGCAAGAATGCGACAACTGATGAGTGCACGGACAGGGCAACTGCAAATGAACCCGCCGGCACCCAGAACGGCTGCACCGGCCAAATCAGATCTGAGCAAAGACATTTTTATCCGTGTGGAGGTTGATAAAAAAGCAGTGAAGCTTGGCGAGCAGGTAACAGCGGTGTACAAGCTTTATGCGAGGGTGCCGATGCAGGTGTCCATCTCAAAGCTCCCGTCACTCAATGGCTTCTGGACTCAGGATTTCGAGATTCCGAGGCAGCAAAAGCCGGTGGAGGAGGTCGTAGACGGCAAACGGTATCAGGTCTTCGTATTGAAAAAATCGGCACTCTTCCCCCAACAACCGGGCACGCTGACACTGGATGCCGCGGAAGCAGAAGGTATTGCCCACGTAGCCGTCCAGAGTCAGAACAGCAGCCCTTTTGATGATCCTTTTTTGCAGCAGTCAATGAGCAGCCTGATGATGAATGACCCGCTTTACGGCGATCCTTTCCGTGAAGAGGGATATCAGGAGGTACCTGTTCATCTGAAGAGCACTGCGGTGAAGATCCTTGTCGACGACCTTCCGGAAGCAGGCAAGCCGGAGCAGTTTACCGGCGCGGTCGGCAACTTTACCCTCTCCGGCAAGCTCGATAAATCTTCGCTAAGCACCGATAATGTCGCCACGCTCACGCTTAAGATAGCGGGCAGCGGCAATCTCAAGTTGTTTGACGCGCCGAAGCTGGTATTGCCGGATGGCCTGGATGCATATGAACCCAAGATCCTCGATACTATTACCGGCCGCACGACTACGATCAGTGGGGAGAAGATCATTACTTACAGTATCGCACCGAACAGGCCTGGCGATTACAATATCCCACCGCTGACATTAAGCTGGTATGATCCCAAAAGCGGTAGCTACAAGACAACATCCACTACCGCTTTCCAGCTGCATGTAACGCCTGGCAAAGCCGTCGGTGCTACCGTTGCAGGGCGGGGTAACCAGCCAGACATCCACGACGCATTCCTGCCCGTCGTAACGCCCCCCCTCATCCTCTCTCCGCTTTACTGGAGCATGTATGCATTGCCGCTGCTTCTGCTGGCAGGCATTACCTTTTACCGGCGGCGCGAAGACGAGCTGATAGGTGATACCGCTCAGCAGCGTAACCGACTTGCCAATAAGGTGGCTCAGAAGCGGCTCGCCCTCGCCGGAACGATGCTCCAGAAGGACGATGCGCGCGGCTTTTATGATGAGATTTCCAAAGCCATCTGGCTGTACCTGAGCGACAGGCTTAACATTCCTCTATCCGCACTGGGCAAGGATGCAGCGCTGCAGGCTATGGCGGAATATGGAGTGCCGAGCCCGGTGCAGCAGCAGATTGAAAAAGTGCTCGGTGAATGCGAGCTGGCGCTCTATGCATCATCCGGCAGTAATTCTCAAATGCAGCAAACCTTCAGTGAGGCTGCGTGCATCATTACTGGACTCGAACGTACTTTGCGCCCATCATGATTCAGCGTTGCCTGTTACCCGGCCTCTTTATCCTGTTTGCCGCATTTTATGTTACGCCTGCGACTGCCTCGCCTTCTGTACTTGTCCGGCTCGGCGACAGCGCTTATGCCCATAAAAAATATGACAGCGCGGAATACTATTACAGGGAGGCAGCGTCCCGCTATAATCCGGACGCTGTTGTACTGTATAAACTGGGAAATGCCCATTACCGATCAGGTCATACCGGCGAAGCCGTTCTCGCTTACGAGCGGGCTCTGCAGCTGAGACCAGGATTTGCCGATGCAGCCGAGAATATCCGCATTATTCAGCGCAGCATTCAACCCGAATCGGGGCAGAATGATGTGTTCTTCATTCGCTGGTGGTATACGCTTACCAGTCCGTCGCGGAGTAATACATGGGCAGTTACAGGCATTCTCTGTTTTTGTATTCCGCTTGGCGTGCTTATCTGGAGCCGTGTCCGGCGAAAATGGCCTTTATGGCTGTGGCCCCATCTTATTGTTAGCGGTATCGCGCTCAGCCTGATTTTCGCCGTACTGTCGGCAGTTGCAGTATCCCGCACCACGCGCGATACTGCCGTGATTATGCGGCATGGTGCGGCATTCCGCACGGGTGCAAAAACTGGCAATAAGGTTCCCTTAATCACCTTGCCGGAAGGCCTTGTCGTAAAGGTGCTGCGCGACGATGGGAATGCATTGCGCATAGTACTTCCGGACGGCCGGGAAGGCCTAGTACAACCTTCTGATATTGCGATAGTTAAATAGCTCAATCTGTTTAACTTTGCCCTGTGTATGTTGTAAAAACACCCTGGTGGCTACCTAAAGTCTCGCCGGGAGGGCTCATTTGGAAGATGCCTCCCGCCGAGGCTCCGGCAGTATATCTCACCTTTGACGACGGCCCCCATCCTGTCGCCACACCTTTCGTATTACAGCAGCTCGAGGCATACGATGCGAAGGCGACCTTCTTTTGTATCGGTAAATGCATCGCTGATTATCCATTGATTTTCAAGCAGACAATTGACGCCGGACATAGTGTTGGAAATCACACATACAATCATCTTAACGGATGGAAAACTTCAAGTGAAGAATATATTGACAATATTGCAGCCGCAAATGAGCTCATACACAGTCGCGCGTTCCGACCGCCTTATGGCCGGATATCGCGCACGCAGGCTGCCTTTCTGCAAGCCGGCGAGCACCCTTGGAAGGTGTACATGTGGAGTGTGCTGAGCGCTGATTTTGATGTGGACATTACACCGGAAAAATGCCTGGATAATGTGCTCTCCAATATAACGCCGGGTGCAATTGTGGTTTTCCATGACAGTGCTAAAGCATGGGACCGGCTGCGGTATGCTCTTCCGTTTGTGCTTGATTATTGTAAGGAGAAAGGTTGGGCAATGAATGCCCTGGCTGTGGAATAGTTAGATCGGATTGCATAATAATATAAACCTAAATATAATGTTTGTAGATACCCATACACACCTGTATGACGACCGGTTGAATGACGCGAAGCAGGATGAAATGATTCGGCGCGCGATTGATGCCGGCGTTCAGAAACTGTACATGCCCAATTGCGACCAGCATACCATTCCGGGCATGATGCGCATAGCGCAGACCTTTCCGGGACAATGCCTGCCGATGATCGGCCTGCATCCGACCTACGTAAAGGCAGACTACCAGGCCGAGCTGGACATTGTAAAATCCTGGCTGGACAAGGAACGCTTCGCCGCAATCGGTGAGATCGGCCTCGACTACTACTGGGATAAGACTTTTGTTGCGGAGCAGAAATCTGCTTTTAGCCAGCAGATAGACTGGGCACTGGAGTATAAGCTGCCCATCGTGATCCACAGCCGGGAGTCTATTACCGATTGCATAGAACTCGTTCGCGGTAAGCAGAACGGCGCGCTACGGGGTATTTTCCACTGCTTTAGCGGCAGTATGGAAGAGGCTAAGCAGATCATCGATCTCGGCTTCCTCCTCGGAATCGGCGGCGTCGTTACATATAAGAGCAATAAAGTGCTGCAGGAGATCGTACAGACTATACCCCTCGAAAGCTTCGTGCTGGAGACGGATGCCCCTTACCTTTCCCCTGTGCCTTATCGCGGGAAACGCAATGAGAGCAGCTACCTTACGTTCATCGCCGAGAAGATTGGCGACCTGCGCAATATCACCATCGAAGAGGTTGGCAAAGCGACCACAGCCAATGCCGCCAAACTTTTTGCACACTAAGCGGTAAGTATTTCCTATTTTCGCCGCCCTGAATGTAAAACAGGCCCTGGAGACGTGTCCGAGTGGTTGAAGGAGCACGCCTGGAAAGTGTGTATACGGGAAACTGTATCGCGAGTTCGAATCTCGCCGTCTCCGCCTTTGCCCGCCGTAGCTGAAAAGCGAAGGCGGGCTTTTTTGTGTGTGAGCTTCGGCGAATAAGGATTCGCCCCACTATTGCGCTAAACCAAATGCATGCATCATTAAAATGTAGGTGGTGCTTCGTTTAGATCGGAATCCAGGAAATCAGTTATCATCGGTATTAGCCAATCCGTCCGCTGCATCATACCTATATGGGTTGTACCCGGTACGATGGCCAGGCGTGATTTAGGAAGCCCGTGTATATCCCCCATTTTTCCACCGCCTTTGGCGCGAAACAGCTCCAGTGCATGCTCATATCGTACTCCGTCGGCATCGCCAATGGCCATGAATATCGGGGCCCTTATGTTTTTTACATCCCCGGACCAATCATAAGGCTTCAGATCTATACTGATAACCTTCTTCACAAATTCCGGAAAATGGTCCGGATCGTTTCCAAGACTATCGTATTGCTTTTGAATGGGCGTGCCTTTGAACATATCCGGGGTGAAAGTGGCATAACTGGCTTCTACCTCGGGCCACCACCCGTCATGCTTATAGGTACCCGATAGCACCACGAGCCTGCGTACCTGCTCAGGATGGCGCACGGCGACCTGAAAGGCTATTCCACCTCCCATGCTATACCCTAAAATGTCTGCACTATCTATTTGGAGGTGCTTAAGCAGGCCCGACACATCGTCTGCCATGCCTTCGTAACTAAGTTCGCGGTGTATATCCTTTGTACGGCCATGGCCCTGCATTTCCGCTACGATTACTTTCCGGTCTTTAGCCAACAAGGGTATGATGTGCGACCAATTTAAGGGTATGGTCATATAGGATCCATGCAGCAGTACGATGGGTTTACCCTTGCCGTAAACCTCATAGTACATTTTTAACCCGTTTACGTCGGCATAGCCGCTTTCAGCCGGCTTTACATTCTGGATGACAACGGTGTCTTCTGACGCAGTTGGCAGGATGCCATTAGCGCTACAGCAATGGCAATCCGGAGACCGATTATTATACGCGTGTTCATATCGTACATATACTTATTGCTAGCCCGGCAACAAAATTCCATGCCATTCACAGGCGGAGGCTGCAATATTCATAGTATTTCCACATATCCATCCGTTCCATGCACGCGAATTCGTTGCCCGTCTTTGATCAGTTTGGTAGCATTTTCTACTCCGACAACTGCCGGTAAGCCATATTCACGTGCGATAACTGCTCCATGAGTCATCAGTCCACCAACTTCTGTGACCAGACCTTTTATGGATACAAACAATGGTGTCCAGCTTGGGTCAGTAAAAGGAGTGACTAATATATCTCCATCTTCCAGATCAGCATCTCCCATGTTTAAGATGACACGTGCCCGTCCCTCTATAACTCCGGAAGAAACAGGCAGACCTGCAATAGCTCCGGCCGGGAGATTTTCCCTTTTGTACTTACCTCTTATGATCTCACCATCGGACGTGAAAACACGTGGGGGACTCAGTTTTTTATATAATTGATACTCGCCTTTTCGTTTGCCGATGATCTGATAATCCAGGCTATTTGTGCGGACAGCTTCACGGAGTTCTTCAAAACTGAGATAATAAATATCTTCTTTTTCATGAATAACCCTGGCTTGTACGAGGCCTTCAGCTTCTTTCAGTAAAGCCTGCTTATAAACAAAGTAGCGACTAACGATGCCGTATTTTGGATATTCACGATAACCGCTGAGATTTCTGACCAGGTCGATCATTCGGCCTGTTTCTTTGGCTTTTTCTTCGCCATCAGCTAAGCCCTTCAATCGATCTATTAACTCCTGCTTTTTTTTCAGCGCTTCCTGCCGCCCCTGCTCGAATCTTCTTTTGCTGGCACCAGGCTCAAAGTTTTTGATGTTGCTAAGAATTATGGGGACAAGTGTAATCGGTTTTTCGCTCCAACGGGGTTTAGTAATATCGATCTCTCCGGCACATCGCATTCCGTATTTGTTGAGAAAAGCATGGATGGCGTCCCGGGTCTCCTGTCCACCATTAAATTGAACCAGTTCGTCCAGAAAGTTATCATCTTTTACCTGTCGCAAATATTCAACTACTTCCGGGAAAGGACGAATTACGTCTGCGACATCCAATAGCGCCAGGCCCATTTCCGAAGTGATATTGTTTGGTACGGATTGAGAAAGCGTGTCTGCTGCATTTTTCTCACCTAACCATTCGTTCATGTTGTCATTGATCCATGATGAAGCATTCATACCAGTCATAATTACACCAAAACTCTGTGGATCAGAATTTGTCTTCTTTAATTGCTGTATATCTTCCAGGATAAAATCAAACAGATCTGGTCCTGATTTCGGCTGGATATTTTGCTTTAACGCTTCAATCGATGTTTGACTGCTCCTGATCAAATCAAAAACGATTGTCGGATCGTAGTCGTTTAGCGCCTGATAGTTTGGAGCTGGCGCAGCATTATTGCTTTTACCGGGACCTGATTCCTTTTTATCATCCGGCGACGCCGTCGGCAAGCCTTCGGCGGCCGATGGTAACGATTTTATAAAATCTCCCCGTTCTAAGATGGTTGTCAGGGCGTCTCTTATGATCGGATCAGATTTTCCCAGAACATTTACCATAGTGTCTCTACCGGCAGGTGAAGCCAGCATAGGTGTAATATCAACAAACAACCTTCCACCAGCAGTACGCATGAGTGCCTGGGTCGTTAACAGGAAAAAAGACAATCCCAATGGTTTCATGGCGTCTGTCATCATTTGTTGATGACCGACAGATATGTAAACGTGATTCTCCTGATCATCGACTTGAGGTATCGGGTATAAAGTCGTGATTGGCCGACTCTGGACAATATAAAACGCATCCTCAGCCAAACACCATTCGATATCCTGGGGACGGCCGAAATGTGCTTCGATCTTTCTGCCTATACGCTCAAGCTGTAAAATCTGCTCATCTCTCAGGGCCTGCCTGTTCTGAAGCTCGGGCTCAATCTCCTGTTCTTTTGTACCGCCCCCTCTTAGGGCATAGATGGCCAGCTTCTTGGTGGATATCTTCTTGTCGATGACCCTGCCCTCACGCACCCTATAGCTATCAGCATTCACAAGGCCTGAGACCATCGCCTCGCCAAGTCCGAAGCTGGCATCAATCGATAACACCTTCCTGTTAGAACTGAGGGGATCGGCAGTAAACAAAATGCCTGCCGCTTGCGGGAAGACCATCTTCTGAACAACCACAGCCAGCTGGACTTTACGATGATCGAAGCCATTTTGCATTCGATAGATTATCGCACGATCCGTAAATAGCGATGCCCAGCACTTGCTGATGTGCTTTAGAATTGCTTCTTTTCCGATGATGTTTAAATAGGTATCCTGCTGGCCTGCAAAGGAGGCCGTCGGTAAATCCTCTGCCGTTGCGCTGGATCGTACTGCATAGGCCGTCTTTTCATCAAGCCCGGAGAGGAGGCGGGTGATCTCTTCATTAATGTCCTGAGGAATGGCTGTCCCTTCGATGACCCCGCGAATCTCAGCGCCAAGCTCAGCGATTCTTTCCCGCTTGTCCGCCCTAAGAAGCGATAACTGATCGAGCAAATCGTTAATCGACGAAGCCTCCGCAATGATTCTTTTAAAAGCTTCAGTAGAAATACAAAAGCCATCCGGTACCTGGATTCCTTCAATCCTGCTAAGTTCCCCCAGGTTCGCGCCTTTGCCCCCGACAAGCTCCGGGCTTGTTTTGTCAATATCCTGAAAACCAAGCATGATTGAACTCCTACTGATAATATTTTCCATGTCTTTTTATTTGTCTGCAATTTCCTTTAGCCTGGTTGTAACAATAAAAGTTTTTTTGTCTTGCAGGAGAAGCAGCAATAAGGTCACCTGAAAAGTATCCTGGCGCTGCAGGCAATCCGATTTTTCCAGAATATCAGGTTTTTTATCGCTACCAGTCACCGTCCTGCGGTTCGCATTTTATGTAAGTCCAATCCCATTCTAAGGGCTAAACCCCTCAAAGATGATGTTGTCGCAAAAATTTCCGGCTTGCGTATACATCTCAGGGCTTTTTGCTGTCCAGCCCAATACGGGCATGCCGCATTGACGCTTGCGCTCAATCCATTCCTTAGGCAGGTCTGATACATCATAGGAAAGGAAGTCCGGCTTGCTAATGGAATTCAGCTTGCCTTCGCGCAGCAGGTATTTCTTAATTGAATTCATGCGCTCGTTCCTAAAGCCACAAGAGATTTGGCCTCTGGGTATAAGCGGCGCGCGCTTATAAAACCAACCCAGTATCTGCGGGCTGAACGATTGTATGGCAAATATTCCGTGCTCCTGATATGGCAGCAGGGAATTCAGTATCGCATACAGATTTTTCGTCCCTTTCACCCAGGGCTTTATCTCTATCAGCAGCAGTACCCGGCCATCCACCAAGTCCAGCACCTGCTGTAGCGTCGGTATCCTCTGTCCGGAAGTTCCCAACTCCGCGCTCAACATATCGCGTTCGGTAAGATTGGCGACACGGATATCCAAACCGCACATTCTCTGCAGATCTTCGTCGTGAAAGACGGCCACCAGCTTGTCCTTTGTTACCTGCACGTCCAGCTCTATACCATATCCATTGCTTACAGCACGCTCGAAAGCTGCCATAGAGTTTTCAGGGCAGTCTGTTCCCGGTTCATGTAGCCCGCGATGCGCTATGGGCCTTTCCACCAACCAAGCCAGTTTATCCTTCATGTGCTATTGTCTGAAAACTGCAAAATGGGGGCACGGCGTATAGCGATCATTGACCCAGACCCAACCTATACCTGCCCCGTTGTTTTGAAGTTCTGTATTATTTACGATGAATTGCAGCATCCCTCCTCTAGCCAGTGACAGTCCGTATACAACCAGGACTTTCCAGGTTTTCATTTTCCCTGCTGCGCTATAAAAAAAGCGGGCCGCAGCTGATTGCTGAGGCCCGCTTTTCATTCTGTTAGTCTCCGTCTACTTAATGCCTGGCTGTGTCTCCGTGACGGGCCTGGCCGCCTTTTTTTCCTTTCTTTTTTGCAATTCCTTTTCGGCTTCCGCCTTCATTTCCTCCAACTCAGCCTCCGTCATGTCAACCTCATCTTCAGCGGCTTCTTTAGCGGCATCATTAGCTCCCTTTGCCTTTTTCTTAAAATAGCCTCTTAGAAAGTAATTGCCTTGCAATGCCTTCATGTTTTCGCTAAAATTGTCTGCTGCCGACTGCACGGTGATGAGCGCGTTATTGGCGGAGGAAACCGTTTTTTCAAGGCCTCTTGATAAAGAGTCCGTGTATATCAGCGAGCCGATAGAGCCTCTACCCGACTTGATTTCAGTGGCAATGCTTTCCATCGCGCCTGTAATGGACTTCGCATTATTCATCGTGCCTTCCAGGCCCATTGCAAGGTCGTTACGGTAGAGCAGCCGGGAGATGGAGCCGTCACCGTCCTTTATCTGAAGAGCCATATTCGCCAGGGCGCCGGTGATAACCTCGGCATTGTTGGCTACCATCGTGAATTTATCGATGATGGCCGCAAAGTCCGTAGGCTCTGCAGTATTGATCTGCCCACCTGGCTCAAGTAGCGGAGCATTTGGGGAGCCCGGCTCGATGCTCAGCAGCTTATCACCCATCAATCCGTCGGAGCCTACCACAGCTACCACATCGTTCTTGATGAATTCCCGTTTATCCGACTGGATGATCATATCCACCCGCACAACGGTATCGCTCAGGATGCGGATGCGCTGCACCGTTCCCACATTCACGCCGCCAAATCGAATGGCATTGCCCTCCTGCAAGCCGCCGGTGTTACGAAACTTACCATATACGGCGAAGGTGTCGGAAAACATATTCCGCTTACTGCCGATCAGGAATACGCCCACGATCAGTACGAGTATTCCTGCAATAACGAAGAGACCAATTTTTATTTTCTGAGAAGCGCTTGCGTTCATAATGTTTCTATTTAAAAAAGTGTTTCACCAGGTCATCCTGTGTTCCTTCCAGCTCCTCATAGGTTCCC
>Ga0193752_1001842_pt1 | contig 16993 bp, 17 predicted proteins | sample H1c1metaG_FD_144924 | JGI IMG/M metagenome (GOLD analysis project Ga0193752, IMG submission 144924) | Soil microbial communities from a riparian zone of the East river system, Colorado, United States - H1c1 | ecosystem: Environmental > Terrestrial > Soil > Riparian zone | place: USA: East River... | reverse complement strand
AAATCAAACAAAGAGAGAGGGCTGCTCTTTACAGATTGGCAAAAAAACACAACATGCAACTAATTGAAAAACAAGAAGCAGCGTGATGTGTCATTGGCAGCTTGTCGAAGCCGGTATGGTTTTAAAGTAAACCCGTCTTCGACAAGCTCAGACTGACAGTAAAATTGGCAACAACGATTTCAAACTTATGCACTACCATAAAATAAAACAGCCTTCGTATTAGCGAAGGCTGTTCAGGTTATTTTACTCCAGGAAAGTTCTACCAATCAACCGCATAAGTAATTTTATTTTTTACCTGCGGATATATTTTCCGGTAAAGTTCATTTAGCACATCTTCTTTACGTGGCTCATTGTAATAACTGTTGTTTATGATCGCCCAATCATTTGCACTTAAAGCACGGCTGTCACCACTATAAGTTGCATGTTCTTCTTCCCAGCGGTAATCCTCCCTGAAAGTACTGTAGGTAATATTTTTACGGGTAACACGGTCGGTAATATTTATCTCCATATCGGCATTGGCCGTAAAAGATTGCCTGGCAATATTTACAGTAGCATATACCGTTTTATAAATGATCCTTCCGCTGGTATCACGCCCAACTTCAACCTGCTGGCTGGCATTGCGGCTGTACGAATAAGTTTGAGGCCTGGGTATATAGATATTTCTGAGAATAAGATTAACCTCCCAATCGGGTTGCACGTTATCACGCCTGGCTTCCCAATCGGTATAAAACCGTGCAGGGTATCGGCTGCTGTTCACGCCCTTAAGTTCCCTTACCAGTGTTTGCTGAAAATATTCATTGCTGTAGTTATAGCCATAATTGCCCCAGCCTGTGTTGAAAAAGTAAGAATTATCCTGCACCGGGTTGATCACCACGTTCACAATGGCATTTTCAAAAGCCTCATCCATTTTCAATTTGGCATCCTCATAACCCGGAACATATTTATCTGCCTTTTTAAAATAATTGTAGGCTTTTTTTGCATCATCACGTCCCGGCTTATTTAAAAAACCAATTGCTGTATTGTAATGATCGGCTGCCGCCTCTTGTTTAAGATCGTAAATTTTTTGGCGGTAATTGACCGGAGTTACCACACGGCTGGCGGCATCGTTCTCTATAATGGCGTCATGCATTTCCTGCAAAGTGCCGTAAGCGCTGAGTATTTTATCCCAGCGGTCAAGGCTGTTTGAGCTGCTGTAACTGCTTATTTTACGAACGTTCCTTTGTTGCGCCAGGTTGTATAGAACCGGTAAGGCATTTAAAGCCGTCGTATCATTACTGCGCTTTTTTAATGTTTTAACGGCATCAAAAAGGGTATTGTCATTGTCGCTGCGTGACAGGTAATCTTTGCTGGTATTACAGCTTGCTAAAAGGACCAGGCTTATTAAAGAGTAAAAAATGTATCTCATAATGTTACAATTTAACTATTAGACGACAGAACCGGGCTAATCTTACGGGCAAATATGTTTCTTATAAAAAGATTAACAGAGAGGAGGCTTGATGCTGTTAACTGGCGCAGATATGCAGCATGGCTCTGTGTGGAAGCGTGTCTGTGTTAGGCATACATCGGCACAGATACGCCATCACTCATTATCCAGGCTGCATATCTGCGCCAGTGAGGGAAACCCCGATGCTTGCAAAGCCTACCCCTTTATAATCCCACTCCACGAAATAAAAGAGTGGCTGCCTTTTAGCTTAAGTACATTATTCATCGGGGTTTCACGCAAAAAAATTAATGATTATAGAGTAAACTGTGAAAACCCCGCTGGGACGAAAACGAATGCTTAGAATTTACTCCGTTTTCCCACCACCGCCTTAAAAATCATCAATTTTTCCCACTACACCACCTCAAATGGTGGGGATGCCTACCTATATGAGAGTAAAAACCCACCTAAAAAGGTAACTTCTCCCACCTCACAAGGCGAACACCACCCACCTCTCTACTCAAACTTACCCACCCCATAAGCTTAATTAAACCACCCCCTGGTACAAACTAATTAAGGTTACTAGGTGGGTCAATTTATCTTTAAGGTACGTCCTTCCGCCCCCGATCGTTAATTGAATTTGGGTTTAAGGTGGGGTAGCCGGTTTTAGGATATTTCATGTTTTAAATGCTACATTTTGGAGTTGATATGAAGCGCTTTCCTACCATTCATCCCTGTAATTCCTCCTTTTATCAAACCTAATAGCTTTTCTAAAAAATATTTTTAATACGCTAAATACCTATATTTCAATCATTTAAGCCTAAAAACACCTCCTATCCACCACCCACTACTATAAAAAATATGGTATTATGTGTTGCATAGTACTAAAAAGATATTATCTTTGTGTTGTGATAGGGGATAAACCGGTTAGATCTTATCACAAGTTCTTAAAAGTATAGCACCATTACAATTTGATCTCGCAACCATCTTCTATTTTCATTTAGCCATGATAACAGGATAGAGGAAGCCGGAGCAAGATCAAAAAGTATAGCCATGAAAAAATTATTTATTGTAAAGCTCTTCGCTTCAATCCTCTCCTTTTCCTCCCCCTTTGGGGGAGATAGAGGGGGCCGGGTCGGAGAAAGATCAAAAAAATGAAGCCATGAACATTGATAACACAGCCAGCCAGATGCGTAAGGGAGTTCTGGAGTTTTGCATCCTCTCTATCATTAAAGAGGGTGAAGCCTACCCTTCGGATATCATTGAAAAAATGAAAGCGGCAAACCTGAACATACTGGAGGGTACTTTATACCCCCTGTTGACCAGGCTCAAAAACGCAGAACTTTTATCTTATCGTTGGGAAGAAAGCACCAGCGGCCCGCCACGTAAATATTTTACCCTCACAGAAAAAGGGGCAGGATTTTACAAGGAGCTGGAAGCTACCTGGTACGAACTTGCCAATGCCGTAAGAGCGCTTACCAATACCGAACAGGAAAATATTGATCACAACAACTTCAACAACCCGCAGTAACAAAAAAGTATAGCCATGTTTTTTTGTTGGCCAAATCAACTAACGAAACGCAAAAATTTAAGCCATGAAACAAGTAATAAATATAAACTTCCAGGGACGTGTTGTTCCGATAGAAGTAACAGCATTTGAACTGCTGAAAAATTATACTGAAAGCCTGAACCGCCACTTTGCAAACGAAGAAGGCAAAGAAGAGATCATCAATGATATAGAAAGCCGCATAGGTGAACTGTTCCAGGAAAAAATTACCAAGGGTGCTACCTGTATTACTGATGATGATGTAAATGCTATTATCAAGAACATGGGCAGGCCCGAAGAGTTTGAAGCCATGGATGATGCACAAACACAATCATCTGCTTCATCTGCAAGCCAGGAACAGCCAACCGGTAATACTTCAGCAACCGGCCATAAAAGATTATTCCGTGACGAGAATGATAAAGTACTGGGTGGTGTGTGTAGCGGTTTAGCCAACTATTTTAATATAGATGTGGTGATAGCCAGGATAATCTTTGTAGTGCTGTTATTTTCCGGTGTTGGATTTTTAACCTATATCATTATGTGGATAGCCGTGCCAAGCAGCGCCAGCACACAAATTGGTGGCACCAGAAAAAAATTATTTCGTAACCCGGATGAAAAAATGATCGCAGGTGTATGCAGTGGTATTGGTAATTACTTCGGCATCAATGCCTGGATACCAAGGGTACTGTTCCTGCTTCCTTTCCTGTCATTCATCTCACGTTGGGGCCATTGGGGTTTTGGAGATTTTGGTGACATCGTTCGCTTCACCTTCAGTCCAACATCATTGATCGTTTATATTATTCTATGGATAGTGATACCGGAAGCAATAACTACTTCTGAAAAACTGGAGATGAAAGGAGAGAAGGTTGATATGAATTCTATCAAGGCTTCTGTAATGGAAGAGATGAAAGGTGTTGGAAAAAAAGCCTCCACATTTGGTAAAGAAGCTTCTGCTGTAGTAACTGAAAAAGCAAATACACTTGCAAATGATACTAAAAACTTTGCCAGGCGCAGCCGTGGCGGATTTGGGAATGTAATTGCCATGATAGCAAAAATATTTGCTTACTTCATCATTGGCACAGTAGGTATTGTGCTGGTTGGCGCCCTGTTCTTCTTTGCCATTGCATCAATAGGTTTGTTTCCTTTAAAAGATTTTCTGATCGGCGGCACTTATCAAAACCTGTATGCATGGGGCACATTGATGTTCTTTATAGCAGTACCCATCATCGCTATCATTACATGGATCATCCGTAAGATCGCAAGGTCAAAAAGTAACGGTAAAATGCTCGGCTTCACATTTGGCGCCCTGTGGGTCATCGGCTGGATATGCTTAATACTCCTGATCACTTCTGTTGGCCGCGATTTCAATTACAGCAGCAAAAACCTGGCAGAGCAGGATATCACATTGACCAATCCATCAGTTGATAAACTGGAGATCACAGCAAAATCACCACTATATAAATATAACCGCAGCAGGTTCTTAAGGTTCGAACCTTTTGAAGGTATCCAGGAAGATACAGCCTTTGTAAATAATGTGGATGTACGCATTGTTAAAGCAACCAACGATAGTTTCAGGGTTACTGTTATTAAAACTGCAACCGGCAGCACAAGAAATATTGCCGAAGCAAATGCTGCAAAAATTCAATACAGTGGTGTGCAAAAAGACAGCATTTTACAAATGGATAAAGGTATCGGCATTAATAAAACCGATAAGTTCCGTAACCAAAGAGTTGTGATGACCATTTATGTACCAGCAGGCAAAAGAATTAAAATTGATAAAAGCGTAAGCTGGTTCAATGATGTTCATTTTGGCAGCAACTGGGATAGCGACGACTGGTACTATGATTCAGAAAACGATGCCCAGCGCTGGAGATCGGGCGTTGAATATAAAATGGGTGCAGATGGAAAGTTATATACGATGAAAGGTGTGCCCGCCGGAGATGAAGACGAGGATGGAAACAGGCGTACCAAGGTAACCATTAACCGAAACGGTGTAGAAGTAATAACCAATGACAATGATGATAATTATCGCTATAACAATGGTGAACCGGTTAACAAGATAGATTCATTGAAAGTGAAACTGGAAACCGAAAAGCAAAGAATAAAAGATTCACTGGAAAAGGCCAAACAAAAAATTGAGAAGCAGCTGGAGAAAATTGGAGATAATACACAGCCGGCTGCAACAAGCTCACAATTACATGCTTTAAGCCCGATGCTGGAAATAATCTAATTAACCTTTATCATTTTTAAAACAGATCAAATGAAAAAGTACACAGTTTCGCTTGCCTTGGGATTGATGATGATAGCTGGCTTATCGGCTTGTTTTCATCACCGGCACCATAATGATATGTCGATCAGAGTTTCAGAAGATGAGGATGAATTTGAAATGGAAGCTGACTATCGTAAGAAGCAGACACATGATGTGCAGGTTTATTTAAACAACCGGTTACTTAGCAACAGCAGCGTAAGATTCAATGAAGAAGATTTTGTAGATAAGGAAATAACCCTGGATGATAACACAACTTTTTACATAAATACCAATCCCGGCGAACTGAACATACGGATCGATAAGAATGAAAATTCAGAAGAGTCCTGCGAAAGGGTAAAAAGATTCTGTAAAGGGTTGGAGATAGTTTTAAAAGATAATTAAAATCGTTTCAATAGTTGAGTTGAAGTTGAAACCAACAACGTCCCCCGCTTTTTCGGGGGACTTTTTTATATCATCTTCATTTCATAAGTAGTCCGTGAAGGACTACGTTGAAATGTTAGATGGTATTATGCCGACAAAAAGACACTGGCTATTTAAGCTTGTAGTCGGCTTTATGATATTACCATCAGCTTTTTATTTTACATTTGCAGCTAAGCAAAAACAAAAACTTTCGAATGAAAAATACTCCATTTACACAAAAACATATCGACTTAGGCGCAAAAATGGCTGAGTTTGCAGGATATAATATGCCAATCAGTTATTCGGGCATTAATGATGAGCATGCAGCTGTACGCAATTCGGCAGGTGTTTTTGATGTAAGCCATATGGGTGAATTTATTTTGAAAGGAGAGCATGCGCTTGACCTTATTCAACGCATCACCAGCAATGACGCATCAAAATTAACAAATGGAAAAGCGCAATACAGTTGCTTTCCTAATAATGATGGCGGTATTGTGGATGACCTGATCGTGTATTGCCTGGAAGAGAACAAAGCTTATATGCTTGTTGTAAACGCCAGTAATATTGATAAAGACTGGAACTGGATACAGCAGTTCAATGATAAGCAGGTAGAGATGCACAACATATCTGATAAAACCTGTTTGCTGGCCATACAAGGTCCTAATGCAACAAAGATCTTACAGCCGCTTACCGAAATGGATATCATGAACCTGAAGTATTACACTTTTACCAAGGGTACTTTTGCCGGTGTTGAAAATGTATTGGTAAGTGCAACCGGCTACACAGGTGCCGGCGGTGTTGAGATCTATTTTGAAGATAAAGATGCCGATGCATCAAAAATATGGGATGCTATTTTTGAAGCCGGGCAAAAAGGAGGAATTAAGCCTATTGGTTTAGGAGCAAGGGATACACTGCGTTTGGAAATGGGCTATTGCCTATATGGCAATGATATTGATGATACCACATCGCCACTGGAAGCTGGTTTGGGATGGATAACCAAATTCAGCAAACCATTTACCAATAGTGAGTATTTCGAAAAGCAAAAAGAAAAAGGGCTCACCAAAAAATTAGTGGGATTTGAAATGCTTGAAAAAGGGATTGCCCGGCATGGGTATGATATAAAAGATTTTGAAGGCCAGATCATTGGACGGGTAACATCAGGCACACAATCGCCCACATTGGGTAAGGCAATTGGCATGGGTTACGTTGATACACATCATTCAGCTATTGACAGCTCAATTTATATCAGCATTCGTAATACATTGCTTAAAGCAAAAGTTGTGAAAATGCCTTTTGTGTAATGGATAATTGTTTAATGGATAATTAATAATGTTTTAGATGGCAGGGTTTTCCATTAAATAAAACTGTATTTAGTTTAACAAATTATCCATTATCAATTAATTCATTATCCATTATTGCAACATGCCTAAAATTCATCTCACATGTTTTATTGCGGCGCCTGTTGAGCGTGTGTTTGACCTGAGCCGCAGTATTAACCTGCACCAGATATCAACTGCATCTACAAAAGAAAAAGCGATAGACGGTGTTATGAGCGGATTGATAAATAAAGATGAAATCGTGACCTGGCAGGCAAAGCATCTTTTTAAAACCAGGCAGTTCACTTCAAAGATCACGGAAATGCAAAGCCCCGTTTTGTTTACAGATGAAATGATAAAAGGAGATTTCATAAGTTTTCATCACGAGCATCATTTCAAGGCAACAGCAAACGGCACCATCATGATCGACCTGGTTAATTTTGAAACTCCATACGGGGTTATTGGCAAAATTGCCAACAGTATCTTTTTAAGATCATACCTGGAAAGACTTTTAACAAGAAGAAATGCAGTGATCAGGGAATATGCCGAAACACAGAAATGGAAAACCATTTTGAATTAATTTGAAAATGACAACAAATAAACCATCATTACATACCAGCCTTTCTCCCGAGCTTTTACAATTGTATGATGTTGACCAAAGCATCGTTGTAATTATTGATGTATTGCGGGCCACGTCTACCATTGCTGCCGCTTTGTATAATGGCGCCCAATCAATAATACCTGTTGATAGTGTAGCAGAGTGCATACGCATTGGAAAACAGATCGAATGCATTACTGCCGGCGAAAGAGACGGGCAGATAGCAGAAGGATTAGCATACGGAAACTCCCCGTTTGAATACCCGGGTGAATTTATCACCGGCAAAACATTAGTATTAACAACAACAAATGGCACAAAGTTGTTGCATATGGCACTTGCCGGTAATGCAAAAGCCATCATCACCGGTTCATTTCCTAACCTGTCGGCTGTTTGTGATTTCTTAGTGGCACAGGGTCAACCGGTAATACTTGGCTGTGCCGCCTGGAAGAACAGGGTGAATATTGAGGACACATTGTTTGCAGGGGCAGTCATCAACCGGATCGGAGAGCATTTTTCTATTAACTGCGACTCATCGCAAATGGCGCTCACCATGTATAAGGATGCCAAAGACGACCTGTTCGAATTTATGAGATCTAAAAATGCATCGCATTACAAGCGCCTTTCGGGCTTTGGGCTCGATAAAGACATCCGGTATTGTTTGACCGAGGATGTGGCCAATGTTACGGTTGTATATGAAGATGGGAAGCTGCTTGCAAAGTAAAAAACGCCCATTCATAGGCATCAATTAACATAAATTTCTTTTTAATCTCTGCCGCTAACCTTTCGGGGCTCAGGTTTTTTCCGTTACCTTTGCAAATTGCCTTTTTCATAACCCTGGAATCAAAAAACCGGCAATCTTAAACTGCATAATGGCTTTACCGCACCTTATTAAATATGTGTACAACAACGGCTCCGATGAAGTGATCCGGCGCAGCAAAAAGATCCATGCAATGGGTTTTGTTGAACTGGTAGAACATGACCAGCTGATGGGTGGCGTTGTGTTCAGGGTAAAGGATGACAGTTATGCCACGTTTTACAAAGTGTATATCCAAAAATACACCGATGCAAAATCGATGACGGTCCGTTGTTCTTGTCCGTATAACCTGGGCGACATTTGCCGGCACGAAGGCGCTGCCTTATTGCGCCTGCAGGATATGGTTGATAAGAACATGTTGGGCAATACCAATATTCAATATAACCAGCGGCATACTGTTGCCAAGATGAAGCATATTGAACTGAAGATGATCAAGCTGCTTTCATCGCCGGGTATTTATGCGGAAGCAGAAAATTTGTTGCGTACTACCAAAGCAAATATTCTTAAAGCTGCCGATGAAAGAACGATGAACGGAATTTCGATACTTCCTGCAAATGCGGCGAAACCGAACATCCGCTTTGCGAACATAAGGTTTTATTGTTCCTGCAATTGCTTGATGCTTATGGCACCAACTATTTTGATACCATCCGCAACTGGGATAAAGAAAAAAACAAACTGCTCCAGATCTATGGGTATAGCCTGGAAGATGATCTCACCGGTAAATTTGAATTCACTTATAAAGACGGAAAACCTTTTTTAAAAGTACTGGATACTTCAATAAAGAGAGTTGCTCCGGGTACTGCAGTAGCAAGGCCTTCAGAGGCTTTTATTGTACCTGATCTGCCTGCTGAAGAAGTTGCAGTGGAAGAACAGCCTGCAAAAAAATTAGGCATTGTTTTTAATTTTAACGCAACAATTTATCCCTATTTTGAGATAGATGCCATCCAGGGTGACACCAATGATGAGCAGAATAAATATTTAGGAAAAGTTGAAAAACTTGACCTGACGAAATTTGTGAATACCGAAGTGTTCAGTGAAGAAGATAAGCAGCTGGTACAACAGGTTCGTAAATTACAAACCCCTGAAATAAATAAGTATCTCGACCGCAACTCACCCTTCAGTGGCATATGGGAAAACATTATTCATACCGATGGGGATGACCTGCCCGAAGAAACAAAAGCGCTGATAGCAGAATACCTTCAACCCAAACTGAAGAAAATATTTGAGGAACAGGCGGAGAATAATTTTATTTTTTACCTGCCCAAGTCAAAACAATTTACAACCGTCAACCTGGTTGAAATTGAATTGAGCAATCATTTCATAGCTCCTGTTTTTAAAGTACAGGCCAGTGCCGATCATTTTGAAATTGCCTGTACCGTAAAATTATTGGGCGATACCGTTCCGTTCACAGATAACGAATGTAACAGCAGCCTGGTTTATTTAAACGACAATGTATTGCATCTCTGGCAAAAAGCCGAAGATGTTTTACAGGCTGAAAAATTTCTTAAGGAAGGAAATATTCAGTTGAGCAAAGATAACTGGGCAGAAAAAATGCGCAAGGTTATTCTGCCCCTCACTAAGGAATATAAAGTGGAGTTTGATAAAAGCCTGGTAAGGGAAATTAAAAGTGGCGAGCCGGAAGTAAGACTACAGTTGCAGGAAAAAGGCGACTACCTTGTGTTTCAGCCCGTCTTCACTTACAAGGGCTTTGAGACCAAAGCTGCTGACAAGGAAAATATCATCATTCCTGACGGAGATAAGATACTGATCATTGAAAGGAATTTAGCAGCCGAAGAAAACTTTCTGAAAAAACTTGAAAGCCTGCATTCCATGTTTGTAAGGCCTGATGACAATAAAAATAACCTGGTGTTAAGAGGAGCTGATGTGCTGCGCAATAACTGGTTCTTTTTATTTGTGGATGCTATGAATGAAATGAAAGTGCCGGTATTTGGTTTTGAGGCCCTGCGTAATTTCCGTTTTAACACAGCAAGGCCCAATACCCATATTCATGTAAGTAGCGGACTTGATTGGTTTGATGCAAAAGTGGAAATTGAATTTGGAGAGCAGCGTGTGGGTATCGATGAAATAAAAACAGCGCTGGTAAACAAACAGTCTTTCGTTCAACTAAGCGATGGTACTTTGGGCATACTGCCCGATGAATGGTTGAAAAGATATTCATTATTATTTAAGGTAGGCGATGGCAGAAGCGACCAGCTGCGCCTGTCGAAATATCACATGAGTGTGATAGATGAATTGTACGAGAACAGGGATGAAAAAGAGTTGAGTTTTGAACTGGATGAAAAATACGAACGCCTTAAAGAGTTTAAAAATATCCCCGAAATAGAAGCGCCCAAACATTTACAGGATATACTGCGCCCTTACCAGGTCTCAGGATTCCAGTGGCTCAATTATTTGAATGATGTAGGCTGGGGAGGCATTTTAGCCGATGATATGGGTTTGGGTAAAACAGTGCAGGCATTGAGTATGCTTCATCATTATAAAGAGATCACGGGAGGATTAAAAGCATTGGTGGTATGCCCTACCACTTTGATCTATAACTGGAGAAATGAGGTTCAGAAATTCTCACCTTCTCTATCTTTTCATATTCACCATGGAAGTATAAGAGGCAGAGATGTGGAAGAATTAAAGAAACAGAATATCATCATCACAACATACGGTACCCTGCGCAGCGATATACAGATGTTGCTGAAAATGAATTTTGATTATGTGATACTGGATGAAAGCCAGGCGATAAAGAACCCTGCTTCAAAAGTTACCAGGGCCGCCAGTTTATTGAACGCAAAGAACAGGCTTTGCATGAGCGGTACACCTTTACAAAACAACACCTTCGATATTTTTGCGCAGATGAATTTCCTGAACCCCGGCCTCCTGGGCAATATGGAATTCTTCCGCAACGAATTTGCAACACCCATTGATAAGTTTGGTGAGCAGGAACAGAAAGAGCATTTACGTAAATTATTATTCCCTTTCATTTTGCGGCGCACCAAAGAACAGGTGGCAAAAGACCTACCCGACAAAACAGAAACTATTTTGTTTTGCGAAATGGAAACAGAGCAGCGTAAGGTTTACGAGGCTTATCGTAACAGTTACCGTGAAAAAATATTAGGCACGATCGATCAGCAGGGGATCGGTAAATCACAGTTAACCATTTTGCAGGGCCTGATGAAGCTGCGACAGATATGCGACAGCCCGGCTATATTGAATGAAGATGAAAAATATCCTAACCATTCCATCAAGTTGGATGAACTGGCGAGAGAGATCGAAGAAAATATCGGCAATCACAAAGCGCTTATATTCTCCCAGTTTTTAGGCATGCTGGCTTTAATAAAACAAAAACTGATCGAAGACGGTATTCCGTTTGAATATTTCGATGGCAGTACATCGGCACCCGACAGGGAAAAAGCCATTCAGAACTTTCAGAACAATGATGAGTGCAGGGTGTTTTTGATCTCGCTAAAAGCGGGTGGCGTAGGTCTAAATCTTACCGCTGCTGATTATGTATATATTGTTGATCCCTGGTGGAACCCGGCTGTAGAGCAGCAGGCCATTGACCGTACACACCGTATCGGCCAAACCAAGAATATTTTTGCCTACCGTATGATCTGCGTGGATACTATTGAAGATAAGATACTGGAACTGCAGGAACGCAAACGTAAACTGGCCAGCGAACTGATCGCCGATGATGCCAGCTTTGTAAAGGCTCTTTCTAAATCAGACGTGGAATATTTATTCAGTTAGTTTTTTGCTTATTGGCAGAAGTGAAGAATGTTGTCATTTTTTCCATAACAAACATCAATCTGTCCAATAGGTCTTTATCAAAATTTTGTTGATTTTGAGTGCTGTGCAAAACACTGGTATCGGGATTATTATTAAAAGCGAGAAGCTGTTGTGGATTTAATAATAGCTGGGTAACCTCAATCTCCAATGCATCTGCAATATCTTCCAGCCTTTCTATATTAGGCTTCGAAATCCCGGTTTCAATATTGCTCAAAGCCTCCGGACTTATATCAATCCGCTTTGCGAGATCAACCTGTTTTAATCCTTTAAGTTCTCTCCAGGTTCTTACATTTTCTCCAACTTTAATTTTATATTCTTTGTTAGTTTTTTTGTTAGGCATGGTAGGGTAGATTAAAAAGGGTAACAAACTAAACTAATATGAAGTTATACTAAATAAACTTTAGTTCAAAATTTTCCATGTATGATTTATTGTTTTGAATTTTACAATTCAATCCAAAGCCTTTAAAAAAAATGCAACAGGTGCCCTTGATGTGTTTTACAAAGTGCTGAAAAGAAAATCAAGAACAGTGCCTGGTTATATTGATAACAGAAATGTTGACTATTGAAAATTTATTGAGATTAAAAATATCTTGTAAAAATTTTGAATCATTTTTTTATAATTAAAAACTACTACTATGAAACGAATTACTCTTTTGGCTGTATGCCTTTACTGCTTTAGCTTTTTAGCATGTAAAAAAATTGACGACACTGAAAATTTCATAAATACTAAACCAGAAAATAATAAAGTTCTGGAAGAGAATTACAAGAAAACAATGATCGGGCTGAGGGGAGGGATTAATGATAAAATTTCTCCTTCTTATTATTTGTCTAAAGCCAGGCCGAATTGGGGGAAATCAATTTCTCTTACAGAAAAAGATATTTTTATCATTCCTTTGCAATTGAATCTTTTGGATAAAGAGAGTAAAAAAAACTATGCCTTTGCATTATACGATAGATCAGCTAATATAGCGCAAAGTCAATTTTTTATAATCAGAAATACCAATAATGATTTGGAAGAACCGGAAGCTATAGAACTGGCAAAGAAATTTGTTTTGAACCCGGCAAAACAAAATATCCCACCCGGTAATATAATTTCCACTATTCCCATGGCAAAGAAAAATGTGGATATTGCTAATGGCAATATGATTTTTTTGAAAGAAAAAATCAACAAAGGGTCTGGAGGTTCGAGTAACTATGAAGCAGAAAACTGTGAAGCCAATGGGGGAACGATTGTAACAATCGAGTGGTATTACCAAACCTGGGTAAATGGTATCTTAGTAAATGAAGAATACTTATTTACAACACATGAATGTTGGGGTGGCGGCGGAGGAGGTGGTGGTGCAGGAGGAGGAGGAGGAAATGGGTCTAATTGTAATACTGCGATCGAAGATTTTGCTAACTTAGGTTATAGTGTTGAACAAACAGTTTCACGAAATGAGGTTATTGATAATAATACGGCTACAATATATTATGACTGGATAATTTATAAAGCTATTACCTGGGGCATAATGAGCAGGGAAAAAGTGGTATTTTATCGTAATGCATCAAATAAACCCTGGAACAGAAGTGAATACACTCATTTGGGGGATTCACCAACAGGAATGGTGATTGGTGGGACCAGAACCTATACTATACAATATATCCAACCAACGGATTATGCTATTTCCTGTAAAGTTGAAATTGGCTTTTCGGTGACTTCCAGCCTTGTTTGCGCAGGAAGTTCAATCTCATTAATAACCGCACACACTGCATCATCATTGATAAAAGCCCCTTTAAGCCATGTTGTTGTATATGAATAAAAAAACCTTTTTTTTCTTTTTATTGAGTTTCGCTCTCTTTCAGGCTTGTACCTTGAAATTGAAAAATAGCGAATCTAAAGTGACCAAATTGAAAATTATTTACAGGTTCCCTACGTACACAGCTACAGGGGAGCCTGTAATAATTGTGGACTCATCTTATCTGTATTCATATAAGATATCTACTCTTTATCAAATGCATATAGAGAAGTCGTATCAAATTATACAATTACAGGAACATGGTCCTAGTTTGGACACTTTGGTCTACGATTCAATGATACCTTATTATTTTTTATTTAAGCGGCATGATACAAAAGGTTTTGGCTTTAAAAGTCTGCCAGAAATGGGATTCAAAGATAAAAATGTAGACTCTTTTTTAAAGTACAGGCCCCAGATAGCTTTTTATTTGGATACTGTTTTGCAACGTTCATACAAATCAAACTTGATAAAGAAAGGCGATCAGTTTAGTAAAGAATATTACTTTACTAATAATAATATAGAAAAAATAGTATTGAGCTTTGATAGTAAATTTCCGGATGTACCCTATTCAATATCAACATTTCTTGATTCACTAAATAAGGCTAAACTAACAAAGGCTGTGTTTTACATAAACAAAGCATTTGTGCCTACTAAGCTGGAGGATAAATTTTTAAAGATGGAAATGGAGTTGACATCCGAAAGAATTCAGGCAAACGACAGTTTGAAAATTTCTTTGCTAAAATAACAAGCAATTACGTCACTTTAGATTGACTTTGCATAAACAAGCCATGAAAGAACAAAAAATGTTCTGGTTAAACCCTGGGAAGTATCTGAAATTTCCTGAAAGCACAGATTGGTTTACGAAGAGATAAAATCTTTCAACCTTTTAAAATCGCGGTTGCTTCCGGATTCAAAGAAGTTTTTTACGGCATTGCCTAAGATCTTAAAGATGGTAATAACAGAGAAGTGTTGTGAGGTGGTATAATTTTTCATACATTGGATTTTTCATATCAAAAGTACAAATTCGTTACACTGGCGTCAAGAGCGGTTTTGCTTAATCTTTGGCAGGGTAATTTCCGAACCGGAATAGTTATTTTACGAACTGCCTTTCTGCGTTACTGCGAAATTTGCGGCTTTTTTTATAGTAACGGATCGGGTAAACATCGGGATTTTGCCTGAGCTTACTGATAAAGCTTTTAATAGCCTGCACCACTATGTGGCCGGATTTTTCCTGGTATGAGGTTTTGATCATTTGGGTAACATTTATATATTAACTAACGCCGTACATTTAAAATTATTGTATATGGAATACTTCTTTTAAGTGTACGCAAGTAGCCTAAAGCTTACGCACCAAGAGAATTTACTTCCGGCAATGGTACGAAGCAAGATGCAGCGATCCAGCAAAGAATGGCGATAAATGCAATGATTTCTCCGGTTGTAATTTCGATTTGTAAAAACTTTTTCATAATTAATGTTTTAAATTGGTTATAAAGAATAGACCAGTTGAGAAACCGGGGGTTTAAAAACACGCTAAGTGTTATGTTTTTTTTAACGAATCTGTAAATCAATTGTACTGTGGAAGTAAATCCTGTTGTTGACCGTATTACTATTTATCCCGTGAAATCACTGGATGGAATTTCATTACGAAAAGCGCAGATAGGTAATGGCGGTTGCCTGCTACATGACAGGGAGTATGCCATTATAGATAGTAATGGGAAATTTGTGAATGGAAAATCAAATGCACAGGTGCATTTGCTAAGGTCGAAAATTGATCTTGAGAACGAAATCATCTCTTTCAGGCACGAGTCTGAAACAGGCTGGGATCATTTTGATCTGCAAGAAGACGAAGCCGCTATTAATGAATTTCTCTCATCATTTTTTAAAATACCTGTAGCACTTTATAAAAACACACAAGGTGAGTTTTTGGATATACCTGTGCAAAGTGGTGTAACGGTTCTTTCAACCGCCAGCCTGGCGACTGTTGTTACCTGGTTCAATAATATGGATATTGAAGAAACGAGAAAACGTTTCAGGGCAACCATTGAATTGACCGCTGTGCCTGCTTTTTGGGAGGACAAACTTTTTTTGGAAACAGGAACAGCCATTGAATTTACAATAGGTGAAGCTACACTCCAGGGAATCAGCCCAAGGGCAAGATGCGTAGTTCCTACCCGTCATCCCGAAACAGGGGAAGTTATTCATGGGTTTCAAAAGTCATTTGCACAACAACGAACTGCAGATCTTCCCCAATGGTCAACATTGGATGACTATAACCATGCTTATTATTTATCTGTTGATTGTTATATTCCTCCATCCGAATTCGGAAAATGGATTTCTGTTGGTGATGAAGTAAAGATCATAGGCAAAAAAAGCTTAAGCTAAAAACGCTCCTTTTAACAAAGTCTTTCAGTATATATTCTTTTTGGCACCGTATTTGGCCTACTTAAAGTGAACTAAAAGAAGTAATATGAAAAAGATATTGGTTGGTGTGTTTTTTACTATTGTAACACTGTCAATTGTAAACACATCCAAAGCACAGGTTAGTGTGAGTATTAATATAGGCGTTCAGCCGGAATGGGGACCTTCAGGATACGATTATGCGGAGTATTATTATATGCCAGACATTGAAACGTATTATTATGTACCCAAAAGGCAGTTTGTATATTTTTCAGGCAATCGCTGGGTTTTTTCAACATCGTTACCGGCAACATATTCCAATTATGACCTGTACTCAGGGTATAAAGTTGTAGTAAATAAACCCCGGGCTTACCGATATTTTAATGATCATAGAGTAAGATATGCACGATATAAAAATTATAACAACCACCAGGTGATCATTAAGAATAAACATGATAATGGGAATCACAAAGGGTATTACAAGAATAAAGGCAATTACAAAAGCAAAGGCAACGGAAAGGGCAATGGAAAAGGTAATGGAAAAGGCAATTAAATAAATTCAGGCAAGAGGAACACGAGGCCACTTTCGGGTGGCTTTTGTGTTTATATAGGTTTGTCCGCAGGAAGTTATTTTTTAGTAATGATTAGATTACTTTCGTTG
>Ga0193752_1001841_pt1 | contig 16993 bp, 18 predicted proteins | sample H1c1metaG_FD_144924 | JGI IMG/M metagenome (GOLD analysis project Ga0193752, IMG submission 144924) | Soil microbial communities from a riparian zone of the East river system, Colorado, United States - H1c1 | ecosystem: Environmental > Terrestrial > Soil > Riparian zone | place: USA: East River... | reverse complement strand
TTATAGTTCATAGTTGTTAGACATATTTATCTCACCTTTTGATGTACCTTTTAATAACTTGTTGGTAAATCACCTTTTATTTTTAAATTTTTGTTTTTGCACAGTCTGTCGTTGTGTCACTCACTTGTACCGCATACCAATGTGCAGCTTTTATCGAAGCGCAGTTTGTCTGAACCAGGATTTTGCAGGATTAAAAGGATTTTTTTGATTTATAATGCAATCCTTTTAATCCATAAAATCCACCCCAACCCCCGTTCAGACAATGCGACTTTTATCGAAGCGTAGTTTGTCTGAACCTGGATTTTGCAGGATTAAAGGGATTCATCTGATTTATAAAGCAATCCTCTTAATCCATAAAATCCACACCAATCCCCGTTCAGACAATGTGCAGCATTGAGCGAAGTCGAAATGTTATCAAAGCGTATTTGTATATTGTAAAACCAAAACACAACACAACTCATGACAACCACTCCCGAACACGACCAAAAGTTTGTCAAAATGATCTTCGCCTCCGTATATCCCATGTACGTAAAAAAAGTGGAGGCCAAAGGCCGCACAGAAGCAGAATTGAAACAGGTAATTGAATGGTTAACCGGCTTCAACAACAAAAAGCTGCAGCAATTGATAAAAGACAAAGTAACTTTTGCAGAATTCTTTAAGCAGGCTACCCTAAACCCCAATGCACATCTCATTACCGGGATGATATGCGGTTATCGCATTGAGGATATACAAACCCCTTTAACAAAGCAGGCCAGGTGGCTGGATAAACTGGTAGATGAGTTGGCGAAGGGAAGGAAGATGGAGAAGATATTGCGGAGCTCGTAAAGAATCCTGAGCGGAGTCGAAGGAAGTACGCAGCCAATTTCGAGCGAAGTCGAGAAATGGATTGAATAAAAAAGAGTTGTCTCAGCGGGGTTTTCGCACCATAATCTTTTATTTTAGAATACCCTTTCTGCGAAACCCCGATGTATGCAGGCTCTTGCATAATAATTCTTCCATTTCTTAACCTTTGTGTAGATTTATAGAGTGGCAATATGCTGGCTCAGCAGTATTCTTCATCGGGGTTTCACGCAAGAATGTTATAAATTATTGAGCTAGCTGTGAAAACCCCGCTGGGACGAAAAGCCCTAAACGTTAGCGGTAATATCTATGACACGACTTATAATTGTAATTTTCCTTTGTTTAACCTTGCTCTCCTGTTCAAGACGACAAACAATTATCATTGACGATTCAGTTCAATCCCAGCAGCAATTTGACAGACTAGACTCATCCGAAATATTTTCATGCACCAGGTGGCTCCCTGGAGAAGCTCCACCAGCTTATCAACAATGGAATAAATATCTCGTTATTGTAGTAAAAACCAAAAAAGTAGAAGGAAAACTTCAAGACGAAAGGCATATGCTACTAAATAGTCTTCTTGACTCTGCCGCTAAAGGTGCAGACATTCTAATGGTGTTAAATGGTATATTACTCCCCTCAAGCTCACAAGTGGAACTTCGAAAACTTTCGTCTGATCAGTTGAGCAACACTAAAATTATGGTATTTCAAGCTGCAAGAAACCTTTATGGCACTCCCGCCAGGCCGATAACTCTAGTAATTAATACATATGACCCTAACTATAATTATAACCAGTGATTAAACAACCGGAACTATTTACATTTTAAGTGTACGACTTTTTATACAGTGTAGCTGATGAAATTTTGTATTTTAAGCACTAATTGGAATAAGTATTTCGGTTGGTGAGGACATCAACCGATAGGAAATTTCCCTTCGATAGCTCCTGCTATTTACAGGCATTAATCAAAACATATGTTTCTAAAAAGATCAGGCTTTTTAATTGTTGCAAAAACTACGCTGCTGTTTTTTTCTGCTTTGGCAATTAATTTTATTTTGCATGAACTATCACATGCTGTAGCTGCTTATTTATTGGGTATCAAGTCTACATTATTTCACCAATACGTTAACCCGGACATTGCTCATGCAACTAAATTTCAACGCCTGGCAATTGCGGTTACCGGGCCTGTTTTTAGCTTATGCCTTGGGCTTGCTTTTTGGGTAAATTATAAAATGAATTCAACAAATAGTGCCAGGCTTTTTTCACTGTATGCTGCAATTTTTGGAATTAGTATTTTTTTAGGGAATTTATTTGCAACAGCGCTTGGGGGCGACTTTCATGTTGCTGCAATAATTCTTCAAATAGACAGGGCGACTCAAATTATATTGACAATAATTGGCTTACTCAGCATTACTATTTTCATGTATAATATTGGTGCACACTTTATCTCCTTTCAAATTTCAAATGAAAGCTCAAAAAATAAAATTATTGCTTATACAATTCTGCTTCCCGTTATTTTAGGAACAACCCTTTCTATACTTGTTTATTTACCCTTACCGCCAGGCTTTATATCAAACCGGGTTACTGAAAGTTTTTTCTGGATCTTCGCCCTGGTCAATGCATTCAGGCTAAGGCAGAAAAAACTAACCCCGGGAAAGACAATATCATCAATTAATTTATTTGACATTCTATGGGCTGTTTCAATGATAATTTTAGTCCGGATAATGTCATATGGCATTGTGTTTGATCCTGCACCATAAGAATAGTTAAGCAACAGCCAATACGGGGTTTTCTTTCGCCACCAGTTATTTGAATGCTCTACCTTTATACCTGCAATAAATAACAACATATGAAAAAGACGTACATCATTGCAGGTTTTGTGGCTCTACTGTCAGCCTGCAACAGCCATTCAGATCATGGTGGTAACAATGCTGACACATTGAACCATGCAGGCCACCCTGAAACAACTGCCGGAACAAAAGACACAACCACCGGCAATCCCATCAGCAAGATCATGGCCAATATGATGCAGGAAATGCATCACATCAGGCCAACGGATATTAATGATATTGATTTTGTAAGAATGATGGTGATGCATCACCAGGGTGCTGTTGAAATGTCGAAAGCAGAGCTCAATGCAGGAACCGACAGCTCACTAAAAGCATTTGCACAAACAGTGATCAATGACCAGGGCAAAGAGATCAGTTTTATGGAGGATTTTGTTGCCACAGCTCCAAAAGATCCCTCGCCCAATGCAGCAGGTTTTCAAAAAGCATTACAGGCTTCCATGATGGCCATGATGAAAGAGACTACCCTTTACAACCAGGTTGATAAGGATTATGCGGCGCAAATGATACCACATCATCAAAGCGCTGTGGATATGGCCAAAGCATACCTGGCACATGGAAAGACCCCTGTCTTAGTTACGCTTTGCAACAATATCATCAGCTCACAGGCTAAAGAGATCAGTTGGCTTACAGCATGGTTGAATAAAAACAAAAATTAAAGCTGGTATAAGGCACCATTCGGGTACCCAGGTTCCGGCAAACAGCCTTCGCCCCGGTTCGTGGCACACGAAACGGAAGCATAAAAATTGGCATTTGCCTTTCATGGCGGCATCGTTGTATCACTCATGTACAGCATACCCTATCCATTATAAAACTCCGTATTAATTATCAATTAATATTATTATTTTTAAATTGTATTATCGCAATTTTATTTGTATAATTTGACATTGATTATCAGTGGCGTTTTATACAAGTGATTTCGCAAATACAAACGTTAGCGGTCATGCTATTGCAGCACTCTACTAACCCGACGACCTTAACAACCTTATACTATGACAAAAGAAAACGACACTTTAATTTGTTTGCTTGATGTTTTAGGATTTGAAAATTTATTCAACCAACTTGGACTTGAAGCAATTGAAACAAAGTATAAGGAACTTTTGTCGGTAGTTGAAGAACAAAATATTGAAGTTGCCATTCTTCTTGGGCCTGGTGACGTACCGATGGTTGGTTCACCTGGAATTAAATCCGCTTATTTTAGTGACACAATAATTTTTTGGTGTCCATACGATGTATATCGCATGGAAGTTCTTCTTAACTGTATGACAGAACTAGTTTGTAAGTCAATCGAAATTGGTATGCCATTAAGAGGTTCAGTGAGTGTTGGACAAGTTATAATAGATAAAGAGCAAGGAATATATTTAGGGCAACCTATAATTTCAGCGGCAAGAGCCGAGAGTGTGCAAAAATGGATTGGTATAACTCTAAGTAAGACGTTTGACAAAGAACCATACAGTGGCGGTTTTAAAGCAGACGTAATTTTAAAATATGATAAACACATAAAAGAAGGCGGAAAAGACAAAGTAATTCCCTTGGCACTCGATTTCCCCAGAAAATGGAGAACCAAAAGACAAACTTCACTTGTTGATGCCATTAATAAACTCAATTCAAACGAAAATTATGCTGAATATTATAATAACACTATTGATTTTGTTAAGCATTCAGAAATAAATCATGATTGGTGGACAAAAGAACCTGCGTATCTTAAAGAATTGGAAAAAACAAACCAACAACATTTAAATAAATAATTTGAACATGACAACCGAAACAACAACCCTAAGAATTAAAGCTGAAAAATTAGGAACTGTAACCGAAGTGAAAAATCTTTTGGCTGATTTGGAAAATGCTTATAACAGCATTTATGCTTTTGACTTTTTAGTTGACTCAATTATCTACGACAGAGAAAGAAATTTCAGGCAACTTGATGAAAGGTTTCATCGGATGCGAAGATATTGGAAGGAATTTTCCAATAGAAAAGAATTTCCTTACGACCCTTTCTTCTTTGAATTTTTCTTGGAAGACAATTTTAATAAGCAACAAAATGGTTTGCCAAATCTACTTGAACTACAAAGCAAAATTGACATTGAAAGTATTATTTTGCCAAGCGACCGTCTTGTAATCTCAAAAGTAAATATTCAGTCTCCCGGCTTTTGGGAATTTCTTGGCGGACTTAATCCCTTACAACAAATACGAGAGTATATTAAAGACCGTCACGAAAGAAAAAAAGATAAAGATTATCGTAGCAGACAAGAAGAAGAACTTGCAGAGTTATCAATTGAAGAAAAAAGGAATAACATTATCAACCAAAGAATTGATATGCTAAAAAAAGTTGGCTACTCTGAAATAGAAATAAGGCAACTTGTTACAGCTATGGTCATAACACCGTTAAAGCGGCTTGACAAACATCAAGACAATGGACAAATTGAAGGAACAGAAGAATGATTTTATTAAGTAGTTCTTTGTGGACAGAGAAGCACGAACCGCCTTCGCCCCGGTTCGTGGCACACGAAACGGAAGAATAAAAATTGTTTCGTGTGCCACGAACCGAGTCAAGGAATTAACCGTTTAGGTAAAATTTGAGCTTTTTACTTATTATAAACTAAATTTACCATCCGTAAACGCTCACACTAATTTATATAAAATGAAGGAAGTTTTCATTACTGACGTTAAGATTAAAAAGATAAGACATCTTGAGGACATTAAAATTGATTTATCCTTGAGTGATCGCAAGCATTTAATTATTACAGGAAAAAATGGAAGCGGCAAAACGACTGTTTTAAAACATATTTCTGATTACTTAGTGGAATTTTCAGGTTTGTCTCGTGTAAATAATGAAATTAGCCGTCTCTGGAATAGTAGAAAATTAAGACTAAAATCAATAGATAACATTAATACTCATCCATCTAATATAGGGCTTTTAAAAATCAATATTGAAACGATTGAAAAAAAAATACAGGACTTAGAATTAGAATCAATAATAAAGTTTAATGATATTGTTTCTTTTCTTGAATCTTATGAAGCAGGTAATTTTGTATTGTGTTCACTAGGTGCAAAAAGAATCTCTGACATAGAAAAATTAAGCAAGACTGTAGAGCAAGTTAAGATTGATCAAGTTGTTAATGTTAACACTCAAATAGGTAAGTTATTTCTTAAATACCTAGTATTTCTTCGTAATCAACTACTAGAAGCGCATTTTAATAAAGAATTTGAAAAGGAGAAATCTTATGAAAATTGGTTTTTGAATTTTGAAAAAGCCTTAAAAGAAATTTTTGAAGATAATTATTTAAAGCTTGAGTATGATAGTTCTAATTTGAACTACAGGATAATTCAAACAAATCATGAGCCCTTTGATTTAACAACATTAGCAGATGGGTTTTCCGCAATTTTGAAAATTCTCGCCGAGATAATACTTAGAATGGATGGTAAATCGTCAGCCTTTGATTTACAAGGTGTAGTTCTAATTGATGAAATCGAAACCCATTTGCATGTTTCCTTGCAAAAGAAAATTTTACCATTCTTGACTACTTTTTTTCCTAAAGTACAATTTATAGTTACAACTCATTCCCCTTTTATAATTAGTTCGCTTGAAAATGCAATAGTTTACGATTTGGAAAATAAAATTAGAATTGAAGATGCTTCTGAATTTTCCTATAGTGCAATTGTTGAGGAATATTTACAGGCAGGAACAGAATATTCAGATCTACTAGAGGAAAAAATGAAGGAATATGAAGGTCTCACAAAATTACAAGAGAGAAACAAAGAACAAAACAAAAGGCTTGCAGAATTAGATATGGATCTAGCTACATTGAAACCGCTATTGTCAAGCGAAATGTACATACGATTTATTTCAGCCAGAAAGAATATTCTAGAGACCACAAATTAATCTTACGGTATGTTTAATGTTATTAAAAGTGCTTCTCCTCCTACCCCTTTTTTATTTAGTGATGAAAATGTTGTACAATTAGTTAAAGATGATTTTTTTGAAAAATGTTATTTATGTGAAGAAAATGTACCAAGACACCTTGAAGTAGAGCATTTTTATCCACAAGCTCATTTTCCTCTTAAAATAAATGATTGGGACAACTTAATTAGTATTTGCCAGAAATGTAATAAAATAAGACCTAAAAATGTAAATACTTTAGGAGAAGAAGTATATAATCCTTGCTCAGACGATGTTGACTCATTTATTAAATTAAAACTCAATGCAGATTTAACAATTGATATTTCTTATACAGACGCAACGACACCTAAAAATATTAATACTGTTACTTTACTTGATAGAATCCACAATGGGATCGGTACAGCAAGTCTTTCCTATAAAGACTTAAGAAAGCTTATTGCTAAAGAACTAGCGAATTTCAATTTAGCGATTGAGAACTATTACCAAGTTTCAATAAAAGACGGCTATAAAGAAGTTCTTTCGGATTTTTTGAGTAAGAAATCCCAATTTACAGCATTCAAGAGATGGATAATTCGTGATGATGTGAAATTAAATGCTGAGTTTAATGCGTTATTTGATTAGCCTTTTTGCCTCGCTGCACAAGTCTTCCGATAGAACGACTGATGCCAAATAATTCCGCCGGATTCTGTCCGCAATTTATAAAAACAACAAAGCCCCCCCTTTCGCAAGGGCTTCATCAACATCTTTCCAATTCTTATTTCTTATCCAGCACCTTCTGTAAAATTTCCACTTTCTCTTTTTCACTCTTCACCAACGCTTCGTACAACTCAATGATTTTTTCAATCGGGTTAAACGTGCAATGATAGTTTACACTAGCTGAGTTATCATGATAATTATTTCCAATTACATTTATTGCAGCTTCCTCATCAAAATTCTTAATCGCTTCTACCGGTATTTTCAACTGCAGCGCCAGTTGTTGCAGCAATACCTCATCAATCTCTTCCTTCTGTTCCAGCAATGATATCTTTTGCTGGTTCCAGTCTTCGCCCAGTTGGTAGGCAAGGCCCTCCTGTTTAAGGCCCAGCATTTCTCTAAAGCGTTTAACGTTGCGGCCCTGGTGTATTGTTTTTTCCATTGTGCTTTGTTTGGTTACAAATATAGTAAAAGCAGCAGCTATAATGCAAGCGGTAAATTACCGGCAAAAACATGTAAAGTACAGGCATACCAATATTTTACACGCCTTGCATGTTCTTACTTTACACCATGAGCACACTGCCGGGCATATTAAAAGAACTGCATGAGCAATTTACTGCCATACCCCAGGAAGGCACTGCACAAAAAATAATGCAGCAGTACTTTGGTTACATCAATGCCACACAGGTGCAGGAACAATTGTGGGAGCTTGCCCATGGCGCCATCACCAACGAGCTGCTTACCGATACCCAAACCGCTGCAGACAGGCATAACATCATCTTCTTTTACGAATATACCAGCCTATTCATCAACGCAGTTTATTTCCTCCACGGTAAAACTGCAAAAGATCCAATATAGGCCCTGCACACGGCCGTCCCCTTCACCTCACCCCTCTCCTTTGTCGCAGACCCCGATCATTTCGGGGGAGAGGGGCCGGGGGTGAGGTCCTGCCAAAATATCATAAAACAGTACCTGTTCCAAAGAAACTCCGCCTAGTTCGTGTCTCCCCAAACCATTCCTTACCAATCTTCGCATTGTTAAAACCCACATTTGGTGTAAGTGTTCCCCCCATGTGGCGCAAGTATGTTTTAGACTAAATAAATGGTTACACTTTTTCAACAGAAAAAAAAGATGAATAAAATTATAACTTTTTTCAAAAAATCAAAACTGTAACGTTACAAAAATCCTTTTTTGAAAAAGGTTGCAAAAAAATTTAAAATAAAATTGACTGATTTTTTGTAACCAAACTTTATAACTGGAAGAATAAAGAGTTTTTTTCCCACCTGGCGCAGATATGCGGCATAGGTAAAGCAGCGTGGCGTATCTGTGCCAATAATACTCGTAAGATCAAAGACTGTAACTGCATTTCTCAACTAGCAGGTTTTCAATGGCACAGATACGCTTACCACAGCGCCCGAAGCTGCATATCTGCGCCAGTAAGGGCTGCATATCTGCGCTAGTAAGACACACGAAACGGAAAAATAAAAATTGTTTCGTGTGCCACGAACCAAGGCATTTAGATCAATCTTTGCATATAATTGCTGTATATTTGAACACTACCAATTTAACTGCAATGCCATAAAAATAAAGGCTATCAATGAATTATTTTTATAAATATGCCTCTTTATTAATTGATAATACACACAGGCATTTTACCAATAAAAAACATCCTGCTGTAGCGCTGCAACACGACTACTTTGATAATAAAGAATATTCGCCCCAGGAATTTTATGATTATACAAAGCAGTTCTTTGAAACACCTGAATTGTTCTTTTCTGAGGGTGACCGCCCGGAGTTTTCGGAGGTAAAAAAACTATACAGTATTGAAAAGAATTTTTACACAAGGTTTGCTTACCCCTCACCTTTTAAAACAAATTGGGAAGAGAACAATACGGCCTGTTTTGATCTTTTTACAAAAGATGAACCATCGGATACCATTTTACTGTTTGCACCGGGCTGGGCACGCCCGAACCTGGTTGCTGAAATGGGTTTCGCTAAAAAACTGTTGAACAGGGGTATCGACACCTGTTTGTTAACCAAACCCTTTCACCAGGTGAGGGCCCCTGCAGGTTATTATTCGGGAGAGTTATTCATCAGCGACAATGTTTTTCTTTCTGTTATGAGCTTCCGGCAATTTGTTGCTGAGATCCTTTTTTTAATTGACTATTTTAAAACAAAATATAAATATGTAGGCATGATCGGGATGAGCAGCGGGGGTTTTCAGTCGGGTATTGCTTTAAATATTAAAGAAGTTGATTTTTATTTTCCCCTGATAACGGGTGCCACGCTGGGCAGCATAACCTGGGAGGGTAAGCTTACTAAAAACCTAAAAAAGAACATCAATGAAAAAGGCCTGGATGAATCTGACCTGAACAAAGTATGGGCTATCCTGGACCAGGTACATATCGGGCATCATTGCAAAGCCAGGCATATCAAGCAGTTCATAAGCCTGTACGACCAGGTAGTGCCTTTAAAGTTTCAACAGGTTCTTTGGGAAATTTATGACAAGCCTGAAAAATATGAAATGCAATGTGCCCATACAACTTCCTTTTTTTATTTCTCAAAAATTGCTGATGAAATAGCCCGGTTTATTGAAAGCAAAAAAAACAAAAGCTGATCCAGGTTCGATGTGCGCCTTCCGAAAATGGAACTTGTAGTTCCGGAAATGGAAACTGTGTCAACACTTTTCCCAAAACAATTTCACCAATCCCCCTGCAAACAATATATTTACCGCACAACTACAAAACAGCCATGACTGATACCAACATATGCCCGCTCTGTAACCGTGAACTGGCCGAACCCATTGTGCGCCATCATTTGATACCACCCAGCAAGGGCGGCAAGGATTCCCCTACCGTACCGATGCATAAGATTTGCCAGGCTAAAGTGCATGCCGTTTTCACAGAAACAGAACTCAAAACTTATTACAATACGGTAGATCGTGTAAAGGAGCATGAAGACATTATTAAATTCATTAAATGGGTAAGTAAAAAGGAACTTGAATTTTTTGATACTACCATTAAAAAGAAATAGGTGTTATTTTGACTGCTCCCTTCGCCCCGGTCTAGTCCCCGTCAACCGTAACTAATTACTGTTTAAGTGTTCTACTTTTATATAGTGTGGCAGATGAATTTTGAATTTTAAACACTAATGGGAATAAGTATTTCGGCCGGTGGGGAAGGTATAAATACTACTGGTGCCGGCACAATAAGCTTCCGGGTTTTGTTTTCACCAGAGGAAATGCATATTGATCACTTGTTTATTCTTTGAATCGTAAGCGCCAATATTAAAATTCTCCCCTTTACCGCTTTTGCCGTGAAGCACTTTGGCATTATTAATAAAGGAATGTTTCCCGATCCAGGTCTGTAATGCATTGTGGATCGCATTACGGATATCTTGCTTCTCAAGAGCAGAATAGGGGCCATTGGAGAGGGTGAGCCCGGAATGATTCATATTGTACTTGCTCTTCGAAGATGCTGCCCAGCGGTTAAATTCACCCTCAACATCATCCAGGGTCTGTTGCCTGCGAACACTGTAGGGCTTAAGGGCCGAAGAACCCGAACTGGAACTGGAAGAAGAAGCCAGTTTAGGCGCCGGTTTGGGAATTCCACGTTCCTTAAGTTCTATCAGTCCCCGTATCACATCGTCGATCTCGACATCAGGGCTTGCCTTCTTTTTCGGCTGCGGAGAGGATATAGAAACTGCTTCCTTACTATCTGGCACTTGTTTGCGCCGGCTGGCAGTAACCAGGTTACGCAGGGATGCCTGGCCAGCCCCGATCCAGCCCAATATTTCAACCAGCCAATTATCAGTGTCGTGGGCCCCGGTCGCCAGGGTTCCCAGTTTTACGATCCGTGAATTGATCTGCTCAAGAACAGCTCCTTGCTTATCTATGGAAGTTTCGGGCAGGTCGAGGGTATTAACGCCATCCCGGAGCTTGGTGTAAAGTGTGAGTGCATCAGTGATACTTTTCCGGCGCTCTATCTCTTCCGGCGAGAGCGTGGAGGGAGCAGGGGTTGATGAGCCGCTCCGCATATACCCGATACCGGCCCCAATAAGCCCGATGCCGGCTCCTATAGCAGTGCCAAAGCCGGGGGCCACCGAGCCCACTGCAGCCCCCGTTGCTGCAGACCCAAACGCTGTAGCTGCTGCTGTAGCCAGGCTGCCAAGTGCATAGCCTGCAGCCGCTCCGCCGGCAGCGGCCAGGGTACTTATGACACCCCACCGGTTCAGTTGGATCACTTTCTGCGAAGCTGCTGAATTAACACCTGTATTGTTTTCCTTTTTTTGTACAGGCTTAAATACTTGTATGTTGTTTGCCCCCTGTAGTATATGCTGTGCCCGTGTTAATTTAAATTGTGCCGGTTTATTATCGTTTAAAAAATACTTTGTCTCATTTTCAACAACCTTAACTGTTTTGAAAGGCTCTACGATACGCTGAATATTGTTCCCGTTATTTACAGCACTGGCTGTATCACCAGTTATTGGATCCTTTAATTGAACCGGGGTATCAGTTTCCTCAAACATATCTTTTTGTTGCATAACCGGCATAGCAGGCAATGATACAGAAGCTCCCGAAACATTATCTGCATTCGATCGTACTGCCTTATCATTTTGCCCTGTAGATATTTCTTTTGTTTGAGCCATACTCAAAGAAATTGCATTTTTTTTTCAGTCAGTTTACATACAGAATGAAAATAAGGTTTTAATATCATAAAAATGTACCTGTTATAAAGAAACACCTACCTGGTTCATGTTATTTGGCTTTTTCTGCCATCGGTGTCTTCATCCATCAGCGGCCATTGCGGTACCGGCATTCACCCGGGTAGAGTCTTGTCAACAAACTTTTCCTCAGCGTAGTTCTACATACCAGTTTTTCTCATAAATTTAAGCTCCCTTCCGGGGCCACAAAGCCCCGGATATTGGTATCTATACAAAAAACAGCTCTATGCAAAAAATAATAACCACACTCCTGCTTTGTTATGTTGTCAACTGTTCTTTCGGGCAAAAGATAATTTCAACATACCTGTCAACACAATACAATCAAACAATCAATGATGCTACCAAGGGTAATAATCTCTGGGGTGTGGGGCTGGGGCTGCAGGCATTTTTAAATATTGTCCCAAAGTTTAAACCCACTATTGAACTTACCGGCGACCTTTATCTTTACGATGACAAAGTCCTCAGGATGGACAGTAACGGGAACGTAATAAACAGCATAGAGGGAATGGTAAATCTTTTTGCAGGAGCTTCTTATAACCCAACAAAATTTATTTATTTTTCGCTTGTGGGCGGGAGCAGTTTTTTAGGCGGGCAAACAAGGTTTGGGATAAAACCTACTGTTGGCTTTTACTTTCCCCGGTCTCAAAAATGGGTTGCAAAAATATCTTACATCAATATTTTTGACCGCAATAAGGCAACCAAGGAAGATTTTGGTTCAATTAGTTTTGCCGTTGGATTTAAACTGTTTTGACAGGTATACTGCATTTATCTCCCTGCCCGGCGCAAACTATATTCGTTTGCCGGCTTTTGTACCTAACTTTACTGATCTTATATATTTATACAAATGATGAGACCACTACTCTTAATTATACTTATTGCTTTCTCTTACAGTACCCATGCCCAATCTGCCGAACGCAAGCTTTCAAAAGCGGTACAAAAAGTTTATTCAGAATATAAATTGTATTTCGACAGCAGCCTGCTGGCTGAATATATAGTACTTGATAAACAAAAAAGTTATCTCATCAACTCCGGCACACAAAAAATAAAGACCATCGCCCTGGCAGATGATTCATTTGTGTTTGATGAGTTCAGCCTTACGTTTGCCTTTGTTTATAAAGGCGATACCGTCATACGCTTTCCCCGCTGCAGGTTAGACACCGATCAGCACCTGATGGCCCTGGGCACACCCGGCAACCCCGTGCGCCATGGCGATGCACTACCGCCTTATATGCAACTGGTAAAGGGCAATATCAAATTCGATTATAAGAAATTGAAGACACTTTTAAACAAAATGAAACTGGAAACCACCGAAACTTCTTTACAAAGTTTTGATGCCGGCAAAGAAGGTAAAAAGGAATACAGGTGGGTGGTAACCACATCATGCCCCGATCTGAAATGCAGGCAATTACAAATAGCTGCAGATGATGGAAAAATACTGGCTGATATAAAACCTGAATAGATAGATTGAAACTCCGGAAGGTTTAAAAGTTGTCAGTCCCGATAGCTATCGGGATTGTCGAAGCCGGTATGATTTCTTCAGATAACCCGCCTTCGACAAGCTCCCCGAAATAATCGGGACAGGCAGGCTGACAGCTAACTAGATAAAGGGACTGATACGAAAATTATTGCCCGGCAATATACTGCTCCATATGCCCGATAATGGACTTCTGTTCCTTTATGATGCTCCGCACCACATCGCCAATAGAAATGATACCGGTTAATTTACCGCCATCCACAACCGGTAAATGCCTGATGAATTTACCCGTCATCAGTTCCATACATTCGTCAATGCTGCTTTCCGATGTAACGGTGATCAGGTCACGGGTCATGATATCACTTATTTGTGTTTCCTGCGATTTTTTTCCTTTAAGCACCACTTTACGGGCATAATCCCTTTCGGTAAAAATGCCTGCCAGCTGATCGTTCTCCATTACCAGCAGGGCGCTCACATTTTTTTCTACCATCAGTTCAAGTGCATGGTAAACAGAAGTGCCTGGCGTGATGGTGAAGGTTGTAGTTCCCTTGGTTTCTAATATATTTTTTACGGCTGCCATAAATTATCATTTAATTAAAAGTGCTTTTATTAAAAATAAGCAATTTTTATGCAAAAAATAAAAGTTAGGAGAATTAATACCAGCAGCAGTTTTTCATGGCATCAGCGTGGCGAACTTGTTCCGTTACTAAAATTCATTTCCAGTGGAAGTAAATTTTAGTAACCAATCACTTCATCTATATATCATTGAGCAGCATTGTAGCCCAATGTATGCTCATTATAATTAGTTCTCTTCTAAAATGACAAATTCCTGTTCAAGTCCTAAAGAATTTTCATAAACAGCTTTAATAAAGTCCTTGCCCCATTTAGCATAAAAGGGCATGAAGTTCTCAATACGTTCCTGTAAATTATCGTGGGGAAATAATTGTGATCTGAGTTTGTGCAATTGTCGCTGCTGTGCTTCAAATTTTTTCTTTTCGGCACGGAGCATCTTCTTTTCAAGCGCTTCAATTTTTCTTAAAGCCAGTTTTTCCAATGCTTCAGTATGGGGTTGCAGGGTTGTATCTACTGCACCGGCTGTGTTTCTTAAGTTGGCATAAAAAGCCTGTATCTCCTGCTTTTCTTTGTCCAAACTCAGTTGTACTTCGCTATCTCTTTTCACCAGTACATTAAGCAGTTCATTTTCTGTTTTAAAGAGATCAACCACATCAAACCCTAAACTATTAACCTTTAACCGATAACTGTTTTCTACCAACAGAAAAGAATTACGCAACACCAACACCGGGAACGGCACATTAACTGCTGCAAAAACATCCTTCAGTTCCAGCCAGTAAGCGATCTCTCCTCCCCCACCAATAAAAGCGATATTGGGCAATATCATTTCCTGGAATACCGGTCTTAGAATTACATTGGCGCTGAAGCGTTCAGGAAACTCTTTGAGTTCTTTTATAATTTCAGACTCGGTAAATACGAGTTCGCTATTGATTATTGACCATTGGCCATTGACTGCTTCGATCCTTTCCCTCATATCATCTTTCAAATAAAAAAGATTCAACTCTCTCCCGCTGGCCTGCACTTTATATTGCTTCGGAAATTTGGTTGATGTTGCTTCTACGATGGGATGGGAGAATTGTTCTTTTAATTCTTTTTCAACAACAGGAATGAAAGCTTTTTTATAATCAGCATCATCAGGTAACAGAACGATCAAGCCATATTCGCCAAATAATGCATTCACTAATTTAAAAGTAGCCTGCTCAATGGTGGCACCTTCAATATAACAGGCTTTCATTTGCTCTATGATCTCATTGCCATAAGGATGAATAGTGATTTCTCCGGCAATAGCATCCAGCATTTTTATCAATGCCTTATCTATTTTCATTCTTCCAACAGCACCGGTTTGGTTCGTTTGCCATTCATGCTTAACACCGTTGATATAAATATGCCCCAGTTCTTCCAGGTCGGCATCTTCGCTACCCATATAATACACGGGCACAAAATCATTTTCCGGTATTTCAGCTTTTAGTTTTTCACAAAGCTTTATAGCATGCAGTATCTTATAAATAAAATATAAATGGCCGGTAAAGATATTGGGCTGATGTGCGGTTGTAACTGTGAAGCAATTGTTGTTGGCTAATTGTTGAATGCTTTGTAACTGTTGCCGGGTGGGGTTTGCATCGGCATAATGTTTTTGTAAAACATCAACCAGTAATTTCCTGTCGGTAGCAAAAGCTTTTCTTTCTTCTATCGTTTTTTTTAGTCCTTGAACCGAAACAGGTTGTGCATAAAAAGGCCGAAGCTGCTCATCTCCTTTCACATAATCCAAAACCATTTTTGAAAAACTCCCGGTAGCTTCGTAAGCAATTTGCTTTGGCGTATTAATCATTACTCAATAATAATCAATTTTCAATAATCCCTGATTTACCATTTTGTTAAACTACTTCTCCTTCAATATCGTAATCAAAAGCTTTGGTGATCTTTACGTTCACAAAATCACCGATCGTTAATTTCTTTTTGCTTTGAATGATCACTTCGTTATCCACTTCCACACTATCAAACTCGGTGCGGCCAAGGTAACGGCCGGCTTCTTTTTTATCGATGATCACTTTAAATGTTTTGCCAACTTTTGCCTGGTTCTTTTCCAGGCTTATCTCCTGCTGCACTTCCATTATTTCCTGGGCCCGTTCTTCTTTTTCTTCCGCAGGAATATTATCAACCAGTTCATGTGCACTCGTCCCTTCTTCATGGCTATAAGTAAAGATACCAACACGATCAAAACGCATTTTCTGTAAGAAGGTTTTCAGTTCTTCCACATCATCCCTTGTTTCTCCAGGGAAGCCGGCAATTAAAGTGGTACGCAAACAAATATCCGGCATGCGGTTCCTTATCTCACCAACCAGGTCTTCCATTTCTTCACGGGTTATCTGGCGCTTCATCAGCCGCAGCATGTTATTGGCGGCGTGTTGCAATGGCATGTCTAAGTAGTTGCAGATGTTCTCTCTTTCTTTTATAGCATTAATAATTTCAAGCGGAAATTTGGATGGGTATGCATAATGTAAACGTATCCACTCTAAACCTTTTACATCGGCCAATGCATGCAGCAGTTTTGGTAATTCTCTTTTTTTATAGATATCCAGTCCGTAATAAGTAAGTTCCTGTGCTATCAGCATTACTTCTTTTACACCACGGTCAACCAAACGTTTGGCTTCATCCACCAGCGATTCAATAGGCCGGCTTACATGCTGCCCCCGCATAAGTGGAATGGCGCAGAATGAACAAGTGCGGTTACAACCTTCGCTTATCTTCATATAAGCATAATGCTGTGGAGTGTACAATAACCTCTCACCCATCAGATCATTCTTGTAATCTGCATCGAAGGTTTTCAAAATGTTTGGCAATTCCATCGTACCGAAATAAGCATCCACTTCTGGTATCTCTTCTTCCAGGTTATTTTTATAGCGTTCACTCAGGCAACCGGTAACATACACTTTATCCAGTTTGCCGCG